>Ga0315899_10004434_pt1 | contig 15177 bp, 16 predicted proteins | sample LakEriMetagenome_2_FD_203518 | JGI IMG/M metagenome (GOLD analysis project Ga0315899, IMG submission 203518) | Freshwater fungal communities from buoy surface, Lake Erie, Ohio, United States - Buoy 4 MA112 | ecosystem: Environmental > Aquatic > Freshwater > Lake | place: USA: Lake Erie, Ohio... | reverse complement strand
ACTCACACACACACACACACACACACACACACACACACACACACACACACACACACACACAAACATACACACACACACACATTCACACATTCACACATTCACACACACACACACACACACACACACACACGCACGCACGCACCGCGGCCCCCTTTTGAGCGCGGGCGCGCAGCACACCCATCAGTTCGAAGCGCCGCGCTATCGTGTCATCCACCGAGAGCCCCTTGCTGAATGCGCTGCACCGCACTGCCGCGACCGCCCGGCACTGCGCGCTCGACTGCGCGTCCACGCGCTCGATCCGTAGCGAGCCCGCCACAAAGTCGCGGAGATGTCGGTCAGTGTCGCCGGCGCTCGGCCCCATGCGCGCGGGCGCGAGCCCCGCTCGGGCATCGGGCGCACATCTGTGCACCACGGATGCCTGGCCCAAGGCGCGCGGCGGGCACGCGCGCTGCAGCATTAGCGGAAGGAGCAGCGCGAGCGGTGTCGTGTACATGAGCATTAATTTTGTCATGGACAGGAAATTTTGTCATGGATCTCTTAGTGACTTTCCTAAAATCTTTGGCACGTTGAAATGCCAAAAGGGCGTGCAGCGGCGGCAAGAAGCGGTCTACGCGTTGCCACGCGCGCCATAGGACAGCGCAAGCATGTGACAATTTGATGTGGCTACCGCAGAATCAAGTGTCGCTTAGCCTCACGCACCTGTAACGTGTCCTCTCTTCCAACTGATAAATCACTCTGGAGTAAATTCATATGGAACAATTTTTTGGGGGTCCGACAGTGAGGACAGTGGGCGGCAAGGGCTTGTGGAGAGGAGAGCGAGCAGCAGCTGAGGAGACTGACGGCCTGCGATCGAGCCGCAGCTTAGGTGACGGACGGCCTGCAAGCATGGCCGACGCACCCGCGCCTGAGGCAGTGGGGCGTCCGAAGCGCGAGCGCAAGCAGGTGGAGCGCATCAGGTCGTCCGAGCTGCGCACCGCCAACAAACGTGTAAATGCGGGTCAGGGTGCAGCTGCCAGGGCGGCTGGGAAGCCCAGGGGAAAGGCGCGATCGTCAACGGGCTCTGCGGGCGCGGGCGACGACGACGACGAGGAGGAGGCCGATGAGGAGCAGGACGAGGAGCCAACCACCAAGAAAGCCAGAGCAAGAGGTCCACGGAGAAAGGGGGCACGCCCGGCGGGGGCTGCTTCGGAAGACGACGAAGACGAGGGAGACCTGGACGTACCCTTGGCTGTCCGCAAGCAACAGCCAGCCGAAGCGGAGAAGCCAAGGAAAAGGACCCCGCGGGGCGCCGCCCTGAGGAAGGCCGAAAAGCGCAGGGTGAGCGATGAGGAGGAAGACGGCCCGGATCCGGATTCGGAGGAGGCGAGCAGCATCAGGATGGCCCTGATGGCGGTGTGCGACGAGCTGGGTGAGGAGGTCCTCGCGGAGACGACGCCCAAGGTGCTGCGGCGAACGATCGAGAAGCGGATGAAAAAGGAGGAGGGTGATCTCGACGAGTGGAAGAAGCTTATAATCGAGTGGTATGAGCTCGGAGGTTGCATCAAGGTAGCGCTCCGCAAGTTTCTGCAAGATCTCGACGAAGACGCTGAAGTGACGCCAAAGGCCATCCGACGTGAGCTTGAGCAGCAGCTGGACTTAGACGAGGGCGATCTGGACTGCTGGAAAACTGTGATCGATACTTGGATCACCAAGTTCAACGACGAATTGACCGCGCTCTCGCCCCTGCCGACCCGCTCGCCCAAACCCAAACCTGCCAGCAGGCCGGACGCGCCGACGGAAGACGCAGCAATTGGCGACTCAGCAGCAGACAAACAGAAATGCGAGCCACAGCAAGTCGTGGCCGCGGAAGCTGAGAGCGCAAACGAGGGTACGAGAGCTCAGGACAGTGAGGCTGTCCAGCTAGTGGAGAGTGCGAACGGCCCGGGAGGTGTGCGGGTGTCTGAAAAGAAGAGGAGCGCACAAGAAGACGAGGGCGCTAGTGAGGTAAACTCTAGACCAGAGAAGAAGAGAACGTCGGCTGAAGTTGGAATCAAGATTCAGCCGGCTACTGATTCGATGGAGGGGGGAAAGGGGCCAAAGGCCGATTCCAGATCGAATGGTGGACCCGGCGAAAAGGACAGTGAAACTGGAAAAAGACGGTCTGAGGGCTCTGGAAAGGAAAGGGAGGAAGGCGAAAAGAAAAGGGAGAAGAGGATGGACGAGAGCCAAGACGGCAGGGGAGAGAAACGGAAGCTCAAGGACGATGACGTTAAGGCTTCGGAGAAGATGAAGGGGGACAAGGGCGGCAACGACGGCGAGTGGGGCAATTCGAAAGAAGCTGAAAAACGTCGGGACTCCATTGGCAGCGACTCGCAAGGCAGGCGTGATTCCAAAGAGAATGACAAGGAAAGGAGGTCGGGGGAGCACAAGGAGAGAGACAAGGAGAGGGCAGACAAGCGAGAGCATGAAAATCATAGAGCAGGCAAGCACAAAGACGGCAAAGAAACCGGCGAGCACGGAGGCAGCGCTGGGGTGCTTTCTGAACCTTCGGAGCGGCCAAATGACGGGAGCAGCAGCAAAGCATCACAAGGCAGCGGGCCAGGAGAGGTTGATGATGCGGAGGGCGCAGGATTGCTAGTGCGCGTGTCGAGTGGCAGCAGCAAGCTGCTGGAGCGGCGAGCTCTGAGCATTAACATGGGCAAAGATCTGAGTTTGCTCTCGGTCAAGCCCATCCGACGAGAGTCAAGCCAGGCCAACGAGTTCCGCGCCTGTCCCCTCCAGGACCTCGATGAGCTGCAAAAGGTTGTGGCTGCAGCAGAGCAAGAGGTCCAGGTGCGCAGGCTCGAGGAGGAGAAGGCTGCGGCAAGGCGGGCGCAGGAGGAGAGAGAGGCGGCAGCGAGAAGGGCACAGGACGAGCGGGCGCGGGAAAAAATCCGCCAAACAGCCAACAAGCCGCTGCCCAGTTTCAAGGACCTGATGAAGAAAAAGGGAGCACCACCTCCGCCCAACGTCTCGACCAGCAGTACAGACGCACACAGCACAGACGGGACACCCAGACCTGACACAACGTCACTAGAGCGTAAAGGCGGGGCACAGCAGCTTGCGCATCGCGACAGGGCACCGCCGGAGTCCTCCTCCCGCGCCGACGCTCGCGAGGACACTGGAGCGCGCAGGAGCGAGGCTGTGGTGATTAAGGACGCTGAGATAAACTCGCCGCCTGCAGTGTCTGGTTCTCCCAAGGTGCGTGACAAGGAACAGCTACAGGAAAGGGGTGGCCAGACTCTCACGCCAAACACCAAGAGCCTGCAGCAGTACGTTGGCGCAAAGCACGTCGGCGACATCCTTGTGCAGTGGGGCGTCATTTCTCAGGAGCAGGTGTGTCGACATGTGTGCGTGCGCGCGTGCGTGCATATTCACCTCCTTTTCTCGCCACCCCCGGAGCACTCAGCAGCGCCTCATCGAGCGCGAAATGACGAGTGGAAGCTCGTCTACGTGCAAGCCCAGTGCGCTGATAAGCTGCTGGTGGTGGTGGTCTCTCTCTCTCTCTCTCTCTCTGTGTGTGTGTGTGTGTGTGTGTGTACATATGTATTGTGTGCAGGCTGACCAGGTGTGGACGCTGTGTGGTGGCGTTTCTGAGCGCTTCGGCGAACTTGCCAGCGTCAAATTCAAAGACCAGGTTCATGAATCTGGATTCCTTCTTTGCCGCCGCCTCCCTCCACCCGCTTATTTTCCCTCACCCCGCTCTGTTGCTTTGCACATTTTCTGTTTTTTTTTCCTGGGTTTTTTTCCTTTGCCATTTTCGAAATGAACCTGCCTTGCATGAGGCCCATCTCACTTGTGCGATTAAGTGCAATCGGGGGGGGGGGAGGGGAGAGAGTTTGTTGCTGTCTTGACAGAATTTGTGGATGATCATAATTTTCGTAATCTTCATTTTTGTCCCATCAATTTTCTAAAATTGTATTTTTAACTTTGCAGGGCGTCAACAAAGAGGTACTGGAGCGTGCCGAGAAGCGACTGATTCAAGTGCGCTCTAAGTAGCACCTGCCCTGCTCCCGCCATGCTGCCGCTCAGCAGTCCGCGTCATCGCTCCAAATAGCTCCAGCCTATCCAGCCGCGCACGCCGAGCGCCTTCAGTCTCTTCGTATACTTGAGTCTCTTCATGTACTTGAGTCTCTACATATACTTCAACAATCGTCTTCCGTCTCCTGAGGCTTTTCTATTTGTCCGATTACACACGCGCACCGGAAACATCCTAGGACGCCCTAGGCTCGTCGCTATTTTCGCCTCGCCTCTCTCTCTCGCTCAATCACTCTCACTCTTTCTCGCGCACACGCACGCGCACGGATGCCGTTTGCGCACACGGCACATAGGCTCGTCTTGTGCCCCTGCAGTCCCTGCATCGCATGCTTCACTTACACCTCTTCTTGGAAGCAAGGCACGCCAATCGAGACCAAGTCGCGCAGACCAAGTCGCGCAGACCAAGTCGCGCTACCGCAATCTCTGGGTCCTATGTTGTATTGAAACCCCGACATTTACGTAGACCTTGGGGCCCCCAAACGTAGACCTTGGAGACCTTGGGGGCCTCAGTGTTTCTGGGACGGCTTCACAAGCCTTTTCTGCAGAAAGACAGGCGCGCATCACCGGTGGAGGAGGAGGAGGAGGAGGAGGAGGAGGAGGAGACCAAAGTGGGGTCAGTTGTTATGTTTGCATCACTCTGGGCACACTGGCTGGCAGGGAGCACGGCAGGGGGCTGCGGTGGTCCCGCAAGGTCGCGGTGGTCCCAAAAGGGTTGCATGCGAGGAGGCAAGGGCACTGGTCGAGAGATCAGGGAACTTTGAAGACTATGTTGTGTAAAATCCTAGTGCTGCCACTCAGGAACTAACATTTCTTCATCATTTCTCAGGACTTGCCCGTGGCACTTGAGAGCAGGGAGGTAGGGGAGGGGACAGGGGAGGTCAGGAAGAGGAAGGGAGGAGCGGGAGAGAGTCATGTGACAGGAGTGGGGGAGGCCAAACAAAAAAATTACACGCACCAGTCTGCAGTGGTCTGGTCTTGTCCCTTGAGAGTCGCTGCCACATGAAGGAGAGAGAGGGTGCGGGGCGGAAAGGTCGGTCAATTTTTTTTGTTTTTGGAAACCAGGAGGTGAGGGGGGACAAAAGGACGGGTAGGTGAGATGAAGAGGAAAGGAGGTGAAGAGAGATGGAGAGGAAGGGTGGGAGCGAGATGGAGAGGGAGGGAGGGCGCGAGATCCATCAGCCGTAGTCCTTCAAGGACATCTTCAAAGCCAACACTCAGAACCCAGTGCTTTTACGGAACTTCACGCGGATCTCGTCTTTTGGCATGCCAACATGCCGGCAGAAGGGGTGAGGGGGGAGAGAGGGGGGGGCGGGGGGAGAGAGCAAGAGAGAGATAGTAGGTGCCGCGCCGCTTGCAGCACGGTGACCCCTCAAGCACTAAGCGGAAAAGTGTCGTCAGCATTAAGTCGGCAAAAAAGCATATCGGTTGTTTGTTTTCATCGGGACTGGATGCCGCTGCTCGTGCACTACTATCTCACACAGGGACCAGGTGGAGAACCAGGGTTGGGGGGCACAGGTCTCACGGAAAAAATTCACCTGAAACCCGGCCTCAGCCTGGTGGCCGGGTCGACGGTTCAGGGCCGAGTCCCGAAGCCGACGACCCTCAGTTTTGCATCTCAAGGATGTGCTTGATGGCAGCGCTCGAGTCGACTTCCTCGAAGACGTCGAAGGCTGGCCCGGTCTTGGCCCCCACCGTGACAACCTCATTCCGGCACAGCTTCTCCACCATCTCGGACTTGACGCCCGCGGCCAGCATCTGCTTCCCAAAAGAGTCCTCCTCAACCTTTGATGACAGCCAGATCATTCGCTCCCGCATCCCCTCGACAGGTCCAGCGCTGGCGTGCACGCTGTTGTCGGCCGTGGAGGGCTCGAAGCCCAGGCCAAGCTCTTTCCACTCCTCCATGATCTTCCGGCGGAGACTACCCTGCGCAGCCGCCTTGGGGTCGGTCGCGCCGATGATCTCCGTGCGGAACTTGCTCCACGGCACAGTCTTTTCGTCGAACTCGGCGACCATCCACGCGACGGAGACGCCGGGCGCGACGAACTTTTCCCTCATCGAGCCGTAGAAGCCGTTCACCACCATGACTTTCTCCTCCTCCAGCAGGGACACGTACGTGCCCGGCGCCAGCTTCACCGTTTTGCCCGCGCGCCAGCGCTTCTCAATCTCGAGCACAGACATCGCTGGGTGCTTGGACCGAAAGTCGGCCAGGTTCAGGACAGTGGCGCCGTCCGCCGCCGCGCCGTCCCAGTCGGCCCCAAACGCCTCTTTGAACGCCGCCTTGTTCTTGTCGCCGACCAGCAGCTCTCTCGGCTTCAGCTTGACAGCGTTGGCCGCGAGGGCGGCATAGTGGTCGTCTATGATGCCCTTGGCCCCGATGGCCTCTGCCGTCAGTACGCCCTCTTGCACGACCGCGCAGCCAGCCGCGCTGAGGAAGTCCTTGGCGAGCGCCACAACCTTGTCATTGACCGCGTGCGGCTTGATGAAGACCAGCGCCGTGTTCATCGCCGCGAGGACGTGCAGGGTGCGGATTCGAGGCGCTCGCAGCGAAGGCCAGCGAGCGGTGGGGAGCGCCGCCGGCGCACGTAGGCACGCGCCTCCTGTATGCACAAAGGCACGGCTCGGCGGGCCCGCCAGCTGCTGCGCGATGCGGGTAATCGTGCCCAGTGTGCTCGTCACCGAAGCCTCTCCTGCCTCGGCCTCCTTGGCACGAGAGGCTTCGGAAAATCACGAAACTGCCTTAAACCAACCTAAACGATCCGAATTGGGTGACGCTTCGTGTGCCTGTGGCGGGGTCGAGACCTGAGGCCGACGCACCGGCAATGGCAGCGGCGATGGCGCGACCTGTGCTCGCCGCCCTGGCGCTGCTCTGTCTCGCGACCCCGGCGGCCGCGGTCGAGGTCTGCAAGGTCGTCGACCTGCAGCTCGTGACGCAGACGGGCGAGTTCTTCCTCGCAGGTGCGCCGCCGCCCCGTTCCGCCGCCGAGGTCGAGGGCGGGTCGAGAGGGCAAGTCCTTTGCCCAGCTGCCGGTCGCAGGGCTTGCCAGCGCCTTTGGCCTCGCCGCTGCTCGGCGTGCTATGCGGGAGCTGAAGTAAGGCGTCGGCGTGCTGCCGCGCTGGAGGCACAGAAAAGATGGCAGCCGCGCCGTCTGAATGAGTGAGTGTGTGTGTGTGTGTGTATGCGATGCCGGTGAGCAGTCACGTTCCTGGGACTGGGTGTGACAACTGTTGTGTTCGTGCTCATGGCTTTCAAGGCCGCTCACGAGAAGCGAAAGGTACCTTGCGCACTGCCTATCTCTTTTCTCGCTGCCGCAGGCTGCACTTTAGAAGTATCGAAATCAGCGCCTGGAAGGCCGCCTGCAAGGGGGCAAATGCCCATGACGAAAGATGGTTGATTGCAAGACGGGAGCGTGCATCAGTGGAAGCAGCCTAAACAGCCTAAAGCCGGCATTACAGGAACTCAACAGCAGGTGGATGATCGAGGGAGGAACAATAGTGGGGTGGTCTGCGAGGGCGAAATGGGATTGAAAGTGCTGGGGGCGTTTGGGCATTGACTCCCTGCGTGGTTGCTTGTCGTGTCTCCCCCCTGTGCGTGTCCTTTTCTTTGGTCCTGTGTGTATCGCTCTCGTCCTCCGTCCCTCTCGATCTCTCCAACCTCTCTCGCTCTGCCGCTCCTCCTTTTCCCTCTGGGTCCTCCCTGTGTGTGTGTGTCTGCATCCGTCTCTCTTCGCCCGTGTGTCTGTCCCCTGGTGTTGCGTGTCTGTGGTCTGTGCTCGGTGTGCTGGGGTTGTGGGCAGTTTTATTTCACGACATGCTACATAACGGCGATCTCAACCTTCGCCTACTACGCGATGCTCTCGGGGCAGGGGTGGCTTATCACACCAAATTGCAGGCAGCTCTTTTATGTGCGCTATGTAGACTGGTTCGTCACGACGCCCCTGATAATGCTCGACCTCGGGCTGATCGTGGGAGCGGATGTGGGGCTGCTGGCGGCCGTCATGGGCGCGGACATGCTCATGATTTTCGGGGGGTTCATGGCGAGCATTTCGAGCGGGCACATCAAGTGGCTGTGGTTTGTCTTGTCTCTGATGGTGCTTGCGCCGCTCGTGTTTGTCATGATCAGGTAAATTACGTGTAGTAAATTATGTGCGGTAAAGTACGTGTGGTAAAGTGACGTATCTGTCTCTTATGGTGCTCGCGCCGCTCGTGTTTGTCAGATCAGGTCCCTCGCTCTGTGTGGGGAGGGTTCCTGTGTGTTCGTGTGTGTGCGCGCGGAGTGAATATGTGTGTGTTTTATGCATGTGTGCATGTCAGTGCGTGGCTGTGTGTGTGTGCGTGCGTGTGTCAGTCATGTTGAGCTCGCACCTCGTCCTACTACACTGACGTGGGTGTGCGGGATGAGCTGTCGCGAAAGGCGTCAGTAGGGTTTAGGTAGGGTGTAGGTGTCGGTGAGCTGTCGCGAGGCGTGATGCTGAGGAGAGGCGAACCCGACCCTAATCTGAGGCTCTGGGGCGCCTCAACCTCAACCCTGCTCTTAAAGAGGACGCATAAACCCCCAACCCTAATCCCCAATCCCTAAACCTCAAACCCTAAACCGCAATATCTGAACAGGGGCTATCGGACGCTGGTTGAGCGCTCGCACCCGGCGGTGGTAGAAATGTACAGCAAGGTGTCGTGGCTATCTGCGATCACGTGGTCCATGTACGTCGCCCAGAGCCCACACGTCCTTAAACCCTAAACCCGAACCCCTCAACCTAAACTGAACCGGATTTTGTGGCTATCTGTGGTGGCTCTCTGTGATGGTCATACTCTTACCTACCCATGCCTACAACATACCCACTCCTACACCATACTCTTACCTACCCATGCCTACAACATACCCACTCCTACACCATACTCTTACCTACCCATGCCTACAACATACCCACTCCTACACCATACTCTTACCTACCAGGGTTCAGGCCTAGCTGTAGGGATCAGGGTTTAGGGTCAAGGTTTTAGGGCTTAGGCTCTCAATGGTTGGTTTAGGGTTTACGGTTTAGGTTTAGGGTTAGGCATTCCCATCTCCGCTTCCCCCCGCGCGCATGTACAATGTTGGGTGCTTGTGTCAAGGAGTGGGTTTAGGTTTAGGTTTAGGTTTAGTGCGTGCCAAGTAGTGCAATGTTGGATGCGGTTAGGTCTCTAGGTTTAGGTTCAAGTTTTAGGTTTCTTGTATGCCGAGTAGTGCGTGCCAAGTGTGCGCTATGTTGTTTAGGTTTAAACAGGTTGAGTTTTTAGGTTCAAGTAGAAGTTTTGGGGTTTCTTGTATGGCAAGGAGGGCGTGGCAACTGGTGCTACGTCGGATGCGTGTCAGCGAGCATTATGAGCATTTTTTTTGTGAAACCCAGATAATCCTCTCTTGTGTCCACTAGTATGTATACATGATACATGATGCGTGTGTCGCAGTAGTACGTGTGTGTGTTTAGTTCAACTAACTATTACTGACACTGTTTAGTTCATGTAACTACTACTGACATACTACGTGGATGCGTGTGTCGCAGTAGTACGTTTGGTGCTAGAGCTATCTGGGTTCGTTACATGCGTGTGTCCCTCCAATGTAGTCCTCCTTATACGACACATGTATCCTCCTCCTCATCCGGCGGTGCATCCGTGTGTCCCTCTAGTACGCACACTACTACAGCATGCGTGTTTCCCTCTAGTACGCACTCTACTGCAGTCTGGTGCTACGTGGCATGCGTGTGTCCCTCTGGTACCCTTGCACACATGCACTCTTCTTCTATCGGCCCTGCTGCTGCTTCGCGCTGGCACCTCGGATCTCCCTTACATATACATATGTATATATATAATATAAATCTATTTATGTATCTATCTATCTATATATGTCCTCGCTGCTCTCCCGCGCCGGCGCCGTCTCCCCGGGCACGCACACACACACCGTGACACACTCCTGCTCTCCCTTCTCTCCCTCTCTCCTCTCTCTCCCGACACACCATGACACTCTTATTCTCTCGCTCGCTCTCTCTCTTTCTATCAAACACAAAACAGCAACATATTTGTGTCAAAAGAGACCTACAAAAGAGACCTACAGTGTCATAAGATACCAAGTACCCCCAACCTCTCGCTCTCTCTCATCCTTCTCCTTCCTCATTCCCTCTCGCTAATATAATAAGATTAAGTACCATTCCTATTCCCCTCTCGCTCTCGCTCTCTCGCTATTTCTCTCTCCAGGTACCCGGTGGTGTTCATCTTCTCTGACGGCAATAAGGATTAGTACTAAGGTAAACTGATAGTTAGTACTAAACTAAACTGATCCAAACTCTATAACTCCAGGTACCCAGTGGTATTCATCTTCTCTGAGGGCACTGGGGACTGGTCGCCCAACTTCGAGATCATGATTTACGGCGTGCTAGACATTTTGTCCAAGGCCATCTTTGGCTTCATCTTGCTCTTGTCCCACGAGGGTCTCGACCGCATCACCAACTTCAAGAGGTGCCAAAACCCTAAACCCTAAACCCTAAACCCTAAACCATGACCCAGCCTAGATCCGCACAAGTAAGTAAACCCTAAACCCTAAACCCTAAACCCTAAACCCTAGACCCTCCCATCTTGCTCGTGTGTCTCACGAGGGTCTCGACCTTCACCAACTTCAATGTGTCCCTAAAATTTAAACCCTAACTACACCCCAAACCCAAACTAAATCCTACACTCAAAATACAAAGCCCAATCCCTTGATAAACCCTTAAACCCTGCGCAAGCCCTAAACCCTGAACTCTAACCCCCTATAAACCCTAAACCCAGTCCCTAGACCCCTGAACGCCTAAATACCCCCTGAACCATAATCCCTGACTAATCCCTAAACCCTGCGCAGCTTTGCGCCTATCCACGAAGCCCCCATGAGCTACGGCGGCGTGGGCAAGGCTCCGGTGGAGTCGTACATCTAAGGCCCCCGCGCGAGACGCTGGTGCGGGGCCCTTGATGTGGGGGAGGAGTGGCAAAGAGAAAGAGGTCTGATGTGACGAGGGAAGGAGGTCTCATGGGACGCCGTCTTGCGGACATGTGCGGACATGTAGAGCTGTGAATGTGGTGCAGAAGCGCACGCAGGGAGCGCGGAGCTGTGAGTGTGGTGAATGCAGGCATGGAGCGCGGGTCTGCGCACAACGTGCTCCTTAAACGAGAGAAGAACTTTTGAGCACTGTTGAAAACACACGGCTAGTATCGATGCCATTTACAGTCATTATTTGCGGTGGGGGCGGGGAGTGTTGGAATGCGCGCACACGCCCGAGGGGTATTTGTGTGTGGGGGGGTGGGAGGCAGAAGTTCTGGATTTTGTTGTTGTGAATAACATTCACTGCCCATTCGTATTCAACGGTACTATAGAGGGACCCAGGGCGCCCGCGGTTGAGGCAGGGCGCGTTACTCACTGGGCATGCGCTCGCCTCAGACAGGTGCACGCGCGAGCCAGGTGCCCGGCACTCACGCAGACAGACAAACACGAAAAGGCCTCAACATCAAGGCGCGTATGGAGTCGGCCGGTGCGCCGTGTTATCCGCATAGGCGCGGGGATAGGGGCCGGAGGGGCGGCACTCATCCCAGGCGAAGCCATTCTTCACCTGGGGGGTTTGTGCGGACCGGGACCGCGCACCGCGAGTCCGCACCGGGACCGCGGTCGCGCACTGCAGTTGCTGCGGCGGCTTCACCTGGCAAGCCACGGTGCTCTTGCTGACGCCGCACTTGACAATGAGCACTAGCACCACCTTCTTCACCGATGTTGTGCTTGCTCGGCGTCTTCATCCGACGCCGGCATCTGTGTGGAGTTTCCGATGTGGAAACTCCGATGTGGTTTCCACATCGAAATCCGAGATCCCAAACGTTTTTTTGAGTCAACCAACAACCGATCCCTGTACAAATGATGATGATATACCGCCAGATTGTATAGGAATCGGCAGCAGGTGCCTGGAAAAAGTTTCGGAATTCGAAATTCAATTTGACTTCAGTGCACATTTAATTCAGATGGCGCCGATCCCGCCCTCCGCCGCGACTTGGGCCTGCGCCGCGACTTTGACTTTGTTGTCAGCATTCAGCGCCAGACATTGCAGCGCAAGGCAGCCCGCCGCTTGCACCTCCTCGCTTTCTGGGTGGCCCTGCATTGCCCCGAAGATGGCGCCAATGCCGCCCTCCGCCGCGACTTTGACCTTGTTGTCAGCATTGACCGCCAGACTCTGCAGCGCTGTGCAGCCCACCGCTTGCACCTCCTCGCTTTCTGGGTGGCCCTGTATCGCCCCGAGGATTGCACCGATCCCGCCCTCTGCCGCGACTTGGACCTGGTTGTCGGCATTGACCGCCAGAATCAGCAGTGCTTTGCAGCCCGCCGCTTGCACCTCCTCGCTTTCTGGGTGGCCCTGCATCGCCCCGAGGATGGCGCCGATCCCGCCCTCCGCCGCGACTTGGACCTGGTTGTCAGCGTGCAGCGCCAGAATCTGCAGCGCACGCTTTCTGGCTGGCCATGCATCGCCCCGAGGATGGCGCCCTGCATCGCATAGGACGGCGTCGATCCCAGGGCGATGGCGTTTGCGCGCACGGAACGCTTCATCTGGCAGTCTGTCTTTGGAATCCATGCCAGCACAACTTCTGTGCGGGGTGCTACAGCGAGTGCATGCAGCGATCTTCCAGTTGTCCTCAGTGCCGTGGACATGTCGAGGAGGTGTCGCGAAACTACACACTCTGCAACATAATCACTGCATTCCTGGATGCAAACCCTCATCTTCAGCGGGCTGATCGTGCAGAGCTAGCAACAGCGTCACTGCTCTGCGGAGGACTTCCAAGCAGATACTGCACTTCTGTGGAGGACTTCCAAGCAGACACTGCACTTGTGCTCCGACACTGCGTCATTTTTCTTTGCGCTCCCGGTGTCTCCTCGGGCGGACCCGCTGGGCGCGGGAGCAGTCCCGCTGCCTCCTTTTGCCTCCCCCTCCTCTCTTCGGCGGGGCGCGGGATCACAGTACCGAAAATGAATTTCAGTATTGGAGTACAGCTGCGGTTGCTGGAGACAACGCCATACGTACCTAACATCTGTTTGCTGGGCCACCCAGCAAACAAGAATCTTGCATGTAAAGGAAAAGAGCGTGAGCAACTCTCACTCTCACTCCGCGGCGATGCAGCACGCCACGCCGCCTCACCCTAAGGGCCCAATGAAGGCTGATGGCACGCCTGACATGCGATACAAGGCCAACCGCGCCTCACCCGCGAGCACGATCCAAGCATCCGACGCTCTCGAGCATGAGCACGCCAAGGCCCTGCGGCGCCTGGGGGAGAAGCACAGGCAAGCGCTGGAAGCGCTAGAGAGCACGGGGCGAGGGGAGAGTGATAAGGACGCGGTGGAAAGGCTCAAGCTTGAGCAGAAGCGGGAGCGGGACACCCTTGAACAGGTGTTTCAGTGGGAGAGAGAATTTCGGACGCCGACGAAGTCCGGAGTAGAGGGAAAAGAGAATGGTACTCCCGATCGCGCAGCAGCAGCATGGTGTGCGGCAATCTCGAGGCGCAGCGTCTGCGGGTAAGGCCTAGGGCCGCTTTCACATACGTTGATTAATAAAACTCAGGATAGCAAAAATCGGAATACTGCGTGTGGCGAGTGCGTCGCCAGTCCCGCTACGAGCCAGCGCCGCCCCGCGAGCCGTCCTGTGCCCCCCGCCTCGAAGGCTTGAGAGGGAGGTTGATGTCCTCATCGTGGTCTTCCTCGCGCTGCTGCACCCCGAGCGCAGGGCTGATCTTCTGCACCATGGCCTCCATCCCCCCTCGTCCTTTCGCGTTTCCCGCATATTCAAGAGGCGCAGCAGAACATGGGGTCTGGGGTCGTCGTTCAAGAAGAAGTTTGCGGTGGTTGAGGAGCAGATTAAAGAGCAGGAGATGTGAAAGACGGAGCAGGAACTGAGATGCGCATTGCAAAAGGCTCGAAACGGCGATGCCGTGACGAAACAGCCGAGTAGCATCATGATTTCCCAGTTTGCGGCTGCTTCCTGTTGCTCTTGCCGCCTTTGCCTGGCCTCTTGCGCTGCTGTGTGTGTGTGTGTGTGTATGTGGTGTGTATGTTGTGTGTGTGTGCATGTGTGTGTCTATGTGTGTGGCCGCTTCGAGCTAGGAGGAGGAAGCCCTCGGCCTCCTCTCCTCCTCCTAGCCTAATTCCTGCACTCTCCGATCTGTGATGGACTTGTTTGTGCCTATACCTCTCTCTCTCTCGCTCAGAGTGTGTGTGTGTGTGTGAGAGAGAGAGAGAGAGAGAGAGAGAGAGAGAGAGAGAGAGAGAGAGAGAGAGATTTATTAGAAACTACTGCATAGAGTCCCTTGACCCAAATTCGTGAATTCCTCAAGTCGCCGCCGCCCTCCCCATTATTACGGCCATTCATACCGCCATTCATACCAGGAAGCCTATAGTGAAGGCAACAGCCACCAAGAATGCCACGCTGTGTGTGTGTGTGTGTGTGTGTGCATAGAAGGGAGGGGAGGCAGGTGTGTGTGTGAAAAATCGGTTGGTGTATACTCTTGCGCGCGCGCGCACACACACACACACACACACGGGACGACAGCACCTGATCTTGCGCGCGCACAGTGAGAGAGAGAGAGAGAGAGAGAAAGAGAAGACAAGACCAGACCTAGTGCCAATGAAGGTCTTGCGGTGGTGCTGGTAAGCATTTTGCACGCGCGACAGACAGGCACTATGGCGCAGTTGGCCCTCAGCCTTTGCCAGCTTCATCCTCTGCCCCCTGCCCCGCTCCCCGGTCTCGAGATCGCCGCTCCGCCGCGTGCTGAAGCTCGGATCAGAGGACGCACGGGGATCAGGAATGTCAAGGGTTACGCCCCAGCGGCCGCTACCGTTAGACATGTCACGTCCCCGCCGCCCGCCCGCGGTCATCAGCGCCTGTTCTCGTCCCTGCCTGCCTCGCTCCTCCGGCAACGCACTCACGTCAGGGCCTAGTGTCGGGGGGTTGCCCTGCGGGTGGCGCGTGCGTGAGCTGAAGCTGGTCTCCCCCGCCCCGCTGCTGGAAGGGGGGGGTGGGGCTCCGGCGCTGGATGCTGTCGTGCGCCACAGCGAGCTCATGTGGCTCATCCCCTCCATCAGTCCTTCCAGAA
>Ga0315899_10004433_pt1 | contig 15179 bp, 10 predicted proteins | sample LakEriMetagenome_2_FD_203518 | JGI IMG/M metagenome (GOLD analysis project Ga0315899, IMG submission 203518) | Freshwater fungal communities from buoy surface, Lake Erie, Ohio, United States - Buoy 4 MA112 | ecosystem: Environmental > Aquatic > Freshwater > Lake | place: USA: Lake Erie, Ohio... | reverse complement strand
TGGAGTTACTTGGGGATCTGGTGGTGGATCTGGAACTTTTGATACTGGTATTACAACATCAATTTATATTTCTGTAAGTGCTGGAGTTGCTACAGGAATTGGAACAACGGCATCACAAATTATAGCATCTCAAATTTCTAGAAACAATGATATTTTTATAGGTCCTGGAATTGCATATAGTTTTCCATCAACTGCAGGATATGAGTATATAATTGAATCTCTTCATATTACAAACAAATCAGGAAATAATCTATACATTTCTGGAAGGCAAGATTTTAATGGCGGACAAAATGTTCCCATTGCAAATCGTATTCCTATTCCTTATCAAGGTGCTCTTGAACTTTTAGAACAACCAAGAGTTGCAAATCCTTCAGATATTCTTCGTTTGCAAGCATTAACTGGTATTGGGACCGATGCATCAGGAATGGATGGTGGTCTTGATGCATTTATAACAATTTCAAGAAAAACGGATACTAATTATATTGGTATTGGAGAAACGATTATATCAACAGACCAAGAAATTTTTACAGCATCAACAGCGGCAGCAGTCATTCAATCTATCAGCCTATCAAACTATAATATGAACATTGATGCTGATGTTACTGTTTCAGTTTTCCGTGGAGGAACTGTAGGTGGTATTAGTACAACTGGTGTAAGACTTGGATATCTTGCATATAACGTAACAATACCTAAAAATAGTGTTATTGAAATTTGCCAAAAACCAAAACAACTTGTAAAAGGAGACTCAATACTTGTTTCCACAACTCCTAATAATTCTGTAGGTATCGTTCTTGCAGGTAAATATATAATCTGATAGAATTAATCTTATTTGAAAAATCTTATGTTTAATATTAAATGTCGGAGTATTTTTCCGACTGATTTATATTTCGTTGATATTTACAATCAAAAAGAAAACGAAAGTTATAAAACAGAACTTCTAAGACTGTCTAAAACAGAACCAGGAAATGTTGTAAGTAATCGCAACGGATGGCAGAGTGATATTACACTCTGGCAAAACGAAACTTTTAAACCTCTCTTAGAAAAATCTTCAACTATTGTTCAATCAATTATTTCAGACCTTTCTCCAAACAAACCGGAGTTTGTGATTCGTTCTATGTGGGGAAACATTAATCCTAAAGGTGGATTTAACTTTACTCACGTTCATCCGACTGGTTGGATGAGTGCTGTTTATTATGTTTCTATTCCTCAAGGATGCCCTGGAATTACTTTTGAAGATCCAAGACCCGCAAAACTAATGGATTTTCAAAGTAGTTGTTTAGTTGATAATAACTATCATAATCATCAACCTCAAGTTGGACAGTTAGTTCTGTTTCCTTCTTGGTTGCCTCATCTTGTAAATCCAAATCCAACAGATGAGAATAGAATTTCAATTTCATTCAATATAGAGTTACTGGTATGACTTCAGTTTTAATTGCGATGCCTTGTTATGGTGGAATGGTAAGTGATAAGACTGCAAAAGGTCTTTTCAATCTTGGAAAAGGACTGCTCAAGAACGGAATTGATCACGGACTTCTCACGATGGCGAACGAAAGTTTGGTGACAAAAGCACGTTCTAGAATTGCTAACTTTTATATGAATAACACAGAATATGAGAAGATTTTGTTTATTGATGCAGATGTTGGATTTTCTGCAGAAGATGCAACCAAACTCATTACAGCAGATAAAGATATTGTCTGTGGTGCATATCCGATGAAAGGAATTCCACTAAGATATAATTACAATATTACCTCACCACCAATCGCAGAAGAAGGACTGGTTCAGATTGAAAATATTGGTTTTGGATTTTGTTGCATTAAAAGAAAAGTATTTCAAGACATTCAAAATCAGTATGGTGAGGAATTAAAGTACTATCCAGCACTAAATAACTCTAGTTATCCTCCAACAGAACAAGAATATCATAACTCATATCATTATTTTCTTGAGATGAAAAAAGATATGTGTTTTCTACCAGAAGACTTCTCTTTCTTTGAAAGAGCAAAAAGTGTAGGATACAGATCTTGGTTAGATACAAGTATTCGCCTTTGTCACGTTGGATCTCACGTTTACCAAGAAGAGTAAGTAAATGGCAATAGGAGTATTCGGTCTTAAAAAAGTTTATAAGAAACAAGTCCAAAATATTGATGAAGGACTTTCTCTGAATATTCCTGGACTACTTTATGGTTATTATGCTGGTGCTGGTAATGGAAATACTTCTCCTCCTTTCTTTTCCACCATAGACCGTCTAGATTTCTCAACAGAAACCGTAACAACACCAACACCCAAGTTATCCACAGCAAAAGGTGAAGCATCAGGAGTTTCAAATAATTCTTATGGTTATTTTGGTGGTGGTTATCATCCCACACCATCCATATTTTCTACTATAGAACGTTTAGATTTCTCAACAGAAACAGTATCAGTTCCAACGTTTAAGTTATCCGTGGGAAGAGGAAACCTAGGATCAACATCAAGTGGTTCTTATGGTTACTTTGGTGGTGGTGGCGATAGTTTCTTTACTGTTGTCTCAACTATAGACCGTTTAGATTTTTCTACAGAAACAGTATCAGTACCAACACCTAAGTTATCTATAGCAAGAAGAAATTTAAAAGCAACCTCAAGTAATTCTTATGGTTACTTTGGTGGCGGGTCTTGGCCCAGCAGTCCCACTAGTCTTATACTTTACTCTACTATAGACCGTTTAGATTTCTTAACAGAAACAGTATCAGTACCAACACCTAAGTTATCTTCAGAGAAGAGTTCTACAGGAACAACATCAAGTGATTTTTATGGTTACTTTGCTGGTGGTTTTGGTCCTCCTAATGCAGCTACTGTTGATGTTTCCACAATAGATCGTCTAGATTTCTCAACAGAAACAGTATCAGTACCAACACCTAAATTATCTTCGGCAAGAGGAAATATAGGAGCAGTATCAAGTAGTTCTTATGGTTATTTTGGTGGTGGTAGTACTCCCCTTTCGGCTACTTCCACCATAGACCGTTTAGATTTTTCTACCGAAACAACATCAGTACCAACACCTAAATTATCTTCGGCAAGAGAAGGTTTAGCGGATGCTCAAATCAACCGACAACAAATCTTTAAAGGTTTTCCTAAGTACACTAACTGGCCAGAGAGTGCTACTACTGGTTACTTTGCTGGTATTACTGCTCCAGATCTAGCAGCACAAACTTCAAACGCAGAACGTTTAGATTTCTCTACAGAAACTACAGCACTTCTTTCTCAAAAACTTTCTTTACAAAAAAATTCTTTAGCAGCAGTCTCAAGTAATTCTTATGGTTACTTTGGTGGTGGTTATGATTGGACACCAGGACCAACAAAAACAACTATTTCTACTATAGAACGCATAGATTTCAGCACAGATGCGCTAACATCACTAACATCAAAGTTATCTCAAGCAAGAGGAGAATTTGCAGCAGTCTCAAGTAGTTCTTATGGTTACTTTGGTGGTGGTGCCCCTGGTCCGTTACAATTTTCTACTGTCATAAATCGTTTAGACTTTTCTACAGAAACAGTATCAACACCAACGCCAAAGTTATCACAAGCAAGAAGTGATTTAGCAGCAGCTTCAAATAGTTTTTATGGTTATTTTGGTGGCGGCACCGTGCCCCCCAGCGTGTCGTCTCCTTTTAATGTCATTAGCTCCATAGATCGTTTAGAATTTTCAACTGAAACAGTATCAGCACCACCACTTAAGTTATCTGCAGCTGTTGAAGGATTAGCAGCAGTCTCAAATAGTTCCTATGGATATTTTACTGCTCAACAATCTTCACTTGATCGCTTAGATTTTTCTACAGAAACGATATTATTACAAACACCTATCTCTTTTTCAGGTAGAACTTATAGAGCATCAGCCTCAAGTAATTCTTATGGATACTTTACTCGTGGTGAGCCTAGTCCTTCCTCTTCTTCCATAGATCGTTTAGATTTTACTACAGAAACTTTTTCAGTACCAACATCTAATTTCTCTCAAGCAAGAAGTTACTCAGCAGGACTCTCAGGAGGCATCGGAACCCGCAGAGTTGGTTCTGCGACTTATGGTTATTGGGGTGGTGGTAGTGGTCCTTTTGTCAGCACCATTGACCGTTTAGATTTCTCAACAGAAACCGTAACAGTACCAACACCTAAGTTATCTCAGGCAAGAGGTCGATTAGCAGCAACCTCAAGTAGTTCTTATGGTTACTTTGGTGGTGGTACTCCTACTACTGTCTGCACCATAGACCGTCTAGATTTCTCCACAGAAACAGTATCAGTACCAACACCTAAGTTATCTCAAGCAAGAGGTGGTTTAGCAGCAGCCTCAAGCAGTTCTTATGGTTACTTTGGTGGTGGTTATGCTGGTGCTGCTTTCTGTACCATAGACCGTTTAGATTTCTCCACAGAAACCGTATCAGTACCAACTCCTAAGTTATCTCAAGCTAGAAATTTCATATCAGCAACCTCAAGTAGTTCTTATGGTTCTTATGGTTACTTTGGTGGTGGTTATGCTCCTCCTGTTGTTTCTACCATAGACCGTTTAGATTTCTCTACAGAAACCGTATCAGTACCAACATCTAAGTTATCTCAAGCAAGAGGTGATTTAGCAGCAACCTCAAGTAGTTCTTATGGTTACTTTGGTGGTGGTTATTTTCCCGGTGCTCCCCCTTATGTCTGCACCATAAACCGTCTAGATTTCTCCACAGAAACCGTAACGACACCAACACCTAAGTTATCTCAAGCAAGAAGTGGTTTAGCAGCAGCCTCAAGCAGTTCTTATGGTTACTTTGGTGGTGGTTATGCTGGTGCTGCTTTCCGTACCATAGACCGTCTAGATTTCTCCACAGAAACAGTATCAGTACCAACACCTAAGTTATCTCAAGCTAGATATTCTTTAGCAGCACTCTCAAACTCAAACTAAATAAGGTAACTACATCATTCTTTATGAAATCTGGAGCAACTGAGAGTTGTTTTTATTATCTGGCGCAACATTATAAGTTTCCCGAAAATGTTGATGTAAGAAGAACAACACACGAAATCATACACTCAAATAAGCAATATAAGATTATCTGGGCACACGACAACTGTGACCAAGCAGGACACGCAACACTTCCTCAACACATAGATAAGATTGATAAAATTGTCTGCGTATCTAATTGGGAACGAGAGCAATACATCAAGTACAACCGAGCACCAGCAGAAAAACTGACGGTAATTCCAAATGGTGTGGATGATATGTTTCGTCCATCAGAAAAACCTAAATCAAAAACCTGCATTTTCTTTTCTGCACCACATAAAGGTATCGTACCACTAGTTCCAATCTGGAAAGAGGTCATCAAACATCATCCAGATGCAAAACTCAAAGTCTTCTCTTCTATGTCTCTTTATGGTGATATTCAACCTGGAGAAGGTGAAAATGAGACTATCACGACTGATAAAGGTCTAGAACCATCACCATTTATTCCAGTTTATAAAGAACTTCAAGAACTTCCAGGTGTAGAGTATTCTCCTTGTATTGACCGTGAAGAATTACTACCACATATTCAAGATGCGGCATTTTATATTCATCCAAATGTCTGGGAAGAAACTTTTTGTGTCTCTCTTGCAGAGGCGATGAGTTGTGGTTGTTTTCCCATCACGACTGATATGGGAGCACTTCCAGAAACCTCATTTGGAAGAGGTAAGTATATTCCAATGTCGGGAAAGAATACTTCAAGAGGTTGGATACCTGATGATACTTTTCATCAGAACTTTGCAGAAGAAGTCATCAGAGCACTTCATTTCTTTGATAAAGAACCAGAAACTTTTTGTAATGCAACAAATGAATTATCAATAATTGCTAGAAATAATTATAACTGGCAATCTGTTGCCAGAGAATGGAGTAATCTAATTGAGGTTGTAACTAAGAGGGCAGTCTTCGTTGATGATGATTTTATTTTCAATGAAGTTTATAATAAAAATGAATACAATATTCAGTCATTTTCTGAGAGCGATATTGTGATTGATATTGGGGCACATAAAGGTTATTTTGCTAAACTTTGTATGGATAATGGATGCAAAACCATTCATTGTTTTGAACCAGAACCTAAAAACTTTGAGTCATTAGTAAATAATTTGAAAGATTATAAACATTTTCAAGCGTATAATCTTGCTGTTTCTGATAAAAAGGGAGAAAAAGATTTTGTAGTTGCTCCTGGATGTAACACTGGATTGCATTCTTTTTATTCACGAAATGGAGTGCCAATTAAGGTAAAAACTATTGGACTTGATGATATTCTCAATAATTTTCCTAAAGTTTCATTATTGAAAATAGACACGGAAGGTGCAGAATATGAAATAATATTAAATTCAACATCAATCAATAAAGTAAAAAAAATTGTCGGTGAATATCATAATGGCATAACTCCATATCTTTTTGAAGATTTAAAAAAATATCTTGAAGGAAAAAACTTTGTTGTAAAAATTATAAATGAAAATAATGGAATATTTGTTGCCGACAATATCAATCATAAATAAAACTAACTGAACTGAAGTTCTTTTCATTCGACGGGGTATTATGTCTGAGACTTATAAGGATATTGCACTTGCTAAAGCAGATGATGTTTTAGATGATGGCAATGAATTTATGTTTAAAGTTTATAATGAATGTATGAAGTGGGAAGAGAGCGAAAAACAGCTTTCTGGCAGTCGCTCCAATTTCCAGATTGAAAAATTCATCATTCATGACAACTTTACTGTTCCATCTGCATTCAAATCGGCATTAATTAATCGTAGATCTGTTGCAGAAAATCTTTTACAAGGTATTCAAGAAGCAAAAAGAGCAGCTAGAGAATTTCATTTTAAGTGGGATGGAAAAGATAAGTCTCAACCAATTTGGTGGAAAAATGGAAGAGGTGGTGAAGAACTTTGCTGGTATGATCTTGATGAGTTCAATTTTCATCGCCTCATTCACGGATTAAATCAGGGTTTCCAAGCAGCAGTTGATGAACTTGAATTTTTTGATAAACTGATTGATCGATTGATTGAAATGAATGGCAATCAACTGGTTACAAAAGAACAGTATGATGAAGATCAACCTGTTTATTGGGAACGTCGTCTTGCTAATCAGTCTCTTGATGATCTTCTGCAAGCAAAGACTGGTGTAAATGCAGGTAACATTCGTTCGATGAGAAGAGCAAGTGCTCCAACTGTTCTTCCTGATGATGTCAATAGAACGAAAGGAACCTTTGGCGATCCCAGCAATCCTATGGCATTCTTGAATGCACTTCAAGAGCACGTAGCAAAAGGTATTGAAGAGATTAGTGGAATGGTAAATGTACTTGAAGGAAGACAAGAAGAACCTCAAAAAATGCTTGATCCTTCGACAGGAACTGAAGGTGTTTCATTATTCAACGAACAACTCAAACAACCAGAGCAGGCATAAGAACAAATGCAAGGAGATGTCTTCGGTCTAAATGCTGTTTATGAAAAGCAAGTTGAAAACATAATACCAGGATTGCAACTAGACATTCCTGCACTTCTTTATGGTTATTATGGTGGAGGAAATCCTACCCCAACTACTTTTGCGTGTACTATAGACCGTTTAGATCTTTCTACAGAAACCAGAGCAACACCAGGAACTTATCAATTATCTCAAGCAAGATCCGAAATTGCATCAGTATCAAACGATAATTATGGTTATTTTGCTGGAGGAGAAACCCCTACACTTTCTTCTACTATAGATCGTTTAGATTTTTCAACAGAAACAGTATCAGTACCAACACCAAAATTATCTTTGGCTAAGGGAAACGTAGGAGCAGTATCAAACAATAATTATGGATATTTTGCTGGAGGAAATACTTCTCCCACTGCTTTTATCTCTACTATAGATCGTTTAGAGTTTTCCACAGAAGTTGTAACTTCTATAACTGATAAATTATCTTCAGGAAGAAGGGGTTCTGTGGGAGTTTTTAATAGTTCTTATGGTTACTTTGGTGGTGGATTTGCTCCTGGTCCTACTCTATTTTCCACTATAGATCGTCTAGACTTTTCTACAGAAACCAGAGCAACACCAGGAACTTATCAGTTATCTGAAGCAAAAGATCAAACTACATCGATTTCAAGTTCTTCTTATGGTTATTTTGCTAGTGGCAATATTCCAGGTGGTACATTTCGTTCTACAATAGACCGTTTAGATTTCACCACAGAAACCGTATCAGTACCAACACCTAAATTATCATCTGCAAAATGTGATATGGGTGCAGTAGGAAGCAGTTCTTATGGTTATTTTGGTGGCGGTCTTGTTCCTGGCGCCCCCCCTACTAGTATATGTACAATAGACCGTTTAGATTTCTCTACAGAAACAGTAACAACACCAACACCTAAGTTATCTGGTGTAAGAAATAGTATGGGCGGTATTCAGATCAACCGCAATCAAATTTTTAAAGGTTCTCCTAAGTACACTAATTGGCCCGAAAGTGCGACTACTGGTTATTTTGGTGGTGGTGCCGCTGGTGGAATTCCGGGTTTTTCTACTATAGACCGTCTAGATTTTTCAACAGAAACTGTAAGTACACCAACACCTAAGTTATCTCAAGCAAGACGAGAATTGGCAGCAGTCTCAAGTAGTTCTTATGGTTACTTTGGTGGTGGTGGTAATATTCCTACTTTTTTCTGCACCATAGACCGTCTAGATTTTTCAACAGAAACAGTATCAGTACCAACACCTAAGTTATCTCAAGCAAGATACGGTTTAGCAGCAACCTCAAGTAGTTCTTATGGTTACTTTGGTGGTGGTTTTCTTCCTGGTAATGCTTCCACAATAGACCGTCTAGATTTCTCCACAGAAACAGTATCAGTACCCACACCTAAGTTATCTGCAGGAAGAACTGATTTAGCAGCAACCTCAAGTAATTCTTATGGTTATTTTGGTGGTGGTTCTACTGGTATTTATGTTTGCACAATAGAACGTCTGGATTTCTCAACAGAAACAGTATCAGTACCAACACCTAAGTTATCTCAAGATAGAGGTCAATTTGCAGCAGTATCCGGAGGCATCGGAACCCGAAGAGTTGGTTCTGCGACTTATGGTTATTGGGGTGGTGGTAATGCTGGTGCTGCTGTCTCTACCATAGACCGTCTAGATTTCTCCACAGAAACCGTCACAGTACCAACATCTAAGTTATCTCAAGCAAGAATCAATTTAACAGCAACCTCAAGTATCTCATATGGTTACTTTGGTGGTGGTGGTACTCCTACTCTTGTTTGTACCATAGACCGTTTAGATTTCTCAACAGAAACAGTATCAGTACCAGCATCTAGTTTATCTCAAGCAAAAAATGGAGTAAGAGGAACTTCAAGTAGTTCTTATGGTTACTTTGGTGCAGGAAATACCACCCCTGGTGCTGTCTGTACCATAGACCGTTTAGATTTCTCAACAGAAACAGTATCAGTACCAACACCTAATTTATCTCAAAGAAAGACTACAATATCAGCAACCTCAAGTAGTTCTTATTGTTACTTTGGTGGTGGTTATTTTTCTCCTGGTAATTTTTACTCCACCATAGACCGTCTGGATTTCACAACAGAAACAGTATCAGTACCTACACCTAAGTTATCTCAAGGAAGACAAAATTTAACAGCAGTCTCAAACAGTTCTTATGGTTACTTTGGTGGTGGTAATATTGCTGGACCTACTCAAGTTTCCACCATAGATCGTCTAGATTTCTCTACAGAAACAGTATCAGTACCGACACCTAAGTTATCTCAAGCAAGAAATGCTTTAGCAGCAACCTCAAGTAGTTCTTATGGATACTTTGGTGGTGGTCTTAATCCCACTCCTGCCGTTGTTTCCACCATAGACCGTCTAGATTTCTCAACAGAAACTGTTACAGTTCCATCACAAAAACTTACACAAGCAAGAAGTAATTTAGCAGCAGTCTCAAACGCAAACTAATATGATGAAAACTTTTTATTTTATGTCTGGACTTCCACGTTCAGGTTCGACTTTATTAACAGCACTACTCAATCAAAATCCAGAGATACACGCATCCACAAACTCTCCTCTTCTGGATACAATTCACTATACAGAAGAATACCTCTTATATAATTCAGAGCAATATAAGGCAAATCCAAAACCAGAGTGTGCTCATAAGGTCTTATCGTCTATACCTCATAACTATTACTTTAATACACAAGAACTGATTATTATTGATAAGTCAAGAGGTTGGGTCAATCAAATTCAACACATTAAGGACTACATTACACCAGAACCAAAGATTATCTGTATGGTAAGAAGCATACAAGATATTATGGTTTCTTTTCTTTCATTAATACAGAAGAGCAAATCACTTTCTTTTATCGATCAAGCACTTCGGAGTAACAACTTAGAACTCACGAATGATAATCGTTGTGAGTATCTAATGTCTCCTCAAGGTATTATAGGTCAATCATATCACGCACTTGCAGAAGCATTTCGTAAGGGGCACCAAAGACATCTGTTATTTGTAGAGTATGAAGACCTAATTCAAAATCCACAAAGAGAACTCAATCGTATTCATACATTTCTGAACATACCATTTTATTCTTATGATTTCTCAAATGTAAAATCAAAAGAAAATGAAAATGATGTTGTTTATGGTCTTGAAAATATGCATACAGTCAGAAATAAGGTAGAAAAAATTAATCGAGATAATTCAAAGTATCTTAGTAAGTATATAACAGATAAATATAAAGAAATGGAGTTCTGGCGTCAGACAACTCCAAAGTATTCTATATTTGGAATCTAATGTCTGGTATATTTTCACTCAGAGAAGTAAGAACAGAACAACTCGCAAATATTAACGAAGGACTTAGTTTAGATATTCCTGGACTACTTTATGGTTACTTTGGTGGTGGTGAAAATGTTCTCGCTACTAATGTTTCTACTATAGATCGTCTAGACTTCTCTACAGAAACTATAGCATCTCCCGTAATACCAGCTAAATTGTCTTCAGCAAAAAATAGTTTAACAGGATCTTCAAGTAGTTCTTATGGATACTTTGGTGGTGGTGGTACTCCTCCTTTCTTTTCCACCATAGACCGTCTAGATTTTTCTACAGAAACAGTATCAGTACCAACACCTAAGTTATCTCAAGCAAGAGGTGGATTAACAGCAGTCTCAAGTAGTTCTTATGGTTACTTTGGTGGTGGTTTTACTCCCACTCCATCCTTTTTTTCTACTATAGATCGTTTAGATTTCTCTACAGAAACAGTAACAACGCCAACACCAAAATTGTCTTTAGAAAAAGGTAGATTAACAGGAACCTCAAGTAGTTCTTATGGTTACTTTGGTGGTGGTACTACTGGATCTGCATTATCTACCATAGACCGTCTAGATTTCTCTACTGAAACAGTATCAGTACCGACACCTAAGTTATCTCAAGCAAGAAATTCTTTTAAAGCAATTTCAAGTAATTCTTATGGTTACTTTGGTGGTGGTTATATTGGTGGATCTGTATTATCTACCATAGACCGTCTAGATTTTTCAACAGAAACAGTATCAGTACCAACACCTAAGTTATCTCAAGCAAGATCTAGATTAACAGGAACTTTAAGTAATTCTTATGGTTACTTTGGTGGTGGTTATAATAATATAGGAAGTGTTCAATATTCTACAATAGATCGTGTAGATTTCTCTACAGAAACAGTAACAACACCAACACCTAAGTTATCTCAAGCAAAATCTGCTTTAACAGCAGTTGAAATAAACCGCAACCCAATATTCAAAGGTTCTCCAAAGTTCACTTCTTGGCCCGAGAGTGCTACTACTGGTTATTATGGTGGTGGTTATATTCCTACACCAACACGTTATTCGACCATAGATCGTTTAGATTTCTCAACAGAAACAGTATCAGTACCCACACCTAAATTATCTCAAGCAAGAGGAAATATAGGAGCAGTATCAAGTAGTTCTTATGGTTATTTTGGTGGTGGTAGTACTCCTACTCTTGTTTGTACTATAGATCGTTTAGATTTCTCAACAGAAACTGTAAGTACACCAACACCTAAGTTATCTCAAGCAAGACAACAATTAGCAGCAGTCTCAAGTAGTTCTTATGGTTATTTTGGTGGTGGTGGTACTCCTCCTTTCTTTTCCACCATAGACCGTCTAGATTTTTCTACAGAAACAGTATCAGTACCAACACCTAAATTATCTCAATCAAGAGGATTTTTAGCAGCAGCCTCAAGCAGTTCTTATGGTTACTTTGGTGGTGGTCTTATTCCTACTCTTGTTTGTACTATAGACCGTTTAGATTTCTCCACAGAAACCGTATCAGTACCAACACCTAAATTATCTCAAGCAAGATACGGTTTAGCAGCAGCCTCAAGCAGTTCTTATGGTTACTTTGGTGGTGGTGTTATTTCTACTCCTAGTTTTGTCTGCACCATAGATCGTTTAGATTTCTCAACAGAAACCGTATCAATACCAACACCTAAGTTATCTCAAGCAAGACTAGCATTAGCAGCAGTATCAGGAGGAATCGGAACCCGCAGAGTTGGTTCTGCAACTTATGGTTATTGGGGTGGTGGTAGTGGAACAAGTAATACTCCTGTTTATTCTACTATAGATCGTTTAGATTTCTCTACAGAAACAGTAACAACGCCAACACCTAAGTTATCTCAAGCAAACTATGGATTTGCAGCAACCTCAAGTAGTTCTTATGGATACTTTGGTGGTGGTTATTTAAATTCCACTCCCACAACTTACTCAACCATAGACCGTTTAGATTTCTCTACAGAAACTACATCAGTACCAACACCTAAGTTATCAATATCAAGAACAGCATTATCTGCAACCTCAAGTAGTTCTTATGGTTACTTTGGTGGTGGAGCAATAAAAAATATTTCAACACCTGCATATTGTACTATAGATCGTTTAGATTTCTCAACAGAAACCGTATCAGTACCAACACCTAAGTTATCTCAAGCAAGATTCGGTTTAGCAGCAGTCTCAAGTAATTCTTATGGTTATTTTGGTGGCGGTAATACCTCTTCTTTTGTTTCTACCATAGACCGTTTAGATTTCTCTACAGAAACAGTATCAACACCAACACCTAAGTTATCTCAAGCAAGAGATGGTTTAACAGCAGTCTCAAACAGTTCTTATGGTTACTTTGGTGGTGGTGTTAATGTAACTCCAATTCAAGTTTGCACCATAGATCGTTTAGATTTTTCAACAGAAACTGTATCAACACCAACACCTAAGTTATCTCAAGCAAGAGATAACTTAGCAGCATCCTCAACTAGTTCTTATGGATACTTTGGTGGTGGTGGTACTGATGGAAAATTCTCTACTATAGATCGTTTAGATTTCTCTACAGAAACTGTTACTGTTCCATCACAAAAACTTACTTTTATAAGAGGATATGTAGCAGCAGTCTCAAACGCAAACTAAATAAAACACCTAGATCATTAGTCCTATGAATGATTTGCTATCTAATATTTTAATTCAACCTAAAGTTGTCACAAAAGAAAATTGTAAATATCTGATTGACTTTGCAAACTCTGCCGAACAAGAGCAGATGGGAGTCTTTGATCCTGATAAAACTAATCTCACAAAACAATCAGAACATAAGGTAGATAAAACATCAAGAGATGTTAAATGTGCTGATATCACTCCAATTCTTCCTCAAGTTCACGACTTGATGGCAAACATTATTGATCACGTTATCAATCCTTTTTATAACTTTAAGATTCGTGATAGTGAAATGCCACAACTTCTTTATTATCAAAAAGGAGGGCACTATAAACCTCACTATGATGCAGAAGCACTTTGGACAAATCCTGATGGAACAACTATGTGGAAAAAGAGTGTAGATCGTGATCTTTCTACAGTTCTTTTTTTAAATGATGATTTTGAAGGTGGTTATTTTTCTTTTCCGGATTTAAGAATTAAGATCAAACCAGAACCAGGGCTTCTTGTTTGTTTTCCATCCTCCAGATACTATAAACATTGTGTAGAACCAGTTATTTCGGGACATCGTTATACACTTGTAACCTGGATGCGAGTGCAGGGATTTAAGACAAAAGAAGAACAAGATAGAGAGATTGAAAAGAAATATGGAATCAAGGTTCCATAAATAACAAGAAAGTATTTTAGAACATAACAATGACTCAACTTGTAAAACATTACTTGGTTGATAGGGACAATACAAGCGTTTTTGCAACAACTCTTGAGCAATTCTCAAGACCTATGTTTGGAACGATGAGTCCAAATATTGAGGGTCTTGAAGGAGTTTATACTCTGACTGATGCAAATGGAATTCAATATTTTCTTGCAAACTGCCCAGATACAACTACTATTAATGAAGTAGAAGGTTTAGAAGTTCTTACTCAATCAGAATGGGATGCAGAGATTGCTGCTTATGATGCAAGACAAGAAGCAAAACGTTGGGAATTTATTCGTAAATATAGAGATCAACTTCTTGCACAAACAGATTGGATTGTAATCAAAGCAAAAGAGCAAGGAACTAATCTTGCTACTGATTTTAAAGATTGGAGACAATCTCTCCGCGATCTTCCTGCTTCTGCAACTTTTCCACTTGAACTTCCTTCTGCACCTAATGGAGTATCAGTAGATCAATCAATATATAATGCTTATGTTGCAGAACTGAGAAGTATTCCTATGATTAACGACCCATTGCCACCTGTATAGTAGGTTGAGTCATATTCAATAATTGATAACACTTATCACTGCGGTCAAATGCATAATCTGCATATTGACCCCCTTTTCTTACAAAGTGTAAAAATAACTGCATAAAACGATCATTTTTGTGAGTTCTTAAAGGACTTCTCCAGTGCTCTACTTCAGTTCCAAGATAAGCAACTCCGTGTCCTACAGGTGTTACAACTGCACGATTTTTTCCCGTCTTATCTTTGAGTTTGATAGGCCAAGCAGCATCACCACAAATATTCATAGTGACTGATATTTCACAAGAAGGGCGATCAGTATGACAGTTCATCCATCCACCTTTATGATAAGTTGTAGAGAACCAATAAGTAGGTAAAAGTTCTTCTCCAACTAATTTCTCAAGAATTGGTTTGACTCTCCACATAATATAAGTACAAGTTGGTGGAGCATAACAAGTTAATACTTTTCCTCTTTCTGGATCCCAATGACCTTTAAGATTTCCAAGTTCTCTTACTGCACCACATAAATTTTTATATTTAAT
>Ga0315899_10004432_pt1 | contig 15179 bp, 4 predicted proteins | sample LakEriMetagenome_2_FD_203518 | JGI IMG/M metagenome (GOLD analysis project Ga0315899, IMG submission 203518) | Freshwater fungal communities from buoy surface, Lake Erie, Ohio, United States - Buoy 4 MA112 | ecosystem: Environmental > Aquatic > Freshwater > Lake | place: USA: Lake Erie, Ohio... | reverse complement strand
AGGACGTATCTTCAGCAAGGGCAAACCACCAGTCAAGGTGCCGATGCCGGGTCTGGAGAACATCACAGTAAACACCGAACCCAAGGGAACCATTGAGGCTTGGCGCGACTTCATCAACATGTTGATCGCCAAGAAGATGTGGGGGCACTTAGCCGTAATCCTTGCCGGTGCTGGCGCACCATTCATGCGCTTTACAGGCATCTACGGCATGACATACCACTGCGCTAGTACCGAGTCTGGTACGGGCAAGACCCTGTCGCTAGAAGCGGCTGCTTCAGTATGGGGACACCCGACGCACTATCGTACAGGTAAGAGCACTTCGCCTGTGGCTATGCAACAACGCCTAGGTTTACTCAACAGCCACCCGCTTATCACGGATGAGATCACCGCCAAGAACCGAGCCGCCCCTGAGTGGTTGCCTGAGTTCCTGTTGGATATGACCGAGGGTCGGGGCAAGGAGCGTATGGAGTCTGGCTCCAACAAGGAACGCCTGAACCTCTCCACATGGATGACTGTGTGCCTGATGTCATCCAACACGCACGTTGTGGACTACCTGACAGGTGGGCGTGACCACTCATCAGAAGGCGAGCTTCGCCGACTGCTTGAGTTTACGTTCGAGGAAGCGCTGACATGGGAGCCGCATGAGATTGAGATCATCAAGTCATTGCAATCCAACTACGGCGTGGCTGGCTACAAGCTAGTCGAGTACATGGTTGAGCATGCTGATGAGTTCCCCACATCTGTGCGTGAGGCAGTAGCCGCCATGTACACAGAGTTCAACGCTACCAACGACGAGCGCTTCTGGATGGCGGGTATCGGAACCGCAGTCCATGCTCGTAATGCTTTCAAAGCGGCTGGCATTGTGGATATCCCACTGCGCCCCGTGCTGAACGCGTTTAAGAAGGTCGTGACGGCCATGCGCTCTAGCATGAAGCATAGCTTGCGCACCGCAGAGGATGTACTGAACGCTTACACTCGGGAGAGCTACGGCAGTTTCGTGGTGCTCAAACCTAGCGGTGGTGGGCTGATGGCAGAACTTGGCAGTGGTCAGATCATTGACCAGACGATTACACGCAACAAGATTCTTGGGCGTGTGGAGCATGGCATAACGCCCGGCTACATCGACTACTTCATTGAGGAAACCCTGCTCAAGTCCTATTGCGCTTCTATGAGTTTCGGGTACGCTTCGTTCAAGCGCCAGCTTGAGGACACGTTTCAGATTGAGTATCTCAGGAAGAACATGACCTCCAAGACCAAAGGCCCCGCCATGCGGGTTCCAGCAATGCGTGTCAGACGAAAGATGGACGAACTAGATGAAAGTATCATCAATCCGCTTCCCGTGGGAGACGCTTGAGAAAGGGCAGGGGTTCTTTATCCCCTGCCTAGATACGGACGAAGTTCGTGAACTAGGACTGCGCAAAGCAGTCCTGTGCCGAGTACTGGATGCCCGTGCTATTACGGGCATCCACGAGGGCTTTACTGGGGTTCTGTTCTATCGACTGCCGCGCGCACCATCGAAGACAGCTTGATTTTCATCTGACGTATCTCGGCCAGCCTCTCACGCTTCTCTTCGGGCGTTAGGTCTGAGGCACGCACAGCACGCTCATACTGGGTCAACTCGCCAATCTGCTTGGTAAAGTCACCAGAGATCTCGCCCAGCATGTACTCTCTGCCACGAGTTTCGATAAGCTCAAGCGCCTTTGATTTCTCCCCGCGCTCGATGTAGTCGTCCACTGTTTGCTTGACCTTGGCAAACTCGTTCATACGATTGAATGTGCTGTTGATAATCTCGCCAGCATCGTTTGGTTGGAACGCGCCACCAATGACTGCACGCTCAGACAAACGCTTGTAGGTCTTCTCAGGCGATCCTTCGGAAGAGAAGGGAGAACTAACCACTTGCAAGAACGCCAAGCCCATAGTGCCGGTGTAGCCCTTGATAAACTCCTCGACCTTGACAGGAGAAGCGCCAACCAAAGAGCCGTAAGCCTTGGCAATCTCGGTGGTGTTCTCACGGAACTGCGCTTCTGGTAGCAACTGTTGCTCACCCTTAGACAGAATGTCGCGCCCTGTGTAGAACGATTTACCAAGCGAAGTCTCAATGATAGGCTTCATGGCTTGCGGTATAGGCAGTAGCGTAGGAACCTTGAACCCACCAACATCGATCGTAGCCATGCTAGTACCGCCGGGAATAGTCTGGATCAAGATTTGGTTAAACGCCTTAACCGCCTCTTCGCTTCCATGCTCGTTCATCATGGAGTTGTAAAGCGCCTCTGGCAAAGCCTTGAAGATGTAACCGATCTCAAACGGGATTGGGATACGCAAGGGTTCTTCCACGCCGGGGATACGCACAAACCAATTGCCGTACTTCTGATCTGGCGTAGCGTTTTTATAAGCCTCGTCGTCCTGCATCGAGGCGGCATACGCAAGTGTGCCAGCGGCAATCATCAAGCCACGGGTCAACAACTTCTCCTGTATCTTCAAGCGCTCATTGAAAGGCAGGTTGCCTGTCAAAGCTTTGTACAACACATTCAGACCTTGAATCTGTGCGTTGAAGAACGGGATCAACGAGTTGGCCCAGTGGATGCTAGGTGACGCACCACGCTTGTTAAAGTTCATGGACTCAAGCGCCATGTACGTAGCTTCCATCTCAGACAATCCCTGCTTGATGTAGCTGTTGTATTGGGCACGGCGAGTAAGCGCGTCAGCCTCCATAGAGATAGCTTCAGCCCTAGACAGCAGTTCAGAGAACACGCCCCTGCCAGCCGTAATGTCACGCAAGATTTTGGTTAAGTCTTCGCTACCGCCGGTAAATATCTGACCGCCTGTGATGCCTCGGCTCTCAAGCGTGCCTTTGGTTGCGCTACCAATTTCTTTAAGCGCTCCAGTAACAGGGAAGAAATCAGCACCGGTCAATAGCGGAGCCGCCAAAGAATCGCGGAACAACTGCCTAGCCGCATACAAAGGCGATGCTGTCACAGCCTTACGCAAGAACGTAGCGGGGGCTGCCATAGCACGCAGAGCAAACGGCATCTGTGATGGGATACCCTCCATGCCCTTGACCAAAATGTCAGCAGGCACGCCTGCCTTGTCGGTAGCGATCAACGCATAGCGCTCACCCGTGTCTTTGTCTTTCTCGTTCTTGGGGTCAGGCTCAACCTTAAAACGAACCACGTTAGTGCCGGCAATAGGTTTACGGGTAATGGTTGCCAGACCTAAGTCCACCAACTCAAAGACTGCGTTGCTGGTAGCCTGATTGCGCAAAGCCATGTCAGTCAGCAAGTTCGTGTTCTGAACAGCGCTGGTCATGAAGTCAAGGATCGGCTCATCGCCACCCACTAGTTCTTGCAAGTATGGTTGCTCTTTAATGTTACCAATCTTGACTGGGTTTTCACCACCGATAAGCAATTCGACTACGCCGTTACGTTGGCGGTAGTACGGGATGTAGTCCTTGGACGCAAGTAGCTTTTCTACAACAGAGCGTGGGAGCGCGTGCGTCTGAGCCGCAAACCTAACCAACCCCTCGTTGTACGCGTTGTATTCCGCCCGTGCGGTTTCAAACAGATCTTTAAGGCCGGGCGTGTTATCAATAGCGCGGTTGGCGCTATCCAATTCAGCCTGTGTAATCTTGCCGTTAAAACCTAAAGTCTCCAGCCCCTTGTTCTGAGCGCGGATGCCTGCCAAATACAGGGTGAACAGACGGCTGGCGCCATCTGGACTGCCGACCAAAGGTGCTGCACGTTTGAGAATCTCGGCCACGCTACGGATGCTTGGCCCCTTGACGCTCTCAATGATGTACTCTTTACGGCCATCAGCACGGGTTTTTTCTGTACGTTGCAATGCACCATTGCCCACAGACTGAGCCACAAAGTTCATGCGCTGGTCGTACATGCGCAAGTAGTACAGCATCTGGGTGCCTTTGAGCTTTTCCATACCCTTAGACAGACGCTCAAACCCAGCAAAACGGTCGACCATTTGCGTCTCAAACGCCAAACCAGAGCCGTTAGCTTTAATCTTGTCGTACAGGTTTTTGTCTTTAGCGACGACCTTGTCAACAATAGCGCCAGCCGCAGCCAACTCAGGCGTTGCGTAGTTGGTACGCAAAGAGATCAAGCCTGTTGGGGACTCGTACGTGCCTGCAAACTCCTGTTGCATACGCTTGGTAGCTTGGAACATTGTGTAGTACAACTCGTTTGTACTGACTTGCGACAAGCCCGGCATCCCCATACTGCGTAGCCATTGGCGAAGAGCGCCCAACACTACCTTGATGTAACGGCCAGCCTTCTGGACAAACGTCTCGTTGACTGTGGCTTCTTGCATGTGCGCCAGCATCTCACGCACAGACTGGATCTCTCCCATGCGGCGAATCTTTTGCGCAATTTCTACTTCGCCTTTTTGCTCAGCTTCAACAGCGCGTTGCTCCCATGCAGTAGCCGATGCCAACACGTCTTCTTCAACGCCCAAAGCTTTGGCCATGCCAAAGATGCCGCCTTCCGTGGTACGAATGGCTTTGGTCAAGTCCATCATACCTTGGGGGCCAAGTACCACATCCACACCATAGTGACCTACGGCTTCGTGAATCAAAGTCTTTTCTAAGTCCAACGCATCGGTATGCTGATCGCCAATAACAACAATCGTGCCGTCGGGTAACACACCGCCTTTGACTGATGACGTTTCTACATTTACACCGGCGTTAGCTAACGCTTTCAAATATTTAACTGGCGCCTGACTGAGTGTCGGGGCGTAAATAAACTTAACGTCTTTGGGCAGCTTGCTTGCAAACTTGTCTGCAATAGCTTTACCTTCTGCTTCGGCTATAGGATTTAAAACCGGCTCTGCTTCCACACGAAACACTGTGCCGTCTGTGTCATCAGTACTGTCAATCAACCGCTTAACATAACCGCCAGTAACTTCTTTCAAAGCCTTGTTGTACTCAGGCGAACCCTTAGAGTACATGGTAACCAGACGATCTTTCTTAGCCAAACCTTCAGCCGCTCTACGCACACGCTGCTCTTCAGACGACGCGCCCTTAAGCTTTTGGTTTTGCTTAATCAACGGTTTGATGTCTGAGTTCTTCTCGTCACGCGCCAGTGTGCGCATGGCGCTCTTCATGTCTTTGACGTTCTCAGCAATAGGCGCACGGGTAGCGCCCTTAGTATCTGTTTCTGGTTTACCTAACAGAATTTCGTCAGCAATCTTCTTGGCCGCAAAGTAACGCTTAGTCAAGTCGGCAAGGCGCTCCTCGTTCTTAACCTCCATTGGTTTCAAACGTGTTGACAACTCAGCCAACCGAGCTTTGGTCTGGTCAAGCTGTTGCGTTAAGTCTTTAACACGGCGGTCGTAAGCCGACTCGCTGAGTGTGCTGATGTCATACTCTTGCTTACGCTTAACTTCAGACAACTCGTACGCAATCTTGTCGTACTGGTTTTGAGCATTACGCACAGCCGTGCGTTGCTGGCTAATCTCAGTCTGCCCTTTGAGTGTACGTACATGCTCAATTTCTTTGCGTAGCTTCTCTTGCTCAGCACGCGCATTGGTGTACGTAGTGATTTCTTTCTTGGGCAGGCGGTTAATTTCCTGAGAAACTTGCCATTTAGTATCTAGTTCTGTAGACGTAGAGCCAACAACTTCTTTTACAGACACGTACCGAGCGCCTGCCAAGTCTTCCATGAAGAGTTCTTGGGCATCCAACTTCTCTTTGGCTACGTCAATACGGCGTTGGTCAAAGGTTGTGAGCGCATTTCTGTACGCCTTGCGGGCTTTCTTAAGTGAGTCATACGCTTTTTTAGCCGTAACGTTCTTACGCTTTTTATCTTTATCATCAGCTTCTGGGTCGTCTTTAGGGTTGTAGTTAAAGACTGGGCCGTCGGATGTGTACTCCACAGTCCAACCAGCGTTCATAGTTTGAACTTCACGAGACACGCCAAACCTACCAGAAGCGTAAGCCGCTTTACGGCCTTCTTCGCTCAAAGCTTTGACGCGGGTAACTTTGGTGCTAGGTATACCTGCGCCTGTTTGGATGCGCTCTTGTTGAGCTTTGTTTTGTAAACGGGCTCTTTCTTTGGCTTGATCCACCGTCTTTTGAGACAAGATAAGCGCACTGCGGCGTTTAGCTAAATCGGCTGTTTTCTTTTCGTCTTTGTATGTAAGCGCTTTCTCGGCGGCTTTAAGTTTAGCCCAAGCGTCCTTCAATGCACTGTCAGCACGGCGAAGCATCTGAACTTCGTTTTCTGTGACCTCAACAACTTTGCTTTCGGCTTCCTTAATGTTTGCATCAATAGAAGCCAGTTGCTCACGCAACTCATACAAATCCATATTGAAATCAATAAACGCTTGCTTGTTTGTAGGGGGCGTAGCCCTAGACATACGGCTGATAGCGTCAAATACTTCTCCGCGGTTCTCCCGCAAAGCGGCAATTAAATCTTCTTTCTCTTTTGTTTGTTGCTGTTGTAACTCTTCTGCACGCTCTCTAGCGCGCCCCAAAGCCGTTTTAAATGGCTCTGCTGGATTAACATCAGTGCTGTACTCTTCCATGAAACTTTCACGGAGTTGCACAAGACGGCCTTCAGCCGTGCGCATAAACTGCTCAGTCTCTAACTCGCTTCTATAAGCTAACAAACTTTCAATTTCATACGCAGATTGCGTACGCTCGTCAGGAGCCTCGTTTTTCATGCGGTTTTTTACAGCCGCAATTTGTTTGTTAACAGCGCCAAGTCTTTCTTGCAGTGCATCACCTTTGGGAATGTCTTCTGGCTTTTCCTTAACGACTGGTTCTGTTGTGCCGTTTTTACGGGCCAACTCATCCATGTCGTTCATAGCGGCTTTTAAACGATCAACGTTTTTCTGCGCCATTGACAAACCAATCTCGCGGCTGTCTTCTTCTACGTTCAAACCTTGAAGTTTGGCTTCAGTAACAGCTTGCTGCAAGTCTTCAGAATATTTGCTTATGTCTAACAGCTTGGCGTTGTTAGCCATCTTCTCGTACAAATCAGCACGTTCTTGCAAACGTCTAGCTTCTGCATCTTGCGTGGCAAATTGTGCGCGTGCAAATTTGCTACCAGAAGCATAAGATGCTTTGGCTTTGTTACGCATGTTTTCTGCTTGTAGAGCATACTGGCCTGACAACTCACCGTAGTAATTAAACTGTGTAGCTTCAGGTCGTTTGCGTAAATTTTCCAATGCGCCAAGGGCAGTCACGTAATCAGTACGCGCTTTCTGCAAGTCTTCAAACCGCACAGGCATGATGCTGGTGAGGCGGCTAGCTTCTTTACGCAGCTTGGCAATCTTGCCGTACTTGGACGAACCCAAGAACTGTTCGGGCGTCTCAAAGATAACGCCTTGTTCTTCACTAGGCGCAAATAAATCTTCTGTTGTAGTATCGACATCCTTTGCGGCAAAGAGTCCAATGTCGTCTAGCGATGCTTGATTCTGTGCAAAGCTCTTCTGTAGCGCTTCCATGCGCTTGTTCAGTTGCTTGAGTTGCTGTTGCTGCTCTTCAGACAATCCGCGACGGGGGACTTTCGCACCAACCTTAACTTCTTTGCCGGGTGGAATGTTTACAAGCGCGTCAAGCTCGCCTTGCGTATCTTTAATGGCACGCTCCAGCACCCGCTGGTTGTACTCAAGATCAGTTCCAAGCTCAGACGCTAGGTCTTCACCCAAATCCAACTGCTGCATACGCGCCAGCAACTTGGCAGTCTTGTCGTAGTCCTTGGCGGCAAACGCTTCCTTGATCTGGGTCTCCAGTTCAGCGGCTTCGTCGCGTCGTTCTTTAAAGTTGGTAGGAATCTCAGGCGCTTTTTGGCGTGTAGCAAGTTCTGTTTCTTGCTTTTTGTAGCGTGCCTTTAAAGCCGCAATTTCTTTTGCCAGCTTTTCACGGTTTTCTTGCTCGCCGTGTTTGTTTGCTAGCGCTTCAAGCTGAATTTCTTTTTCTCTGATCTGCGCCAGCAATCCCTGACGACGCTCAATCTCAGACACTTCCACACGCTTGCGCTCAGGCTTAGCCAACAGCGCGGCTTCAGCAGTCTCTAACTGTTCTTTAATTGTCTCAACCGCTTTCTTGCGGTCGGCAAATGGACGCTGGCTTGCAGGACGTACGTCTTTTTCTTTCCTGCCTCGGGTGAGCCTTGGCTCATCCAAGCGCTTCATCAAGTCTGTGATGTCTTGCGTAACCCTAGAATCGTGCTCTGCAAAACCGTCAAACTTCTTTTTACGCAACAAGTAGCGCTGTTGCATCTGGTCACGGGCAATATATGCTTGGCTACCAACTGGGCCTTCTGGCATTGCCAACCACTTTTGACGGGCAGGCTCTAACTCTGAATTACGATAACGCTCCATCTGGTCACGCAAGCGCACCGATTCTTGTTGCTTAGCCTTGATCTTGTTGCGGATTGGTTTTTGCTGGCTCTCAACAAGCTTGTTGATGTTTGCTAACAAAGCCTCACGTTTTGGCCCTGCCTCCATGCCAGCCAACTGTTCCTGCATCTTCTCCAGTTTGTTGACTCTGGTGACAACAGTTTCTTTGACCGGCTTTGCCACATACCGAGTGCTCAACTCTTTGAGCGAGCCGTACATGTCGTTGGTAGCTTGCAGAATCTGGGCGCTAGACAGGGGTGACTGTCTCTGAGCCGCACGTAAATGCGCCGCTTCTTTCAATGCCGCCTGTACGTACTGGGTACGCAGCTTAGACAAATACTTTAAATCGTACTTGTGTGGCGCATCCTTAGATGTACGCTGACCTTCTAGCGCTTCAACAAGCTTATCGTAGGCTTCGTCTTTATTTTTCTTCTGACGCTTGGCTTCCAGCGTATGGCGTTGTGCGCTAATCTCTTCATTGTCTGCGGCTTTAAGTTCTGCTACGCCGCTAACGCCCATGACCTGTGCCAACTCGTTGGCATCTTTGGCTTCCATCTTCTCAATGGGTGGCAGCGTAGTGTCAATAGTTGTTTTACGTTCTGGTGCGGCAACTACCTTCTCGGCAAGGCGTTCTTCTCCAGCCGCAGTACGGCGACCACGTTTGCCTTCCTCAATATGCTTGAGCAAGCGCTCCAGTTCCTGAGCCTGCATGTCACGCCACAGGATCTCCTTGGCTTTCTCTGACAGGTTGCCTTCTGTGTCGTACAGATTGTTTTCAGCAAACGGATCAGCCATGTACTGATCGAGTAGCTCTTGCGCTTTCTGTTTGCTGGCATCCAGCTTGGCACGCAACTTACCTTCGACAAACTCTGCGTCTTCAATGACGTTGAGGTCGAGCTTCCTGTTGCTGAGACCTTTAAGACCAAGGATGTCTTTGACTTCTGAGTTGATAATTCCTGAGTCAATGGCTTCGTCCACGCCCGTCTTGGCAACCTTGGGCTCTTGCTCTTGCAGTTCCTTGGCTTCTTTCTCGGTCAAGTCACGGCTGACACCCTTTTCATCAACGATGTAGGGTATGCGCACAGTGGGGCCTGTGGGCAGTTTGCCAGCGGCGGGTGTAGAGAGAAGCGTTCTAACGTCGGTAGGCGCACGTTCTTTGGGTACTTCGCGGTACAGCACCTTGGGCGCGGCTTTGCCAGTACGCGCTTCTGGGCCAACAAAGTCAGGGTCAATACCGCGGCTTAGTGATTCTGCATACTCTTCAGGAGTGAGGGATTTTTTCTTACCTTCTTCCTTAGTTTTAATAACTTCTTCGTAATCCTGCTCGGCAGTAAACAGGTCTTCGTCCCTGCTGACCTGTGAGGCGGGCTGTCTTTCAGTGATCTGCTCAATGTCTTGCTGTGCTTGCTGGCGATCTTTTTGATCCAACTCCGCTTGGAAGTCAGCGCCAAACATGTCCACCTGTTCAGTAGGTAGTGCACGGATGTTACGCGGCACCGCCTCGCCGGGAACCTTACGCTCAAGTCCAGCTTGTGTAGTCTGCAGTTTTTCTAACTGCGCAGCTAGTGTTTGGGCTTTGGCAAAGTCGCCGTTGTCCAATGCTTTGTCTAGCGCTTTGCGTACCGATCCTAGATCAGCTTCAGCAGGGGTTAGTTTGTCTAATTGTTTAAGCGTACCTTTGAGGCTTTCCTCTGCCGGCACCATCTTCTCAAGTTGTTTAGACAGCGATATAACTCGCTGCATGTCCTGCTTAGCCCTAGCGTCTTTCAGTTGGTTTAACAAATCAGGCACTACGCGCTTGGCCTGCTCTAAGTCTGTCGTCACACGCTCACGAAGCGTTGACTGCAAAACATCAAACGGCTGATTTTTTATCTCGTCATCGGTATAGCCCAACTGCTTGGCTAGACTGTTAAGTTGTTCAGTACGAGCACGCTCTGCGTCAGGAAGCAGCGAGTATTTGCTAACGCCTTTATTGTCGTAGTCAACAATTGTTTCGTCACCCATCTGAGCCAGTAGCTCAGGCGTGCCTAGCTTCCTAGCTTGAGCTAAACGTTTTGCTTCTGCTTTAGCGGCAATCGCTTGTTGTTTAGCGGCTTCAGCTTCTTGCTTGGCTGTCTCTTTGGCTATGCGGTCTTGCTCTTTTTTCGTCTCTTCTTCTTGAAGCTGGCGCATTTGCTCTTCTTGACGCGCTACTTCCTGTTGCTGGGCACGTTCGCCCCGAGCCGCGGCTCTGTCTCCAAAACGACCGGCTGCACCAATAGGAGCAAGCAAACCGACTTGGTAAGCTGTTTCGCCGTATTCTTTGAGGGCGTCCTCGTCTGTTAAAGACAAGCCTGCTTGCGCACGCTGCAACATCTGTTGCGTAATCTCAGTCGGGATCTCAGCAAGAGCGCCAGTGGCTGTACCTTTTGCAAGGGTGGCCAGCAGTCTTTCATCGGCTAGTTTGGATGCTTGTTCAGCAGTTCTACCAAACAAAGCTTTCTCTGGGATACCGGTCAGCTTACTGACAAGACGGCCACCCAAAGGAATAAACGTACCGGCTACATCTAACGCGGCTTGAGGCGCGGCGGCTAGGGCGGCGGCTCCACGATCAATAGTAAGAGGCTCACCGCGTTGTTGTTGCTCGGCTGCTTGGCGCTCAATGTTGCCACCAAACTGTTGAATAAGGGACGGCAATAGCGCACCGCCAATACCACCAATAACTGTACCCGCAGGGCCAGCAAAAGAACCAAGCGCCGCGCCTGCTCTGGCTCCGCCTAGTGTGGTAGCAATGTTGGGAATTTGTTCGGCAATAGCCGCAGGAACCTGACTGATGGCTTCGCCAGCGGCAGACAGAACGCCTTTTTTCTCGTACGCTTCCTTGACTTTATCAAGGCTAACTTGTTGCGCGTAACGTCTGTCAATGTCTTCGCCACGGGCAAGGGCGGCTTTGGCGGCTTCTTCAGGAGAGCCAGTAAGAGATCCAATTGCAGTCTTGCCAGACGAGATTAAGGACTCAAGGCCCTTACCTACCGCGGCACCGATGCCTTCTTTGGGCTTAGGTTTTGCAACTTCTTCATCGCCCATCATTTGACGGGCTATCTGGGCTAACCGCCTTGCCGCCTCCTTGTCACCTGCTGCATCTGCGTTGCGGAGGGCTTCAAGGACTTGGCTGATTTCCATGGCGGTTACCTAAGATATTTATTGATTAGTGCGGAGTCAGAAGCTGACAACCCAACACCCGAAGAAGCGGATGTTGATCTCATTATAGGAGTAATTCCAAGACTTGCATAGATGGCTGTACGAACTCGTTCTTCTTCACGCTGTTTAGCCAAACCACCATCTTGGCGCAGTGCGCCCGTCTTACCTTCCATGCTGTCCATCCAATCAGCCATGTGCTTTTGGATCATCTTCTCAGCTTCCAACTCTAGCTTTTTCTCTCTACCGCCACGCTCAATAAGAGCCGCGTTTGCTTCGGCTTCTTTGGTACGCGCCTTCATGTAATCCAATTCAACCCCAGACTTGGCCTGCTCGCGCTCAATTTTCTCACGCTCTTTCTTACCAGCAACGGTAGCCAATCCGGCTTCGCCAAGCGCAGTCATAAAGTTTGGAGATTTGCTTGCAAGCAGACTTAAACCTAAAGTTAACAAATCATCATTGCTAAAGCCTTTGCGTTCTTTGACAGGCGTTACTTCTTCAGCGGCTTTGACAATATCATCCTTCGTCATTGGCGCTTGGTTAGCTTCCTGCATGCGTTGAAGTTCAGCGTCGTCAATACCTTTGAACGGGATTTTTCCAGCCGCTGTATTAGCCGCAGGCGCGGCACTATCAGGAGGCAACACTGTATTTGCAAGCGACTCTGCACGGCCTGCAGCTTGGGCTCTTTCGCCTGTCTGTGCTAAACGTTGAGCCGTGGCCACATCTTGGCCTTCTCGTAACAGTGAGGCTTCTGCAATCTGCGATGCTTTGCTTGGAACTTGGCTAGCGCGATTGGCTTCCATCATCTTGCGCAAGTACTCTTGTTCTTCCAGTGTAGCGCCAGCAGCTTGCGCTTCTTTAGTGGCTTGTTGAGTGGCTTCTAACGCCTTCAAACCGCTAGATTCTTTTTGTAGTGCCGCAATATCGGCTTTAGACATGCTTCCGGGAGGGCCTTTCAAAAGACCTAGTTTGTCTGCAAGCTTTTCACCCAAAGCAGCAATCCCAGACGACCCAGCTTTAGTTGAACCCACTACAGGCGCCAAAGGCGTGGGGGCATTTAACGTGGTACCAATTTGGCGTTGAGCTTCAAGAGGAATGCCCAGCTTGTCAGCCATCCGACCAAAGAACGAGTTGGTTTGATCGTAGTTAGAAGCAGGGGCCTGCATAGCCTGACCGGGGATTTGTGCGGCCAAGCTAGTATCGGCAGGGGCTGCGGCTTGGGCTTTTGGCGGTTCTACAGCTTGCGCAGTACCAATTGGTATGGCTGATGTCAGTACAGGCGCCATCTTCTTTTGCGTCCAAGCGAGCACATCACCAACGGTCTTCTTACCACCCAGAACTTCTGGGTTGGCAGTAAGAATCTTCTCTTTGTTTTTAGGATCGGTCTTATCCAAGAACGCACTGATAGGAGTGTTGGGGTCAGCAGATAAAAGCTTAGACCCTGTGTCTGTGCCCAAGAAGTGGGTTGTATACAGTTCTTGTGGTTTAGGCGGGCGCCCAAGAGTTTTAGTCAATGCCGCTTGATTTTGTGCAAGTGACTTAACGCCCACACGGATATTTTCCATTGGGTCGTTACGTTTCTTAGGATCACCGCCCAAATTTTTAAACGTCTCATCTATTACTTGAAAGAAGCTTGTAGCAGAAGAGCGTGGTTTACCTGTCTTTGGATCAATAGGTCTTGCCTTGGGATCAAAGTTACTTTCAACGCCAGAAATCTGTAGCGCCACAGCGGCAGGAACGCCTTGCATTTGAGCTTCGTCAATGATGGCTTGACGGTAGTCAATCACTCTATCGCCTTTTGCATAGCCGGGAACACCGCCGCCAGACATGCGAATCACAGGCTCGCTACGCTGGGCGAAGTCATACATGCCACCTTGGGCCATACCATTCTGTCTGGGAACATCGTCACCATCGCCGTAGCCTGCAATACCGCCGTCAGCCATGGCCTGCATATTGGGCGCTGGAATCTGTGCAATACCTTGATCTTCTGGAAGCCGTGTCTGAGCCATCATGGGCGCAGGTGCTGGCCGCATGCCTTGAATAGCAGCATCAACTACCTTGGGTTGAGGCATTGCGCCTGCTTGCCCTTGCGCTGCCATACGCATCTTCTTGCGGCGATTGCTTTCGCTGAGCGCCAGTGACACCATGTACGGGTCTTGTTTGTGCATCTGCGCAAACTTCTGCAAAGCAGGGTCTGGCATCATCGCCAGATTGTCAGAAATATTAGATAGTTCTTCTAATTGCATGATTTAATCCTGACCCATTCTGTAGATTGCCAAGTCTGCTAGCCCAGCAGGGCGGTCGTCAACAGAACCGCCTTTAGCAAACACGCCCAGTGCTTTACCTGTAATACCCAAACCGGCAGCTTGTTGAATCATTGACGGGGGTTGCTGGTACATCGTAGAAGATAACTGCGACATAGGCAAACCACGAATCATGTCAGACATAAAGCCCATCTGCTTGTACGGGTAGTTCTGGTAGTTCAGGAAGTCTTGGTACTCTGTGTTTAGCGCGTTCTGCACTTGCTGTTGTTGCTGAGCACCAAAACGATTTTGGACATCTAAAAGACCAAGGTTCTGGCCGTACTGTGTCTGACCAATATCAGCCAAAGACTTAGCGCCTGTCATGGCTGTCTGCAAACCTTGAAGGCCAAGGCCAGCACCAAACTGTTGCTGTTGTGCGTTGAGTTGCTGTCCTGCTAAGTTTTGAGCCTGTGATTGGTTGAACTGCCCCATGGCCTGTGTATAGGCGTCTTGCAATCCCTTGGCTTGGATGTCACCCTTTTGACGGGCTAAGTTACCTGCGGCTTGAGAGCGCATAAGGAAATCGCCGCTGCCACCAAACGCGCCTGCACGAGCAGCCTGCGCACCCTGTGCTTGACGTGCAATATCAGATTGACGCTGTGCATCTGCTTGCTGGCGCTCCACTACATTCTGCATGTAGGGAGACATATACGCCTGAACGTTGTTCCCCGTAAACTGCTGTGTTTGGTACGGATTAAATGTGTACTGCGTGTTGAGTGCGCCAAGACCTGCCATACCCGCCATAGCGGTGGCATCGCCCAGTTGGGGGGCAGTCTGCATCAGCCCTGCGTTTTCAAATGACTGCTGTTGCAGTGGCGTAAACTGCGCCTGACGATCCCGCATGTACTGCTGGTACGGGGTTATCTCTGTGTCGGTTAGAAGCTCCGCTTGGCCTAACAGGTTTTCCGCATAAGGCGCAATTTGTTCTGCAAAGCCTGTGCTGTATTCCTGATATTGTGTGGGTTTTAATGCCATGATCTATTCCTTAAGCGGGAAGATATTTATCAGCGCGGCTATTGGCCGCTACTTTGTTTTTGCCTGTGGTCTTACCCCGTGCACGTTGCACACGATCCATCATGGCGTAGAGCTTCTTAGCGCCTGCATCTGTAGAGCCGTTACCCAACTCAGACACAATACGCGCAGGGATTACAAACTCACCATCAGCAAGGCGTGCGGGTTGTTGCTTACGGCCAATGGTTGCAGGAATGCTGTCAGACACGCCATCACCGGGGCCTCGAAGCAAGCGGCCACCATCAGAATAAGAACCCAACGAGCCAAGACCACCGCCCATAGCGTAGCCACGGGGAAGTAAACCACCTCTAGCGCTGGCAACCGCCCCGCCTTCTG
>Ga0315899_10004429_pt1 | contig 15181 bp, 14 predicted proteins | sample LakEriMetagenome_2_FD_203518 | JGI IMG/M metagenome (GOLD analysis project Ga0315899, IMG submission 203518) | Freshwater fungal communities from buoy surface, Lake Erie, Ohio, United States - Buoy 4 MA112 | ecosystem: Environmental > Aquatic > Freshwater > Lake | place: USA: Lake Erie, Ohio... | reverse complement strand
TAACACCCGATCAATGCAGGGCACCTCGCAATAGAGCAGGGGTTCCATCCCCGCCTCCCTGGAGGCCCAGGAGAGGGCTTGCACAAACTCGGCGGGGGCACTGAGATGTTCCACCACATGGCGCATCAAGATCAGATCGGGCTTGTAGAGCGGTAGATCGCGCATCGGCTCGAAGAGGGCGCGCACAAACTGGAAGCGGCTCTCGCTGGTGGGCACATCCCCGCAGGGATCGAAGCCGGTGAACTGGCCCCGCCCCTGGAAGCGCTCCGCCAGGCCCCGCAGAAAGCCGCCATCACCACAGCCGATCTCCACCACCCTGGGTTGCTCCGGCAACACCTGCAGCAGGATTTGGGCGATGGCTTCCAGATGGTGGGACCAGCCGGAGCCGTTGTTGAACATCCGGTTGGGCTTTTCGGCGTAGGGCACCTCCTCATAGGCAAAGAGGTGATTCCACACGTGGAAACACTGCAGACACTGCAGATAATCTTCCGGGTAGCGACGCATCGCCCGCGCCTCCTGGGGGGAGCCGGGCCAGGCGATCGTGGCGAGGGGGTTTTCCCCGGCTTCAAACAGCCTTGTGGCCATCGTGTAGCCGCACACCGGACAGTGGCAGGGAGTCAGGTTCATGGCGGGTTTAGGGGGAGCAGGGGAAAGGGGAGGGGCTGGGTCTCCAGCCGGGGGGCAGCGTTTCACCGCGGCGGGCGGCCTCCGTGGCCGCATGGAAAAACTCGAGCGTTTCCTGGTGAATGGCCGTGTCGTTGAACAAGCGGCGGGCAGCGGCCTGCCGCAGCCGCTGCTTGAGATCCCGACGTAGTTGCGGATCGGCCGCCAGATGGCAACACCAGGCCACGTAGTCGTCTGGGCTGCTGGCGATGGGGGCGTCGGGCACCCCCATCTGCCGGTAGGCGGCGGCCACCACCCTCCCCCGCATGGCGCGGCCTGGCAGGGTCACCACAGGCGTGCCGCAAGCCATGGCCTCATAGAAGGTGTTGCCACTGCCGAAAAAGAAGGGGTCGAGCAGGAGATCCACCCCATCCACCAGCTGCAGGTAGTGCTCCCGCGTGAGCTGGGGTAGAAACACCGCTCGCCTTAGCACTCGCGGTGCCGTCTGCTGCCAGCGCCTTCGCAGGGCTTTGCTCCAGTGGGGGCGCTGCCCTTCCAGAAGCACAAACACGGCGGTGGGCAGGGCGTTGGCGATGGCCTCGAGGGTGGCATCGAAATCCGGGTGGAATTTGAAGAGCGTTTGCGGGATGCCGATCCAAAAGGGCACTTCCGGCAGGGGGGAGGGGGCATGGCCCTCCATCCCAAAGAAAGTGCGCAGATCCGCTGGTGGCAGGGGGTCCAGTGGGGCGAAGGTGCAGGGAAGCCGAGAAAGGCACACCAGCTGTTCGCTGTAGTGCTCCTCGGCGCCCTCGGGCTCCAGGAGCACACTCGAAAGGTAGTAATCCATGCAGGGGCTACCGGTGGTGAGGGGGTGGCCCCAGCTCGTCACCTGCACCGGCGCCAGCCGCGCCAGGGCCAGCAGATAGGTGAAGGGCTTCATGCCGATGTCGGGGTAGAAGAGCACATCCAGATCCAGCGCCCGGATCGTTGCGGCGGCGTCCTCCTCCCTGGCGGGCAGAGCCACGGCTTCGCTGGCCGAGGCGGCGATGGCCCGGTGGGCGGGGTCTTGATGCACGGCAGCGGGGCTGAGCACCACGGTGTGCAGGCCCGCCTGGCTCCAGCCCCGGATCAGGCCGGCGTTTTGCTTGCCGATGGTGTGGTGATCCAGCAAGTGCTCCGAACAGATGCCCAGCCGCACGGGGCCCTGCCGGAGGATGACTGGCCGCGGGGTGGCGGGCTCCAGCCACGGCCGCAGGGTTGGATGGCTCCGCAGGGCGGTGGCCAACTCCTCGAGAATCTCCCTGTCGTCGGGCACGTTGTGGTACCCCAACCAGAATTGATTGAAGGAGCCGTTGGCGAAAGCAATCTGGTCGGATCGTTTCTGCGCCAGATCGGCGCGGGAGATGGCGGCAATGCCCTGGCGGTAGGCCTGGCGGGCCTGCTGGATGGCCTGGGAAGATTCGGCGATGACCGTTTGGGTCAGAGAGAGCTGGCAGCTGAGGGCTGGCAGGAGTTCGCCGGGCAGCAGCTCCGCGGCGAGATCGTACGCATGCGCTTTTTCCTCCTCACGGCCTAGCTCCCGGTAGGCGTGCCCCAAAGCAAAGGCGGCTTTGCCACCGCCCTGGAGCGCCAAGGTCTGCTCCAGGGCGGTGGCGGCGTCTGAGAAGTTGTTGGTCTGATGCAGCAGCACACCCAGGTTGTAGTGGGCATCGGCTAGAGCGGGATCCAGGGCGATCGCCTGGCGCAGCGCCGCCATGGCCTCGTGGGGCAGGCCGCGGCGGGCCAGGATGCAGCCCAAATTCATCTGGGCCTTGGCCTGGTGGGGCAGGCTCAAGTTGGCCCCCAGGGCCAGGGCCCGTCGGGCGGCCTGCTCCGCCTCCTCCAGCCGACCCTCAGCCATCAACATCGATCCCAAGTTGAGGTGGGCCTCCGCCTGAAGGGGATGGCGGGCCAACACCTCCGTCAACATCGCCTTGGCTTCGGCGTGGCGGCCTGCCTGGCTCAGCACATTGCTGAGGTTGATGGATGCCATCACCGCCTCCGGTGCCAGCGCCAAAGCGCGTCGGAGGGCGCTCTCCGCCTCCGTCAGTTGGCCTTGCTTCAGGTGGAGTTCCGCCACCACCAAGGCGTCGTGCGCTGTTTCCGGCCGCAGCAACAGGCTGGCGCGCAGTGTTGTGATGGCCTCCTCCACGTCACCCTGGCCCTTGAGCAGGGCCACCAGCCGGTGCAACACCTCGATGGCTCCGGGGTTGCCGGCAAGCTCAGCGGTGTAGGCCAGTTGCGCTTCCTCGGATCTGCCGAGCTGCTCGAGGGCGACCCCGCGCAGGCCGTGCAAATTCGCCAGGAGGGGATGGAGGCGCAGCGCCTCCTCGGCGGCTTCCAGACACAGCTCGTGCTGATGTAATTCTGCCCAGGCGGTGGCCAGCCCTCCCCAGGCGGGAAAGTAGCCGCGGTCGCGGTGCAGGGCCTGTTCAAACAGGGCGATCGCGGCTTGCGGCTGCTGCCACCCCAGCTCCAAAAGGCCCAGATCACACCAGGGCGGGGCATAGCTGGGGTCGATCGCCGCCGCCGCCTCAAACCAGAGCTTGGCGCGGATCCACTCCCGACTCGGCAAATAGGTTTTGCCAATCGCTCTGCACACCTGCGCCTGCCGAGAATCAATGGCGTAGGCCTCCAATAGGTGGCGTCGGGCTTCTTGGGGGTCGTGTTGAGCGAGCAGACGCAGCTCTTCCAGGCGATCGGCAGGGGGGCCGTTGCCCGCAGAGGGCGTGGGCCTGGCCTCCTGGCTGGTGGTGGCGACGCTCTCCAGGGTGGGAACACGTTCTGCCATCGACCACCAAGTTGCGTCTCTTTTCTGCAGGGTAGAGTCCTAAGCTGAGATCGTCTTCTCCTCAAGGCGGAGCAGAAGATTTCGTAGCAAAGGCTGTCGCCAAAGAGCGATAGCTGAAAGCGGCCAAGCGTTTCTCGAAGCCCACAAACGGCAGCTGCGCGAGCACGCGTGGATCATGGCGGGTGAGCTGGCGAAAGGCCGCGGCAGCGGCGTCCCAATTGGCCGCCATCGCCCCTTGCTGCTCCGCCGTGTTCCACTGCCGATCGCTGCCCCGATGCCAGCTGAGAAAGAGCTCATCGATCAGCAGCACACGCTTGGAAAGCACCAAAAGATTCAGGGCGAGCAGGGCACCGATCGGTGGTAGCCCCACGCATGTCTCGCCCAGCTGCAGGTGGGGCAGCAGGGCGAGGGGAAAGGCGAAACAGTCGTAGCCCGGATGCCAGTGGAGTTGGCTGGCCCCTGGCGCCGAGGGGGTCGCCGGGTGACGATCGCGCCTGTTGAGGATCAGGCTCTCGGCAGGGAGCCATCCCGGCCGATCGGCGCTCGCCTGGCCCCAGGCGGTCTGCATCACCTGCTGGGCCACCAGGTCGAAGGCATAGGGCGGAAGACAGATGTCGGCGTTGATGTAGAGGGCGTAGGGGGGGAGGGGCGAGGCGGCCTCCTGGTGGGCGGCAGCGACGGCGACGGCGCTGTCGAGCAGGATGTCGCGCAACAAGGGCAGGCGCCGCTGGTGGGAATCGGCCCCCAGCAGCTCCACGGCAAAGCCCCTGAGCCCCGCCAGCCGCTCACCGATGGCGGGCAGGTCCCCTGGCGCCACGCGCACCACCACCTGGGGGCGGGCCAAGCGGGAGCAGGCCATGGCCTCGATCAAGTTTTGGAGCACGGTTTCCTGCTCCGGTGGGAGGCGGCCCTCTCGAGTGAAGAGATTCACAAAGAGCAGTAGCCGGGGCTTGGCGTCCTCAGGCCACAAGGGCATACCAGTCGTCCCAGCGGGAGATCTCGGGGAGGAGCCTTCGGTAGCCGTTGCGCGTCAGCAGCGCGAAGATCGCCTGGCGATTGGCGCTGTGGAAGTTGTGCTCCACCGTCACGAGGTGGAAGCGGTAGCGCTCAAAATCGTGTCCTTCCAGGATCAAGCGTTCACTTCCCTCCGTATCCAGCGAGAGATAGCCGATCTCCCGGGGCGCCCCATGCTCGGCCAGCAGATCATCCAGGGAGACGGTGCTCACGGCGTAGCGTTTGGAATTGCCCTCCCTGATGGCGGTGGCCCAATCGCCACTGGCGGCGAATTGGGCCATCGAGGAGAGCGCCGCCGAGGAGTGCTGATAGGTGTCTGTCGCTGCTTGGGTTTCCAGAAACTCCACCTGCTTCCCCGAGCGATCTGTCACACAGCGGTGATCGATGGCGCAATGGCGGTTGGCCCGGAGGGCTTCGTGCCACACCTTCGCCGGCTCCACCACCAGGCCGCGCCAACCCAGGCGGGTTTCCAATAGGTGGGTGTTGCTCAGCTCCACCCCGTCGGTGCCACCCACCTCCACGAAGTAGCTCGGCAGATCGTGCGCCAGCCACTGGCTGGCCACAAACAGATCTTGCCCCAACTGCGCCTTCGCCTGGGGCAAGAGCTCGCCGAGGCGGAAGCGCTGGCTCTCGCGCAGGGTGCCCCAGAGCGCTTCAATCCAAGCGGGATCCCGTTTCATGTTCAGTTGCTGAGGCTGGGAAGCACGTTTTTCAGCACATCGTCCAGGGAGGGCAGGGTGCTGCGCACGTTGGAGACGTCGACGCTGAACCCCGATCCGCCACTCCCGCCGAGATTGGTATCACTCGTGCTGAGGCTGTCGCCCCCCTCGTAGTTCTTGCCGAAGGCGGTGAGCGACACGGAGCTCACCGTGCCGTCGTCACCCACCACCACCGTGGCCTTGGCGCCGCTGCCACCGCCGCTGCCGCTGGAGAGGGGCACATCGGTGTAGGTGCCAGGCTTGTAGCCCTTGCCCGGATCCAGGCCTTCGGCGGTGCTGGTGGGGGTAACCCTTTTGATATCCACGTTGAAGCCCGATCCCGCGCCTCCCCCCAGATCGGCGGTGTTCGCGCTGAGCCTGTCGCTGGCTTGGTAATCACGCCCCTGGTCGCTAAGCGCCACCAACTGCACCTTGCCATCGCTGCCCACCACCACCGTGGCTTTGGCGCCAGTGCCACTGCCGCCAGTGAGGGGCACATCGGTGTAGGTGCCGGGTGTGTAGCCGCTGCCGGGGCCCAAGCCTTCGGGGGAGCCGCGGGACACCACCTTCGACACATCCACTGCAAAGCCCGAGCCGCTGCCGCCAAGATTGGCGCTGCTGGCCGTGAGGGCGTCGCTGGCCTGGTAGCCGTGGCCAAAGCTGGTGAGGGCCACGGATTGCACCCTGCCGTCGCTGCCCACCACCACCGTGCCCTTGGCCCCGCTGCCACTGCCACCGGTGAGGTCCACATTGGTATAGGTGCCAGGGGTGTAGCCCGACCCCTTGGTGAGCCCTTCCGGCGAACTGGGGGTTTCCAGGCTCTGATCCAAACTCAAAATGCGGCCGTTGGATCCATCGCTGGAGGGCACCACCTGAGTGGTTTGGTCCAACATCTGCACCTGCCCTTGCACGGCCCGCTCCTTGGTGTCCAGCTGCTCCACCTGCCCCTCGCGGGGCACCACCCCGTTGAGGTTGGGGAGCACGCTGTTGAGCGAGGGCAATTCCGGTAAAGCGGGCAGCTCAGGCAGTCCCCACCCCGGGGTGGAGAGAAAAAACAACAGGGGGGTGCCAATCAGCGCGAGCATGGCCAAGGCCTCGTTTTCGCGGCGTCCAAGCAGCGATCATCCCGACTGTCTCACCGTAGACGCGTGGCGGGAGACTCCATCGGAAGCTCCATGAATCCTTAAGGCGAGCGTCTATGGCGCTCCGCCCGCCCGCTCCAGTACGCCCTTGCTGCTGGGCACCGCTCCGGAGCGGCGAGGATCCGGCTCCACCGCCTGGCGCAGGGCCCGGGCAAAGGCCTTGAAGCCCGCCTCCACAATGTGGTGGGAATTCACCCCGTCGAGCTGGCGCAGGTGGAGGGTGAGCCCGGCGTTGTTGGCCACCGCCACGAAAAACTCCCGCACCAGCTCGGTGTCATAGGTGCCGATGCGTTGGGCCGGGATGCTGAGGCCGTAGCTGAGATGGGGGCGGCCGGAGCAGTCGAGGGCCACCTGCACCAGGGCCTCATCCAACGGCGCCAGGAAGTGGCCAAACCGATGGATGCCACGCCGATCCCCCAGGGCCTGGGCGAGGGCCTGGCCGAAGGCGATGCCCACGTCTTCGTTGGTGTGGTGGTCGTCGATATGGGTGTCGCCGCTGGCGTTGATCTCCAGGTCGAGCAGACCGTGGCTGCTGATCTGGTGGAGCATGTGGTCGAGAAAGGGCACGCCGGTGGCCACCTGGCACTGGCCTGTGCCATCCAGGCAGAGCCGCACGCGCACATCGGTTTCGCCGGTTTGGCGGTGAACCTCCCCGCAGCGAAGGGTTTCAGCCATGCGGGAGGAGGCAGACACGACGGCCAGGGGAGGATGAAAAGAATCATGGCCCATGGCGTCGCTCCTCGCCAAGCCGGGAAAGGGTGGTAAGATCTAATAATCTCAACAGGCTTGGGCGGTTTTTGATCAAACTTTTCATCCATCCCTGCCCCTCTAAGTGTTGACAATCACGGCATAAATGAACGGGATGGCCTCACCGCTTCTCAGGGGTATCGACGGCGTGCTCGCCCTGCCCTTCGCTCGGTTTTCCGTGGATGCACGGGAGACCGAGGGCTTGATCTGGGACCCGAGGCGTGAGCAGATTGTGGCGGAAGCGCTGCCAACCCTCTTCACCTATCCGCCGCAGGATGCCCTGCACTGGGATGACGCTGGCCTCCGCTCCGCTGCGCGGGAGGCTGGGGCTGAGGCGGAAACGCTTGCAGCTCCCGCCATTTTTGGCGGCTGCCTCATCCGTCACTTCGGCCATTTCCTCCACGAAAGCCTCAGCCGCCTCTGGTGGCTGGCGCCTGTGGCAGACCTGGAGGGTCCAGCCAAGGAGGCCGCCCTCAGGCTGCAGCAGCTGGAGGGGGATGTGGTGTTCTTCATGCCGCGTTGGCTGGATGAGGGAAAAACTCTCCTGCCCTACATGGAGGAGATTCTGGGCCTGCTGCATCTGCCCGCCAGTCGCATCCGCATCCTGCAGCGCCCGCTCCGCTTCCGCGAGCTGTGGATCCCGGCGTGCGTGTGGGGATTCGGGTCGGATGCGCGGGCCGTGGATCGCCAGCTGGGCTGCGATTCCCGTGCCTTGCTGCGCCACCTGCTGGCCAGTTCCCAGCGGCCCGCCTCGCCCGCGCCCGAGCCAGCCGCCACACCGAAGTTGTATGTGAGCCGCAGCGGTCTGCCGATCAGCCTGGGGCGACTGCTCGGGGATGTGGTGCTCGATCCCCTGCTCGAGGCGGCTGGATACACGGTGTTTCACCCGGAGCGCAGCTCCATCGCTGAGCAGATCCGCCTCTACGGCCAAGCGAGCGACCTGATCTTCATGGATGGCAGCTCGCTCTACCTGCTCTGGCTGGCCAAATTGCGCCCGGGCACCCGGGTGCGATTGATTCTTCGGCGACAGCAGGGCCGTTGGATGAGTGAAAAGGTGCTCGAATTGCTGCCCGACGCTGCGCACATCCGCTGGGAGATCATCGATGCGCTGCAAGGGGAGGCCCTCACCTCGCCCAACGATTGGGAATCCCACAATGTGGCTGATCTGGCCGCTCTGCTGCGCCAGCTCGGCATCGAAGCCCCGGCGGAGTTGCCAAAACCGGCCGAGGAGGCCCTGGCGGCTTACTCCCACACCCTCCTGGAGCAGAGCAGCCCTGAGCAGCTGGCCCGTGTGTTGCAGGCCTTGCTCACCACCTTGGCCACGGACCCGCGGCGCCCCCCCTCCCGCCGGGATCGGCTCTACCGGAAAGTGCGGCGGCTACTGGCTGCCCGCCAACGCTGATGGGTCAGGCCCCAGCCTCACATCCCCGTGATGCAATACCCCGCATCCACATAGATCACCTGGCCGGTGATGCCCGAAGCCAGGGGGCTGGCCAAAAACGCGGCCGTGCTGCCCACCTCCTCCTGGGTGACGGTGCGGCGCAGGGGGGCCTTCTCCTCCACGTTGTGGATCATCTCGAGGATGCCGCCGATGGCGGAGCTGGCCAGGGTGCGGATGGGCCCGGCGCTGATGGCGTTCACCCGCACCTGCTTCTCAGGGCCCAGCTCGGCGGCCAAGTAGCGCACCGAGGCCTCCAGAGCTGCTTTGGCCACGCCCATCACGTTGTAGTTGGGGATGGCCCGCTCAGCGCCCAGGTAGCTGAGGGTGATCACGCTGGCGCCAGCGTTGAAAAGGGGCTTGGCGTGGCGGCAGAGGGGCGCCAGGGAATAGGCGCTCACCTCCAGGGCTCGGGCGAAGCCCTCGGGGCTGATGGCGGAATAATCACCGATCAGCTCCTCCTTGCCGGCAAAGGCCAGGCAGTGCACCAGCACATCGAGGCTGCCCCATTGCTCGGCCACCCGGGCAAACACCGCCTCGATCTGGGCCGGCTCCTGCACGTTGAGGGGCTCGAACAGGGTGGGCGCCAGAGGAGCCGTGAGGTCGCGCACCTTCCCCTCAAAGCGACCCTTCTCATCCGGTAGATAGGTGACGCCCAGCTCACACCCCGCAGCGTGGAGCTGCTGGGCGATGCCCCAGGCGATCGACTTGTTGTTGGCGATGCCGGTGACGAGGGCCTTCTTGCCGCGCAGGTCGAGGAGCATGGGGGACAGGCAGGGAGAGGGAATCGGGGGATTCTCCACCAGCGGCCGGCTACAGCCGGGGCGGCGTGGCTCGCGCCCGTGCCCCTGCAGGATGGAGCCCCGGCCGCCCCCGCGATGCCCGTGCCCTGTGCCATCTGCCAACTCCACGCGGATCGCCACGCGCAGGAGGCTGATCTGATTGGCCGCGGTGACCTCTGGCTCCTGAGGCACCATCCCGATCCGGCCCCGCTGGCGGGCTGGCTGTTGCTCGATGCCCGTCGCCACCTCGGCGGGCCCGTGGATTTCACCGATTCAGAGGCCGCGGCATGGGGGACGGCGGTGCGCCATGGCTGCCAGCTGGTGCAACGGCTCACCGGTTGCGAGCGGGTGTACGCGATCGCCTTTGGCGAGGGGGCTCCCCATCTCCATGTGCACCTGATCCCTCGCCACGCCGCCGATCCGGCCAGCGCCGCCTGGGCTGTGGCCGATCTCTACCGGGCGATGGTGGCTGGCGAGCGGCCGCCCGCCGATCCGGCGCGGGTGCGGGAGGTGGTGCAGCAAGCCCGGCAGCTGGTGGAGAGGGCCGTGCTGGACGGCGGAGGGGTCTGATGGAAAGCTCTGCCCAAGCCCTTGCCGCCCAGGGCGGCCGCCGCGCCGCCGAAGCCCGCCTGTCCCGGATCGATCCGGCCCGCTACGGGGCCAGCCGCAACCATCTGGATGGGGCCGTCACCCGCCTGTCGCCCTACATCCGCCATGGGGTGCTGACGTTGGCGGAGGTGCGGGAGGCGGTGTTCGCGCGGCTGCGGGAGCGAGCGGAGCCGCGCGAGCCGGCTCCGGAGGCGCTGCAGGGGGAGCTGTTTGCCGGGACGGCGGGGTCTGGCCCTGAGGCGGGCAGGGGGAGGTGGAGCCCAGCCCAGCGGCGGGCGGGCGAGAAGCTGCTCGCCGAGCTGGGCTGGCGTGACTACTGGCAGCGGCTCTGGCGCCAGTTGGGCGATGGCATCTGGCTCGATCGGGAACCCCTCAAAACCGGCTACCCCCTCCGGGCTTACGCGCCCGATCTGCCCGCCGATGTGGCCGCCGCCGCCACGGGCCTGGCCTGCATGGATGCCTTCGCCGCCGAGCTGATGACCACGGGCTGGCTGCACAACCATGCCCGCATGTGGCTGGCGGCCTACGTGGTGCATTGGCGGCGGGTGCGCTGGCAGGCGGGGGCCCGCTGGTTTCTGCAACACCTGCTCGATGGCGATCCGGCCAGCAACAACCTGAGCTGGCAGTGGGTGGCCAGCGCCTTCAGCCACAAGCCCTACATCTTCAACCGGGCCAACCTCGAGCGTTTCAGCAGCGGCCGCTATTGCGCCGCTTGCCCTGCCGCGGCAAGGGGCGGCGCTGGCGCGCCGGGGGGATGTCCGTTTGAGGCGAGTTACGAGGGGTTGCAGGAGAGGTTGTTCAGGGCGCCCGGAGCTGGCGGGGCTGGGCCCGAGACGATGCCGGGGGCGGCTGCGACCCTGCCCCGGCTGGAGCTGCCGAAGGTGTCCGGCCCGCCACCCCAGCGCCCCCTGGTGTGGGTGCACGGCGAGGCCCTGGGTCCGGCGAACCCCGCCCTGCAGGCCCATCCGGATGCTCCAGCGGTGTTTGTGTTCGATGCGGAGTTGATCGAGGGCCGCACCGCCACCACCGGTGGCCAAGCGGGCGGCGTGCCCGTGCCCCTGGCGCCTGGCCGGTTGCGCTTTCTCAGGGAGTGCCTGGCGGAGCTGCCGGTGGAGGTGCGCCAGGGTGATGTGGTTGGCGAAGTGCTGGCGGCGGCGGCGGCGGCCGGAGCCGATGGGGTGGTGACCAGCCGGGCGGTGGATCCGCGCTTCGCGGCAATCGCCCAGCGGCTGGCGGCGGCGATGCCGCTGCAGGTGTTGGAGCCTGAGCCGTTTGTCCACCTGCCCCAGTCGGGGCCAGGATCGCCCGACCTGAAGCGCTTCTCGCGCTACTGGCGCAAGGCGGAACCGCTGCTGTGGGGTGCCTGAGCCTCCCTCAAGCCCTAAGAGGGGACAAAGCCATGGCGGCGTTAGCTCCCGAACGCCACCTGGCAGGCCGCATTAAGCAGTTGGGCCTGGGCGGCGGTGGCCGGCTCCCGACCGTTGAGTTCACCGCGTTGGCAGTCACCTGTCGCTTCAAAGCGAGTGTCGCCGGTGGCGGCGGTGAAGCGGATCATCTGGTCGCTGGTGGGTTCGATGCTGTTGTAGTAGAGCGTGTAACCCGCATCCTGCACCACGATCGTGGGCTGGCTGGCGGCAATCGCCTGGTTCACGGCATTGGTGATGATTGCGGAGGTGGCCAGGCTGCCCACCCCCCAGGCCACGGAGCGGGTGGTCCACCATCCCCAGGGCGGATTGGTCCAGTTGCCGTACCAGCCATAGCGCCAAGGCCGCGCCAGCTGCCAGCCCGGCCGCGCCCAGCCCGGCCAATCGTCATCCCATCGCTGGAGCCGATCGACGCCCCGCTCGACCCGCCGGTCCCAATCGCGCACGTTGTCGCGCCACTCATCGCGCCATTCGTCGCGCACGTTATCCCTCACCCGATCCCAGTTCTTGTCCACCCGATCAAAACTGCGGCGCACCCGATCTGTGTCGACGTTGTGGATCCCCTCCTGCCACCGATCCCTGGCGCGGTTCCAGTCATCGCGGTCGACGGAGCGGCGGATGCGATCGCGATCGATGTTGCCCAAGCGATTGTTCAGCTGGCCTCGGGCCCGATCAAAGTCGCGACGACCCCGATCCCCATCCCCCAGCTTGCGGCTCCAGCCCCCCTCAGGTCGCCGGTTGCCGCGATCCAAGCCCATGTTGCGGCGCCCCAATCCTGTGGCGCCCCTGCCCCCACCTCCACCCCTGCCGCTCATGCGGGCGCCTCCACCACGCCCCCCCCGCTCCCGAGCCAACAGCAGCACCGGAGCCAGGGGCTCATCACTCCCCTGGTGATGTGTGGCGGGGGGCGTCAGGAGCCCGGCGTGGGCGGAGGGAAGGGCCAACGCCAGGGCGAGCAGAGGGACAAGCTGTCGCATGGCGTTCAGGGGGTTTTGGTGATCTGGCCCCCATCAGGGCAGCCGGCGTCGTAGCAGCTGGCGTCAATTCGCCCATCCTTGCCGAAGTGCACCTCAAGCACACTGCGGCCGATCACCGACTTCCCTAGGTCTTGGCGCACGCTGTTGAGGTAATTGGGGTTGATGGCGCAAAAGCTGGTGCCATCGAGACAGAGGGCGTTCAATTCAAAAAAGGCCGCGGCATTGCGCACGCTGCGCCAGCTGTTGTTTTCCTCATCCCACATCTCAATGCGGGTGTAGGGCTGGTCGATCACCCGAAATCGCACCTCCTTGGAGCTGAGACGGTGGCGGTATTCGGTGTGGTTGTTGGTATCGATGGCTTCAATGCGACAGGGCACCGCATCGGTGCCATTGAGGCTGCAAAAGCTTTCCAAGCTGTAAAGCGTTCCTGCCTGCAAGGCCCCGGCGAAGAGCAGAGCAGGGGCTCCCACCAGGCCAGCCGCAGCGGCAAGACGTGGGGTTTTGGAGGGCAGCGGCATCCCGAGGGAAAAAGACGCGATCTTCCTCTAGCTAGGGATCCCCCCACTGTCAGCCAGTCGGTTTACAAACCTGGTGAAGCCCGCCGCCTGCCTCTGCAACCGTTGCAGGAGCTCAGGATCGTTGAAGTGTCCCGCATCGTCAAACTTGTGGTGCACCCCTGCGATGAAAACGCGTTCGGGAAAGACGAAGGCATTGCGGTAGCCAAAGATCATTTGCAGCTGCTCCACGGGGCGCAGTGCTCCCCACAGCCCTGCGGCTTCCCCGGTGAAGGCCACCGGTTTGCCTTCGAAACTCTCTGGAAATGCCAGCATATCGATGAAAATCTTGAGCACTCCTGGGAAGCCACCATTATATTCCGGTGTCACCACATGCAGGCCGCTGGCATGAAGCACCCGCTGCTGAAACGGAAGGAATGTCGCAGGTTTGCTAGCGTAGGAAGCCGGTTCAAAAATCTCGGCAGGCAGCTCTTGCAGATTCAAAATATTGGCCTTCACCCCCAACTTTTGATAAGCACTAAGCAGCAGCTGGGCGATGCGCAGGGCATTGCAGTTTGGCCGGTTGGTGCCTGAAAGAATCTCAATCATTCTATTGTCCCCATCAAGCCGCTGCCACCGCTTCTACCACACTCACGGCTGAAGGGGTGGGCTCGATGCGACTGAGCTGAAGATCAGCTCTTTCGAGCAGGGCGGCATAGTCGGCTGGGGTTCGTTCTCTTCCGCCTTCGGTCATCACCAGCATGTTGAGATCCAGGAGCTTGCCAGGGAAAGGATCGTTGCCTGGAGGAATCACTTGTTCCACGATCAATACGCGGGCGCCAGGGGCCATCGCCGTGCGGATCGCCCGCAGGATCCGCAAACACGCGTTGTCATCCCAGTCGTGGAGGATGTGCTTCAGCAGATAGGCATCAGCTTCCGGCGGCGCTGCCGCGAAGAAATCGCCGCCGCTCACCGCCAGCCGACCTTCCAAATCTGCTGGGATGGCCACGGGCTCCACCACCCAGGGTCGATCGTAGAGCGTGCCCTTCAGGTGCCCGTGGGTCCGCAGCACGCCCATCAGCAGTTCCCCCCGGCCGCCGCCCACATCAACCAAATGCTTGACATCTTTGAAGGGATAGACCTCCAGCAGAGCCACAGTTTCCTGCCTGGAGAAATCGCCCATCGCGCGATCGAAAATCTCACCACGCTCCGGGTGGTGTTGATACCACTCAAAGATCGACTGGCCGTAGCGGTGGCGAAAAGCATTGTCTCCACTGCGCACGCTGTGCAACAACGCATCCCAGCTCAAATAGTGTTCTTCACCGAGCATGCGGGCGAAGTGGCGGAGCGACTGGGGATGATCGCTGCGGAGCAACTCCGCGAGGGGCGTCAACGCAAAGCGTTGCGGAAGCGTTTCACGGAAGAGCCCCAGGCTGGCCAGACCCCGTAGCAATCGGAAGAGGGCGTCGGGATCTGCACCACAGCTCTGCGCCAAATCCTCCACGTCGCGCTCACCGAGGGCGAGGGAATCTGCTATGGCCAGCTCTGCCGCGACATGAATCATCTGGGTCACCCAGGCGCCGCTGGCCATGGCCAGCAGTTGATCCACAGGGGTGAGGGAGGGAGAAGACATGGAGAGGAAACAACTCGCTTCGCTCTAGCCCTGCATCAGGGCGTTGTCAGTCAGGGCGTCTTGGTCTGACGCAGGGAACACCAAATAAAAAAGGCATTCAATAACTGGATATGGCGAGTTGTCATTGAGGTTAATGTCCTGTAAAGCTGGGATGAATCAAGGGCTGGACAGGCCAGGAAAAACCATCAGGTCGATGTGTCCACCGATCGGATGCCGCCACTCCCGAAATTCTTCGGCCAAGGCATGATGCTCCTGGATCAGCGCCTGAGATTCGAGATCTTGAAGCCGTTGATGCACAAGATCCAGCGTATTGTCGATCAGCTGAGCGGCCTGTTCAGACGTCATGGTGGGAAGTGCGAAGGGATGGGACGAATGGAATCGAAAAGGTTTGGTATGTGAAATGAATTGATGCTTTTTAAGGGTCAGATTCGGCGGCGGCTGTAGCGCTGGACACGCGAACAGCTGGCTTGTGCGGAGATGCTCACGACCGTCCGTTCCTCAGCCAAGCTGCCTGCCTTGTTCTGTGTTCAGCCCATGCAGGGAAGGGTTGGCTTGGCCAGCACATCGCGGCAGAAACGGTCAGCGAGGGTCACTGCCAGGGCGATGTTCTCAGCTTCTGAGCGGCCGGAGCTGCGGGTGGCTTTGAAACTGTGGTCGCCGCAGGGGATCCATTGCACCTGCACCTGGGGAGACAGGGGATAGCTGACCACTTCGTCGCGCCGGCCAAACGGGTCCCTCTCCCCCTGCAGGATCAGGGTGGGGGTGTTCAGCGTGACCAGATGGTCGGTGC
>Ga0315899_10004428_pt1 | contig 15184 bp, 15 predicted proteins | sample LakEriMetagenome_2_FD_203518 | JGI IMG/M metagenome (GOLD analysis project Ga0315899, IMG submission 203518) | Freshwater fungal communities from buoy surface, Lake Erie, Ohio, United States - Buoy 4 MA112 | ecosystem: Environmental > Aquatic > Freshwater > Lake | place: USA: Lake Erie, Ohio... | reverse complement strand
ATCGGATGCATTGGATGATTCATCTTCTAACAGTGGGCGTACACCAGAGTAAGCCCAGACCACATCTGCAGGCTTAAGAGGTTTGCGGAAGTAACGCTCAGTCAGAGTGCACAGATAGTTAATTTCGTCCTGATCTATTTCTACCTTATTGGTATCGCCGTGATATTCAATATCGGTGGTACCAATGAGAGTGAAATCCTGTTCATAGTCGATAGCAAATACGATGCGACCATCAGGGTTTTGAAAAATATATGCAAAGGGATGATCAAATAATTTTTTAACGACGATATGGCTACCCTTAATTAAGCGCAGTGATTTAGCGCTAGGGCGGTGCAAGGCATCTTGCAAAAATGAGGCTGCCCATGGGCCAGCGGCATTAATTAATCCGCGTGCATTAACAGAGATGTGTTCTTCATCTGCAGTTCGCAGCTCAGCGGACCAGTGTTCGCCGTTACGCGTAGCCGATACACACTGAGTATGCGTCAAAACCGTGGCGCCTTTTTCAGCAGCGTCTAATGCGTTTAAGACGACCAGACGTGCATCATCGACCCAGCCATCAGAATAAATAAAGCCTTTGGTGAACTCTGGTTTTAGAGGTTTGCCTGCGGCATGCATGCGCAAATCTATGCTGCCCGAACCCGGTAAAATTTCGCGCTGCGCGAGATGGTCATAAACAAGCATACCCGCGCGAATTATCCAGGCTGGCCGCTGGCCTTTGTCGTGCGGCATAACAAAGCGCATAGGCCACATGATGTGGGGCGCGGAGCGCAGTAAGACTTCGCGTTCAATCAGCGCTTTTCTTACTAATCCAAATTCGTAATGCTCTAAGTAGCGCAGCCCGCCATGAATGAGCTTGGTAGAGGCCGATGAGGTGTGCGATGCCAAATCATCTTTTTCGCACAAAACAACGGATAGGCCGCGACCAGCTGCATCGCGTGCGATACCAGCGCCATTGACGCCGCCGCCGACAATCAGCAAATCACAGTCTAGGGTGGCGGAAGAGGAGCTCATTAGCTAGCGCAAGCGACGTAGTGAGTTAGGGTGGTTACTGATTGATGCTTAGACTGAATCAGCCTCTGGCAACAACATTGTCGGTATCAAGATGATCGACGCCGGTTTTGCTGTGTTCAAGAAAAGCCGATAACTTTTCCTGTTGGAATTGCCAAGCGTACTCAGACTGAAGATAATGCCAATCAAAGATAGACGTTAAACGAACAAAAAGCAACACTTTGGACAGCGTTTCGGTTCGTTTGTTTTCATTATGTGCCTTTTTGCCGTGCCCCGGCCTGGTGTGGGAGTGTAGTTATGACCTTAAACCCGCGACAGCGGCGATTGCTCGAAGCCGTGCAAAGACAGGTGACCATTTCGGTGGAAAACTTGGCTCAGGAGCTCGCTGTTACGCCCCAGACAGTCAGGCGCGACGTCAAATTAATGGAAGAAGCGCGCCTTTTGGCCCGCTATCACGGCGGTGTTGGCCTGCCTTCATCCGTAGAAAACATCGATTACACCCAGCGCCAGATACTTAATATAGAAGGCAAGCGCCGCATTGCCGCCGCCGTTGCCCAGCGCGTGCGTCCTGGCTGTTCGCTACTCATTAATATAGGAACGACCAACGAAGAGGTGGCGCGTGCGCTCATGCATCACCAGGGTTTGCACGTGGTGACCAATAATCTGAATGTCGCCACTATTTTGGCGAGCCAGCCCGGCTGTGAGGTGATTGTTGCCGGCGGCGTGGTGCGTGGACGCGACCGCGCCATCGTTGGCGAGGCCACGGTCGATTTCATACGCCAATTTAAAGTGGATATAGGCATCATCGGTGTTTCCAGCATAGAGCCCGACGGCACCCTGCGTGACTTTGATCCGCGTGAAGTCAAGGTGGCCCAGGCCATTGTTGATCAGTCGCGCGAGGTGTGGCTGGTGGCAGATCAGGCTAAATTCGACCGACAGGCCTTAGTGCGCATTACCCATCTTTCCCAAATCGATAAATTGTTTTGCGACGCGCCGCCGCCGCCCGGTTTGGCCAGCATATTGGCCGAAGCCCAGGTGGAAGTGGTGGTTGCACCCTGATATACGGGTAAAAAAGCCCCGCGTCGCACAGCTGCACTCGCACGCAAAAAATTCGCACTAAATAACCATCATTCTAAAACTGCGGACTAGCCTGCCCTTTCGGCGATAATACGGCCATCCGAAAATAGCTCCGAGGAACAGGATGTCTAACGCCTACGCGCCACTCAAAAACGATACTTTCTTGCGTGCTTTGCTACGTCAACCGACGGATTACACGCCGATGTGGTTAATGCGGCAGGCTGGGCGTTATTTGCCCGAATACCGCGCTACTCGCGCCAAAGCAGGCTCGTTTATGGGGCTGGCTACCAATCCTGACTACGCTACCGAGGTGACGCTACAGCCTCTGGATCGTTATCCGCTGGACGCAGCGATACTGTTTTCTGACATTTTGACCGTGCCTGATGCCATGGGACTAGGCTTGTCATTTGCTGAAGGCGAAGGCCCCCGATTTGCCCATCCACTGCGCGATGAGAAAGCCGTTCTTGCCCTGCGCGAACCCGATCTCGCCAGTCTGCAGTATGTCTTTGATGCGGTTACCCAGATCCGTAAAACGCTCAACGGCCGTGTGCCGCTAATTGGTTTTTCCGGCAGCCCCTGGACGCTGGCCTGCTACATGGTTGAAGGCGGTGGGTCAGATGATTTTCGACTGGTTAAGGGCATGCTGTACGACCGCCCGGATCTCATGCACCACATACTGACGGTCAACGCAAAATCCGTGGCGTCTTACCTCAACGCCCAGATAGACGCGGGCGCTCAAGCCGTCATGATTTTTGATACCTGGGGCGGAGCATTGGCTGATGGCGTGTATCAGGCGTTTTCTTTGCACTACATGCGCGAAGTTATCAAGGGTTTGAAGCGCGAGCACGACGGTCAAAAAATTCCGTGCATCGTATTCACCAAGGGTGGCGGCTTGTGGTTAGACGAATTGGCCGATAGCGGCGCCGACGCTGTTGGCTTGGATTGGACCGTGAATCTAGGCAAAGCGCGTCAACAAGTCGGCCACAAAGTGGCGCTGCAAGGCAACCTCGATCCCAATGTGCTGTTTGCCAAACCCGAGCAAATTCACGCCGAAGTTGAAAAACTACTGAACTCATTTGGTAAACCTGGCCCGGGTACTGGCCATGTATTTAATTTAGGCCATGGGATTTCGCAATTCACCCCGCCGGAGTCAGTCACCGCCTTGGTTGAGGCAGTTCATGGCATTAGTCGCCGCTTACGCGGCTGAGAAAAGTTACCGTAGTCATATGGAAGTCAAGCTGTGATGTTGATCAAAATGGTGCAGTTATGCACAAAACCAGCAGCCGATCAAAAATCAAGGACTTGCGCAAAATAAGCAGACCTCACTATAAAAATTATTTCTAACTCATTGATTTGTATAGAGGCTTAAAATTTTTGCATTTGTCCGATCATCGGCACAAGATGACAGAAATGGCCAAGAGTTGTTAGAAACGGAGATTATTCACAAAGATATCCACAAGCCAGTGGACAACTTTTGTGGTGGATATGTTTATTTATGGGGCGTTTTGTAGCGAGCCAGCATCAGCCTGCTAGCGGCGGCCAAGCGCACGATTAGTCTCAAAGCCATGCTGCCTAAGCGGTTTTGCTCTGATCTTGGTTAAACCGCACTTATTCACAAATCGTGGATCTGTCAAGACACTAGAAAAAAAATTTAAATTTTTTTCAAATGTAGCGCCAAATTCCTAAGTCATTGATTTTATTGAGCCCAGTCAGCTGCCTTACCTCTGAGCAAATTGTTTGAGGCCGCGCGCAATCAGGGTTTTCGCTTGTCAAGCGGCACTTGTACACAAAGTTATCCACAATTTTTGTGGATAGTCTAAAAATCGCTTTTGGAATGGGTAGTTAGCGGGTCTTCTAAGGAATCACTTTAAGTCGCGTCACGAAGCCGGAGAAACTATTTTTTTCTCATTCTTGAAAAAAATAATATTTTTTTCGTCATATAGTTGTTACACAAACACTGTCATAAATTTTTCTACTCACGTGCACAACAGAATTCTGCAAGTTGCGATAGACACACCGCTTGATACAACATTTGATTACCGATGTTCTGTATCAGAAGTAACTTCAGAACAACCGCATCGCGGGCAATTCGTTCGAGTACCGTTTGGCAAACGTGAAGTTGCCGGATTGATTGTGGGTGTAACAGAGCACAGTGATGTACCCATAGAAAAAATGCGTGATGTCATTGAACTACGACATCAACTCTCACCTTTGTCACAGCAGTGGATGGAATTGTGTGAGTTCGCTGCTGATTATTATCAGCGCCCCCTGGGTGAAGTCGCCTTGCCCGCTGTACCCAAAGCACTACGCGATGCAAAACCCGGTGCCATAGATCGCGCACTCAAAAAAATAGCGACACAGGCAGCATCCATTCAAACCCATGCGAGCGAGGTAGCGGCAACTGCTGCACCCGTACTCAACACAGAGCAGCAGTATGCCGTTGATGCCATCGCCGCGACGACAGGTTATGCCTGTCATCTATTGTTTGGTATTACCGGCAGCGGCAAGACGCAGGTGTATTTGCAAGCCGCTAAAGCGGTGCGTGAGAAAACAATTGCTCTCGGTGAGCGCGCACAAGTACTCATACTCGTTCCAGAAATAAATCTCACGCCACAACTAGAAGATCAGGTACGCGCTGCGTTTCCTAGCCTACACGTCGTGACTCTGCATAGTCAGTTGTCCGAAGGAGAGCGACTGCGTCACTGGTTAGCCGCGCATGAAGCACAAGCAGATATTTTGCTGGGTACACGATTGGCCGTGCTGGCATCGATGCCCCATCTCAAGCTCATCATCATTGATGAAGAACATGACGCGTCATACAAACAGCAAGAAGGATTGCGTTACTCAGCGCGTGACTTAGCTATCTGGCGTGCGCGGCAATTAGCGATTCCTGTCGTATTAGGTTCGGCAACACCCTCGATAGAAAGTTGGCATCATGCTGAAACAGGTAAGTATCAACGCCATGCGCTCACACAACGAGCGGCAGCACTAGCGACGGTGCCACGCGTAGGACTAATCGATACCGAGCGCGAAAAAGCAACCGAAGGCTTATGCCCGTCGCTACTCAATGCCTTGCGCGAACGACTCGCGCGCGGCGAGCAATCGCTATTATTTTTAAATCGACGTGGTTATGCACCCGTCATGCACTGCGATGCCTGCGGCTGGATTAGTAATTGCCGTCGTTGCACCGCATTCATGGTGCTGCACAAGCCCGAGCGACGTTTGCGTTGCCATCACTGTAGTTTGGAATTACGCATACCGTCGTCGTGTCCCACCTGCGGCAATGTAGATTTACAGCCGCTAGGGCGTGGTACACAACGTGTAGAAGAACATCTGCATACGCTTTTTCCTGATGCGCGCATCCTGCGGATAGATGCTGATTCAACGCGTCGTAAGGGAAGTGCAAAAGAAGCATTTGAAGCTGTGCATCGCGGCGAGGTTGATATTTTACTCGGCACGCAAATGGTCGCCAAGGGGCATGATTTTCAACGCTTGACGCTTGTCGGTGTCATTAACCCGGATACCGCGTTGTTTTCGCAAGATTACCGCGCCAGCGAACGACTCTTTGCGCAGTTAATGCAGGTGGCGGGAAGAGCAGGGCGGGCAGCATCAAGTTTGGGCAGTGTAAGTGAAGTATTGGTACAAACACGCTATCCGCAGCACCCGCTGTATCGCGCATTAATGAATCAGGATTACACAGGATTTGCCGCCAGCGTAGTGGAAGAACGACGTAGTGCAGGCTTGCCACCCTTTGTGTTTCAAGCGTTGCTGCGCGCAGAAGCAAAACTATTGGCGAGCGCATTGGAATTTTTAAATACAGCCAAAGAGTTGATGCCACACGAAGGCATCATCATTAATGATCCCGTGCCTATGACTATTACGCGGGTAGCTGGTGTGGAACGTGCGCAGTTATTACTGGAATCATCATCACGCGCGGTGTTGCAGGCATTTCTAAAGCCTTGGCTACACGCGTTACGCGATACGAAATCGCGGCTGCGTTGGTCGCTCGAAGTCGATCCGGTGGATATTTAAATCAATCGTAGCTAAAAAAGGTTACTGTAGCGGCGCGTCAAGCTGGCCTTCCATGGCTAACTGCCGAATCACGCGCACAGTGTCAATATCAGATTCTTTGTAGGCTTCACGCCGAAAATTATCGTAAAACTCGGCCTCATTACCTTCGGTTGATGGTTGGTGATCGTCATACTCAAATCGCACAAATAATGCACCCGAAGCGGGTTCTTCTATGGTCATCGTTAAATCCGATGTGGGAATATCGTTTTGCTCAGGAACGTGATAATGAACCAGCAGTTGCGAAACAAACCGCACTTGGTCATGAATCATCAGATTACCGAATTGCAGTGTGCGTGATACGCCGTGTTCAGAGCGTTCTGTCACTTCGCAGGAATCAAGGCCAAGCACAAATAGGGTGGGTCGCTCCGCTCGTAGCACCAACCCATGCCAGAGTTGCGTCCGACTCAACGGGGCCATCAAGGGGTTGTCTATTGAATTGATTTCTATCAGGTGAACAAATTTCATAAGCTGTATGTAATGTAGTACCAAATCACTTTACCACGGACATCGAGTTAGTCGCGCGGATTCGTTACAATGCATGTTGTGCACACTGTGGTGCAAATAACCGCGTAGTAATACGCATAATTAATTCACATTTATTGTTTTCTGAATGCCGTCTGGCCTGAATACGCCGCAGCGCGCCGCTGTGAATTACATCGAAGGTCCATGTCTGGTGCTGGCCGGCGCAGGCTCAGGTAAAACACGTGTCATCACGCAAAAAATCGCCCACCTGATTCAATCCTGCGGTTATGAAGCAAAAAATATTGCGGCACTTACCTTTACCAACAAAGCCGCACTCGAGATGCGTGAGCGTGTTGCTAAACTACTGCATGAGCCTGGTCAGGCAAAACAACTCACGGTTTCTACATTTCATTCGCTAGGCGTACACATACTGCGTCGTGAAGCAGCCAGCCTAAAATTAAAAGAACGCTTTTCCATCATGGACAGCAGCGATTGTTTTTCGCTGGTCCAAGACCTGGCAGCCACTACTGACAAAGCCGTTATTCGACGATTACAGCAATCGATCTCATTATGGAAAAATGGATTGCTAACGCCCGAAGAAGCGCTAAACAATGCAAAAGACTACAATGAAGCACAGGCCGCGCGACTTTATCGTAACTACGTTGCCACGCTATCAAGTTACCAGGCGGTCGATTTTGATGATTTGATACGTCTGCCAGTGGAATTGTTTCGCACCGATGAAGCAGCGCGTGATCGCTGGCAACGCAAACTGCGCTATCTGCTACTCGACGAATACCAAGACACCAACACCTGTCAGTATGAGATGGTAAAGCTCTTAGTGACAGGCCCCGGTAAAAAACCCATGTTCACCGCCGTGGGTGACGATGATCAAGCCATCTATGCCTGGCGCGGTGCAAGTATGGAAAATCTACGTACGTTACAGACTGATTTTCCTGATCTTAAACTGATCAAACTCGAGCAAAATTACCGTTCCAGTACACGTATTTTGCAAGCAGCGAATGCGGTTATAGGAAACAATCCCAAGTTATTTGAAAAAGTATTGTGGTCCGAGCATGGCGCGGGTGACCCCGTCAAAGTGCTTGCGATGGACGATGATGAAGCTGAAGCTGATCAAGTGGCTATCATGCTGTCCGCCCATAAGTTTGAGCGCCGCGCCAAGTTTTCAGATTATGCAATTCTGTATCGCGGTAATCATCAATCGCGCAGTATAGAAAAAGCCTTGCGACGTGAACGCATTCCGTATGTGATGTCAGGCGGGCAGAGTTTTTTTGAGCGTGCTGAAATTAAAGATATCGTGAGTTATTTACGGCTGATTGCCAATGCCGACGACGATCCTGCTTTTATTCGTGCTGTTACCACACCACGCCGTGGCATAGGTCAGGCAACCCTAGAAGCTCTGGGAGAGTTTTCAGGGCAATGGCAATGCTCATTGTTTGAGGCAGTGTTTAAAGGCGGTATCGAGGCTCGCCTGAGCGAACGTCAGCTGTTTCCCCTGCGCGAATTTTGTAATTTCATTAATCAACTCGAATCACGTGCGGCGCGCGTGGGTGCGGCAGGCACAGGCGAAAATGCAGCGGCGGTACTCGACGATATGATGAAAGTGATTGATTACGAACCCTACCTGTATGGTGCCTTTGATGATCACCAGGCGCAGGAAAAATGGCAAAACGTACTCGACTTCATAGGCTGGCTTAAAGAAAAAGGTAATGGTGGTCGTGAAGGCGCCGATGTAGAAAAATCGCTGCTCGAATTAACGCAAATGGTGGCATTGATGAGTATGCTCGAAGGCCGCGATCAAGATCCCGATGCTGTACGTATGTCGACGCTGCATGCTGCCAAGGGGTTAGAGTTTGGTCATGTGTTTATGGTGGGCGTAGAAGAAGGCATCTTGCCGCATAAAGGTGATCCAGACGCCTCGCCTGAGGTGTTTGCTCAGCGTATAGAAGAAGAGCGGCGCCTGATGTACGTGGGTATTACACGCGCCCAGCGTAGCTTGACACTGACCTGGTGTAAAAAACGCAAGCGCGTGCGTGAAAGTATAGTCTGCGAGCCGTCACGTTTTATTAAAGAGATGCGCATTGAAGAAGGCGATACGCTGCCCGATCAGGACGAAGCGGTTACTCCACAAAACAGGCTGGCGAATTTAAAAGCGCTGCTACAAAAACCCAAGGCAGCTTAAGCTCGCTGAAATCACATCGTGAAACCTTTTCGCAATCCACATAATTTGCCGGTGAAGACGTGTGAAGCCTGCAAGCGGCCTTACACCTGGCGCAAAAAATTGGCGTTGAATTGGTCGGAAGTTCGCTATTGTTCTGATGCTTGCCGCAAGCAAGGTGCTCCGCGATCTGGCGCCTGATTGCAAGGGTATTTGTCGTTCAAAAAATTATTTCTTAAAATACCATGACTATCGAAGATCAACTGATTGCTATTGAAAGCAAACTTGCGCACCAAGAGTATTTGGTAGAGGTGCTCAATAAAACTGTCTATCAACAGCAAAAACAAATCGATGAGTTAGACAACCTTAGTAAAGCACTGGCTAAACGATTGGGTGACTTGCAGGCGCGCGAATCAGACGCCATGCTGCCACACGAAAAACCACCGCATTATTGATGCTGTAATCATCATGACGCATGAAAAAATTCTGGCTTCATTGCGAAGCGAGCTCAATGAACAAACCGCGCAAATGCGGTGGACGGAACTTGAACGGTTTTTTGCTAGCGGTAGCGTCATTAGCATTGCACCAGAATTAGATTTAATCGATGTAGGCGCTCATATTGCAGCTGATGACAAATCAAGTATAGAGCGATGGATGAATGCGGGCTTGTTGTATAAAACAACCGATGGCGAAGCCAGCACATGGTTAAAGCACGATACCTTGCTCTGGGTAGTTGTTGTCAAGCCGTGGATACTTGTTCAACATGAACGCATAACACCCAGCGCGCCCAAACAGTAAATGCTTGCCTATTGATCTAACAACGTATTTAGTTTGTTCGTATTTGTAAACAGCGACTACCGAACAAAACACCATACTTAATTTTTAAAAATTGCATTGAAATCATTCATGCGATTTATACATTCATAAACGGCGATATAAAGTCACAACAGTTTTATCTTCATCGCGGCAAGATGCGCTAAAAAATTGACCACCCTGTATCTTTCGGTTTCGAATTACGCCAACGATCAATATCAATCAAATTCACTATTTACACGTACCAGTGTATGTACGCCAAACGTATTGTGTGCAATTTATGCCGCTTTAGTTGGCCGCTTTAGTTGGCCGCACTAGTTAGCCGTTTCAGTAGCTCTGACAGTCAGGGCGCACCTTTTATAAAGAATAAACCCACAAAAGCCAAATAACGCGCATTTGATTACCAAATGTTTTGCTTCACGCTGTACTCACATCGGCTTTGCAAGGATTTCTTGCTTCACAGTTCACGTTAAGTTTTTTTGGCTTAGCCAAACAAAACATTATCAGGTGTCAGCAAGGGGAGATAGTAATGCGCAGGTCGTATATAGACGAAGTCGATCAGCCTGATCAACTTTTATATTGGGCGCTCATGTTTGCGTTGTATCCTTTTTTTAGTGATTCGTCGCATTACGCGTTGAACCGAATACTCGCTAAAGAAGGTGCGGTGCGTGGATCACCCGGATCGGAAATCGACTATATCGAAGATGACTACGGTGATTACGTTTACCATGTGTGGGCCGACCCCGCCTCGAGTGGTATTGATCAAGCCGAAGGGCGATATAGCGTAGAGCAAGTACGCGATGCAGTTCGCGAATCCCTACTATTCATGGGCCGCGATTTCCCAGAAAAAACGGGCGACATCAGCAAAGTGATTATTGATTACAAGCTTAGATAACAATTAACCTCTAGGCTATACAATCGCGAGCAACCCATCGGCATATGCCCTGACGCTACACTTCATGACTACCTACTGGTTACTAACCAATGCACTGGCCGCAGTGCTGTTACCGCCGACTCTGTTTGTTATTTTAGGATTAGGTGGTTGGCTACTGGCCTACCGTTATCGTTCTCTAGGTCGTGCCGTGATGATGATGGCGATCGCTTTGTTACTAATGCTCTCTACTGCTGTTGGTTCTGCCTGGATTATCCGGCCACTCGAACAGCAATCATTACCGCTTTCATCCACTATCCATCACAAAGCACAGGCAATTGTCGTCTTGGGCGGTGGGCGCGCACACCTGGCATCTGAACAAACCAGCTACGATCAAATTGGCCCCATTACGCTCATGCGCCTACGCATGGCCGCACGCTTGCAGCGGCAAAACCATTTGCCCGTGTTGGTATCCGGTGGTGCGCCTGACGGCGCGGGCGACAGTGAAGCTAGCTTAATGGCACGCAGCGCCAACGATGATTTTGGTATTGCTGTGCGTTGGGTAGAAGATCAGGCGACCGATACCTTTCAAAACGCTCGCTTGTCAGCAGATGTATTACGAAAAGAAAATATCCAGCACATCATTTTAGTTACCGATGCTATCCATATGCCGCGGGCGCGATCAGCCTTCGAACATGCGGGTTTATACGTCGAGCCAGCACCCAGCATATTTATTGCAGGTAATGGCTACCATGTATCGCGCTTCATACCTAACGCACAATCGCTCAAACACAGTCATTACGCAATACACGAATGGCTGGGTTTGTTAGTGTATGGGCTACGCTACTATGCTGCGCAGTAGCTGATGGACAGGGTAGCTGACGTAAACGCTGGGGCTTTACCATACTCGTACAGGCATACGTTATGATCTTTATGTCAGTGCCAGTTTTCCATCACCACCTCACAGGAGATCGACCATGCAAGACGCCAATATGCAAGCAGTACGTACCGACTTAAAAAACCTCATGCGCGATGCCCAGGCATTGTTTGCCGAAGCCACCGCAGCCAGCGGCAGCAAGGCCGATGAACTACGGGCCAAAGCCATGAAAATGCTCGATAACGCCATTGATCATGCGCATCAACTTCAACATATCTCCATAGAAAAAGGCAAAAAAATCGCGCATGACACCGACACTTACGTGCATGAACATCCATGGCGCGCAATTGGTATGTCAGCGGCGTTAGGTGTATTGATCGGCATGCTGATTGCACGCCGCTGATCGCCGATCACGATAACGCCATGACAGACCCATCATCGCAGCCATCTACGCACACTGCGTCGTCATCACAGCAGGCGTCCGCGTCTGCTGATCACGGACTGGGTGCAACAACTCGCGAGCTGATTCGACACATCATAGGGTTGATTAATGCGCGTTTGTCATTGGCTGCACTCGAGCTCTCTGAAGCGCGCGATGCAGCACTTTTAGTGATGGTACTTGCGCTGGGTGCATTTATTGCAGGCAGCTTTGCATTGATAGCGTTTTCAGCGTTAATTGTTGTGCTGACATGGGATGCATTAGGTTGGCGCATAGTATTGCTGCTTGCACTCGCTTACGCAGCTATCACCGCGGGGCTCATTTATCAGATACGCCAAATTATTCGTGCCGGTCGGTTGGGTTTGCCCGCAACATTCGCCGAGCTCAAGCAGGATAGTGAAACCCTTTTGCGTCAATCTCGCAGCGGAGGTCACACATGACGCGTGACGACAAAAAAAAATTACTCATAGTCCAGGGCATGGTGCACCGATTAGAGATCGCACATGGGCTAGATCAACTCAAATCTCAAACAAGGCCGACTGCATTTTTGAGTAAATTACCCGGCGTGATAAAACTCATCATGGCCAGTAATGCCCTGCCCCTATTGAGCACCTTGGTGCCGCTCGTGTTGGGTAAAAATAAGCTGTCACGCTTAGTGCGTAGAGTCGTGTTGATTGTGGGCGGGGGAGCAGCACTTACGGCCATCATTCAGCGCTGGAAGTCGGCGCGCAGCAAAACTAACCCTTAAGCCTGCAACCTAGACGCGTTCAGCACCACCAATAAAAAATCCCGATCGCTTCGCAGCGACCGGGATTTTTTATTCCGACAAACCGAGCTACCGCAAATTTATTTTTTATCGGCGGGTTCTTTAAATGCTGCACCACTGGCGTTTGCCATGTGCACCACCGCGCGCGCAACTTCGATTTCATCTAAATCTGCATTGCCACCTTTAGCAGGCATAGCACGTATTCCTTTCACAGCATGCGATACCAGAGTTTCATAACCTTGCTTGATACGTGCACCCCATGCGGCTTTATCGCCTAATTTAGGTGCGCCAGCTACACCAGCACCATGGCAGGCCACACAAGCAGCGTTGTAAACCTCAGCGCCGGCTTTCAATGTTCGGGGTGCGCTGGCATCAACCAGGGTATAGCCCTCATCGGCTACCGGCTTTAAGCGGGCCGCAATTGATTCCGGCGATTGTGAATCAGAGCCTGCACCAACTTTTGGTGCGCTGCCCACATACACAACCAGCAGCCAGATAACGGCTATGGGAATTAAAAACCCAGCCACAATGGCACCGATTAGTTGGCCGGGGGTTTGGATTACGGACTCGTGCTCTTCACTCATGGTTTCCTCTGGAATCAGCTGTGTTTCGCAAAGCAAAATATTATAGAGTAAACAGCGGCCTCTGACCTTAGAACACCGGCACTTACATGGACTGCCCGACTGAAACCCGGTATCCTTGCCCCTCCCTCCGTAGTCCGGACCCGCGCGGCTGTAGCTCAGTGGATAGAGTATTGGCCTCCGAAGCCAAGGGTCGTGGGTTCGATCCCCGCCAGCCGCGCCAAATGCCACGCAGCTCCCGAGTGTCCTTTGCGGGAAGCGAGAAGAAACCATGCCAAAGCAACTGCACCGTCCTTTTTTAGGCCACCAATGCCAGTGCGGTGATATTCCCCCACCATGTACTCGGCCTCTGCCAGCCCGCCTGCGGCGGCTTTGTTGTACCAGTTGCGGGCCTCGACATAATTCTGTGTCACTCCCAGCCCATGCTAATATAAACATTCCAGATTGTTCTGCGCGCGAGCTTCACCTAGTGCCGCAGGTTTGCGTAAGGCGCGTTCAGCTGTGGCGTAGTGGCCTCGCTCTAAGGCGCGCATGGCTGACTGAAAATAAGCACTGGCAAGGCCGCTGTAACCTAGTAAAAACAGCACAATCGCCATTTTTTTCATACTGTGCGCCTGCGAGGGGTGGAGGAATTCTGTGAGGCATTGGAAATTGTTGGTTTTGGTGCGAAACCCTGACAAAGCTTGCCGTCGGCACGCATCACTTCTATGCAAGGAGTAACGCGGCTTTTAAAGCTCAAGGCGGCATGTCGAGTCGGCAGCACATTGCCGGGGGGGAGGAAAACGTCAACCGCTAAAGCGGAAGACGAAAAGCCGACAGGCAGCTTTTTGCCGAACGTAGACTGTTCGGGACAGTCCCGATAATCGGTTTGCAAACAAACGCTGGCTTGCTGCATAGCTTCTTGCTGTAACTCGGTGCCCAAGCCCTTGCCGGCCCGGCTGACGATGGCCTGGGCCTCCGTTTCACCGTTGATACGAGCCAGTTTACCCCAGACTAGCGCCTTGCGGGGTTCGCTGCGCCAGCCATCGCCGCTGAGATAAATCGACGCGGCCATGAGCTTAGTTAAAATTATAATAATAAAAACTTAAATATTTGTTCGGCATTTACTTTCGCGGTATTTTTATCCTGCTAGATAACCCTGGCTCATTAATTGCTTAATATCTTTATCTGCATGAAATCTGTCGAAGAACCGACAGTAATAGTTAATTGCCCAATTCACATCTTTTAGTAACGGTCACTTACTCTCTTTGCAAAAAATTTAGGTGACTAATGCTTAGTTTTGGTGATAATTTATGTTAATTGAATAGTAAAAGCTGCATTAATATTAACTAAATACACTTAACTTTTAGACTTTCAAGTCGAATAATGTCATTCATATAAATTTATTTTTAACCAAACCTTATTTCTCCATTTATTAATTTAGATCCTGTTGGTTAAAAATGTAGCAACAATCATTGAGTTTTTTAGGGTTTCAGGCGGTTTTAAATTCTATTAAATAACATCTTAAATTATTGTGTGGTTGGGTCTTGTGCACTAAAAAAATTAACTTTTATTTTTTGACTATTGTTTTTGTACTCCTGCTATCAACCAGATTGCCTCCTATTGGGGAATATTAAAATGCCAGTGTCTCCATTTTCAGCATTCACTTCGAGTGATTTGCAAGGACTTCTTCCTAGCACAATTTCTGTTTTAGCAGGTACTGGGGATATTCCCAATATCACTACAACTGAGATAGGTTACTTGACCAGCTCCCAACTTAATGGGCTCACGTCAGCACAGGTTGCTCAGTTGTTAACGACGCAAGTTCAGGTTTTAACTACAACTAACCTGCAAGGTTTAAGCACATCGTTTATTCAGTCGTTCAACACAAGTCAGCTAAATGCTCTATCAACAGCGCAAGTAGAGGCGTTAACGAGTGCACAAGCCATTACGTTGACATCGACCCAGTTGCGTGGATTAACGAGTACGAACTTGCAGGCTATCGAGTCGACAGACTTGCAGGCGTTGACGACGACGCAGGTGGGCCAGTTATCGAGTTCGAAC
>Ga0315899_10004426_pt1 | contig 15192 bp, 8 predicted proteins | sample LakEriMetagenome_2_FD_203518 | JGI IMG/M metagenome (GOLD analysis project Ga0315899, IMG submission 203518) | Freshwater fungal communities from buoy surface, Lake Erie, Ohio, United States - Buoy 4 MA112 | ecosystem: Environmental > Aquatic > Freshwater > Lake | place: USA: Lake Erie, Ohio... | reverse complement strand
CCACCCACCCCCCCCGCCCGCGAGAGAGAGAGAGAGAGAGAGAGAGAGAGAGAGAGAGAGAGAGAGAGAGAGAGAGAGAGAAGAGAGAGAGAGAGAAAGAGAGAAAGAAAAGCAGGAGCATCTAGAAGTCCGCTTTTCCCAGAAGGGTTTTTGTTTCCGATTGTTTTGCTGCTCTGCGGAGGACAGCCAGGGGTTCTTGCAGGGGATTTGTTTTGGTGATCTTGTTCAGGTAGGCCGACACGTGAACCACAGTCGGGCACTTGCTCGGCACAAACTCCATCAGACGCGACTCTTCGATCGGAACTGCCACGCGTCCTGTTTTGGCGTGCACACTGAAAGGCAGTTTGAGCAGGTGTCCGAGTGCGCTGGGACCCGCGTCCAGTCTCGGCAGGAAACACGAAGCGAGAAGTCGATCCATGGAGCGCTGCAGGACGTAGCCAGCCTTGCAGTTGGAGGAGCCCAGGGATTCTCGCAGAACGGCCGTGCGAAGCGCCCTCCACCGGGCTTCGCTGGTCTTGTGTTCTTTGGACTGCACTTCGCGTTTGACCGTGTCCGGAAACCCTCGAATCACCTCATCCAAGTGCTTCTCCAGAACTCGGTACTTGGCCACAAACAGCTTCTCGAAAAGCTTGACCAGTTCTGCGCGAATGCCGGATTGGTCTACCATGAGATGATCGGCGTCTGTCTGCGCCCACCAAAGCACGCCGCGCTTCTGGCACATCTTCGGGTGCTCCTGTGCTCCGACGTTTTTTGAGATGGCCTCCCGGGCTTCCTTGGAGACGCCACGCATTCCGGCGTCGAGAACGAGAAGGTGCATTCCGCGTCTTCCGGAATAGACGGGTAGGAAGTTCTTGCACCCTAGCCGATCCTTCAAGCAGAGAACGAGCAAGCGCGCCCCGATTTGGGCAAACAAGAAGCAATCGTCGCACGCCTTGTCGTCTTTGCACCCACACAGCATCGCTCTCAGATCGTCGTAACTGTTCAGGTCGATGTCGTAACGCAGCTCGCACGCGATAGGCTCTCCTCGATCCTGGCGGTCCACCGCTCTCGGGTAGATCGCGCCCGCGTGCGCAGTCGTGGCACCGATTTTGCTGTCGCATTTCTTCGCCAGCAGCTTGCGAAGGTCGTCCCCGGTAACGCACCTCTGAAAGCGCAGGTAAGCGTCTCCGTACGTGAACGAGAACTCCCTGTTCGGAGTGGACCCAAACAGGGCAACAATCTCCTCCGCCGGATACAGCATACGCCAGTATGCAAGAACGTCCTCCTCCTGCCACGCCTCTTGTGTTTTGGAGGCGGACGCGGCCGCCATCTGGCGAAAAGAAACAAACGAGGGTAAGCTCAGATGTTCGATGTCTACTGATTCTAAACACGAGTTCTATATAGAACTCTCTGTGATCTCCGGTCTTTACTGTTCAAACCGTTAACTGAAAGCCGCAATGGACATGTCCGCCAACCCGAAAGCAGCCTCTTCCTCTTCGGGATCCAATCCCAAGAAGAAGACCCCCGCAAAGAAGCGCGCCACAAACTCCTCCAAGGTCAAGTTGGAGCTGGAAGTAGGTCGCAACGCGGCCGCTCTCCCGGATATCCCGACGAAACCATCGAAGGAGGAAGTGAAGAGCGACGCAGCTCGCCTGGCCGTCCGTGTCGCGTTGAGCACGCTCGTCGAAGCCCAGAAGTCTGCGTGTGCCTACTACAAAGCGTCTTCGCAGACGATGAAGTATAACAAGGCCCAGGACGACTTCAAGCGTCTCACGTCTTTTCTGGATAATGTCCTCTTGGATACCTTCCACGCGCCTCCTGGTTACTGTCGCGCGGTTCCGCACAAGTTGGAATGCGACGGCGAACCTCAGGATGACGTCGTGGAGTACCGCGCGTACTGCAACACCTGCATGTGTTATGTCAACCTCAAAGGAGACCGCTACAACCAACTCGGAAGACTTGTGTCTTCTGGTTCCGCGAACGAGCATGCCTCTACACTGCCTGATGGCCGCCGGGTGTTTTACTGTCGCGTGTCACCGGAGGTGGGGAGCGGGCCTTGTTTCTGTCCGCTGTGTAAGCCGGTGTGGCAAATGATGCTCGATTACTCGCCCGATGAATCCAACAATCAGCATCAAGATCTGCGTGAAGCCCAAGAAGAAGGCCTGAAGGAAATGAAGGACGCACATTTCGCTGAGCCCAAAGCGCCGGCGGAGGAAAAGAAAAAGAAGACTGAACCTGTACTCAGTCCGGTCCTTGCGCCGATTGTACCCGCGCCCAAACCGCCCACCACTGCCGCTGCGATGCCGAAGAAGCCGACGGTAGAGATCCCGGTCCCTGCGCCGGCCGTGCCCGCTCCCGGACAGGGCTCTGTTGTGGCTCCCAAGACTCCGCCCAAACCGGAGATTCCTGTCTCCGCCAAAGCAGCGTCGAAGGAGAAAGAAAATCCGAGTGTGGCTCAGACGCCGCCGCCGCCAAAGCCGGCGCCTGCGCCTGCGCCTACTGCGCCCGCACAAGCGGGTCCCGACACAAAGCAGGAGATGCCCGAGTTGGAGGTTGAAGCCGAGGTTGAGTTCACGGAAGAACCCACCGCGGGAGCTGCCATCGCGAGCAGTCCTTCTCTTTCGCCGCTTCTGCATCCGAACCCCTCCGGGGAAAACGGAGTGACTGATGATGGCGATGGACAGAACGAAGTGCGTGTTCCTGAAACTCAGGAAGACGACGAAACCAGCTCCGAAGGTGAAGACAATCAGCCCGCCAAACGGCGCAAACTTGAGGGTAAAACCGCCAAAGTCGAGGAAACCGCCGAAAGTTGGAGCCGATCGTTTCTCGAGACGTCAAGCGTTTCCCTGAAACGCAAGGAAGCACACAAGCAGGAAGCTTAAGAAAGGCGTTCGCTTTGTTCTCGAAATTCTCTTCTGTTTTAGAACCATAAACAGCTGACTCTGACGCACTAGCCTGATACAGAGACTAAGAGAGAGAGGGGGGGGGTGGAGGGTGACAGCTATTCGAACTCCGGCTCGCATTCGACGACGTCGGACTCAGCAGATACAGGGGGTTCGGTGGGAGTGGAGCTGGTTTGCTCCTCCGCCGAGGCGGTGATCATGTCGCGAATCTCCGTCTGCATTTTGACGACCTCTTCATTTCCGTCGATCTTGATAGTCTTCGACGCTCGGGTCTCGCCGCCACCGAACTTAGTCTCCTTTTTGGCGTCCGCGGAAGCCGCCGACGAGGAAGAAGAAGAAGACGTCTTAGCCTTTTTGTCCGGTTTTTCTTCCGACTCGGCGGGCTTCTCGCCCTCGGGTTTGCGCTTCTTGCCAGTCGCTACCGCGGCCTTCTCCGCTTTCGAGTCATCGCCTTTCGAGGCCTTCGTATCCTTCTTGTCCACTTTGGCGGCCTCCTTCTCTGTCGCCTTCTTCTCAGCCTTGGCGTCGGCCTTCTCTGGGACCGGCTTGGAGCCTGCCGCCTTCTTCTCTGGCTCGCCTTTCGACATCGCCGCCTTCTTCTCGGTGGCCGCGACTTTGCTGGCGGCCTGGGCCGTCTCTGCCTTCTTCTCCTTGACGGAGACCCCTTCCTTTTTCTTGTCCGCGCCCGCGTTCTCGGACTTGGACTTCGTTTCTTTCTTGCCGCCTTCGCCGTCTTTTTCCTTGCCAGGGGCCTCCTTCGCGACCGGCTTCTTCTCTGGCTCGGCGGGCTCCTCCGGGGCCTGCGGCTTCAAGTCCGCCACGTCGTCCTCCGTCTCGGGCTTGGCGAGAAGCGTGCTCTCTGCGTACACCAGCTTCGCAAACGGCGCTTTCCCGTACTCGTAGCCCCGGTGAGAGGTTTCCGCGGAAAGCTTGGGAAGCTTGGCGTCCGCCTCCAGAGTGTACGATGAGTAGAGGAAGCCGGACTGCAACGGAACGAGATTCGACGCGGACTCCTTCGCCTTCTCCGTGGCGGCGTTCTCTCGTATCAAACGCGCGTGCCAGTACTCGTGCATGTGACGAGAGACGCTGCAGAGAGCCTGCGAGACGTCCTCGCGCACGCCGCGCTTGGCGTAAGTAGACAGAAGCGTGCGGGCCACATCCGAAGTCACCATCGGCAGCGGGCGCCAGGTCACCGCGCCATGTTCGCCTTTGAACGGGACCGCCTTGAAGTCCACATACGACCAGTCGCGTTCCGAGTGCAGAAACCGGAGGACATCTGAGCGGTCTCCTTTCGGGCCCGCGAACGCAGCAAACAGATCGGATAGTTCGTACCAGGCAGCAAACGGAGCGCCGGCGATCGCCTTGCCAGGCGACACGAACACACTGAGAATGTGCGAGTAAGGGTTCTTCGACTTTGCGACCTTCACGCGCACGGTGCCCCACAGACGCGCGGTCCCCGTGCGGTAAGCGTTGCCGTACTTGTCCTCGGTACGATTCTCGATGTAGTTACGGAACACCGAGCCCATCGCGGAGTCTGTCTCCTTGGCCCTCTTCTCTTCTTTGGTCTCCTTGTTGCGCTTGGAAGCCGAGGAGCCACCGGACTTTTTGCTCGGCTCCTTTTCCTTTTTGTCCTTGCTTTTCTTCTCTTCCTCTTTGGGCTTCTTCGGGCTCTTGTCCGTCTTCTTCTTGTCCGCCTCCTTCACGGGCTTCTTCTTCGAGGCTTTGGGTTTCTTGTTCTTCTTGCTCGAGGATTCCGCCTCGTCGTCCGACCGCTCCGATCCGCCGTCGTCCTCCTCGTCGTCGTCGTCGTCATCGTCTTCGCTTCCCGAGTCGCGGTCCGACTCGGGCTCGGACTCGGTCTCGTCGGGGATCTTCTTGGCATTCCCAGACTTGGCACGCTTGCGAACTGACTCGAACTCCTCCTCTTCCTTAGCATCCTTCTCTTTGTCTCGGCTCTCGGCGAGCTTGGTGCGCTTTTCCGCCGCGGTGGCAGCTTTTTTCGAACTCATCTGAGCGACGGGACGACACGGGGTGGGGGTGGGGTCAGAAGATCAGACACGCGAGGTTTACACGGAAGCAGAAGCTTGTGGAGGAGACTGTTCTAGAGCCTTATAGAATTTGAAGGCAGACGGGTGGCAGAACACCTTCTGAGTCTCTGGGTCCGGACCGAACATCTCAGCATCGAAGTCGATGATGAAGACCCTCGAGATATCAGTCGCACGTCCCAGAGCGACAAAGATGCCTGCAGGCTGGAACGACTTCTTCCAGGAGAGTACGACTCCCTCGGGTATGTTGAGACTCTGTGTGCTGTCATATGTGGCCGCGAAGCAGTAAGAAATTGGCAGGTACCATACCCCTAGGTCCAAGTCGTCCGAAATGGGGTATCTCTTCAGGGCGAAGTTGAGATTCTTGATTTCCCCGTCGACCATCACCCGGGCCTTGGGCGCGGACGGGCGGAAGCCAGCTTTCACCTCCTGTAACTGCGCCACTCCCGAGGCGTGGACAGAGATGACCGGCAGCTTGACCTTGGCGTCGGCTTCACCCTCCAGAGGTCCGATGAACATACATCGTTTGCGATTCCCGATTTGCTGCTTCACGAGATCCACGTTCGAACGGCTTTGCACCGGGGCTTTTTCTTTCAGTGCCACTTCCCGCTCGTGCTCTTTCCACGCCTTGTTCCATTGATTCTTCCATTCCACGGTCACTCTGACGCGGTTGGGGTTCGAAGAGGTGCTCATGGCCGACCGGGCAACCATCTGCGCCTTCTCCTTGGCCGAGGGAGGTTCGCCCGACAACTCTGCCCAGTACGATTGCACCAGCGTGCCCCTCTTCCCGTCCGGTTTGGTGTACTCGGACTTGACGGTTTTGATGACGTACGCCGAAGAGCGGAAGACGTGCTGCTTGGTTCGGAGCTCCGCCACTTGCTCTCTGTTCCACTGATCCACCTCGTCGTTCCGCGGTGCCAAGAACAGAGGCGGGATGAAATTGGGATTCTTACACGCCATGCTCTTCAGCCAGGCCTTCACCTGCAGGACGGTCCGCGACCGCGCGCGGAAGAATTCGATCACCCACGGATCGAGAGGGGTGTAGTGGACTTGATAAGCAAAGTCTGCTCGGTTGTGCAGCCGTATGGCATTCAGAGCGCGCTGGAAGTCGCCCTCGCCCTGCCGGAAGTTCTGACGTAGCGGCACCGTGGCCAGTCGCAGACTGTTCCAAAAGTCAGTGTACTCGAACAGCAACGGGTGGTAGCGGTGTCCTTTGTCTCGCATCTCCTTTTCGAGCACCGGCGGGATCTGGGCCCAGTCGCCGCTGATTAGCAGCTGGACGCCTCCCATCACTTCGCTGCTGCCACGCATCGAGCGGAGCAGACTGTCGAGAGTCAGGGCCAGACGGTACTCGACCATCGAGATCTCGTCCACCCACATGAGCCTTGCTCGCTGAAGAAGTGGCCCCGGCTTCGAGGCGAAATCCAGAAGACGCTCGGGATCTCTGTCGGGTAGCCGCCGGTAGGCCTCGTATCGAGCACACTCGCCAAGGAGCTGTTTGCGCTTCTTCTCGAGGACCACAGGGTCAAGCCAGCTGGGACCCGGATAGATACCGCACTGATTGTGTATCGTACGGGAACCGGCGCCCATGTTTGCCACAGCCTGTCCACTCGGTCCAACTCTTAGGACCGGGCCACAAGGCACGACTTCGGGAGTAAGGAGTCCCGCGAGCATGTCGAGGAGAGAGCCTCTCGCCCGGAGCTGTGGCATCTTGCAAAGCTCCTCCTTTACGAACCGAGTGTGCATCCACGTGGCGAACTGGCTGCACGCAAACGTCTTTCCAGACCCAGAGCTGCCGAGAACACACACGTTCTTCTGCATGCACAGCTGCTCCCAGGCGTACAACTGACGCGTATTGAAACCAAAGTCTTCGACATAAGAGGCCACGAGGCGAGCAAGCGGGGCTCCCAATGGCAGTCCTCTGTCGATCAACACCAGCGCGATTCGGTTTAACCGCTGGCGTACAGCCGCGTCTTCCACCACCGGCGCAGCCTTTGTCTTCAAGCGCTTCGTACCTGCTGCCGTGCCCTCCTCCTCTGTATAACCGCGTTTGTTTTTGAGAGACACCTGAAAGGAACAGGAACACCTAATGAGGGACCGGAGACTGGAGCGGGGGACGCAAAGAGGCGGTTTTATTGCTGAACAGCTAAAAGCCGACGTCTCGCCGCATGAGGCTCGGCTGCTTCGGCTTGCGGTCTGGGGCGGTGTCGTACACGTCGACGCTGGTGAGGGTCAGGTTCCTGATCACGCCACCGCCGATGAATTCCACGGATTTCGTGATCACTTGATGGCGATGTAGCAGAGCATCCCGGTTGTCGCTCTCGAATGCTACCAGAACGTTGACGGTCTTCCAAGAACAAGGAAAGCCACAAAGAACGCACGCGGGCTTCCGCCCGTGAACGAACAACACGTGACGAAATCTCGCGTTAGGGGTGTGTATTTCCCATATAGGATCGTTCTTGTGTGGCACAACACTCATGGGTCTGCAACGGAGAAGCGCGGCGTGAGAGGACAGACTCGGGTGCACAATCACAGCTGGGAACGGTAAGGGAGTCGAATTTATTATGAGACTATACGCGTCACTCTGGTAGAGGGTTCACTTGGCGACTCGCTTGCTCTTGCCTTTGCTTTTTTTGCGCTGGGGCGCCCTGGCCATTCTCTTCTGCATCTTCTGCGCGTTTTTACTGAGGAAGTAGTAAGCGTTGTTGTTGACTCGCAGGAACTTGAGTACCATATCGCGAGTCACCTCCTGGAAGCAGCGCTCTTCCAGGCCGTCGCAGTGACACTTGCCGTCTTGCGCACACTCTGGCTTGGGGACGTCAGAGACGGACGTGGTTTCAAGCCAGCGCCCGAAGTTGTCGTGCTTGTGAGATCTGCACATACGAAACTGCATCTCGTTGAGTTCGACCGTCTGCATGTCCTTGGACAGTTTGAGCTTGCAGCACACATCACACGGGATTTTGCTCTGCTTCTTTCGGCAACCAATCACCGGCGCCGAGCCCTCGAGCTGGTCCTTCAGGAGCCGGCAGGCAAAGTGTGTCATGGGCAGGTAACCCTCGATCTCTGCCGCTTCGAGGTCGATGCTGGCAGCCGCGAGACACAGCGTGCAGTCGCTGCACGCCACGCCGTACTCAGTCACCGCGGAGCGGTAGGGACAAATGACCGAAGGCATCCCGCATCCCGGCTGCGGACAAATGATTACGGTCTCGTCGCGGTAGAGCAGGGACTTGCCGAGGATGTTAATCGATTTGAGTGGCTGCTCCCAGCACGAGACTCCAGCGAACGTCATATTGCCGTTACAAAACTTCTGGACAGAGGGTTTGAGGGGGTCGATGTCGACTTTGACATTGTTATAGCCGGCGTCGCGTCCGAAAATGTGGTAGCGACCGAACATGTCACGGACGTCGCTGTACAAGCCCAGACAAACTTCGCAGTACAGGAGCTCGATTCCCTCCTGCGGCACCGCGTCCACGCAGTCTGGGACTTTGAAGCGCTTCTTCACCGCCTGCAGCTGGAATTTGATGTACCGAGAAGGCAGGCCGTTTAGCGTGAACACCGCCCGACGCTTGTAAAGAACGCCGAAGGCGCTGGCCAGCGCGAACGAGTGAGGGTAGCTGTGAGCAAACGCGGTGAGCTCGGTGTCCACATTGATGCCGGCTTCAAAGTCCGCACAGATGCGGCTGAGCTTTCGAACCGCCGCCTCCGGAGCGCCAAACACGGGCAGGCACTTGAAGAGGTAGGCCTCCGGACAGTTTGAGTTCGGCTCACTGGCTTCCACGACTGCGCGCAGTCCGTCAAACATGTCGTCCTGCAGCCCGAACTTGTTTTGCGCCGCCGCCAGGTCCATCTCCGCTGCAATAGCAGAAGACGCTGGGCGGTCTTCCGTGTGTGCCGACAGGTCCTCGCACAGACCACCGAGGTCCTTTCGCATGGCCTTTTCTTGAGCCTTGCTGAGTTTCATCTCGCCTTCTCTCTGCTTCTTTTCGTCATCTCCCTTCTCCGGCGTCTTTTTTCTGTGTTTGGCTTGCTCGAGCGCCTTGGCTTTCGACGACAGAGCGCTCAGGAAGCCACGCCTCTCCTTGGGATAGGTGACCGCAAGCAACATCTTGACACTCTCCGTCTCCATCGCGGAGTTGATGGACAGAGTGGCATCGCGCATCTTGTGAGGAGGGTGCTTGTAATCGAAAATCGCGTCCTCAAAGAACTCCTCGAGTTGCTCGGTCCGATCCGCGATACGCATGGAGGTGCTCTTCATTAGACGGTCGACATCGTTGCTCAGCTTTCTGAACTCGAAGAGATTGCAGCAGTGCTGAAGAATATGCGGCACACCCCTTACCAGATAAAACATGTGCTGGTGCATCGCGTGATAGGAGAGCGACTCGATGTGATACCACAGAAACAGTATCATCCTGGAACCGCCCTTCGTCAGGACGAGGCGCGTGTAAAGGGACGGCCGCCCGCTGGATGGCATCTGCATATAGTTGCCCAGCAGGGAACACATCACTGCTTTTGTCACATACTCGAACATCCCGGGATCCTTTTCAGTCTTTTGATCGAGGGTATCCTTCCACATACGGCGCTGTGAGCGGCGGGGGCGGAGCTTTTGAAACACGTGCACAAACGCGGATCGCTTGCCTGCCTCGTCTGTGGTGGTGAACGCCCGCTCCACGACCTCTGTGAGCACCGGAAGGTTGGCCTCACACACACCGGCCGTGGCAATCTCCAAGTGAGGATCGATCACGCGGTCCTTACTGCTTTCAAACGCCTCGAACATGAACAGGTACGAGTCGGAAATGCAAGAGGCGTGATAGTTTAGCTCGTGCATTAGACGGTCGGCTTGCTCGAGGTCTTGGATCAGCCCGCTCAGAGCATCGCGCTCGCTCGCCGGACGGAGATGGGATCGCATCTGCTCCTCCTCCAGAAACTGCTCTGCTTCGCGTGTGGACCGCACGATGCGGTGCGCCAGGGTAAAGCGAATCAGGTGCAACCACATCCTATCCGCCGCACTTGCGAAACGCTTCATCTGCTCTTTGTAGTCGAGCTTGCCCTCTTCGCAGATTTCGGCGAAAGCAGCGGACATGACCGGGTTACTCAGCATCTGCGTCTTGGCCTCCGCGCATTTCGCGATGACAAAGTCCAGCACGGGCTGCGGTTCCTGCAGAACTTGGTCGAAACGCACACACCCCGCGACGGTGGGCTTCGCGTTCATAAACTTGGCCACAAGCGGGTGGCATACTTCCTCTGCCATGCGCTTGATCTGCGGGAACGTTTTGATTCGCTCGATCCGCAGCAGAGCCGCGGTTTTGATCAGCAAGTTCTCGACATGCCGAGTGGCCTGCTGCCTCGCGCGCAGGAGCTGCGGGCGCTTGGCCACCAGCAGAAGCTCGCGGTCCACGCGCCGTACTTGATCCTTATCTCCCTGGAGTCTTCCGCCTCTTCGGCGTTGCGACTTTTTCTCTGGAGCCAGCGTCTTACGGTACTTGTCCAGCGCCCACTCCACGGTGTGCTCAATGAGACCGGAAGAAGAGGGCGCTTTTGTTTCGGACTGCGTTTTTCCTTCGCACTCGGCCGCCGCGGGTTTGGGCGGACGAGCGCTCGAGGAAGACGAACTACCCGCGCTGTGAAAATTTGACGTGGCACTAGCACCTCCTGGCGCAGGGTGGACGGCCAAGACTTTGATTGCCGGCCGACGATGAGCGACCGGGGCCTGAGCCGGAGCTGGAGCCGAGGAAGAGGACGAGGACGAGGACGAGGACGAGGACGAGGACGAGGAAGAGGAAGAGGAAGAGGAAGAGGAAGAGGAAGAGGAAGAGGAAGAGGAGGAAGAAGAAGACGACAGAGACTGAGAAGAGGACGACGAGGAACTCTTTTGGATGGAGGACACGAATCGCTTGCGCAGCGACGCGTCTCGCTTGAACATCATCGCTGACATGTCCAAGACGTAGGCACCGTTCATGTCTGGGGGGTACACCGCCGTGAGACCACGAGTGTCAAATCGAAGGAACGGCTCCGGAATGCCCGGGCACGTCTGGCTGGAAACCTCGACAGTGTAGGCAGCATGAAACCCGTCCAGTGCATCTTTCTTCACGCAGAAAGGCTGCCGGAACGCCACCTCCTGTACCGAAATGGCAGGGTTCGCGTTGCGGATCATGAACATGGCTTTGGAAAGATGGAAGGCTTCGCACCACAGACACTGCCGGGTGATTTCAACCTGGCGTTTCTCCACGAAAATGGAATCGTATTCTTCCGGTGTGAGCCAGGACATCATCGGCGGCCGCGGACCCGGCAGGAACCCAGCGATCTCCGTCTGGATCTTTTCGTCCTCTCGGTTGACGCGCACTTCGTAACGCTGGATCACACACAACGAAGACCTCGAGCATATCGGAAGCATAAATCGCTCCCCTTCCTTGTTGAACCACTCCCCGCCTTGCCGCGACACTTTAGCGAGGAACTCGGCGTCATACTGCGGAGCCCTGGCTCCTTTTCCCTCGCGACTTACACCACAGGTGCACTTGCGAAGCTCCGCGAGCAGCTCCTGCACCAGAAGAGGGCGATACTCGGTCACCTCACGCGACAGCTTCGCCTCGACGGGTGCGTTGCTGGCCGCAGCGGGGTCGAACGCCTCGGGGCGCTTCTTCTTCAGCTCTTCGAGAGGCTCAGACGGTGGGACGCGCACGGTTTCCACTCGGGAGTCTTCCGAAGAGTCGGCCATCTCTACCACCCGCTTCGCCGTTTCGATTGTCTTCTGGAACTTCTCCGTTTGCCTGGCACTGCGCTCGGACTCCGTCGGCAGTGCACGTCGGTGGCGCTTTCTCTCGTACAGTCTTGTCGCGCGACGTCTGCTGGCAGCGGTGTCGGAAGACAGTGAAAACTCCTCTTCTTCTTCCTTGGCCGAACTCGACGCCGGTGCATCGTCGACCGGTTCAGATTTCACCTTTGACTTGCTCTTCGGTCTGGTCTTGGACTCGTGCTTTTCGTCTTTTCGCACGCGCTGCTTCTTTTCCTGCCGCTCGCCCTCTTCGGGCGGCTCTGATGGCTTGCGCTTCCGAGACTCGTCAGTGGCGTCCAGCTCCTGCTTGATCGGAAGATAGATGTCTTCTACTTTCTCATCGTTTGCGGGTGAAGACGGTCTTGCCGGGGGCACTGCGTAAATGTCCTCCAAAGGTCCCTGATCGGAAGACGGGTCGCCGTCCTCTCCGTCTTGCATCTACGCAAACACAACAAAGGGAGGCGTGCACGTGGAGGTGAGCGCAAAGTGTCCAGAGGAACTCGAACAGGAAAACTGGGTCTAGTTCATGTAGTCATTGTTCTCGATGTGGTGAACGAATTCGGGCAAGTCATCGGAGAAAGGGACGTGCGTCGGGGACCCTCCCGCAGTCACCGCCACCGCCACCACCGCCGCCGCCGCCGTCAGTGTGTCGAATTCAAACACCGCGGGCGACAAGCTTTTCTTTTGCGGGCCGAAGATGGGACTGTTTCCGGCCTTTGGGAGAGGACGGCCCGACCGGTCCTGGACATACTCCAGGAAGAATTCAAAAGGGGACTCTTCCGCCGTAAAGGGGCCTCTCTGTAGACACTCTCCCAGGAACCACGGGTTGTTCAGGACTTTCAGCAACGGGACCTTTTCCTCTTTGTCGCTCCTTCGAATCAAGTGAAACCGATCGTCGACACAGAACTCCAGGGAATTCATCTCAGTGACCGCTTGGCTCCGATCGTCGACGCCCAGCGTGAAATCCGCATCAGCGGTATACCACATCGTGCCCTTCTCTCTCTTGAGCGGCGGAGCTTGCTTCTCTCGCCCGCGGTGACAGCAAGAGGTAGAAGTGCCGCAGCACGAGACGTGTTCGTAAAACACGATCTTGGACATGTGTGAACTCCACACAGACTCGATCACATCTGGAGTTTTGATTCCCCCAACAGATAGCCGCCACAGCCCGTCTTTGGACGCCGCGGACGGAGGCAGCGCGAGCGGCCGCGCGGCCGTGGCGTGGAGGCGCTTGCTACGCTGAAGGTCGTCGATGCACGTGAGTGATTTTAACACGGAACTGGAAGCCGCCCGCAGGAGAGGCTCGGACGAGCACAGAGCCGCTGCGATTCTCTCCGCCACCGAGAACTCCACCTTCCACGGAGGAGTCCGAGCCGCGCCATTGAGCCGGCTTGCGCCTTCTTGGAGAACACCAAGGGCTGTCCACTGCGCGCGAGGCATGACGACTGCATACACCGGCTCGAAGCCGTTCGCCTCAGTGCGAAACCTGTGCACGGTATAACTCAGCCCGGCCTTCAAGCCGGAGTCGGCCACACATAGCGCATGCAGCGCGAGGTTCAAGCTCCGGCGAATCACGTCCAGGCAGAGTCTCGAGTCAGCAAAACAAACCGCGTGCAGATCAGTTTTGACCTTCTTCTTGTACTCAGCGAGCCTCGCGACCTCCGCGTGCTGCATTCCATGAGCCAGGCGGCTGAGAATCTCCTGGATCGTAACTGGGACTCCTACGACTCGGCTGGCGCTTCGACCGGTATTGATATACCGGAGAAGGTCCAGGTCCGTGTTGACCGCGGCTTTCAGACACTCGTGGAACGGGGTGTAGCCCTTCCAGCTAGACTCGCACTCCGAGTGGTGTGCCGCCGATAGAGTTTCGACTGTCTTTACATCGCCGAGTCTCCAGGCGCGTATCATGGGTCTCAAGTGGAGCGCCAGGAACTTGAGGTGGTTTAAGAATCCCGAGAGTTCCTTGAGAATCCGCGCCCCCAAGAACTCCGACTCATAGTCCTTCCCGTAGGGATAAGACTCGTACAGTGTGCTCAGAAAGTACTCCAGAAATCCATCGAAGCACTGCACCGGAAGCAGGACGCGCCAGCACTTCAGAACGCACAAGAAATAAAGCTGAACCGATAGAGACTCTTTGATGTGGTCGTACTCCTGCTTTTTCGAGTCCACAGCAGAGTCCCAGCACAAGTAGGGAGCGCAACCAGACGGGCCACCGGTCACCGCCGGTAAAGAGAGCAACACAGAGTGCAGCTCCCATGGCAGCACCTTCGACAGGGAGACAAAGTCTTTCTTCGCGCTCTTGTTCACCACCGAACACAGGGCGAGAAGCACGATTTGCTTGGGCATTACACGAGCACTGCCATCGGAATGAAGCACGAGGACCGACTCCGGAGCGCCGACTGGTCTCTGTTTGGATTCTCCACTCGCCTCTCGAAGTTTGAGCAGCGCCAAGTCAAACTCAGCCGCGCCGTCGGACGTCTGGACGATCGGGGGAATGGCGTGCAGAGTTGGCGGGTCCAACATGGGCTGCACGTGCGTGGAGGCGCCAGTTGAGACTCCTTGCGGGTGCTCGGCAAGTCCGCACTGCGAGGTGATGAGCGGGTCGTGGCGACCGAATGCGCCCAGCATCGGGAAGCAGCGAGTGAAGTGGACCTCTTTTGGCGGCATCCGGGCGAGCGCGCCTGACGACTGCAAATGCAGGAGTCTCCTATAAAAACACACAGCAAACGAAACGACAGATCACTCTCCGTTCAGACCTGCCATGAGCAGAGAATATTCGGTGTTCGTGTGTCTCATCGCGAGTCTCACCGCCGACGGGGTCATGCACACAAAGATATGCAGAGCTTCCAACCTCACCCGCAACCTGGCGCGTCACAACCGCGAGACCAAGTGCGCGGACAAGGAAACCCGGGTGGGCGCTCCTCATTGGCGATACGTGCTGGTGATCGGCCCCATGAAGAAGGGACACTCGTCGCTGGCCCAGCAGTGGAGAGAATCGGGCAACACTCTTCAAGAACTGACCACGGCGGGCATGAAACTCGGAAGGAAGCTCTCCGCGGGAATGGGCAAATGCGCGGTGTACTACGGGGTATAGTCCTAACAGATACTCTGCTCCGCACGCTTAGGTCTCCTGGACAGACCCTCCCCCTTACAGACATCTAAATTTGATTGGGCACTATACACCCGGTATTTTACCCGGGCATAAATCCTCATTTTTTTGACTCGGGCGGGCTGGCTAGGTCTCCAGAGGGGAGGGGGTGTCGGATCCCAAAACTCGGGATTTAGGGAGGTATAAAATGCCTCGCCCGCCAAAAACATGGGCACCCATGGATTTAGGGGGGCATAAAGTCACGGGTCCCTCTTCAAATGGCAGGCGAGGCATTTTAGCCGGGGGTAAATTCCGAGTTTTTGGTTCCTCATACACCCCCTATGTTGAACCCGGATCCCAAAACTCGGGATTTAGGTGGGCATAAAATGCCTCGCCCGCCAAAAACATGGG
>Ga0315899_10004424_pt1 | contig 15194 bp, 23 predicted proteins | sample LakEriMetagenome_2_FD_203518 | JGI IMG/M metagenome (GOLD analysis project Ga0315899, IMG submission 203518) | Freshwater fungal communities from buoy surface, Lake Erie, Ohio, United States - Buoy 4 MA112 | ecosystem: Environmental > Aquatic > Freshwater > Lake | place: USA: Lake Erie, Ohio... | reverse complement strand
AAAGTCCATTTCCGATTCCCGGAATCGGATTCCCGAAAACCCAGTGCCATGTGCGCGGAAACGAGCTGTACCATCGACATGAAAGACCGCGCCGTTAAAATCAAACCCTCGCAATTAAAACCACAGGGGTTACACGAATGGCGGGCGCCATTGACATCTTCTTAATTCTGGGTGAGTAGGAACCACTTCTTGAAGATCCGACGAGAATCGTGACAATAGAGAGATTATGACCGTTTTCGAACAGATGAATTGTGACACTAAAAAAAAAAATGAGCGGAAAGGTTGATAAAAAGATTCCGCGGAAAGGCGACCTGTTTGGAAGATTCGCAGGCTCTGCTCCGTGGCTGAGGTGGTCCTTCCGCAACGCATGGCCCCCGTTGTTGAATTGAGCCTGATCTGAGTCGGAGAGAAACCTGGGCGCCGCACAAGGAACGTCAGCCAGTGCTGCGTCGTGACTCTCTTGCAGCAGCGATTCTAGCCCCCGACTCCACCCCACCGCGACTGCGAGGGTCTCATGTCCAACATGGGCGGCCGATCTCCCAACAGCATGCACGTCCGTGTTCCTGTCGCCACGTCCCTGCTCGCTTATTCGTACTGGAATGCCGCTGTTTGTCCTCATAGCTAACCCCCCATTCCGTCGCACGGCACCGCCTGCGCTCGCGATCTCCGTCGCCTGTCGTCGGGGTGATTGTGGGAGCTGCAACATGTGCTCCTCAACGTCATTGTGCTCAAGCGTCGGGCCCTTGCCCCTCGTCGGCTGACTGCCAGACATCAAAACGCGGCTCGGAGGGTCCGACTCGCTGGACTCATCGGCTAAGCCTTCATCGGCACCCCAAAGATCCTCGCGGCCACCGTCGCTACTCCCGGCACTGGAGCTGCCAGCAGCGGGGGAAGGGCGGCGGATGGCAGACAATGGGGATCAAGAGGCATTTGCAGTAAGCACCACCGACAAAAGGAGCGCGGGGAGCACAATTTGGGGCGGGAGACCTGCTGCACTCGAGGTTGGCAAATAGGCGGTCGGCCCTACTTCGCTCGATGTCGGTCACCTCTCGGCCGTCCAGCCGGCGGAGGCGCGGCAGGTACTTGATTGCAAATAGACGATAGCTCTCTTGCTGCGCGACTGGGTTCAGCCGCAAGTCCAGCTGCCAGTTGCCACGCACAGTCAGCCTGCGCACCGACTGGGGGGGCAACCGAAGGCAGCGAGCACCTCACACAAGCAGCCGAGCGGCCGCAGGCGCAGCAGCTCCCCGAGGTCGGCCAGCTTGTTGGAGTACAGGTTGAGGCTCTCAAGCCGCGCCAGGCGCTCTGCGCCCTCGAGGCTCTTGATGCAGTTGCGCGAGGCGTCGAGGCGGCGCAGCGAGCAGCACTGCGCGAGCGGCGCCAGTGAACGCAGCGGCAGGTGACTGAGCTGCACACAAAGCGTCTCGACGTCGGCGGGCGCCTGCCCCTTTCGAAGCAGCTCGCGCACCCGCCTCTCTGCGTCCAGCTGCTCCTGCGGATCACCGGCGACCAACATTCGGCGCGAACTTGGGTAGAAAAATATTCGAAAAATTCAGAAAATATTTTTTTTCCCAAGGAAGAACACTTTGAGAACAGTTTCCGAAGGCACACCGAAACCCGTTGGCCTCGTTAGGCGCCAAGGAAGGAGGCAGGCCCACAATGGCAGATGACGATGCCCAGCAGGGCCAGGTCCAGGTGCGCGACCCTGCTCGTGAGACCTGCACCGATGAGCGAGGGGGCAGACAGAGGCGTCCTGCGACTGCAGTTGGTTTTCAAGTAGCAGCATGCGCAGGGCGTGCGCGTTCCACGCGTCGGGGCCTGGAGCACGGACATCGCTTCAAAGAAATCGCCAGCTGCCCGGATCACGCGCCGCGCTGGCGGCATCATCAGTGACACCTGCGAGGAGAGCGGTCCTGGGCAGCGCTTGCGCTCGCCTGCTGTCTTTTCTGTTCGCTCAGTGCGCTCTCCCGCCCGTCCCTGCTCCCTCTCGCCCTCCGCCGCTTTTCCTCCTCGCGTCTTGCGACCCGCAGGTCCTGGAGAATACCTACATCATGAAACCGCAGGAGCACGAAAAGTGAGTGGTCGCCACCTCCCCCCTCCGCGCATGCGCTCAAGCCCGCAGCACGTCGCATCGCATCAAAGGCGCATCGTTTGTTGCCGTGTTTGTCTCCGCCTGTTTCGATGCACAGCGGTGGATTGATGCGACGTGCTGCGGGCTTGCACTGTGGGCGTGTGAGCAAGCAGATTTCGGGCGAACGAAGTCATCAAGGCGGTGAAGACGCTGTTGGACGAGCGGCTCAGGGGCAAGAAGTATGACTCGAACGAGTCAGCGCAGCTCAGCAAGGAGCTCTGCACCGAAATCAAGGAGAAGGTTAAGGAGATTGGCGCCCCGAGACACAAGCTGGTGGTGCAGGTCACAATAGGGGAGGTTCAGGGCCAGGGGGTACGCATCGCCAGCCGATGCCTGTGGGATGTGGAGACAGACAACCACGCGTCCGCATACTACACCAATCCTCACCTGTATTGTGTTGCGATGGTCTTCGCGTGCTACTATGAGTAAGCGCGCACCAGGCTCGCATGAGCCGCAAGTGTGCTGCAGCGAGTGGGACAATGGGCGGGGATGAACCAAATCTTGGGGTTGGGGTCTGGTTTCAGCAGCTGCCAGTGTGGGAGGGAGGTACGCGAGTGTAGGTTCAGCGAGCGGTCAGCGGGGTACAGTCTTTCGTTGTGGCGTCCTATCACTATCTTTGCGTCAGATCAGAAGATTGCCATCGAAAGCTGCAGGCCTGGCAGTATGCTGCTCTGGTTAGGCAGCTTCTATGGAGTCTAACGAAAGTGGGCGACGCAGGAGGCGCCCGCTGGGCAGTTTGGTGGCGGAATCCATTTAACATATAAAGCAGGCGGCGAAATCTGTGATGTTGATGGGAAGTTGTGTTGATACATTATTTTAAGGACCACCCAGGAAAGGAGGGCCGAGGCCTGATACGCTCCCAAGTATGTTGATTTGCGAGCAAGAGAGTCAGAGAGCAAGATGAGTGAGGAGCTGACAACGCCAAAACGGTGGTTCGGAGCCCTGTGTTTCAGGTTACAAACCAAGGGAGCTCGGAGCCCGTCTTGAAATAGGATTTTTTTATTTTGATGGAAGGTTAAAGTCGCGTAACTTTACTGCTTTTGGGCCCTAAACCCCCCCCCCTAAAGTTATAGCCCGATGCTGGATGGTTCAAGCCGCCTTACTTTACTTCTTCTGGGCCGCCTTCTCACCAGGGCGCGGGCCCCTGAACCTCGGAGGAGGCTCGCGGATCTTACGGGCGTCGCGCGACCTCACGCGCACCACACGCGCATGGATGGCTGCCACACATTCTCAAATGTCAGTGACATAAGACCCATACCCTTGCCAGAACGCTCTATACCAAAGTCAAAAATCGAATACTTCTGAGAATTTTTACCGCAGGAAATGCAGTACTGCATCTTCATGTACAGCTTAGGCAGCGTGTAGGATTCGAACACACTGGCATCCCTCATGTCGCGTTGGCAACCAGCCTCGACGATGTTGCGCACCTGCACAACCACGCAACACCACACAGTTGAATACCTCCGGTTCCTCCACGCAGTGCACCAAGTCGCATGTTCTGGACAGCGTTAAGCGTTACACGCCAAATTTAATGTGTATGCACATCCGCATAAACTCGAAAACTCAAGTCGAACGCGGGTAGCCTGGCATCTGCTGTCTGTTACCTGGAAGCGCTTCACTGCCTTGTCCTTGGGGACGGTCCGCGAGCAGTTGTAGCAGCGGATGAACTTGGTATGGCCACGACCGTGCTTGTTTCGGCCTCCATTACGCCTTTTCTTGGTCATACTGCACAGGAGGAGGGAGACAGGGCGTGTCACAATATGTTGCCACTTCGCATTCCCGCACACGACCACCCCCGATCTAGAATTAGTGCCGGCTACCCTGCAGTTGCTATCATCGCCCCTTACTGCAAGCTCCCACACCTCTCTCCATCCACACGTTGCCTGTTACTCGTTGCACTCGGGCGACACTGCGCGTTGCGTGCTGCTCGTAGCGGCACTCCTTTCATCAGTCAAGGACAGCAGCAGCCACCAGTCCCCGCAGAGCGTGCGCTGCGCGCTGTGCACGCTCGGTCAACTGCGTCCACCGGTCCCCCTGCGGAGCTCCTGCCGTACCAGGGCGGAGCTCTGCCGCACCCAGGGGATGCCACGGACACCGGTTCGGAACAGCACCAACCACCAGCCACCAGAGCCTGAGGCTAAACTTCTGTAGTCAACTCCAGAATCCAGATGCACGAGGCCACGAGCGGCGACAGAGCGCATCCCGCTGCAGCCCCTGCCATCCGCAGCTGATCGGTCTCCTCCCACCCACCACCGCCCATCCTACACGCCCAGACCGCCACGCGGGTGCGAATGCGCATCTTTTGTGCCATACATGAAAGTGCACGAGTGCGCTTGACCTGAGTCCGAAAAAAAACATCCATCCGGCCCGGATGACCGGATTTTGTATGCCGGATCGAAGCCGATTCGAAGGGCTGTGGTTCGTGCGGCGGATCCACATCATCCTCGAGCCTAGGCGATGTTGCCTATGCCACGCTTAGGCAACGCGGTGTTCGCCGCCGCGCTCTTGGCGGTGGCGCTCTCGTCGCTGCAGACAGCGGGTATGGCGTCAACTGCAGGCGCTGTTCTCTCCCGCGCCGCGTGCCGAAGCCCGCGGCGCAGTGCTTTGCTCGCGATCTGCCTCGCGGGCTCCCCGCCAGAACGGTCGCCGCCCTCGCAGGGCGGGCTCTGCCGCGCGGATGGGGGGCGGGGCGCGGGATCTTGCACACACAGTGACTCTTCTCGGCGGTGCGGCAGACGCGCAGGACGGGAGCAAGCCGTCCCCGGCGAGCTGCTGCTCCAACGTCGACAAGAAGCCGCTGCGCCAACTCAACCTAGCCGAGACCCTCGAATGGCTCCAGTGCAACCAGGTGCGGAGTTAAAGATAATTGCGCCCTGCGCACCCTGGGTTGCGCATCGCGGGGGCGCGACCGCTGTCGCGTGGGGCTGTGTGCGGGTTGGTAACATGCAGGTCCGTGCAGATTGCCGCAGACTCCATTGAGATCGTGCGCAGGGAAAAGGTTGTCGGCTATGAGATGTCCCTGATGTCACAAGACGAGCTGATGGAGCTCCTCGGCATGACTAAGGTCTGCAGGCTCACTCCGCCCCAACGTTTCTCGGTTGTAGGCGCAGTCTGATGGCTGATGCGTGCTGGGCAGATTCACGCATGGCGTGTGAGCCGCTGCAAGGACGTAACCGACGGCACCAGGAGATGGGCGGGAGGGCAGAAGCAGGGAGAGGCGCAGCAGCAGCCGCAGCAGCAGCAGCAGCAGCAACGGCCAGCTGCCCCGGCCGCCGAGCCTCAGCAGGCCAGACGTTCTGGTAGCGCGTGCAGATTCGGAGAGGACATGACCGGCAAGAGGTGCTTCGGTCTATCGCGCGCGCCAGACCCTGCCTGGACACCTGCCAGTTGCAAGGATCAGTGCTGCCGCCGCTCTGCTGAGTGCGGGCTGTGGCTCTACAGCTATGCTGAGGGCTGCTGGATTGGCAAGCCAAATCAGGAGTATAACTGCAGGGATGAGGCCGGCTGGTTTGGTGGCAAGGGCATTATTTGAGCGGTGCTGGCGCACGAACACCTGCAAGTCTTTTCCATCAGTGGTGCTGCCTCTTTCTGCTTGCCCGCTTCCTTGGCTGGGCGATGAGCCTCTGTGGAGCATTTCATCACGCAACCTTGACAGAGAAGAGGCCGTAAGAGCCCTGATTCGGTGTCTCCTGACGGTAGCCAACAGGCTTGACGGTACCATCCGTCGGGTCTCTTACCAGATTCTGGGGACAGATATCTTGCTTTCTGTTCGCCAACCTGCTGCAACGCGCTGCGCACTCGATCTCGCCCCTCTGCGAGGGCGTTGTGCTTACCGACCTTTAGTCACTTTCTGATTGTCACGAAAACGTTTCTTCAGTCATCTATTGATTGACAATAAAGCTGTCTCTCTGTCTCTCTCTCTCTCCGAGGCTCTCTCTGAGTTTCTCTCTCAGTCTCTCTCTCCGAGGCACTGTTCAATTCTGCCGGGCCATGAGCGATAAAGGGGGTTTAGGCCGAGGCCTTAAGGGCCTAGATTCTCCTTAGAAGCTGGTTTTTGGGAAATCGCTAGAGCTGGCCCTGAGATGGGGAATGTGCGAACTGGCCCGGAGATGAGGAATGCGCGAACGGTAAGTTTTGTACCAAACGGTACTTTCCGATACTCCAGTTTGGTACAAAACTTACCGTTCGCACATTCCTCATCTCCGGGCCAACTCTAGTGATTTCCCAAAAACCATCTTCTAAGGAGAATCTAGGCCCTTAAATCGGCCTCAAGGCCTCGACCTAAAACCCCATTATCGCTCCATGCCCGTCGAATTCTACAGGTCTGCATAGTGAGTAGTGGCCATGTTGAATATCCCGTCGTCGTACCGGTCGTTTTGCTGTTTCCCCTGGGCCCGCCCGCCTGTTGTGTCATATTCCGTCCCAAAAGGAGTGTTGCACGGCATCGAAATCAAGGGCTCGTGCAGGAAAGGGCCAACGTGGTAGACCTCGACCTCGGATGACATTGGGACACACACTGGGGCATCTTCTCCTCGTTCGTGGGAAAATATCCGCGACGTCGAGTCTTGCATCTGACTTCGATGCTTCAATGCGCGCATGCGTACTTGTGTCTGCTTGTATTTGCGTGTACCATCAAACCCGTGTGATGTTGGATGTTCCGTGTGTCACGTGATTTCACGTGTCACGTGACGTGTCACGTGATGTTGCGTGTTCCGCGTGTCACCGTTACCTTGAGTCAAATATCTGTCAGGCGAGTTTGGGGTTGGAGCAGATGAGCTTGATTACCTCGAACATTTACTACATGAACAGTGCCATATTTACATTGTGAAAAGTGTCATTTACATTTTTCAATTCTCATGTAATGCTCATGTAATGACATGAGCACAGTTGAAATGTGTCTGGCGGTTGGCGGGCGACGCCCTGGACCCCCGCTATAGCGTATATCGTTCCTAATACACCCTCTCTCTTTGATTGTCAATAAACTTCTCTCTCTCTCTCTCTCTCTCTCTCTCGCTTGCGCCTTGCACGTTCACATGCCGAGGCTGCCCTGCAAGACGGGAACGGGAAAGATATACCGCAAATGAGGACGAGCACAGCACAGTGTCAGACACAGTAAGAGGAGCTAGAGGGCCTTGCCTAAATCCTACCTAAACCCTACACCGGACGCGAAAGATGTTCCGCGAATGAGGACCAGCACAGAAAAGGGTCAGACACAGTAAGAGGGGGAGCCAGGTGTGTCTGGGGGGTACGTAACCTCGGCTTGGAGATTCCTTGAAGAGCAAAAAAGCAGCGTGAATGCAGGCTTGCATGCAGAGGAAGGTACGGGGGAATGCGAGGTGGGGGCGGTGGTGAGGGGTGAGAAAAAAAGGGGGGGGAAGATCCTTAATAATATAGTATAATAATATTAAAAGTAAGAGGATAATAACAATAATAATGATATACCCCCTATTTCGTCGTGGGTCAGATGCTGCATTGTCCACCGCTTAGTCGCTTCTTTTGTATCTGTAGTAGGCACATGTTGATGCGTGCATGCGTATAGATCACCCATGCGTGCGCGGCGCCGTACTCGCACAAACACACATAAATCCACACACACACACACACACACGCACGCACACACACACACATGCAGTCCTGAAAGAGGCGGGTGCATGGAAACGACATTAACGCATGCGGGCAACCTCGCGCATGAGCGACCACAGACGGAGCCGCAGCCTCAGACCAAGACAAACCTGTTCGCACGCGTACAAACACCATCACCTGTCATCATGTACCCGAGCTGGAAAGCAAGTGTGACATCAGCAAGACTGTACGCATTCCAATCTGCGCCTTGACCTCCTTCGGAGCGCGTGTGCGGGGGCGCGTGGGGTAGCCCGGAGTGATTCAGCGTGATGAGCAAGTCGGCGCCGTGCGGAGAGGAGCGCCGAGCTGCATAGTCCCCGGGGGTACCGCCGATGATGAGGTACGCAGAATGTTTCAGGGCCTGTTTGTGCTCACGCACCTTTGCCACCACAGCCTCGACACTGTTGGCAGGGTGGCCTCCGGGGCCCGTGATTCCAGTAATGAAGCCAGTGTCGGACGAGTAGGTGAAAGAGTTTGCTACCACGTATCTATCCGGCACGCCCAAGGCCTGGGCGAGGCTGTGCGTGAAATCGGCAAGCCCGTCCGACTTTAGAAATACCTTTTGCTTGTGCTGCTGGAGCAACCTGACCAGCTCCACTAGTTCAAGCACCACCGGCGCCCTCCACGTTCGCGCACACTCGCGTGCCAGCTGCCGATGAACGGAGTGGCGCACCGCAAAGTCCGCGAGTGCTACTAGTCGATCTCCTGTGTCTGCCGCCTTGCCAATTGCGACGGAGTCAAGCGCCATCTCCGTCTCACTCTCGCTGCCTCCCCCCCCCCCTCTCTCTCCCGGGTGAGTGAGAGCTGGAGGCACTTGAACATGTGCATCAGCCCGTCGTAGTCTTGCGCGCGCACATTGCCATCCAATTCCGCACCAGCCGACGGTGCAGAGAGCATTCTATGCACCAGGTCGACATTGATGCAAACGCCTCGCACCAGGGTGAGGTTGCGCAGGAAGTGCGTGCGACTTGCATGATTCTGCTCCACGGCTGCACTCGAATCCCCTGCCATCACATGTTCTGCGCTCAAGCCGCCTCCATCTTCCACATGCGCTGTCTTCGACAAGGGATTGGCGGCGCGCGAACTCCGCTTCCTGCCCGCACCGTGCGCTGCAACATCCGACTGAATTGCGAAGTCGACGATCGAGGGCAAGCATCCCCCGTCCGCCGTACCAAATCGCACCTCGTCCTCCCATGCCGCCGCCTCTTCGCTCGGAGCGCCATCCCCGACGTTTGGTCCTGCGTAAGTGGCGTTACGCGCGGGCACGAGCACGTTGAGCGCCTGCAGCAAGCCCGGCGTGTACCAAACCGCCCCGCTGTGCATGCCTGCTTTGAGCTCGTAGTACTCCTGTCTTGTCACCACTGCGTAGGCGCTGTCCAGGTCCAGTTGGTGCTCAGGCACTGGCACGTCCCCTGAAGACAGGGTGGCCCCTCGCAGATACTGCAGCGTCTGCGAGTTCTCTTTCAAGGTAAGTGGCCCGCATAGAACTGTGGCCCCTATTTTTGACGGGCTCATTGTGCCTTCGACGGCCCGGCCGTCCGCGTCCTCGTGCAGAGCCGGGGTTGCTGCGAGCCTCGGGAGCACCTCAGCCAGCCCTGCCACCTGCAGCCCATATTACACCCACGCACCAACACCCACTCGTGTGTGTGTGTATGTGTGTGTGTGTGTGTGTGTGTGTGTGTGTGTGTGTGTGTGTGTACTGCCACCTGCAGGCGCGGAGGCGCTGAAGGATCAACAACCGTGTTGGCGACGCGTACGGCGTATGGCGTCGAGATGCCGTGCACTCTGGTCGAGGCGTTGAGCACCACCACTAGCGCTCCCTGGCGCACGCCAGATGCGAGATTGCGCAATGCACCAGCCCCAACAACAAAACTGCCCACGAGGGTGAACTTTTGGCGCCAAAATGTTGCTGCATTTGGCCCGTCTGGTAGTGCTTCGCGCTGCATGCCCTGAGCACGATGAGATGAGCGGGAATCAAGGGCGGTACTGATGATGCCGTGGAATCCTTTGTAGTCGAGGGCGTCTTGCATCCACTGCGCCTGCTCGTGCGACAGCCCTTGCAAACAGATGATGTCCGCGTGCGAGAGCAAAGCCGCTGCAAGAACCTGCACCCGCGTGGCTTCCCACGAGTTCCCGCTTCCAAACTGTGGAGCAGACCAAGCGTACTGCATGACCCGCAGCACACTGTCTGGGGCGTGGGCTCCGCGAGCGTTCGACCAAGGTGACGAGTGGGAAGTCGTGAAGCGCATCGCCATCTGGCTCCTCTGCGCAGCACTGCATAGAACGTCGGGGACGAGAAGATCACCGCACTCTATTACTGGCTCCGCCGCGGGGCACCTGGGCCGAAACATCGTATTGTGCTGCGTGCTGGTGTTGAGCCGCGTGCTGGTGTTGTGCCGCGTGCTGTTGTCTGCTGTCGCTGTCCCAGACACACCCCGCCCTGCCTTTGACCACCATGCTCCGCCCAGCTGTACGACGCCAGCACACACGGCGACGGAGCAGAGGGCAACGGCCCAGCTGGGCTGAGGGCACGCTCTCACGCCTCTGCCTCGGCGCTCACGCGACTCCCACGTGGGGAGGTGCGATGCGCGCCGCCGGCCGAGGCACCCCTGAAGTCGCTGCAGTTGGTGCCGCTGCCGCCGCATCCACTTTCCGAGCCCTGCCAAGCATTCCCTCAGCCACTGCATGCTTGTCTGGATGCTTTGGCTGGTCTGGGGCCTTCACCCATCAACATTAGGGACGTCGTGAGGGCCATCGCTCGGCTCTCCCTTGGATGTCAGTCATTTTGTTGCGCCCCAGAGTAATCTTAAATTAGTCTACGTAGTCGTAGAATTCTAACCAATACTACAGTGGAGAGTTCAAAAAACACGGCAAAAATGGCGACACATGAGGCTCACGCACGCCCGCAAAAACACTGCTTCTGGAGCCTCCCCTCTGTTGTCACATGGTGGCATGCGGGCAACCGTGTGGAAAGCGGTTCCTACACTCATACAAAGTCGTATGCAGCCCCCAAGGGCTCCACGGCGAAACGATCGCGAGAGGTCGAACCCGTGCCGGAACCCGCGCCGGACAGCAGCCTGCGCAAGAGCACTAGGGACCGCAGGCAGACTCAGCTGCTGGACCCCGCGGCAGACGCGACGGCATCCAGGACCTCGCCCGTGCCGCTTCTGCCTGACAAGACGAAGACCTCGCCTGCCAAAGATAATCAGCAGGCTGAGAGTAAGCGCAAGCGGACAGCACCGCTCTGTTTATCGCACGACGTTGCCGCGCCCGCGGCAAACGCCACAGTAATGACGCCTGTGACGATCACGGCAAGAGCATCCGAGTCCTCATGGCCACTTGCATGGAGGAAGCTTCTGGACCGTGCAGTCCCAGTGCCACGCGAATGCCTGCCGGACGGCGCAGAGCACGGACTGAAAGAGCCTTCGTACGTCCAGCAAATGCGCGGCACGCGAACGCGCTTCTACATCGGGCGCCCGGTCCGAATTCTCGCAGAGGGAAAGTGGGAAAGCGGCAAAAATCCTCAAAAGTGCTCCACATAGCGATTTTACATATCATATATAATAGGGCACTGACTTCTTCAGAAATTTTGTCAGGGTTACTCGCGTCAGTCGAAGAAGCGTCCGACGGAAAAAGGCGCGTCATGCTGTCCTCGGGTAAGGAGACGGACATTGAGAGTGCGGAGAAAGCGGGACGTCTGCGATACGACGATCTTGCTTGCGGCAAGTTCGCGGTGGGCCGCCATGCGCAAGTCCTGTTTGATGGTGGGATGTGGTACGTGGGTGTCGTGGCCAAGCTCCACGTGGACATGCACGCCGAGCCAACTGCTGCTATTATGCTCTTCGAAGGTAATTTTTTTTCCTGCCGCGTTATGCACGTGTACATGCATGCCGAGCTAACTGCTGGCGTGCTCTTCGAAGGTAACCGTGAGCGCCTCCGCGTGTCGCCCCCCTGTACATTGTATACCATATTATAGTATATAGTATATGATATAGTATATAGTATATATTGTTTTTGCAGTGACGTCCTGTCACGAAAAGGTGTGGTTTCTCTAAATCCTTGCTCCCTCTCTCCCCTGTCCCTCTTCAATCCCCGCACCCTCTCCCCTTCCCACTTGTCTGCTCGTCCATTTGCGCACACTCCCTCTCTCCTTACAGAAGCAGGTGGTGAGATGGTGCCCGCGTCCAAGTCCTGCTGCCAGACGATATACATACATACATACATACATACATACATACATACATACATACATACATGAGATATTAAGTCCTGCTGCCAGACGATATACGTATTGGTTTAGTTAGGACGTAACATGTATGTACATACATACATACATACATGAGATATTATGTATATGTATACATTTACATATACATAAATACCCTCTCTCTATGTATACACACACACACACACACAAACACACACACACACACACACACACATCCCTCGGCAGATGGCGACCGGGTGCAAGTACCGCTACCGGACGCGAGCATCGAGCTGCTGCCTCGAGATTGGAGCGAGTTCGTGGAGAAGAAGAGAAAGTGGGGCTGGTGGGGTTTCAACAAGGACCGTGTTCAAGTTGCACTTTCCAAGGAGGGAGGAGAAGCAGAGGTGAGAGAGAGATTGTGTGTGTGTGTGTGTGTGTGTGTGTGTGTGTCAGTGAGTGGAGGTTTGTGAGTGTGAGTGAGTGAGTGTATTTATTCACAGGGTGTGTGTGAGAGAGTGTGTGCTTGTGTGAGAGAGAGAGTGAGTGAGTGAGTGTATTTAATGATAGGGGCTTGCTGCGGACCAAACTCCTACACACATTAGCAACACATTAGCAACACATTAGCAACACATTAGCAACCTTCTTAATGATAGGGGGTTGCTGCGGACCAAACTCCTGCCAAGTACAAGGCGCGACAAGTAGCCAAGAAGGGAGTAGGCCGGGGCGGGGAGGGGGCCGTCAAGCCACAGGAGCAAACAGTGGCACATGCCGCGAAGCAGGAGCAACAAAAGGCACCTGCTGCATGCGGGAAGCGCGGGGCGGCAGCGAAAGAGAGCATGGAGGGTCAGCACCCTGCGCAGGTATATGTGATATGTATGATGTGTGTGTGTGTGTGTGTGTGTACACACACACACACACACACACACACACACACACACACACACACACACATACCCTGCGCAGGCTGCCGATGCGGAGGGAGCGGGGGTGAGGGAGACAAAGACAAAGAGAGCTCGTGGTAACACGTCGAAGCAGTCAGGGTCAGCGGATGCTTCAAGCAGCGCGGGGGCAGAGCAGGCTCTCTCTGAGGAAATGGCTCGGCTGACGGAGCAGATGAGGGGGACAGAGAGTGGGCTGTACCTTGGCTGCCCAGTGCAAGTGAAATTGGCGGGTGCGTTTTGTGTGTTTGTTTCCCCCGGCGTTTGTGCAGTGGGGTTTAGGGTTTAGTTTAGGGTTTAGGGTTGGGGTTTGGGGTTTGGGGTTACCTTCCTATGTATGCCCAGAGGAAGTGAAATGAGCCGGTGCGGGTGCGCTTGTGTTTCCTTGTGTATGCATGTGTCTGCGTTGTGTGCTCCATGGACGTTTGCGGCGGTGGCGGTGGCTACTGTGATACGTAAATATAAATAAACACAAACCATTTTCTTCGTTGTGTTGCATGGGGGGTTCCCGCGGTCGCGGTGGCTAATTAATCTAAGCCGGCTCTGACTGCGGTGATGTTTTCTGTGACTCTGTATCTGTATATATATAATTTGTGTGTGTGTGTGTGTGTGTGTGTGTGTGTGTGTGTGTGTGTGTGTGTGTGTGTGTGTCTGTGTGTTGTCTCTGTGCAGAAGAATCATGGGCCAAAGGATTGGTGGTGGCGCCAGCCGCAGGCACAAGCCCAGGCTGTGTGCACGTACGATTAGAAGATGGCCAGATAGTCCAGCCCTCTGCCAAGCCTGAGAGTGGAGAGGTGCGGCTGTCGGCTTTGTGAGGCGTGCGTTGGGGAATCTTGGGCGCGGCAGAGTTTAGGGTGTCGTCCTGCGCCCGGGGGGCGCACACGTATATTTCCCCCCTTTTTTTGTGTGCAAAGCACACGGCGCGTGGATTTTCATAGCTCATTCGCATACCCCTCGCAAAGGGTTGGGCAATGAGAACAATAGTCTAATGATAATCTAATCATATTCAAAATAGAACGTTTGCGTTTGCGTTTGCGTTTGGGTGCAGGTGCGATTCGATGCAGAGTCATGTGTTGCGAATGTGTTGCGAATCTGTTGCGAATCTGTTGCTAATCTGTTGCTAATCTGTTGCGAATCTGTTGCAGGTGCGATTCGATGCAGAGTCCGCTGGGGATGCGGCAGTGGGGCGGCATGTGCAGCTCTTGTTTGAAGGAGGAATGTGGTACATTGGTGTCGTCGCTCAAGTGAAGATCGATGCTGTTGGCTGTGTGACACAGGTGATCCGTGGGTAGTGGGTGTCGTGTGTGTGTGCCCATGTGTGTGTGACCATGTGTGTGAGGGTGTGGATGTGACGATACATTCGGGCTGACACGAGCACACGCACACACAAGAACACGCACGGCATTCTACACTGCATGTAATCTGCCCACGCATACGGCACTGCGGGCAATCGTGCGCACGCACGCGCGCACACACACCTCCGCTTCGGTTATTCTAGTTGCAATCTGATTTCACAGCGTGTGTAGCGCGTTGGCCGGTAGAAGTACTTCTGACCATGCTGCTGACCGTCGCGATTTTTTTTTTTTCAATTGATAGCTGCGCACTCTCTTCGAAGACGGTGAAGATACCTGGGTAGATTGGCCCGACCCTTCTGGGGGCACTATTCTAATGACAAAGGAGTGGAGCACCAACGTGTCCAAGGCCTGTATCTGGTCTAGGGTTTAGGGTTTAGAGTCTCTCCCCCGCCCATACACACACACACACACACACACACACACACACACATACACATACAACTCTAAAGACACACAAACACACACACACGCACACACACCTGAGGACAGGGGCTGGTGGGACACACACACACATACGCCTTCAAAGACAAACACACTCACACACGCACACGCACGCACACACACGCACACACACGCACACACGCACACACACACCTGAGGACAGGGGCTGGTGGGACACACACACAAATACACCTTTAAAGACACACGCCCACACACACACACACAACACACACACCTGAGGACAGGGGCTGGTGGGACACACATACACTCACACACACACACATACACATGAGGACGGGCTGGTGGGACACACACACACACACACACACAAACACACACACACACACACACACACAGGGGCTGGTGGGACACACACACACACATACACCTTTAAAGACACACACACACACACATACACACACCTGAGGACAGGGGCTGGTGGGACACACACACAAATACACCTTTAAACACAAACGCACACACACACAAACACACACACA
>Ga0315899_10004419_pt1 | contig 15207 bp, 9 predicted proteins | sample LakEriMetagenome_2_FD_203518 | JGI IMG/M metagenome (GOLD analysis project Ga0315899, IMG submission 203518) | Freshwater fungal communities from buoy surface, Lake Erie, Ohio, United States - Buoy 4 MA112 | ecosystem: Environmental > Aquatic > Freshwater > Lake | place: USA: Lake Erie, Ohio... | reverse complement strand
TTTTCTATTTGCCTACCCGAGAAGATTAAAGAGATTCGGTTGAGTGATAACAGTTCGTTTTGGGATCAAGGTTATCCCGCCTTGATGCTTACCGACACCAGTTTCCTCAGGAATCCGAATTACCACCGAGCCACTGATACGCCAGATACGCTGGACTACCAGCGCATGACGGAGGTCACCGTTGGCGTTGCGTCCGCTTTGCGATTTTTAGCCAACTGAGTTTGTTTCTCGAGTTTTCCGCCAACATCGCGGACGGTTGGTCATCGAGTCTACCGCGTCATTTTTGGAATCGCGACTTTTGGATATCGGGGCTCCAGACTGGGGAATCCCGTACCGGCGGATGGAAAAACAGCTAGACTGCACAGTGATTTCCCTTTTCACAAATTGCAAGTCGAACTGAGGGTGCCGTCGATTTCTCGCGGCGCCCTTGGTCATAGCGCATCGGACCTCGTTGTCGGCCGACTGTCCTTTCGACTCGCCGGAGTAACTTTACGTGTTCCGATGTCATTTAACGGCTCTTGTCGTGGTCTTCGCGGCAGTAATCCTCACTGTACCATCGACCTCATGGGCTCAGTCGAAGCCTAATACCCTTGTCATCATGGCAGACGACGTGGGTTGGATGAACGTCTCATCGTATGGCGGGGAACTTGGGTTCTCACTCCGATCGTCGGCATTGCCGGAAAACATTTGGAGTCTTTCCAGGAATTCCCTATCCGCCAGCTCGGCCTCAGCGCGCAGTTCGGCAAGACCCTCGAAGGCATCCAATCGCAGATCTTGAAAATCAAACCCAACAACTAACCGAGTCGCAACGCTGGAGACTTCGTACCATGAAGATCACTATATTATGGACCGCACTTAGCCTAGCGCTCGGTGCAATTTTCGCGTCTACCGCACTGACGCAAGAAGTCCTGCCACGACCCGATCTGCCATTCAAGGGCAAGATCGGCAAGACGTTCGCTGACTCGCAACAAGACTTTCCGCAGCCAATTCAAGCGTCTAAAGGAGCGCCGAATGTTGTCCTGATCTTGCTTGATGATCTCGGTTTCGGTCAGCCAGGAACGTTTGGTGGTCCTATTCCTACACCGAATTTGGACAAGCTCGCAGGCCAGGGACTACGCTACAATCGGTTTCATACAACAGCGATTTGTTCTCCGACGCGAGCGGCGCTTCTCACCGGACGCAACCACCACCAAGTAGCGACGGGAACCATTACCGAACTCTCGACTGGCTATCCAGGGTACAACAGCGTTTGGCCACAAGCGACTGCCAGCATCGCCAAAGTGCTTTCAGGCAACGGTTACAGTACAGCCGCGTGGGGCAAATGGCATAACACCCCAGACTGGGAAACATCTCCCATCGGACCTTTCCAGCATTGGCCGACTGGACTTGGTTTTGAGTATTGGTATGGCTTCCACGGAGGCGAAACCAGTCAATGGGAACCGCAGTTGTTCCGAAATGAAACTCCTGTGGAGGCGAGCAAGAAGCCTGAACAAGGCTATCACCTTACTGAAGACTTGGTTGACGATGCGATCGTTTGGATGAATCGTCAAGAATCCATTGCACCGGAGAAACCGTTCTTCGCTTATTTCGCCACCGGCGCAGCCCACGCTCCATTGCATGTGCCACAGGAATGGGCCGACAAATTCAAAGGACAATTCGATCAAGGTTGGGACAAGGTCCGCGAGGAAACTCTCGCGCGTCAAAAGAAGCTCGGCCTTGTGCCCGTAGATACCAAGCTCACTCCTCGTCCTAAGGAACTAGAGGCATGGGATTCGCTTTCTGCGGACGCCAAGAAGTTGTATGCCCGCCATCAAGAAGTCTTCGCAGGCTTTGTGGCTCATACCGACTATCATCTTGGTCGATTGCTCGATGGGATTGCAGGACTGCCCGATGCTGACAATACGCTCATCATCTTTATCGCTGGGGACAACGGTCCGAGTGCTGAGGGTAGCGTCACTGGTACGCTAAACAACATGATGACCCAAAACGGTGTCCCCGATTCGGTTGAAGCGCAAATCAAAAAGCTCGATGAACTCGGCGGCCCATTGCACGAAAACCATTACCCAGTCGGCTGGGCCTGGGCGGGATCGTCCCCATTCCAATGGATGAAGCGAGTGCCCTCACATTTTGGCGGGACTCGCAATGGCTTGGTGGTTGCCTGGCCGAAAAAGATTACCGATAAGGGTGGCCTTCGCACACAGTTCCACCATGTGATTGACATCGCTCCGACCATCTATGTTGCCGCTAGCGTCACACCACCAACGGCCGTGAACGGCATCGCTCAGATTCCGATTGCGGGAACCGATATGTCGTACTCCTTTACTGACGCCAAAGCTCCGGGTAACCATACGATTCAATATTTCGAGACTGGCGGGCATCGCGCAATCTATAAAGACGGCTGGGTTGCGGCTTCCTTTCACGGAGTGCCTTGGGCGTTAACCGGTTCGATTGGATTCGAGAATAACAAATGGGAGCTGTATAACATCGAGAAAGATTTCTCGCAGGCGGTGGATTTAGCGGCTCAATATCCGGATAAGCTTAAGGAACTGCAGGCCGTCTTCGATCAGGAAGCAAAGAAGTTTGACGTCTATCCATTCGACGATCGTTTTGCCGAACGCGGCATGATTCCCGATCGCCCTTCGGTGGTAAAAGGCCGCACAAGTTTTCGTTACTCGGCTGGTACAACGCGCATTCCCGAGGGCAGTGCACCCCCAATCTACCAACGCGCTCACACGATTACTGCGAGTGTGGTCATTCCCGAAACTGGTGCAGAGGGCGTGATCCTAGCAGAAGGAGGAGGTTCGGGTGGCTATACATTGTTTATTCAGGATGGCAAAGCACATTACGAATACAACTTCTTCGGCAAAGCCATCTACCGCGTTAGTTCCGCTGAGAAACTGCCCACAGGCGACGTCGAAATCGTGCTTGATTACGAGCAGAGGCCGTTCAAGCGTTTCGTTGAAACAACCGGTGGGCCAGCCAAACTTCTAGTCAATGGAAAGATGGTCGGCTCAGGCATGATCGAAAATGCCGTTGTCGGCCGTTTCTCTGCAACTGAAACTCTGGACATTGGCATGGATCTTGGAGCAACCGTTTCTGCCTCCTACCGCGAGAATGCACCGTTCGCATTCACGGGCACAATCAAAGATGTCCGCATTCAATTGAAGTAGATGCAACAATGAGACCATTCATCTCCGTACTCTGTTTTGTACTCTCGCTGGCGACGTTTTTCCACGAGCCTACATTTGGCCAGTCCTTGCCGTTTCCAGAAACGCCATCGTCGAGCAAGGCAGGCCCGTCACTTAGGGAATCGACCCACAAGTGGCGCAAGGCTTCACAGCATCTCCCCAAAGGAGCGCCCAATGTTGTAGTCATCTTGCTCGACGATGTTGGATTCGGTCAGGCAGCGACTTATGGTGGACCGATCAACACACCGACTCTCTCACGCATCGCCAATACCGGGATTTCCTACAACCGGTTCCATACGACGGCGCTCTGCTCGCCCACTCGCGCTGCTTTGCTCACCGGGCGAAACCACCACCATGTTGGCAACGGAGTAATAACCGAGATGGCGGCGGATTGGGACGGCTACGTTGGCACCATTCCACAGACCACAGCGACTGCGGCTCGCGTCCTTACTGAATACGGCTATAACACCGCCGCCTTTGGCAAGTGGCATAACACTCCTGCAACAGAGACGACGTCGATGGGGCCGTTCACGCATTGGCCCACCGGTTCAGGCATTGGTTTCAGTTATTTTTATGGTTTTCTCGCTGGTGAAACCTCCCAATGGGAACCGCGACTCGTTGAGAACATGAACCAAGTCGAGCCGCCACACGATGAATCATATCACTTATCCACCGACCTCGCGGACAAGGCCGTCGGTTGGATGCGTCAGCATCGCGCCTACACTCCAGACAAGCCATTCTTTATTTATTATGCACCCGGAGCCGGTCACGGACCGCACCATGTCGCTAAGGAATGGGCGGATAAATACAAAGGCAAGTTTGATGGTGGCTGGGACAAGATGCGTGAGGAAACGTTTGCACGCCAGAAGAAAATAGGCTGGATCCCTTCTGATGCAAAGCTAACCGAGCGTCCGAAATCCATACCTGCATGGAACGATATCCCTGAGAATCAGCATGCCTTCCAAACACGCTTGATGGAGGTCTTCGCTGGATTCGTCGAGCAAGCGGACACAGAGGCTGGACGAATCATCGACGAGCTAGAACGTCAGAATCTGCGGGACAACACCATCGTCCTTTATTTGTTTGGCGACAACGGCGCTGCCACCGCTGGCCAAAACGGATCAATCTCCGAACTAATATTCCAGAACAAAATCATGAGTACCATCGAGCAACAAATGCAAACGCTTGATGAAATTGGAGGACTCGATGTGTTGGGCACAGCAAAGACCGACAACATTTATCACGCGGGTTGGGGCTGGGCAGGTAACACTCCTTTTCAATACATGAAACAAGTTGCTTCTCACCTCGGAGGCACACGCAACCCGATGGCCGTTTCTTGGCCTACGAAAATCAAACACGACGTTACCCCGCGATCTCAGTTCACCCATGTGAACGATGTTGTACCAACGATCTATGAGGCAATTGGTATCACACCGCCAGAGTCAGTGGATGGCTTCAAACAAGACAAACTCGACGGCACTAGCTTTGCATATACGTTCAACGATCCAAACGCAAAGCCAGTCAAGGATACTCAGTACTTTGAAATTTTCGGCAATCGGGCCATCTATCACGATGGCTGGATCGCCAGTGCGCTGGGACCTTCATTGGTTCCTGCACACGCCAAGCAAGGTGAAAACTGGAATCCCGCAGGTGACACTTGGGAGCTTTACAATCTGAGCAAAGATTTCTCGCAAGCGAACAACATTGCTGTAGAGAATCCAAATAAGCTCACCGAACTGACCGCCTTGTTTATGAAAGAAGCCAAAGCCAACAAAGCTTTTCCTATTGGTGGCAGTTTCTGGTATGCGCTGCATCCTGAAGATCGCGTATCTACCCCTTACAAAAGTTGGACATTCGACGCTTCGACTCATCGCATGCCCGAGTTTACTGCTCCGGGACTGGGGCGTGTCAGCAATACGGTGGTCATTGATGCTGAGATACCGGAGAACGCCTCTGGTGTGATATACGCTCTCGGCGGTTTTTCTGGCGGCCTCTCACTGTTCATGGACGATGGTCACCTAGCGTTTGAATACAACCTGATGATGATCGAGCGATTCAATACTCGCTCGGAAAATAAGATCACTGCTGGCAAGCACACGATCCAAGTGGATACGACCATCGCCAACCCGGGTAGTCCGGGCACGGTCGTTATTCAGGTGGACGGCACTGAATTCGCCCGTCTCGAACTCAAGCAAACCGTTCCGCTCGCCTTCACCGCCAGCGAGACGTTTGACGTCGGCACCGACCTCGGCTCGCCGGTTTCCAAGCTGTACTACGACAATCGACCCTTTGCATTTACTGGCAAAGTCAACCAAGTCGATGTCGTACTGAAATGATAAGGACACTCGAAACTATGAGAATAATATCGCTCGCTCTTTTTATTGCGATTTTCCTTTCGGCGGCCGCTTTGCAAGCCCAAGACCGCTCGATACTCCCTCCTCCTACACCTGAGTTTAAAGGTAAGATTGGGGAAACCTATAAGGACTCGACACCGGACTTTTCGCCCGCTCTGCCGCTCGCTGCACCTAAGGGTGCACCTAACGTTTTGATCGTTCTTTTGGATGACGTTGGCTTCGGGCAACTGGGTTGTTATGGGGGGCCGATCGAAACGCCCAATATCGACAAGCTCGCATCCCACGGGTTGCGATACAACAACTTTCATACCACTGCGTTGTGCTCACCATCGCGTGCGGCATTGCTTACAGGACGCAATCATCAAGCCATCAGCATGGCAGCTATCACAGAAGCAGCTACAGGTTTTCCTGGCAACTACGGCTCTATCCCCAAGAGCGCTGCAACCATTGCCGAGACGCTGAAGCAGAACGGCTATAACACACTCGCCTTCGGTAAATGGCACCTCACGCCTTACACTGCGTACACTGCAGCCGGTCCATTTGATCGATGGCCGCTTGGAATGGGATTCGAACGCTATTATGGTTTCCTTGGTGGCGAAACCGATCAGTGGGCACCGCTGTTAACTCAAGATAATACGATGATCGAGACGCCGAAGCGACAAGGTTATCATCTTACAACAGATCTCGTCGATCATACGATTTCTTATATCCGCGATCTCCAGCAAACTAGCACCGGTCGGCCTTTCTTCACCTATCTTGCACTTGGGGCATGCCACGCGCCTCTGCACGCACCGAAAGAACATATCGAAAAGTATCGTGGTAAGTTCGATCAAGGTTGGGACAAGGTCCGCGAAGAAACGTTTGAGAAACAGAAGAAGCTCGGCATTATGCCACCCAACGCTAAGCTACCACCATCGAATCCGGGTGTGCAAGCGTGGTCGGATTTGAACGCCGACCAGCGCAAAGTCTATGCGCGATTGCAGGAAGTGTTTGCCGGTTTCCTTGATCATGCCGACCACGAAATCGGCCGACTTTTCTCCGCACTTGATGAATTGGGTATTGCCGATAATACGCTTATCATTCTTACCTCCGACAACGGCGCTTCGCAGGAAGGCCTACGCGACGGAACACTTAATACCGATCGATTTCGAAACTACCTTCCCGATACGGTTGAGGAGATGGTAAAGAACTTGGATGCCGCTGGAAGCGCATCGACTGACCCACACTATCCCATGGGTTGGTCCATGGCTGGCAATTCACCTTTTAAACGTTGGAAACAGGATACACACTCAGGCGGCAATACGGATCCGTTCATTATTTCGTGGCCAGCTAAGATCAAAGAACAGGGATCGATTAGGAGCCAGTATCACCATCTCGTGGATGTCGTTCCAACGATTCTCGAAGTCACCGACTTGCCGGCCCCCACGTCGGTCAATGGTGTGAAGCAGCAGCCAATGCCTGGAGTTAGCATGGCATATACGTTCAACGATGGCTCCGTTCAGACTCGTAAACAATCGCAGTATTACGAGATGCTCGGTAGTCGAGCGATTTGGTCGAACGGTTGGAAGGCTGTTGTCTGGCACAAAAAGGATACGCCGTACACCGAAGATACATGGGAACTTTATCACACCGACGAAGACCCAACTGAGTCTAACGACGTCGCCTCAGCCAATCCGGTAAAGCTTACGGAACTCCAGGAGCTATGGCGCAAGGAAGCAGACTCGAACGGCGTTTTCCCGCTCGACGATCGCCGCTACGAGCGAGTCGCAGATCCTACTCGCCCGGTCGCCGCACAGCCTCGTGATGAATACACGTACTATCCGAACACTTCGATCGTGCATCCACTCGCCGCGCCACAGTTGCTCGGTGTTGAGCACACCATCACTGCCCACGTTCATATTCCCCAAGAGGGAGCAGAAGGAGTGCTTGCCTGCACGGGCGGCGAGTTTGGCGGTTGGAGTTTATTTCTCAAAGATGGAAAGTTTCACTACGTTCACAACTACCTCAAGCTTGGTGAGGTCGATGTTGTTTCCCCAGCTGTTATCCCCGAGGGCAAGCACACTTTGAGTGTGCATTTCACGCCGACGAAAAAGAACCTCAAGCCAGATTACTTCCTCGGCAATGTTGTTTTGTCTGTCGATGGCAAACCAGTTGCCGAGAAAAAGGACATCAAGATGGCCGGTCAGTATAGCTCAGTGACAGGTTATGGCCTCTTGTTCGGTCGAAACACAGGCACACCAGTCAGTCACCAATACGAGCCCCCGTTCTCATTCACCGGCGGGCTAGAAAAGGTGGCCATCACGATCGGCCCAGTCAGCAAATGAGCGAATGCAGACGGCTTATGTTCCCATTTCAACTTCAAGCACAGCCATCGCGGGCAAACATCATGAAACCCAATGTATTCTTTTTCGCTCTCAGTCTCGGGTTGAGCGTGTTGTTCGCGTCCACGACAGTTGCACAGGAAATCCTGCCTTTCCCGCCCACGCCGTCCGGCTCCACACCAGGTCTAACGATCCAGGATTCAATCTACAAGAAACGCGTTGAGCCGAAGCGTTTAGCCGAAGGTGCGCCGAACATCCTCGTTATCCTCATGGACGATTTGGGGCCAGGCACAGCTTCGACCTATGGCGGCGAAATCAACACGCCGACGCTTGATCGCGTGGCAAAGCTGGGTGTCTCCTTTAATCGCTTCCACTCCACAGCCATGTGCTCGCCCACGCGGGCGGCGCTGCTGACCGGACGCAATCATACTCGTGTCGGCAATGGCCAGATTGCGGCAATCGCCAACGACTTCGACGGTTTCAGCGGCACGATACCCAGGTCTTCAGCTACGGTCGCCGAAGTGCTCAAGAACTACGGCTATAACACGGGTGCCTGGGGCAAGTGGCACAACACGCCCGAAGAGCAGATTACATCCAAAGGACCCTTCGAGTATTGGCCCACCGGCTATGGCTTCGAGTATTTTTATGGCTTTCTCGCCGGTGAAGCATCGCAGTATGAGCCTACGTTGACCCGCAACACGTCTCTGGTCACTGAGCATCTCCCCGAAGGTTACCACCTCACCGATGACATCGCGAAGGACGCGATCACATGGCTGCGGGAACAGAAGGCTTATGCGCCGGACAAGCCGTTCTTTATGTACTGGGCACCTGGCGCATCGCACGGTCCGCATCAGGTGATGAAGGAGTGGGCTGACAAGTACAAGGGCAAATTCGACGACGGCTGGGACGCGTATCGCGAACGGGTCTTCGCAAACGCTAAGGCCAAGGGTTGGATCCCACAGAACGCGCAACTAACGCCGCGCCCCGAGTCGATGGCATCGTGGGATTCGATTCCGGAAAACGAAAAACCGTTCCAACGCCGCCTGATGGAAGTGTTCGCTGGTTTCACCGAGCATGCGGACTACAACGCTGGGCGTGTGATCGATGAGATCGAACGTCAGGGGAAACTGGACAATACGTTGATCTTCTACATTTGGGGTGACAACGGCTCTTCCGCTGAAGGGCTCTATGGGACCATCAGCGAGCAGCTCGCACAGAACGGCATCCCTACCAACATTTCGCAGCACCTTGAGGCGCTCGAGGAACTCGGCGGACTCGACGCGCTGGGTGGTCCGAAGACCGACAACATGTACCACGCTGGCTGGGCTTGGGCGGGCAGCACACCTTATAGGTCTACCAAGCTCGTCGGTGCACACTTCGGGGGCACACGCCAGCCGATGGCCGTTTCGTGGCCGAAGCGCATCAAGGCGGACCCGACGGCGCGGCCGCAGTTCCACCACGTCATTGACATCGTGCCGACGATTTACGAATTGACCAAGATCACACCACCGAAAGTCGTCAACGGGTTCGAGCAGGATTCGATCGACGGGGTCAGCATGGTCTATGCGTTGGGCGATGCCCAAGCACCGGGAACGCGCAAGACCCAGTTCTTCGATATCATGGCCAGTCGAGGAGTTTATCACGACGGCTGGTTCGCAAGCGCTCCCGGCCCACGTGAACCGTGGGTGGGCGGTATGCCAAAGGGCATCAAGGAATGGTCGCCGCTGACGGACAAGTGGGAGCTGTACAACCTTGATGAAGACTGGAGCCAGGCAAACGATCTCGCTGCCACGGATCCGCAGAAACTCGAAGAGCTGAAACTTCTCTTTTTGCTCGAATCCACCAAGAACAAGAATTTGCCTATCGGCGGGGGCTTATGGTCCACCGCCATGTTCCATCCCGAGGATGCGCCTGCGTCGGCTCTCACGGAATGGACTTTCGATTCCCCCATCACACGTATGCCGGAGTCGGCTGCGCCCAAGCTCGGCAAGCAAGACAGCTTGGTGAGCATGGAGGTGGATGTTCCCGAAAAGGCAAACGGAGTGCTCTATGCGCTGGCCGGCTTTTCCGGCGGCATCACTTGCTACGTGAAGGACGGCTACTTGTGCTACGAGTTCAACCTGTTCGAGATTCAACGCACCAAACTCAAGTCAAAGGCCAAACTGCCCATGGGCAAAGTACAGATTGAAGTCGAATCAAGACTGGCCAACAAAATCGGCGGACCAATGGATGTCACGCTCAAGGTGAATGGCAATGAAGTCGCCCAAGGTCGGGTGCCAGCCGCCATGTCGTTGCACTTCACATCGAACGCGACCTTCGACATCGGTACGGATCTGGATTCTCCCGTCTCGCTTGACTACTTCGACCTGGCACCCTTTGAGTTCAACGGCACGATCGGTGCAACGCATATCAAGTATCTAAAGAAGTAAGAAAAACCGACTACGATTTGAAATCGTCGCAGACAACACGAATGTCGGTTACTACCTCGACACCTTCCCAACGTTTCTATCACGAGCAGGTTTTAGGGAAACAGCCAAACAGCCTTACGCGCGGTCGGCCCCTCATCCCCCCCGCCCCTTCTCCCCCAGCCAAAGCCCTGGGGGCGAAGGGGGGCCAAGCGGTTAGAGGTAGTTTTCGACGGCCTGTACGCCTTCGGATGACTGTTCAACTGGTTCAGGCCTCCACGACGATGGCCCAGGACTGGCCTATCGCCGGCAGAGTCCGCCGCGGCCGATGAATCCGCATGTCGGAGATTCGAGACCACCCTGAGGTGCCTTCGTTTTTTCTCCGAAAGAAACCCCAAAAAGCGAACACCCGCGACCGAACTTGACTCCGGCGCTTCGGTACAGTACACTTGTATGATACGTTTGTACTACACAGACAGGTTGCGTTTGTTGAGGTGATGATGGGTGTTGCGAGCGATTCCGAAAAAACGAAGTCTTCCCTAATCCAGGCGGCGGGGGAACTTTTTGCCAACTTTGGATTTAGCGGGGTCACGGCTAGGCAAATAACCGCCAAGGCGGGGGTTTCGCTTGGGGCGATCCCCTACCATTTCGGAAGTATGGAAGCTCTCTATGAAGAAGTGCTAGTTGCTGCCGTCAAAATCTCTGACGAAGCACGGCCACTGTTCGATCAAGCGAATGCTGCAACGCCAGAAGAATCGCTGCGATTAGCCATCCAATGGATGATCAAGGACTACGCAGCTCAGAAAGTTGCTTGGCCAATCAAGCTCATCGAACGCGAAGCAGTCGATCCATCCGCTTCGTTTCGCAAGGTTCTCAAGTTCAGCTATCTGCCCGAATTCGAATGGCTCTGCGGAGTCGTCAGTCGAGTGACGTCGCTTCCCAAGGACAACGATGCGGTGCGATTTGGCGTAATCACCATGCATCTTTTGGCCTCAACCTTCATGACCCATCGGCGAATCCTGCAAGAGTTTGCGCCTGCAGTCGTCGAAAAAGTACACGAGGGCGATTCGTTCGTTGAAGTGCTTGCCAAAGTCGCCTTGGATTCGGTCAAGCGTTACGTCGATAGTTTTCCATTGCCGACATCAAAAAAGAAGAAGTCAACGAAGAAGAAGCCAGCTTCGAAATAAGCGCTGCTTGGAGGAACGAATCATCAATCTCGTCGCGTTCAAAATACTTCTGCATGACAAGGCCAAGTACGTTGCGTTGGTCCTGGGGGTCTCATTTGCCACCTTACTGATCAGTCAGCAATCCGCTATTTTCCATTCATTGATGCACGCGTCGACTCGCGATATTCTCGAAGCCAACCAAGCTGACATTTGGGTGATGAAGTCCAGCGTCGAGACGCTTGATCAAGGCTATTCGATTGCTGAGCTATCGGTGAATCGCGTTCGATCGGTTCCGGGGGTTCAGTGGGCGGTTCCCTATTATCAGTCCACTGCACAATTGCGTACGGAAGACGGGCGTATGAAGCTTGTGCAATTGGTAGGGATCGACGATCTTTCCATGGTCGGTGCTCCTCAGGAAATGCTCATCGGGACATTGGATGATTTTCATCAGCCGGATGCGATTGTCATGGACATTGCGGGATACACAAGCATCTTCCCCGGGGTGGCACCTCAAGTTGGCGCCATCGTCGAGATTGGACAGCGTCGCGCGGTTGTTGTAGGGATCTGCTACATCGGTGCCTCATGGAGTGGAATGCCTCGCGTTTACACACGGCGAAGCTTGGGAGTGGCCATGGCTAGGGAAACGCTCAACCCTGTAACGTATGTCCTTGCTCGCTCCAGTTCCGAGCAATCACCGGAAGAGGTTGCCAAGCAGATTACCCAAGCTACTGGCCTGAAAGCTCGAACACGTACTGCGTTCATGAGCGACACCCGCACGTGGATCCTAAAGTACTCGGGAATCGCTGAAAATTTCGGAATAACGATCTTGATGGGAGTTGTTATTGGCGTCGCCATCGTTGGGCAAACGTTCTACATGTTCAGCGTTGAGAACTTGAAGCAGTTCGCGACGTTGAAGGCCATCGGGGTCAATAACTGGGTGATACTGCGGATGATCATGATCCAGGCCCTGTTTGTATCCACCCTAGGTTATTGCCTTGGCATTGGAGCTGCCAACCTTTTTTTTGCGATGACGAGCACACAGCTCTCAGGTGGATTGCGGGGAATGTTCATGCATCCATTCATCTTTATTGGTTCAGGCATTTTTATTGTGCTGGTGACTCTGTTGGCGTGCGTTGTCAGCGTACGAAAAGTTTTGACTGTAGACCCTGCCGTTGTATTCCGAGGTTAGCCATGAGCGTGATTTGCAAAGACGTCAAAATGGCATTTAAAACTGCGGCTGGTTCCGTAAACGTCTTGAAAGGGGTGGATTTCACCGCCCCAGCAGGAATGTTGACGATGCTGGTTGGGCCGAGCGGGTGTGGCAAAACCACTTTGATCTCATTGATTGCTGGTCTACTTCGTGGCGCATCTGGCTCGATGCATGTATTCGGTCATGAAGTTTCATCCATGTCTTCGTCGATGCTTGTACCTTATCGATTGAAGAATATTGGCTTCATCTTTCAACAATACAACCTGCTGGCCGGACTCACGGCATCGGAGAACGTTGCCGTTCCGCTCGTGGCCAGCGGATTCGACTGGCCCATGGCATTGAGCAAGGGAAAGATGTTGCTCGATACATTAGGCCTGAGTGCCCATGCCAACAAGCTTCCCAGTCAACTCTCGGGTGGCCAGCAGCAACGCGTTGCAATTGCGCGTGCATTGGTGCACTCGCCAAAGTTATTGCTTTGCGATGAGCCAACTGCAGCACTCGACGGTCAGGCGGGGCAAGCAGTCATGACGTTGCTGAGAGACCTTGCCGTTGCAGAGGATCGAGCTGCCATTGTGGTGACGCATGATCCACGCGTTTACAGTTTTGCAGATCGAGTGGTGCACATGGAGGACGGTCTCATTTCAAGAGTTGAAAGCGTATCGACTCCAAAACACCCGGTCGATCCGAATTCGACTTAGCACCGACCTATCTATCGGAAACCTGGAAGCTCCCTTACGACAGGAAGATAAACGATGTTGATCAAATTCGGCATTCCGCTCATCGCTGCCATCGCGCTTGGCTTTGGTATCGCGACATTGGGACATTTGACACCTAAAGAGCAACTTACGGCTGCGCTCAATCCGCCTCCTTTGACGAAGCTGGGAGCGAATACCATTTCTGGACTAGGTGAAGTTCAGATGGCTGGTGAGCCGATAGCTATCGCAACGCCCATCTCTGGAATTGTCTCGAAGGTGCATGTGATCCCCGGCCAAAAGGTATCCCCAGGTGAGCCCCTCTTTACATTGGACGATCGAGCATTGCGAGCGGAGCTTCTCAATCGGACTGCAACATGGTCAACCGCCAGCGCGAAGCTTCTTAAGCTAAAGGCTGGTACTCGCCCCGAGGACCTACCGCCAGCACGTGCGCGGGTGGCGGCGGCCACTGCAATCTTCAAACGCAACGAAGATGTTTGGAATCGTGCGAAACTGTTGGTCGAACAGCGGGCGTTAAGCGAAGAAGAACACAATGCACGCAAGTATGCCTACGAGCAGTCGCATGCTGCATTGGCACAAACCCAAGCAGATCTTACCAAACTGGAGGCCGGAACTTGGAGTCATGATATTGAGATCGCGGAATATGAGGTCGCTTCGGCCAAATCGAGTGTAGAACAAGTGCAAGTAGATCTCGACCGCTTGGTCGTTCGATCCCCTGTCGATGGTTTGGTCTTGCATGTCGATATTCGCCCAGGCGAACTTGCAGAATCAACAAGAAACGAAAATCCCCTTGTTCAGCTAGGAGTGAACGGACCACTTCGCGTTCGAGTCCAGGTTGACGAGGAAGATGCGAGCAGAGTAATCCCCAATGCGCGAGCTGAGGGTTTTGTGCGTGGGCGCGATCGCATCTCGATCGAACTGCGATTTGTCCGTATTGACCCCCGCATCGTCCCCAAAAAATCCCTGACCGGCGGCACTTCTGAGCGAGTGGATACTCGCGTTCTGTTCGTGGTTTACGAGGTCGTTGGCGCGACGCCTCCAATCTACGCAGGTCAAAAGTTGGATGTATTCATGGAGGGCTAGGCAATGCTGCGATAGCCCAGGACTGGCGGACACCGGCGGCAAGCTCTTAACTGCGCTAAGGAAATCCTCCACCGTCTGGCGACAGGTGGCTACCGATGCCAAGCGGTGGAAAACAAGTTCGAAACAAGCAAACCAGGACACGCATTGCTTTTGCTCTACTTGTTTCTTCCAGCACTCTTGATAGTTTTAGGATTCGTCGATAATGAATTTACTATGCCAAGTTTCAAAAGGAGTTGTTAGAGGTGGCGAATCACAAGATCCATGACGTCGAGGGAGTCGGACCCGTTCGCAGGGAAAAATTTTTGGCCGCCGGTATCAAGGATACAGACGGGCTTCTCAAGTCCACCAAGACACCCAAGCAACGAAAGAACTTGGCTGAGAAGACGGGGATCAGCGTCAAGTGGATCCTGAAGTTTGCGAACATGGCGGACTTGTACCGAGTCCCAGGAATCGGTTCTGAGTACTCGCAACTGCTCGAGGCCTCTGGCGTTGATACGGTCATCGAGCTTTCAACTCGCATTCCAAAGAACCTGCACACCAAAGTTTCCGAGGTAAACAAAGAGAAGAAGAATACGCGACAGCCACCTAGCCTGGCGGAGATCACCAACTGGATTGAAGAAGCGAAAAAGCTGCCGCGCTTTCTCGAGTACTAAGATTTCTAGGACTGTACGAGGCCAGCCCAACTGTTACTCACTCGAGGCAGATCGACTTGTCGGGGCAACAAAACAGCAGGATCGATCGTGCTTAGGTCAAGAAATGAGATCGCG
>Ga0315899_10004416_pt1 | contig 15215 bp, 14 predicted proteins | sample LakEriMetagenome_2_FD_203518 | JGI IMG/M metagenome (GOLD analysis project Ga0315899, IMG submission 203518) | Freshwater fungal communities from buoy surface, Lake Erie, Ohio, United States - Buoy 4 MA112 | ecosystem: Environmental > Aquatic > Freshwater > Lake | place: USA: Lake Erie, Ohio... | reverse complement strand
TTCGGCGCGATCGCAGGCTATGTTGGCAAGAAACTGTATGACGAAGGCAAGCTGACCGAATTCAAGAACGACCTGGTCGGCCGCTACAATGAAGCCAAGGTGAAGCTGGACGAGCAGCGCGCCGACAGCGGCTCGTCCTCGACCAGCCCGGTCGTCAGCAGCAACACCGCGCCCGGCGTGCCCCTGCCCCACTGATAAGGGCCGCGCTGGTAAAGCCGCGCTGGTAAAGCCGCACTGGCACTGACAATTTTCTCTCCGGCGGCGCATCCCCCCCGCATTGCCGCCGGTCACCGCCCGCCCGCTGCCGCGTCCCCCCTCTCACGGCAGCAGGCGGGCGGTTTTTCATGCCCTGGCAACATAGTGGGCCGGCGGGGGTTATCCTCCGGGGCGAACCAAAGATAAGAAGGAGACATTGGATGCGTACCCCGATGATGATGGCGCTGATCGCCGCGATGCTGCCGCTGGGCGCGTGCGGGACGGACGATTATGGCGGCGGCTACGGCTATGACCGTCCCTCCGACCGGCGCGGTCCGCCCCGCTACGACCGCTCGCGCGACCGGCGCGACGGCCAGCGCTACGAACGGCGCCGGCTGGGGGACAATGACGCCATCTATCGCGACCGCGACGGCCGCTATTATTGCAAGCGGGATGACGGCACCACCGGCACCATCGTCGGTGCTCTGGCGGGCGGCGTGCTGGGCAATGTCATCGCGCCGGGCGGATCGAAGACGCTGGGCACCATCCTGGGCGGCGCCGGCGGCGCGCTTGCCGGACGCGCCATAGATCGCAACGACATCAATTGCGAATGACGTGAAAAAGGGCACGGAAACGGATTTCCGCGCCCTCTTTCCTACCCGACGAAGATCGGGTTAGAGCTTTTCGGTGAGTTCCGGCACGACCTTGAACAGATCGCCCACCAGGCCGACATCCGCCACCTGGAAGATCGGCGCATCCTCGTCCTTGTTGATGGCGATGATGGTCTTGCTGTCCTTCATGCCGGCCAGGTGCTGGATCGCGCCGGAAATGCCGACCGCGACATAGACTTCGGGCGCGACGATCTTGCCGGTCTGGCCGACCTGATAGTCGTTGGGGACATAGCCCGCGTCGACCGCCGCCCGGCTCGCGCCAACCGCGGCCCCCAGCTTGTCGGCGAGCGGGAAGATGATCTGCTCGAACGTCTCGCTGTCCTTCAGCGCGCGGCCGCCCGACACGATGATCTTGGCGCTGGTCAGCTCGGGGCGCTCCAGCTTGGCGATTTCCGCGCCGACGAAGCTGCTGAGGCCCTTGTCCCCGGTCGAGGCGACCGCCTCCACCGTGCCGCTGCCACCGTCACGGGCCGCCTTTTCGAACGCGGTGCCGCGCACGGTGATGACCTTCTTGGCGTCCTTGGACTGGACGGTCGCGATCGCATTGCCCGCATAAATCGGCCGCGTGAACGTGTCCTCACCCTCGACCGAAAGGATATCGCTCAATTGCATCACGTCCAGCAAAGCAGCGACGCGCGGCGCGATATTCTTGCCGTTGCTGGTGGCAGGCGCGACAAACGCGTCATGGCTGCCCATCAACTCGACGATCAGCGGCGCAACATTCTCGGCAAGCGCATGGCCGAACGCGGCGTCGTCGGCCACATGGACCTTGCCCACGCCAGCGATCTTCGCAGCTTCGGCGGCGACACCGTCCACGCCCTGACCGGCGACCAGCAGGTGCACCTCGCCCAGTTTCGACGCCGCCGTGACAGCGGACAGCGTGGCATCCTTGACCGCGCCGCCCTCATGCTCAACCCAAACAAGAGTCTTCATCAGATTGTCCTTTCAACCCCGTGCGGGAAATCAAGCCGCGACGCCCAGCGCCTTCAGCTTCGCCACCAGTTCGTCCACATCGGCGACCTTCACGCCGGCAGAACGCTTGGCCGGCTCCTCGACCTTCAGCGTCGACAGGCGCGGCGCGATGTCGACGCCCAGATCGGCGGGCGTCTTGGTCGCCAGCGGCTTGCTCTTTGCCTTCATGATGTTGGGCAGCGACGCATAGCGCGGCTCGTTCAAGCGAAGGTCGGTGGTGATGATGGCAGGGGTATTGAGCTTCACCGTCTCCAGTCCGCCATCGACTTCACGGGTGACGTTCACCGTGCCGCCCTCAACCTCGACCTTGCTGGCAAAGGTGCCCTGCGGCAGGCCCAGCAGCGCGGCCAGCATCTGGCCCGTCTGGTTGCTGTCGTCGTCGATCGCCTGCTTGCCCAGGATGATGAGGCCAGCACCTTCCTCTTCCTGAACCTTGGCCAGCAGCTTGGCGACGCCCAGCGGCTCCACCTCATCGTCGGTCTGAATGAGGATCGCCCGGTCAGCGCCCATGGCAAGCGCGGTACGCAGCGTCTCCTGCGCCTTGGCAACGCCGATCGACACAGCGACGATCTCGGTCGCCACGCCCTTTTCCTTCAGGCGAATGGCTTCCTCGACCGCGATCTCGTCGAACGGGTTCATGCTCATCTTGACATTGGCCAGGTCCACGCCCGTCCCGTCCGCTTTCACCCGCGGCTTTACGTTATAGTCGATAACCCGCTTCACGGGCACAAGGATCTTCATCTCCAACATCCTCCATTATCAATGCCAGCGCGGGCGCGGGCGGCCCGTTTCCGGACCACCCGCACCCTCGATTTTTCCGTTCAGGCTGGTGAGAGCGTCAGGCCGCCTTCCTCACTTCTGCCACGATCTTCTTCGCCGCGTCGCCCAGGTCGTCCGCCGGAACGATGGGCAGCCCCGAATTGGCCAAGATGTCCTTGCCCTGCTGAACGTTGGTGCCTTCCAGACGAACGACCAGCGGGACCGACAGGTTCACTTCCTTGGCGGCGGCGACAATGCCGTTGGCGATGATGTCGCATTTCATGATGCCGCCGAAGATGTTGACCAAAATACCCTTCACCGCCGGGTCTTTCAGGATGATCTTGAAGGCCGCCGTCACCTTTTCCGTGGTGGCGCCGCCGCCCACGTCCAGGAAGTTGGCGGGGAATTCGCCGTTCAGCTTGATGATGTCCATCGTCGCCATGGCGAGGCCCGCGCCGTTCACCATGCAGCCGATGTTGCCGTCCAGCTTGATGTAGGCAAGGTCGTACTTCGACGCTTCGACTTCGGCCGCGTCCTCTTCGGTCAGGTCGCGCAGTTCGGCGATGTCCTTGTGGCGGAACATGGCGTTGCCGTCGAAGCCCACCTTGGCGTCGAGCACGAGGAGGTTGCCCTGCTCCGTCAGCGCAAGCGGATTGACCTCGATCTGCTCGGCATCGGTGTCGAGGAAGGCGGCATAGAGCGAGGCAGCGACCTTGGCGGCCTGCTTCGCCTGATCTCCGGTCAGGCCCAGCGCGGCGGCCACGGTGCGGCCATGGTGCGGCTGGAAGCCCGAAGCCGGATCGACCGAGAAGCTGTGGATCTTTTCGGGGGTCGAGTGGGCGACCTCTTCAATGTCCATGCCGCCTTCGGTCGACACGACGAAGGCGACGCGGCTGGTGGCGCGATCGACCAGCAGCGCGAGGTAGAATTCCTTGGCGATGTCCGCGCCATCGGTGACGTAGAGGCGGTTCACCTGCTTGCCCGCGTCGCCGGTCTGGATCGTGACCAGCGTGTTGCCCAGCATGTCGGTGGCATGGGCCTTCACTTCGTCAAGGTTGAAGGCGAGGCGGACGCCGCCCTTCGCATCGGGGCCGAGTTCCTTGAACTTGCCCTTGCCGCGACCGCCGGCATGGATCTGCGACTTCACGACATAAAGCGGCCCAGGCAGTTTCTTGGCGGCCTCGACAGCTTCGTCGACCGAGAAGGCGGCATAGCCGGCTGCGATCGGCGCGCCATATTTCGCCAGCAGTTCCTTGGCCTGATATTCGTGAATGTTCATGGGTCGGGCCCGTCCTTTTGCGATGAAGCAGATGACGGATCGATAAGCACAGGCGAACCCGGCAGGCCAGCGCAATTTGCAAAATCACTTTGCAAAATTGCAAATTTCATTCCTGTGAACCAGAGGAAAAATCGCAAAATTACGTCAAAATGCGCAAGCGACGGCGGCCCGTCCGGTGACTGCGACGATCTCCGGATCCTGCAAAGCGCGCAGCCTGCGCAGCAGTTCCGCTATGGTCAGGCCCTGCCTGTGCGATTTGCGGATTCCGCCCAGCGACTGAAGCCGGCGGAGTTGCAGGACGCTGAGGTTCCTCGCCATCGGCTTTGCCATGCAGGACGCCATCGGCTCAGACAGGCCGGCATTCATCAGCCCTGCTCTGACGCGCGACTCGGGGGACAGGGACGCGCAGCCCGCCAGGCAAAAGGCAAAAAGGCTGAACGCAATCGCGAAAAGAGCGGGTCTCATGCCATGCTTTCTGTCGCTCCTGCAGATAGGGCGCAAGAGCGGCAGCGGTGCGATGGTCGGGACTGCCACCCGGCGTCAATGGGCCGGCAGGATCATCCTCTGGTTCGCCTGCCGGTAGGCGTCGATCCGGCTTGCATAGCCGCGCGCCAGCCCTTCATAAGCTGCCTTGCCCTGTTCCGACTGGCTGCCCTGCGCCCGGATGAGCGCCATTTGCTGCCGATGCAGCAGATAATTGACATCCGTCTCCATATCTCGCCCTCCTCCTCTTTGCGTTCAGAAGTGTGGTCGATTGGACGATACCCGCTGTCGGCGCCCTCATGGGCTGGCCGTGACATGCGGAACGTCAGGGGACTCTATAGCACGGCAGCGGCCCCGTGGCGACCGCAATCGGCTCGCCCGGGCAACAGACCGCCCTGCCGCGGCCTCGTCCGGCCGCCCGCCAGGCCTTCCCGGCTGCAGTCGCAGGACCGCTTTTCGGTAAATTGCGTAAAAGGCTTGGATGCGCGCTGCGTAGATGCCAACATCTGCACGGAAGAAGCTGGGGGGCGTTCGGCTTGGGCGATACGTTGGCGGCTGGGCTGCAGGCAATTCATAGCGAACTGCTGCTTTTCGCCATGGTGGGCCTGTGGATCGGCGGCATCGACGATCTGCTCATGGATCTCCTTTTCCTCGTGCGGAAATATTGGCGCGACCTTTCGGTCTATGCGCGCCACCCCCGCATGACGACCGCGACCCTTCCTGCGGCGGCCGCGCCCGGAACCATCGCCGTCTTCATCCCCGCCTGGCGCGAAGCCGAGGTGATCGCGCCCATGCTGCGCCACGCGCTCAGCCAGTGGCAGGACGCGCGCTACCGCATCTTCGTGGGCGTCTATCCCAATGATCCCGATACCGTGACGGCCCTTACCGCCGTGGCCGAAGGGGAGCCGCGCATCGTCGTCGCAGTCAATCCCCGCCCCGGTCCGACCACAAAGGCCGACTGCCTCAACACGCTGTGGCGGGCGATGAGGGCATGCGAGGCAAGGGAGGGCTTAACGTTCAAGGCTGTCCTGCTCCACGACGCCGAAGATGTCGTTCATGCGGACGAGATCCGCCTGTTCGACTTCATGATCGACCGCTTTGCCCTCGTCCAGTTGCCGGTCCTGCCCCTTCCCGGCCGGGGCGGCTGGTTCAACCGGGCGATCGCCGATCATTATTGCGACGAATTTGCCGAAAGCCATGGCCGGCTGCTCACCGTGCGGGAGGCGCTGGGCGCGTCCATTCCCTCCGCCGGGGTCGCCTGCGCCTTCGAACGAGCCATATTGGGGCAACTGGTCGATGACCGCCACGGCGGTCCGTTCGATCCTTCTTCGCTCACCGAAGATTATGAGGTCGGCCTTCGGATCAGCGACATGGGCGGACGCGGCGTGTTCGTGCGGATGCGCGACCAGCGCGGTGGCCTGGTCGCAACCCGCGAATTCTTCCCCGACACACTGCACGAAGCCGTCCGGCAAAAGGCGCGCTGGATGGTCGGCATATCGCTGGCGGGTTGGGACCGGCTGGGCTGGCGGGGCGGCCCGGCCGAATGGTGGATGCGCATCCGCGACCGACGGGCGACGATGGCGGCGCTGATTCTCTGCGCGGCCTACCTCTCTTTCATCCTATGGGCGGCCATGCTGCTGATCGGGCTGCTGGTCGCGGTTCCGCCGCTCCATGTTTCGCCCTTCATGAAATGGCTGCTGACCGCCAACCTCATGCTGATGACATGGCGGATCGTCATGCGCGCACTCTTCACTGGTCGGGTCTATGGTTGGCGGCAGGGTCTCAGCGCGATCCCGCGCACGGTCATCGCCAACTATATCGCGATCCTGGCCGCGCGCCGCGCGATCTTCCTTTACGGCAGGTCGTTGTTCGGAAAGCCGCTTCGCTGGGACAAGACCAGCCATCGATTCCCCGACATGCAGGCCGACGCATGATCGGCGCCGTCCACAGCCGCCCCTTGCGCTTCCTTCTGCTCATGATGTTGAGCTGGGTCGGACTGCGCGTCGCCAGCGAGCAACTGCCGCGCATCGGGCCCTCGCCCGCGCCGTTGGCTGCCGCTTCACCCGTTCTCGCCGCATGGACACCGCAAACGGGTAAGCGAAGCACCCCGTCTGGGCGCGCGACCATAGTCGCGCTGTTCCCGCCAGCCCTCATCCCGGTCCCGCCGCCTTCGCCCAGCCTTCCGGCTCCCGCCCGGCGGCCAGACATCGCAAACCGCCCCGACGCCAGCATCGACCTGTTGCAATTCATCCATTTCTCGGTCGGTTTCGCCAATCGCCGCTACGGCACGAGCAGCATCGACGTCGCCGCATTTCCCGCCACGGCCTCCCCGCCTCCCAGCCTGTCCTCCCTGCCCGCTCAGGACCGATGGCGGGCGAGCAGCTGGGTACTTTGGCGCGACGGCAGCACCGTGCCGTCGGACGCCGCGGCGGTCGGGCGGCTCGGCGGATCGCAGGCGGGCATCCGTGTTGAGTATCTACTGTCCGACAGGGGATCGGCGCGCATGACCGCCTATGGCCGCCTCACCAGCGCACTCCAGCGGCCGGCCGCGCCCGAAGCGGCGGCGGGCGTCGCATTCCAGCCTGTGCATACCATCCCCGTCACCATCGCCGCTGAACGCCGTATCGCGCTCGGGGCCGGAGCACGCAACGCCACGGCCATCATGGCCGTCGGGGGCTTTGGCCCGATGCCTGTCGCAAAAGGGCTGGAGGCGGAAGCTTATGCGCAAGCGGGTGTCGTCGGCCTCCGCCGCACGGACCTGTTCATCGACGGCAAAATGTCGCTGCTCGCCCCGGTTCGGGGTGCCCCTGTCCGTGTCGGCGCTGCGCTCTCGGGGGGCGCGCAACCGGGTGTCAGCAGGCTTGACGCCAGTCCCGAACTTCAGCTGCGCCTGCCCCTCCCCAACGCCAACGCCCGCATGTCGCTCGAATGGCGTCAGCGAATCGCCGGCGACGCCCGCCCGGCATCCGGCCTGGCGCTGACGTTGGGCGCCGATTTTTGAGCGAACGAGGCTTTCGCCTTTATGCCGGGCGTCTTTGGGGTTAACCGAAGGCCAGCATGGATCTTTATCTGCCCATCGCCAACCTTTCGGTGAACGCGCTCGTCATTGTCGCGCTGGGCGGGGTCGTAGGACTGTTGTCGGGCATGTTCGGCGTCGGTGGCGGCTTCCTGACGACGCCGCTCCTCATCTTCTACGGCATCCCGCCGACCGTCGCAGCCGCCTCGGCCGCGTCGCAGGTGACGGGCGCCAGCGTTTCCGGCGTCGTCACCCACATATCGCGCGGCACGGTCGACTTCCGCATGGGTGGCGTCCTGATAGCGGGCGGCATCGTGGGCGCGGGGCTTGGCGTGCTGATCTTCCGGCTGCTCCAGCATCTGGGGCAGATCGATACCGTCATCGACATCCTCTATGTCCTGATGCTCGGCGGCATCGGCGGGCTGATGGCCAAGGAATCGATCCAGGCGCTCGTCGCGCTGAAGACCGGCAAGCGCGCGCCTGCCCGCAAGCGCCGTCACCATCCGCTCGTCGCCGCTCTGCCGATGCGCTGGCGCTTCTATCGCTCGGGCCTTTATATCTCCCCGCTCGCGCCCCTGCTGCTGGGCGTGGCCACCGGCATCCTCACCATGTTGCTGGGCGTGGGCGGCGGCTTCATCCTCGTACCCGCCATGCTCTATCTGCTGGGCATGACGACGCAGTCGGTGGTCGGCACGTCGCTGTTCCAGATTCTCTTCGTCACGATGGCGACCACGATGATGCACGCGATGACGACCAAGGCGGTCGATCTGGTGCTGGCCATGCTGCTGCTGGTGGGCAGCGTCACCGGGGCGCAGATCGGTACGCGCCTTTCCATGACGATCCGGCCGGAATATCTGCGCGTGCTGCTCGCTGCCATCGTGCTTCTGGTCGCCGCGCGGATGGCGCTGGGGCTGGGCTGGCGGCCGGATGCCATCTACACGATAGAGCTTGGCTGATGCGCAAGGCCGCCGCCCTGCTCCTCGCGGCCGTCGCCCTGCCGCTGGGCGGGGCGGACGCGCCCCAACTGGTGCCAGACGTGTCGCAGCGGGACGTGGAGATCCAGTACAGCTTCACCGGCGCTGACCTGCTGCTGTTCGGCGCCATCGTCTATCCAGACGGTCGTCGCCCGGAAAAGCCGGCCGACATCGTCGTGGTGCTGAAGGGACCGGAACAATCGGTCATCATTCGCGAAAAGCAAAAGGTCGCCGGCATCTGGGTCAATGCCGACACCGCGCGTTTCCGCTCCGCGCCGAGCTTCTACGCCATGGCATCGTCGAGGCCGATCAACCAGATCGTCGATGAACGCACCGCCGCCATCTACGAACTGGGCGTGGACAAACTGCAACTTTCCCCCTCCTCGCTGAACGACAGCGCCGAACTCAGCCGCTTCGAAAATGGCCTCGTCGCCCTGCGGGAGCGGTCCGGCCTGTTCGTGGAGCGCCCCGGCACGGTCGAGATCAGCGACGGCGTGCTGTACCGCGCGCGGCTGCCATTGTCGGCGCGCGTGATCGTGGGCGATTACACCGCGGAGACATTCCTGGTGCAGAACGGCCGCGTCGTCGCCGCGGCGGTACGCGACATCACCGTCCGCAAGTCGGGCTTCGAACAGTTCATGGCCAGCGCGGCGGAACACTGGTCCTTCTTCTACGGCCTTGCCGCCATCGCGCTTGCGGTCGGCATGGGCTGGGCAGCGGGCGCCATCGCCAAACGGATTTGACTTTCGCCCCCTTTATGTCGGACTAATGCGGCGAGAGGGGCAAAGGGGGGCAGGTCGGATGAGCGGGACGGAAGGCGGGCAAGCACATCCCTTCTACCGGCTGGACGCCCTTAGCCATCCTTTGCGCGCCTCGCTCTCGCGCGAGATGCATGTGCGCAAGATGCCCCGCCTTGGCACGCCATCCCGCGCCGTCCAGTTTATGCTGATGGTCGATGAGGAAGAAGCCCGCGCCAGCATCGCCGCGCTCGACAGCCTGCTCCCGCCGGAGGTGGCGCGCCCGCACGAGGGGGACCGTTTCTTCGCCTGCCCGCTCGACACGCTTGGCTTTTCCTGGGAACGGCACAGCGAATTCATCACCTACAGCTTCATCGTCGCGACGGACGGCCTGCCCTTCGACCTGGCGCCCTTCCACGGCGTCGGGCCCTGGATCGACCAACTGCCCGGCCGTATCATCCGGTCGACCCAGATCGCGCTGGTCGGCGACGAACCCGACGGCGCCACCATCGCCGCGCATTTCGCGTCCGACGACCTCATCATATCGGACGTAGCGCAGGGCCGGGCACGGATATGGAGCGACTTCCGCTTGCACGACTGCGGCTTTGGGCGCTTGCTCATCCATGATCGCGGGCTGGAGGGCGCCGAAGCCGCCCTGTTGGTCCAGCGCCTTCAGGAACTCGGCAATTACCGCAAGATCGCCCTGCTGGGCCTTCCCGAAGCGCAACAGGCGACGCCCGCCGTCGCCGCTCTGGAACGGCGTCTGACAGAAGTCACGGCGCAGGTTGCGCAGCCCAGCGCGGACGCCGACGCGGTACTGGAAAAGCTATCGGCGTTGAGCGCCGAACTGGCCCAGATCGTGGCGCGAACCCGTTATCGCATGAGCGCCACCCGTGCCTATGCGGAGCTCTGCCTGGATCGCATCCGCCGGCTCGATGTCGCGCCGGTGCGCGGCTATCGATCGCTGGACGACTTCACCGAGCGGCGTCTGCTGCCGGCGATGCGGACCTGCGACGCGTTCAATCGGCGGCTGGAGGATCTGTCGCAACGCACCGCCTGGACCAGCGCGATGCTGCGAACCCGGGTCGATACCGCGCTTGCCCGGCGCAACCGTGACCTTCTGGCGTCGATGGACCGGCGCACCGGGCTGCAATTGCGCCTTCAGCACACGGTGGAAGGACTGTCGGTCGTCGCGATCAGCTATTATGCGCTGGGCCTGTGGCATTATTTCAGGGAAGCGCTGGAGGCGCAGGGCGCGCATCTGCCCGGCTGGATCGACCTGGCCCTCATACCGGCGATCGTCGTCGCCGTCTGGGCCGGGCTTCGCCAGCTCAAGAAGGTGAAGCGGCCGCGAGGCAGCGCCCCTGCCGATCATTGATCCGTCACCCGCCGCCGACGATCGCCGCATAGTCCGCGCCGTCGACATTGCTCCCCGACATCACGACCACGCTTGCGCCGTCGTCCTGCGGCGCAAGGCCCGCCAGCATCGCCGCCAGCGCGACCGCGCCGCCCGGCTCCACCACCAGCTTCAGCGTCGAAAAGGCGAACCGCATGGCGTCGCGCACCTGGTCGTCATCGACCACCAGCCCGCCGGAAACCAGCGCCCGGTTGATCGGGAAGGTCAGCGCGCCCGGGCTGGGCGACATCAGCGCATCGCAAATGGTGCGCGCATCGGGCCGCACGCTTTCCCGCACGCCGCTCGACAGCGACCGGGCCGTATCGTCGAACCCGGCAGGTTCGACCGTGTAGATGCGGGTAGATGGCGCTCGCGCCTTGACGGCAGTTGCGATGCCGGCGGTCAGGCCGCCGCCGCCGCAACAGACCAGTATCTGCCCCACTTCGACGCCGGCCTCCGCCGCCTGGTCCAGTATCTCCAGCCCCGCCGTGCCCTGCCCGGCGATGATGAAAGGATCGTCGAAGGACGGCACCAATGTCGCGCCGCGTTCCTGCGCCAGCGCGGTGGCGATTTCCTCGCGGCTTTCCGTATGACGATCATAGGTCACGACCTGCGCGCCCAACGCGCGCGTGTTGGCCAGCTTGATCGCGGGTGCGTCGGCCGGCATGACGATGACGGCGGGCATGGCGAGCAGGCTGGCGGCCGCCGCCACACCCTGCGCATGGTTGCCCGAAGACCAGGCGACGACGCCCGCCCGCCGCTCCGCCGCGTCGAGCCGCGCCAGCCGGTTATAGGCGCCCCGGAACTTGAACGATCCCGTGCGTTGCGCGCCCTCGAACTTGATCAGCACGCGGCGACCGCAGCGCTCATTGAACGCCGCATTTTCCAGCAACGGCGTCCGCACGGCGGCGGGCGCGATCATCCGTGCGGCGTCCAGGACATCTTCGACGGTAATGGCGGGCGTGTGCGGCATGACGGGCCTCCTTTGCCCAGCCCCCTAGCCGCTCGGGAGAGCGCGATGAAGCGCCAATGGCGGCGGCGCGGCCTGCTTGCTCCTCCTCATAAACATGATATAACTATGATATCATGTTTATGAGGAGGAGCGTGCCATGACCCTGCTTCAGGCCACCCGCGAAAAAGAGGCCTCGACCGCCAGTGGCTATATCATGCTTCTTCTGCTTGCATTCTGTATAATCGGGGCGCTGGCCGGGCTCAGCCTGATCGGTTCGGAAGGCAGCGGCACGCTCGGCGCGATCCTCCTCCCGCTGTCTATTTCGCTGTTCATTTTCACGGTGCCGGGCTTCTACCTGATCCAGCCGAACCAGGCCGCCGCGATCCTCCTGTTCGGCGATTATCGCGGCACCGACCGAACCGCCGGCCTGCGCTGGGTCCTGCCCTGGCTCAGCCGCCAGAAAGTCAGCGTCCGCGTCCACAACGTCACCTCGGAAAAGCTCAAGATCAACGACAAGCGCGGCAATCCCGTGGAAATCGCGTCCAATGTGGTGTGGCGCGTGACCGACACCGCGCAGGCGCTATTCGACGTGGACGATTATAAGGCCTTCGTCGAAATCCAGATCGAAAGCGCTGTCCGGGCAATCGGGTCGCGCTATCCCTATGACGATTTCGACCATGAGGAAAAGACGCTGCGGGGCGACGGCGCCCATGTCGCGGACGAATTGCAGGCCGAATTGCAGGAGCGAGTCGCGATCGCCGGGGTCAGCATCGACGAATGCCGCCTTACCCACCTCGCTTATGCGCCGGAAATCGCGCAGGCGATGCTGCGCCGGCAACAGGCCGAAGCCGTGATCGCCGCCCGGACGCGACTGGTGGAAGGCGCCGTGTCCATGGTCGAACTCGCGCTGGAGCAATTGTCCGCCAAGAATGTGGTCGAACTGGACGATGAGCGCCGCGCCGCCATGGTCAGCAACCTGATGGTCGTGCTGTGCGGCGAGCGCGATGCCCAGCCCGTAGTGAACACCGGCACTCTCTATCAATAGGTCCGCGGTGCCAACGGATGCCCCCTCCGCGCGCAAGGCCTTCCCGTTGCGACTCGACCCGGCGCTTTATCGCGCATTGGAGCGGTGCGCTGCAGCAGAATTGCGCAGCGTCAACGCGCAGGTGGAACTGCTTTTGCGCGAATCCCTGGCCCGGCGTGGCGTTGCCCTGGCGGACCCGGCGATGCGTCCGCGCGGTCGGCCACCAAAATCAGGTTGATCGTCAGGGCCTTATATCGTGCGACGGAAATCGGAACTGGACTAGTCTGCCTCCCTTCCGCTGCTGAAGCGGTCGATCAATAGGGCGAATAGTGATCGTTTTTATCGATCTTCCCGTCCGAGAAAACCAATTTCCCATCCCCCCGCCGAATTCATACATGCGGCATTGCAACGCCAACCTCTCAAGCAAGGAACTGGATAGCCCATGGCTCTCATCAACACTCCCCTTCAGCCCTTCAAGGCCACCGCGTACAAGGAAGGCAAGTTCGTCGACGTCACGGACGCCGATGTGAAGGGCAAGTGGGCCGTCTTCTTCTTCTACCCGGCCGACTTCACCTTCGTCTGCCCGACCGAACTGGAAGACCTGGCGGACATCTACCCCACGCTGCAGGGCATGGACGTGGAAGTCTATTCGGTGTCGACCGACACGCATTTCTGCCACAAGGCCTGGCACGACACCTCGCCGGCCATCGGCAAGATCAATTATTACATGCTGGGTGATCAGAACCACGCGCTGTCGAACCAGTTCGGCGTGCTGCGTGAGGGCGTCGGCCTCGCCGACCGCGGCACCTTCGTGCTCGATCCCGAGGGCGTGATCCAGCTGGTTGAAATCACTCCCGAAGGCGTCGGCCGCAACGCCGCCGAACTGCTGCGCAAGGTGAAGGCGCTGCAATATTGGGCGAGCCATCCGGGCGAAGTCTGCCCTGCCAAGTGGGAAGAAGGCGCCGAAACCCTCGCGCCGTCGCTCGACCTGGTCGGCAAGATCTAAAAAGACCGGCGCCGCCGGGGTGAGGACCATCCACCCGCTCCGGCGACGCCATGAGGTTGAGACTGGCCTACTCCTGCAAAAGCAGGGGCCAGTCCCGCCTGGGAAGTCGGCTCCTGCTTTTGCAGGGGTCCTTCGCGAAAAGTCATAACCGCATCCGCCGGGCCTTCGGGTCGCACCGTCCGGCGCATGCGCCTCCGCGCCGCACGAACGGGCGCGCCATCAACGGAGCTACGATCATGTTGGACGCAAATCTCAAGGGCCAGCTCAAGGCCTATATGGCGAACATCACGCAGCCCATAGAGCTGGTGGCGTCGCTTGACGATAGCGCAAAGTCGCGCGAGCTCAAGGAGTTGCTGGGTGAGATCGCCGAGCTGTCGGACAAGGTGAGCGTCACATCGGGCAGCGGCAAGCGAGTCCCGAGCTTCATGATACGGCGCGTGGGCACGGACATCGGCGTCACCTTCGCCGGGCTGCCGATGGGACATGAATTCACCAGCCTCGTGCTCGCGCTGCTCCAGGTCGGCGGCCATCCGTCGAAGGCGGCGCAGGACCTGATCCAGCAGATCCGCGACCTCGACGGCGACTTCGCGTTCGAGACCTATTTCTCCCTGTCCTGCCAGAATTGCCCGGACGTGGTGCAGGCGCTGAACCTTATGAGCGTATTGAACCCCCGGATCAGCCATGTCGCCATCGATGGCGCGCTGTTCCAGGAAGAGGTCGACGCCCGCAAGGTCATGGCCGTACCCACTGTCTTTCTGAATGGCGAACCCTTTGCCAGCGGTCGCATGGAGCTGGAGCAGATCGTTGCGAAGATCGACAGCGGCGCGGCAGCGCGAGCCGCCGAAAAGATCAAGGCCCAGGATCCGTTCGAAGTGCTGGTGATCGGCGGCGGCCCCGCTGGGGCGGCGGCGGCGATCTATGCGGCGCGCAAGGGTATTCGCACCGGCGTCGCGGCGGAACGCTTCGGCGGACAGGTGCTCGACACGATGGATATCGAGAATTTCATCTCGGTCAGCCGCACCGAAGGGCCCAAGCTCGCCTCAGCACTGGAGGCGCACGTCAAGGAATATGACGTGGAGATCATGAACCTCCAGAAGGCGGCAAAGCTGATCCCTGCCAGGGCCGAAGGCGGCTATCATGAAGTCGTGCTGGAAAATGGCGCGTCCTTGAAGGGCAAGACCCTCATCCTCTCCACCGGCGCGCGCTGGCGGCAGATGGGCGTTCCCGGCGAAGACGAGTATAAGAATAAGGGCGTGGCCTATTGCCCGCACTGCGACGGTCCGCTGTTCAAGGGCAAGCGCGTCGCGGTGATCGGCGGCGGCAACAGCGGCGTCGAGGCGGCGATCGACCTCGCCGGCATCGTCGCCCATGTGACTCTGATCGAATATGACAGCCAGTTGCGCGCCGACGCCGTTCTCCAGCGCAAACTCGCCAGCCTGCCCAACGTCAAGATCATCACGTCGGCGCTGACGACGAAGGTGGACGGCAATGGCGAGAGGGTGACGGGCCTTAGCTACAAGGACCGCAACCACGGCACCGAGCATGACATCGAACTGGAAGGCATCTTCGTTCAGATCGGCCTTGTCCCCAACACTGAATGGCTGAAGGACGCGATCGCCCTTTCGCCACGTGGCGAGATCGAGATCGACGCGCGCGGCGAGACCAGCCAGCCCGGCATCTTCGCGGCGGGCGACTGCACGACCGTGCCTTACAAGCAGATCGTCATCGCCATGGGCGCGGGATCGACCGCG
>Ga0315899_10004415_pt1 | contig 15215 bp, 15 predicted proteins | sample LakEriMetagenome_2_FD_203518 | JGI IMG/M metagenome (GOLD analysis project Ga0315899, IMG submission 203518) | Freshwater fungal communities from buoy surface, Lake Erie, Ohio, United States - Buoy 4 MA112 | ecosystem: Environmental > Aquatic > Freshwater > Lake | place: USA: Lake Erie, Ohio... | reverse complement strand
AATTCAAGCCGACGATTCTACTGGTTCAAGAAATCGAAGGTCGAGAAGTAATGTATAAGCTTGCGGCCGTCCTCAAAGACCGGCACAATGTGAACTACCGAGTGGCCTTTATTGATGGAAACGATCGCTCGACAGAACAAGATGTCGCGATACTGTATCAATCAGGCTTGGTTGAGTTTTCGAGGCGGGAACAAAACAATGAGATGTTCCGAAGTCGGGACTACTACAATCTCTCGAAGCATTTGATCGGGCGTTTTGAATGGCAAGTTGGAGATCAAGTGGAATCGTTGACCGTGCTCAATATACATCTTCGAGCAACTGCGGAAGCTTCCGATCCCAGAATCAAACAATGCAAATTAGCTCACGAGTGGGTGCGACGCCAAGTCGAGCAGGGTGAGAATGTGATCATCGCAGGCGACATGAATGTTGAGGAGCTCGCCGGCAGCGTAACCCCCGAGGGTGATGGCATGCACTGGATAATGGGGCGAAGTACTGCAAGCACAAAAGATGACTTAGTAGACTTGCTCGAACGAGCGCCGGCAGAGAAACGCAAAACGCATTTATTACTGGATCGACAGTTCGATCGAATTCTCGCATCCCCTGCCATGATGAAAACGGTGGGACCCGGCATTATTTTTCAAAAGATCGAAGTACTGAGTGAGCACAATATCCGGGGCGAGGGAATTGATCTCGACCATTGGGACACCCGGTACACCAAGCCGCATAATGAGCGGGACATTAGCGATCACCATCCGGTGATGGCCACTTTTCTAGTTCGTTAGTTTACGAACTGCATTATGAGATTGGAAAGGAAATCACAAGAGTGAGAACGGTTGGAGATCAAGTTCGTATCGCAATCGTTCGAGAATGTTCTGCGCCCAAACTGGGTAATGTGTTTCCCGGCGCGGATTTTGCCGACATGTCTTACGAGACATTCTGCAAAGCGGCATCAGCGATCGGGGCTGCTGTCGACCAATTACAACGCTCTAACAATCGCAGCGTCGATGGATGGGGTGTAGGTTACTACTGTTCGCACATGGTTCAGGCCATGATGGAATCGACGGGAAAAAATACTAGCTTGGGGACGATTCTACTACTCGCGCCGTTGCTCGTTTCGGGAGAAAGTAAAAAGTCCATGTCTCATGTTCTTGCTAACATGAACGACCGCGATACCGCTTTGGTTTATGAATCGATACGCATGGCCAATCCGGGAGGGATGGGAAAAGCGGATCAGATGGACGTCCACGAATCATCACCTACCTCGCTTCTCGAAGCCATGCGTTTCGCGTCCAGTTATGACGATGTAGCCCTTCAATACGTCAGTGAATTTGGGTTAGTGACACAGTTAGCCCAAAGAATTACCGAGCTTGTAAAATCGTCAGCTCAAGAACAGCAACGAGATGGGCATGGGGAAGGAATAGACTCTACCCAACTAGCTGCGACAGTATTCAATCGTGTTGTACAACGATTACAGATTGAAGTCTTAGCAGGACGCGTTGACAGTTTAATCGCGAGGAAATCGGGAATCGAACTTGCTCAATTGGTTATGAATCAATGCAGAGAGATATTGCGGGCACAGTCGAGCGAGGGCGATTGGCAGGCCCGATGGAGCGAGATGGACCACTGGATGCGCGAGAAGCGGAATAGTGAAGAAAAACAGTTAGCGAATCCGGGTACAACGGCCGACTTGATAGCAGCTGCCATTTTCTTTTGCATGCAAAACGGATTATGCGATGTCCCTGATCGGTGATTTCTCGAGCTATTACCCCTATCTTAACTGGTTTACCTTGATTCCCTCCCCATATGATTGTTATGAGGTATCTGGTGGAGGAGTGTAAGAACAGAACAGGGAATCATTAGTTTGTACCTAGTTGATCAGATAACCACGAACAGTTCCAGAGAAAGGAGTTGGCTTTCTTTTTTTTACAGCTGTTTCGTTTTCTGCCTTGTTTTGACATCGCTATTGAGTTCTATGGGGTGCAGGATTCTTCGGAATCGAACCGAGAACAAACAATTAGTTCATGCACGACAGCTGTCATTGCGAGGTGCCGATGCATTGCAACGGTCCCGAGCGCAGGATGCCGAGCTACTATTTTCGGAGGCGATAAAGCAATCGCCCATGGACGAGAGAGCTCACTGGGGATATGCAACGACACTTTGGAATCGCGGCGATCACACGAAAGCCATTGATCATATGAGAGAGGCCATACGACTCTCTGGTGATAACCCGCAGTATTTAGTCCAGTTCGGCGAAATGCTTCTGACCCAAGGAAATTATGCGGAAGCAGAATCCGCCGCCAATGCCGTGTTGTCCAACAACCATAAGAATCCGGCAGCATGGGCATTGAGAGGTAGTGTACATCAAGCCCAAAGAGAGTGGGATAAAGCTCGAAATTGTTACCAGAGAGCGTTGTTGATTCAAAGCGACTATCCAGACGTTCAGCTACAGCTGGCAGAGGTGTACCGTACCTTAGGAAAGCCGCAACGATCGCTAGCCGTTTTGGATCGCATGGTTGATTTACACAACACGGCCAGCCATGATCCAGAAGCCCTACTGTATCGCGGTCTGGCATTAGCAGATCTCGGACGAACACAGGAAGCTGCGTCGACACTTGCCAAGGCATCGGAACGGTTACCGGTTGATGACGTTCAGAAACAGCTTCAGATCGTTCACGCCCAGCATCGCATAGGAGAGCTAGTTGCAGCCCGAATAACTCTAGGCAAGGTGCGATCGAGCAATGCAGAGATACCTGAAGTCGCCCGTTTGCAGTCCATGCTCGACATGTCATTTGCACACCTTTCGGACCCCGTGAAACCCCTGACGGAACCCACGCCCGAGGAATTTTCATCACCATCGTTAATGGCCAGCCCTCTGCCCGGTTCTGAAGGCTGGGTTCGTCGTTAGACGAAGATAGATAGATGCGGTAGGATGGAGTCTCTTCCGGCGTTATTCGGCATCTAAGATGTCTTTGACTAGCTTATGATTCCGAGTTGTCGCCTGCCCCTAGCGTAATCTAACCACGTGATCCCTTGGATATTCAAAGAATGTTTCGGCCTGAAGTCATCGCCATGAGTCCTTACATCCCTGGCGAGCAACCGCAAACGGGAAAGGCAATCAAGCTTAACACTAACGAAAATCCTTATCCGCCGTCTTCTAAGGTAGCGGAGGCCATTGCCGCTGCTGCAAGTCGTTTGGAGCGGTATCCCGATCCTTTGGGCACAGCTTTTCGCATCGCAGCGGCAGGGGTCTTAAAAGTAGATCCCGATATGATTTTATGTGGCAACGGAAGCGACGATTGCTTGACAATTCTTACGCGAGCTTTTGTTGGGCCGGGACAGAAAATCAGGTTCCCAAGTCCTAGTTATGTACTTTATCGAACCTTAGCCGAATTGCAGGGAGCTCGCTTTGAAGAAGTACCCCTCAATCGTAATTTTGAACTGAGTGACGAGTTCTTCCAAAGCTCTCAAGATTTGCGATTGGTATATATCCCGAATCCCAACAGCCCCACTGGTACGCTTATCACACACAAGCAGATACTTAGATTGGCAGACGAATTGGCGTGTCCTGTGATCGTCGACGAAGCCTATGTCGACTTCGCTCCGACCAGCGCAGTCAGATTGGTCGCTGACAATCCGAAGATTATCGTAACCAGAACACTTAGCAAATCCTATGCCCTGGCCGGTCTGCGTTTCGGATACTTGGTGGCAAACCCCGAAATCGTATCCATGCTCCGCAAGGTGAAGGATTCCTATAACACGGATATGCTTTCCATATCTGGAGCGACGGCAGCTATATCGGACCAATCATGGCTGAAGGAGAATGTCGCCAAGGTGATTCGAACCAGGGAACTTATGACCGGCGAACTGAGATCGATCGGCTTCTCCGTTATCGACTCGCACGCCAACTTTGTTTGGTGCACCCATACGAAACTTGCTGCAAAGCCCATTTACGAGGAGCTCAAACAGCGTGGCATTTTAGTTCGTTACATGAACTACCCCTCTTGGATGGATGGGCTGCGCATAAGCGTTGGAACAGATGAACAAATCGCTGCAGTGATGCTTATTCTAAGAGAGATCGTTGACCGTCGCGTTGGTGGCGGCGTCTGATCATCGAATCTTGCGAATATGCTTCAAAAAATCGCGTTCCATCTTTTCTAGATCTTCTCCGAAGCATGCTCGAAAGAGCGCAAGACGCTCTTTAGAGTCTGCAGGTGCACCGATCGGAAGCTTGCGAACCAAAGTCAGATATTTGACCATCGCTTTGGGGTTTGAGTTAACCAGAAAGTGAAACAGTCCCCAGGATTCCGCATAAGCAATCGTTGTCGTTTCTCCATTCCTGAGCCGCGAGTCGTCGATTAACAATGTTGCGAGCGCGTCAGGCCTCCTTGCTGGCAGGGTTTGCATCAAGTTAGAGTAGTTAAACGTATTCAACTTACCAATACCGGCTGGTGTTTCGAAAAAGGTTGCAATTCCCTCGCTTAGCCAGAGTGGATTATCGCCGAGTCGTGTTTGCAAACCACAGTTAAAGGCCATCTGGTGGGAGGCCTCATGGATCACCGTAGAAACCGTTCGCTCCGCTTCGGGGCGAGACAGTATCGTGGTAAGCAAAGCATCTCGATTGACTTTGACACCAGAGGGTAACACCCCTTCGACTCCAGTAAGATCATAGGAAGCAAGCCGGTTTTTTGACTGGTGATAGTATCCAAAAGTCCCTTCAGACCCTTCGAAGTCTTGTTTTGCATAGGCCACGTAGTCCTCTTTGGTGGCGAAAATCATAGCAACCAAGGGGAATCTGGGTTTTTGAAGCTTGAGCCCTTTGGATTGCCAGAACTTAAGGAATCCAGCCAGTCGTTTCTCATAGAGACTAGCATTCCATCGCGCATAAGTTTCGGTCGTGTTGTAGCAAACCACGTAATGGTCTGTGGAAAAGAATTTGCTCCCGACAGGCATCTCGCCAAGAATTTTTTCGCCTAATTCGTTGGGGGGAGTGATAACGAGAGGTTCACTAAGCTCTTCGAGCGACTCGAATTGATCGGGGCTAACCACCTCCAAAGCACCGTCGCCATTTAGGAGCAAGTATCCCAGCCCGGGCCTCTCGATAACGAGTTCACCTGTTTTCGAAGCCGTGCCTTGCGGTGTTGCATAAGTTATTCGAACAACCTTTGAGGAGGGCGAATCTTCGCCGGGCGGTTGCAACGCGAGAACGAAGTTTAGGCAGCACAATCCATGAAAAACAAGAAAGCACACAGCCAGTGCGATCGAGCATTTGAACCAGCTCAACAAAAAATGAGCCAGCGGAACCTGTGGGCTCAGATGCCCTCCCCCCGTGGAGCAACTGCGTTGGCTAATTTCCATGAAGCGACTCCGGATCGGGAATGTTTAAGGTGTATGGTTACGATTGAATTTTACTCGAATCAGGAGAATCGAGGCAAATCCGATGCCGAATAGCAATAGAGGGCGGTTTCCTTTCGTTGCCGGCGAAGCGAGAAATTGCTGGCTGACGATTATTCCTCTTTTGCGCTAGCTGAGGGCAATTTGCGTCGAAACACAGCCACAATATCCTCGACTGGAACAACATAGAGCTGGTTGTCGGCTTCAAAATCGACAGGGATGGCGCTTTTCGGGTGAAAAAGAACCTTGTCATATTGCTTTAGGGGCACATCCTCATCGTGTTCAACCTGGCGACTAATGGTAACGATCCTGCCGGTGATCGTTGGGATCTCAGCCGCATCTGGGAGCGCAATCCCACCTTTGGTTTCTCGTTTTGGTTCGTCCTTTCTAACCAGGACTCGAGCACCGATGGGTTCAATGACGTCGAATTCAATTTGTTTTTTTGCCATGACGAAAGCATAAGGGACTACTCGAAATCGACAAGTACTTTTGGACTTGCATCAATCTCAGTTTTCGTCATACTCCTGGGCTTCCGAAAAATGGAAAGTCTGTCGAAAGACCGAAAAAACAGGCTACCCCGCGGGCGATTCGCTCCGCTTGGCACCGTAAAACCGTTTTAGAAATATTTAGGCAATGATCGAAACAATCGAAGTGGCGAATCGCGAGGCGCGTGGCACGCGTGCGATGATCAAAATTCGTGAAAGTGGCAGCATTCCAGCGATCCTTTATGGCCACGGTGAGGAAAATGTCTGTTTGACGGTATCACTGGACACCATCAACAAGCTGATCAAACACGGAACAAAGCTGGTAAACTTGACCGGTGCTGTGACGGATTCGGCACTTTTGAAGTCAGTTCAGTGGAGCAGCATGGGTGACTACATTATCCACGTTGACTTTGCTCGCGTCTCCCAAACAGAAGCAGTAGATGTCACCTTGCCGGTACATTTGGCAGGTGAGGCACCGGGGGCATTGACTGCAGCGGGGCAATTGCGATTTGTGACTCACCAAGTGACGATCCGGTGTCCGGCATCGAGTATTCCCGAATTTTTGGTATGTGATATTAGCCAATTGCAGATTGGTCAGGCGATTCACATGAACGACTTGGTATTGCCTGAGGGGGCGACGCCGGTCACTGTAGATTCGGTGGTCATTGCCCAGGTCGTAGCAGTTGCCGGAGCAGCGACCTGATATGCTCGATTGCTTTGATCGCGACACGCGGTCGATTGCGGTGGCTTTTTTGGTAGAGCGGGTAAGCTGTGCGGACTGTATGGTTTCTCGCGAGGCGAGTTTGAAACAAAGGTTAGTGTTGAAAACAAAGTAGACGATAAATGGGTTCAGTTGACGAGTCTTCCACTGGTATTTTCATGGTGGTGGGACTTGGAAACCCAGGGTCCAAGTACAATTGGACTCGCCACAACATTGGATTTGAGTGCTTGAATTACCTGCATTCGCAGCTAGGCGCCCCGTCCCATCAGGGATCCCCGTCGCTGCAGAGCAAGTTTGAAGGGCAGTTTGTTAAATGTCAGTTGGACGGACGTGATGTTCGGCTTATTTGGCCTTTGACCTACATGAATCAGAGTGGGCGGTGCGTAAGCCAGTTCATGAGATTCTACCGCGTAGAACCGAAGAACGTTTTGGTGATTTGCGATGACCTGAGTTTGCCTCTAGGCAAGCTTCGGTTACGGAAATCGGGTTCGAGCGGCGGCCAGAAGGGACTGGATGACATCCTTCGCTGTGCTGGTACGCAGGACATCCCGAGACTTCGGATTGGTATTGACCCAACTCCAGTCCACTGGGAAACGGCTGACTATGTCCTCAGCAAATTTACGACATCTGAGATGGAATCGGTTAAGATTAGTCTTGAGCGGTCCGTCTTGGCAGTCCGAAGATGGTTGGCAGTTGGGATCGAAAAGGCAATGAGTGAATTCAATGCTGACCCCACGGCCCCGCAAAAACAAAAACCGAAACGAAAAGCTGATGCTTCGGAAGGGAGCGGGCAGCTTTCGAATTCGGAGCAACCTTAATTGAAATCATTCACGGCGAGACGAAAAAGCGTAGGAGTTTGAAACTTGGCTACCGGAAATTACGAGTGTTTCTTTTTGTTCGACAGCAATCACTATGCTCGGGATCCGGGTGGCGTCGCTGCGAATCTTCAATCGATGATTACCGATCTCGGTGGTGAGATTCTTGTGAGTCGATTGTGGGCTGAGCAGAGACTGGCGTATCCCATCAAAGGGCACCAAAAAGGAACTTACTGGCTCACGTACATCAAGCTCGATACATTGAAGCTCAAAGAGTTGAATCGCGCATGTCAGCTCAACGAGAGCTTGTTGCGGTTCATGTTTATCAAGGTTGACGAACGATTGATCGATGCGTTGGTTGCACACGCACAAGAAAAGGTCGTTATTCCTATTGATGCAAAGAAATTACAAGCGGTTGGCGTTGGCTCGGATGTCGACGACGAAGAAATCGAAGTCGAGGAAGAGTAAGATACTCCTCTTCACTAGCGTCCAGTTTTGCATCTTGACGCCATTCAAGATGTACAATGAGGAGTGTTCAGCATGGCTAGTTACAACAGGGTCATTCTCCTTGGTAATTTAGTTCGAGACATCGAACTGCGTTACACGAATAGCAGGGTAGCGATCTGCGAAAACGCGGTCGCTGTCAACGAAAAGAGAAAGAATGCTGCGGGCGAGTGGGTAGATGAAACCAGTTTTATCGACGTCACTTTTTTCGGCAGGACCGCAGAGGTCGTCTCCGAATACCTAAGCAAAGGCTCCCCGATTTTTATCGAGGGCCGCATGAAGCAAGATCGTTGGGAAAAAGATGGACAAAAGCGTAGCAAACTCTACGTGATCGTCGATCGAATGCAGCTGATTGGGGCTAAGGGTGAAGGCAAAGGGCCATCACAAAAGCCGCAAAGCGCTCCACAACGATTTTCGGACTCGGATCCTAACATGAGCATGCATGTTTCCGAGGTAGGCGACGATGCATTCGTCGCGGAAGATATGCCGTTCTAATTAAATTTTTCAGTCACCTAAACTTTTGATAACCAATACGATTCAAAATGCCAGCACGAAAGATGCGAGTCCCTACGTTTCCCAGACTTCCAAAGGGACCGAACGGCGGAATTCAGTTGATGCTTATTCAAAATGTTGAGCATCTTGGTAAGTCCGGCGAAGTAGTCGAAGTTAAAGCTGGGTATGCCAACAATTTCTTGTTGCCTCAAGGTCTAGCTATCATCTCGACCGAGCACCACAAGCGCATGGTTGAGAAGCATAAAGCTAAGCTTGCTGAGATCGAGCAAAAGAGACTTGCTTCGCTCCGCGATCTCGCAGTCGAACTTTCCAAGCAATCCCTCAACATCGAAGCAAACGCAAACGAAGAAGGTCACTTGTACGGTAGCGTAGGAGCCACGGAAATCGTTGCCGCACTTAAGGCAAACGGCTTCAACATCATTGCAGACCAAATCAAATTACAAGGTGTTCTCAAGGAACTCGGACTTTACACCGTCAAAGTCCAACTTCACCAAGAAATCTCCACAGAAGTCAAGGTTTGGGTTGTTCCAGCAGCCAGCTAAGCCGGCTTGAATGCACCGATAATCTCAAGAGGGGAACTGCGAAAACAGTTCCCTTTTTTCGTTTTAAGGTCAATTCATTAGTGCCACAACTCGGAGATAACCCTGACTGGATAACCGCCGAAATACCCCCCCACGTGAGGGCGTGTTGCTTTAATCAGCCGTAACGCGATAGCGTCCGGTTATTGTACGTTAACCGTGTGCTAGCGTTCTGCGGCTGATGCTTATTTTTCAAGTAAGCAATTAAAGCAGCAAGCCCGTAAGCAAGGGACAATGTCTCGGGGAATTCCCCTGCTTAAGCGTCGGATTTTGGTCAACATCAACTCCGAGTTGCGGAACTAGGAGGCTTAAAGTGGACCGCAGTGACATCGTAGACAGCGACAGCGTAGATATTGGCTCGAAATGAATGACGAGTCACTCAGGACCGAATCCGGTGAAGCCGATCAAACGATTCTTTGAGCAGTCTATCGTATCCATAGTGCTCCACATCTTCCCCCACGAGCTCCACCTCGTAAAACCCGGTGTAGCCGCATGACTCCAACGTTTGGATTACACTCGAAAAGGGTAAATTCCCCTCCCCAAACATACAACGGTTCTGCTCTCCGACGGGCGCCCCTTTGGCATCTCCCAATTGCACCAAGCGAATCATGGGAGCTAGCGAGGGCAACCAATTCAGCACATTTTCATCGTGAGCTAAATGGTAGCAATCAAAAACGATCCCTAGGTTGGTTTGGCCCAGCTTGGCGATTATGTCGAGCGTGTCTGGTATGGAGGTCAAAAAGGTAAAGTCTTGGGCACAGCCAATGTGCATAGGCTCAACAGCTAATTGAACACCGACAGCCCTAGCGGCTTCAGCAAGATCCTTAAGTGCTTGCATCAACAGGCGTTTGGCGTGATTGCGAGTATGCCCGGATCTTCCGCCAGAGAGGATGACTAAAGAGTCTGCTTTCAGTGCAGCCGCAGATTCAATTGCATCGAGTGCATCGTGCATAGCATCTCGAAACGAGCGGCCGTCATTTCCAGTAAATCCACCGGCCCAGTTCAGGGAAGAAACCCTAATCCCGTTTTCTTGCAAGAACTCTGCGGCTTTGGCCTCTCCGTAGTCGGCTAGCTTCATCCGCCAAACCCCCAAGGCCTCAAATCCATGGGATTTGTATCGGAGCACATCTTCCTCGAAACTCCAGCGATAGGTCGAGACTTCTGCGACAGAAAGCCGAGATGTCCAAGGCAAAGCCATAAGCAGTTCACTCTCGAGCACTGAGAAAAGGACAAGTCCGATCGGCCTAGGGGTAAGTTAGCCGACCAATGAATTGACAAGCGACCACGGTTTCGAGCAAGCCTCGGAAAACGGTCCCTGATGGCCGACAAGTATGCACGGGTTCGCCGGAATGTAAAGCAGATAGTTGCAATAAGTTTCGGTCACGGAAAGATAGCATTGAATGGTTTGATCACGGCCCCTTATCAAAACGGACATTGAGTGCAATAATCTAACGGTTTCCCACACCTCAGGCGCGATCTCCAAGAGCGAGGAAACACGATGGACGACAAGCTAGCGTACAAAGGCATCACTTTCGATGACGTTCTCTTGGAACCACGATATTCAGAGGTGCTCCCCACCACGGTTGACGTCAGTACTCAGCTAACCAAACGAATAACGCTTCACTGCCCGCTTCTTTCTTCGCCGATGGACACAGTTACCGAGAGCGAGATGGCGATCGCTTTGGGTAAGGTGGGTGGTCTGGGTGTGATTCACAAAAACATGTCGATCGACGCACAGGCGGAAGAGGTCACTAAAGTAAAGCGATCAGCGAATGGCATCATTCCAGATCCTGTCACCTTGCTCCCGAGTGATAGCGTTTCTCAGGCCCAGGAATTAATGAGAAAGCAGAATGTCTCTGGGGTTCCGATCGTAGAAAAATCGGGAAGATTGGTCGGGATATTAACCCGGCGCGACTTAAAGTTTCTCGAGTCTTCCGATCTTCTCATATCTGACGTCATGACCAAAGAGAATCTGGTTACGGCGCAGGGGAATGTAACGCTTACGGAAGCTGAGCGAATTTTAACGGATAAAAAGGTGGAGAAACTTTTACTGGTTGACGATGAATACAAACTAACGGGAATGATCACGATCAAGGACATCGACATGATCAAGAGTTACCCTAATGCTTGCAAAGACGAGCAAGGGCGAATTCGGGTTGGTGCCGCGATTGGAGTGTTCGATTTTGAGCGAGCTGAGCAACTAATCAAGCGAGGCGTTGACTTGTTAATCGTCGACAGTGCTCACGGCCACTCCTCCAATGTGATTGAGACCGTTAAAAGACTAAAGCGTCAATGGTCGATCGACGTCATCGCTGGTAACGTGGCAACGTATCAGGGAGCCAAAGACTTGGTCGACGCTGGCGCAGATGCAGTCAAAGTAGGGATCGGCCCAGGATCCATATGTACGACACGCGTGATATCTGGTGTTGGTGTACCGCAAATCACCGCCATTTACCAAGCAACAAAGGCATGCGAATCAGCAGGGATTCCCACCATTGCCGATGGAGGTATCCGTTACAGTGGTGACATTACTAAAGCGATTGCCGCGGGGGCATCGTGCGTAATGATTGGAAGCTTGTTTGCTGGCTTAGCAGAAAGCCCAGGGCGAACTATTTTATATCAAGGCAGGACGTTTAAAGCCTACCGTGGTATGGGTTCACTCGGGGCGATGGTCAAAGGTTCGAGCGAAAGATACCGACAAGGCGCGCAGGATCAGTTGTCCAAACTGGTTCCTGAGGGAGTCGAGGGACGTGTACCTTTCAAAGGCCCTTTGGCTGACTATGTTTACCAATTGGTTGGCGGGCTTCGAGCAGGGATGGGGTACTGTGGTACACAGACCATTGCTGAGCTCCGCAAGGATGCACGTTTCATACAGGTTTCGGCCGCAACGGTACGAGAGAATCACCCTCATGACATCGCCATTACGCAGGAAGCACCAAATTACAGCTCCGATGTCTCGAGCTCAGGAGATCACTAGAGCCTGGGCAACGCACTGGATTGACGGAGCGCGGTATTCTTTCGCTGCCGCCCTGGCTATTGGGCTGTCACTCTCTTCTACAACCTTCGGCCAGCAATCACCCGCTTGGTCTTCACAGCCTTACACCAAGCCGATCACTGCCGCCCCCTCGGCTAACGCCAACATCAACAATAACTTCGTCCCGCATAATTCTCTTAGAGCGGGATCTGCGACCCAGCCGGCGACGACACTGCGTTGGTCTAAAGTCGAAGGATCCTCCGCAACCCAATCGTCGAGTTACGCAGAGGCCATACGAGATGAGAAGCCGAGCTACCAAAGAGCGGAAAACGAAAACGAGCTGACGCCTCGTGTTTCGCGAAGTAAGCTGATCAAGCATAATGACCTCGCTAATCGAGCTTCACTCCCGGCATCTCCATCCTCCGGATGGTCGACAGCGTCACATGACGTCGTCACAGCTTCGGCGCAACAACCTGTGCAGAATTCTCGCCAGCGAGATCTTGTAGAGCTTGCTAGTCACGAAGCAGCATCGGTAACGCCTGAACGCATGAAGTCATGGCCTAGCCAGCAAAGTGCTTCACAAGGGTTTAAGTTAGAACCCGCTACGGGATCAACGCGGCGGGAATGGAAGCAGGTTAGACCAGCATCCTATCAAGATGACTCGACCACGCTAGAACCGCCAAAACCTCCCGCAGGCTTGCCTGGTATTGAGTCACCTAATTCGGATTTGCCCCGCGTTGATTCACCCCGTCTGCCTCAATCTCCATCTGCGAGCGATCAATCGCCCCCATCCTTGGTATTGCCTCCGGCAGATATACGAAGCGACGTCGAAAAGTCCCCCTCTGATATGTCTGTACCAAGCAATAGTGGGTTTGACGCCGTTCCACGCATGGCACCACAATCATCACGTGCGCAGCGCGTTAGCGTTGATTGCGAATCGCTTCAAAAATCGATCGAAGCGTCAGACATTCGATCTATAGCCGTTGACTCTTCTCCAAAATTCGTCGAAGGCTACAAGGGAAGCCGTGTCACAAGTTCGAAGGATGAGTTTGTTCGAACGGCACCAATGAGGGATTGGTTCGGTAACGATGGTGAGAAAATCGCTTTTGGTAAGCTAGTAGACTACGTCCGTGGTCAAATCGTTATCGAAACACCTGAAGGAGAACAGGTAACCTATCTGTTTAATCGCTTAAGCAGTGTGGATCTAGCATACGTTGCAGAGGCTTGGGGATTGCCTGTAGTATGTGCGTTAGGTGATGGAACATTAGAGCCTCGTCGCTTTACTGAGACCACCATGACCTTTAAAGCGTCGGGTTCCTGCCACAAACCACTTTATTTTGAAGAACCGCAATTAGAACGATATGGTCACGAATGGGGACCAGTTGTCCAACCGGTTATATCAACAGCTAACTTTGTGAAGAACGTCGCCATTCTGCCGTACAAGATGGGTATCCATCCGATGAACGAGTGCCAATACCCTCTCGGCTACTACAGACCAGGCGAATGCGCTCCATGGACAGTTGGTCCGGTACCGATCAGTCTTCGCGGTGCACTGATGCAAGCAGGGGCTATGACGGGCGCAGCGGCTGTCCTGCCTTAACGATAGATCATTGGCCAAACTGCTAATGATCGCTGGGCTCATCAGCAATCTTTGCAACCAAATAAATGCCGTTTCGAAAACTCAAAATCGTAACGGCAACGTTGGCATCTATAAAAGTACCGTCATCTGATGCAGCCTGGAGAACACATCCTTTACGGAGAGTCATCCCTGCTAGACGCAAAGCGGAGTTCGTGACCGCACGTTGTCCGACGAGCGGATCGTTGATCGTCTCGTGATTTGCAATTTGTCGAGCAGGTTCCGGTTTCAGCATGAAATCTGGGAATCCAAGAACAGACTCTTTCACGAATAAAGCGGCAATCAAAACAGGTCCGGCGATAATACCCCAGGCTCGCCACCTACGAGTAGGCCGAAAATAAACAGTGCCATGATCAATGCAGCCACTCCCCAAAATGCAATGTCGATCAAATAGCATGGGATGAGCAACAACAAAACGACAACCAAGATCCGCGTTGCAATTCGAGCTTCTGTCACCTCAATGAGCGGATCACCTTGCGATCGCATCCGTCTAAGCCAAACGAGCCAATGGCACATCAACTGAAGGTGAAAATTTAGGCAGATTCATGCTTGGTTGTATCGAATACGACTCAGGGCACAACGAAATAGTCAACACTCTAGGCGTTGTTGATCTCGCGAAAAGTTAGGTTCACTCTCTCGCCGACAAGTTTTTTAGTTTTGGGAATCTCATGTTGATAGTGATCCTGCATGGTACCCGCCATAATGATTAACGTACCATGTCCAACCGGGAAACTCATGGTTTCTCGCGTGGTATTGTGCCTGATTCGAAAACTGCGAGTCGCTCCCAACGAAAGGGATCCAATAATGTTCCCCATCTCTGGTTCATCATCTGCGTGCCAGCCCATGCTATCGGCACCATGGCGGTAACGGTTAAGCAAGCAATAGTTATAGAGTCCCATTATCCCCTCGATTCTCTCTTTGATCTCAATCAACACATCCAGCCAAGGCAATGCCGTATTAGTGATGTTTGAATAACGGTAGGTTATTCCTGGGTCACCGTACGAGGCGATTAATCGTGGTTGCATGTAGCCAAAGATACCAGGCTTTTGTTCCCATGCGCATTGATCAAGCAAATCCTGGAGATATCGGTCTGCAGTTTCTTTTTCCAGAAATTCCTCTTGGTACAACAAAAAGCCTCCGTCGAGTAGCTCGTACCTTTGCATGCTTTAGTCTGCTCTCCAAATGACAAGTGCCTTAACTAGTAGTGCCGTATCTATTTCCGACGCAGTCAGGGTTGCTTCAAAATAGCTAAATCCAGCACACACCGTTTTTGGATGTTGACTTTTAGCCCCCCTGAGAATCTCGCTAACCGTTAAATCTTACCTGGCTTGTCGTGTTTTGGTTGTGCTAGTTGTATGCAACCCTCACCTTACTGTGAATTCTTCTAAATTCAACGTCCGATAAAACGATGCGAGAAGCGTTCACGGAAGAACATTGTATAGAGTCGCGGGTAGGACCCAACCCTGTTCAGCCGTGGACGGTATCGGAGATAGGCCGGAGTTTGGCCGTTTCCACCGCCATATCGTTCCATTTGTTCAGGATAGGAGTTCCAGAACTATGAAAATAAGCAAATACGCGCTAGCCGCAACGATTGCGAG
>Ga0315899_10004414_pt1 | contig 15216 bp, 7 predicted proteins | sample LakEriMetagenome_2_FD_203518 | JGI IMG/M metagenome (GOLD analysis project Ga0315899, IMG submission 203518) | Freshwater fungal communities from buoy surface, Lake Erie, Ohio, United States - Buoy 4 MA112 | ecosystem: Environmental > Aquatic > Freshwater > Lake | place: USA: Lake Erie, Ohio... | reverse complement strand
CCAATTAGCGGTGTGAATCCGAACCCCGAATTGTTGGGAAGAAAAAAAAGACCTGTATTGTAGATGCTGACCCGTTCCACCTCGGTCACGTTCGTTAATGATTTGGTATCGAGATCGTACAAGCAGCAGTCGCTAAGCCAGCCTTCCGTCATTCGAAACGTTTTTGCCGCGCGTTCCCATGCGGCGTTCTCAGGGCTCTCCCAATGCTTTCCTAGGATTGCCGTGCGTCCATCGGGCGACCAGCCAGCGAATTGTGTCCACGTGTTTGGACGATCGATGAGCGCTTCGCCGATCTCGCAAGATTCGGTTCCGTCCGCTCGCACCAACCGAGCCCGTTGTGTAACCCAGTTTGCAAACTGACCTTCGGGAAGATCATTGCGTCCCTCCGTATAGCCGATCCACTGCATCGGCTTGGTACGGATCGGCGTCGAACTCTTAGGAGCCAGATGCTCGGTTGCATCTTGAGCCTGGACTGGTGAAGCACCGCAAGTTACGACACACAGGTAAACGACGACTGCAAAAGCGTCCGGTAGTCGCAGACGCTTAATGAAATGATGGAATGGAAGGGGCATTCGCGAAACTTAGCTCACGATTTCGCGAATCGGTTCGATAGGTTCCACACCCACTAGTTTTTGGTCCAATCCCGAATGGAAATAGGAGAGTCGATTGGGGTCGATCCCCAATTGATTCAAAACTGTCGCGTGCAGATTCTTTACGTGGAACGGCTTTTCTACCGCAGCGGCTCCCAATTCATCCGTCGCTCCCACACTCGTCCCGCCCTTAATGCCGCCGCCCGCCATCCACATGGTAAAGCCATAGGAGTTGTGATCGCGTCCCGTTCCTTCCGCGTACTCAGCGGTGGGTTGACGGCCAAACTCGCCCCCCCATATCACCAAGGTTTCTTTGAGTAGATCGCGACGCTTTAAATCCTCGAGAAGCCCGGCTATCGGTAAGTCGGTGTTTCCTGCATGGAAGTCGTGATTCTTCTTCAAATCCGAATGTGCGTCCCAGTTGTCGTCGTTGTGAGCACCACCGGAGTAGATCTGAATGAAACGCACCCCGCGCTCCACCAAGCGTCTGGCTAAGAGGCACTTAGTACCAAAGTCCCGTGTTCTGTCTTTGTCGATGCCGTAAAGTTGCATCGTTTCGGAGGTTTCCTTAGAAACATCGACCGCTTCTGGCGCATGCTCTTGCATCTTGTACGCTAGTTCGTAACTTGAAATTCGAGACAGCAAATCCGATTTGTCTCCGCGCAGCTTTGCATGCTCGAGGTTCTGCTCTTTAATCGTGTCCAACAAATCGCGCTGCAATTCGCGACTCACTCCCTCGCGGGCTTTCAGGTCGAGAATCGGAGTGCCTTGGGTTCGAAATATGGTTCCTTGGTAACTTGCAGGCATGTACCCACTCGACCAATTCTTTGCACCGGAAATCGGACCACCGGTCGGGTCAAGCATGACGACAAACCCTGGAAGATTCTCATTGACGGATCCAAGCCCATAGTTCACCCAAGAGCCGAGGCATGGGTGACCGCTTTGGACCCGACCCGAGTTCATCATCAACATGGCGGAGCCATGAATCGGCGAATCGGCGGTCATCGAATGTATGAATGCGATGTCATCCACATGCTTTGCAACATTTGGGAACAAATCGCTAACCCATTTTCCGCACTGCCCGTATTGATTGAAATTCCATCGTGGTTCGACAATACGGCCCTTGTTCTTGTGACCACCCCGTCCAAACGTTTTAACTTCGACCGTTTGATTGTCGCGTCCTTTCATCGTCGGCTTGTAGTCAAACGTATCGATGTGGCTCGGCCCTCCATACATGAACAAAAAGATCACGTTTTTGGCCTTCGGCGCGAAATGCGGCTGCGGTAGTCGAGCCGAGTCTGAGGCGATGGCTGCATTGTCAAAAAAGCCATCCCGCGACATCATACCCGCCAGGGCCAATCCACCAAAACCAGCACCAGTTTGCCAGAGGAACTCGCGACGTGTTCGACCACAGAAATTTCTTCGCATGACGAATCAATCCTTTTAAGGAATTTCCCTCAAGGGAGGGTGTGTTTTTGGTTTGAATTAGACGTTGTCATCGACGTGAGTGTTAATCGACGTAAACGAATTCGTTAAGGTTGAACAGGAACAGCCCGAAGTAGTTCATCGCTTGATCTTGACTCAAACCGTGCTCGGTCATGAGTTCGTCGATCAATTCCTTCGCGCGTGCTGTCTCGCTCGAATTGGGAGTACGAGCATAGACCAATTGGAAGCCTCGAACGATTTGATCGTCGATTCCCTCTCCTGCTTCGGCCTTCAAGCGTTTGGCAAGTTCTTCTGCTTGCTGATTTAGAAAATCACCGTTGAGCATCCCCAAAGCTTGGCCCGGTTGTGTCGTCACAAATCGTGCTTCGCAACTCGTATCTGGTTCCGGAAAGTCGAAGTTGGAAAGCATTGGGACAAGGAGCGAGCGTTTGATATGGATATACACGCTCCTGCGAGCTTGTTCGTCATAGCTGTTTTTTTCCCAACCTTTTCCGGGAACGGATTGGCTTGCCAAAACCTCGCGCGACAGTTCCGGATAAATGCTCGGTCCGAACATCTTCAAGTTCAAGCGACCGTTGGTCGCGAGGATCGAGTCGCGTATTTCCTCGGCGCTCAGACGCCGCATATCAAACCTGCTGAACCAATCGTTGTTAGGGTCGCTCGCAAGAGCAGCCTCGGAAGGAATCGACGACTGGCGGTAGGTCTCCGACATCAAAATCAGTTTGTGGAGCGGTTTTATCTTCCAACCGTTATCCACAAAGTTTCGTGCAAGCCAATCCAAAAGTTCCGGATGGGTTGGAGGTTCCCCCAACTGACCAAAATTGTTGGGGGAACGCACGATCCCTCGACCAAAATGATGTTGCCATACACGGTTGACGAAAACGCGTCCAGTCAATCGATTGTCGTTTGCGGTCACCCATTTTGCGAACTCGAGCCTCCTGCCAGTGGTATTCGCGGTCGCGTTTGGTGTTATCGTCGGTTTGCCACCACCGAGCACGGACAGGAATGCTGGTTCGACTTTATCGGCTTTTGCCTGCGGGCTGCCCCGTGTCAGGATATGGGTGTCGGGTGCGTTGGTTCCGTTTTCGCTGACGCACATGCCATACTCTTCCCACGGCTTTCGACGCTTGTTTTCCTCGAGTTGACGCCGAAGCTCTTGATATTGAGTGATCAGTGCTGGATCGAGACCTTCGGTGTTCTTCGACTGGATCGCTTGATTGAGATCCGCGGTCTGTTCCGCCGACTCCGCGGTCAACCGACGACGCTTGAAGTTTGGCCCACTCCAATTCAATCTCAATCCCTTGCCGAATTGGCCTTGGAAGTAGTCGACACGGATCGGATACCGACCTTGCTTAAGCGCGATCTTCTGACGTTTTGGTTGACCGACACCATGGATCCCATCGTATTGGATGACCACTTTGCCATCGATCGTAAGACGCGATCCATCATCCGAATCTAAGACGAACGTGTAATCTCCATCCGCGGGCACGATTAGGTTCCCAGTGAAGACGAGGCCGAAAAAGTCGGGGCGGGTAGCAACTCCGATATCGATGAGAGGCGGATCCAGCTTGGCGACCGTTTCCGGTTTTAGCGCATCAAAGTCGGGCAGTTTGTCGAACGTTTCTCTATAGAAACGATACTCAAGGTCGTCTAGATCGTAGGTGGTGGTTTGCGATTTCGTCGCTGCAGCCAGTTGCGAGGACAACTCGGTTTCGACCTGGCTCAATTTCTTCTGGATCCGATCGCCTTCTTCGCGAATACTCGCTTCTGCAGCTTGAAATTTCGCTTTGTCGTCGGCCGATGCAATCAACGGACGTTCTACATTGGGCCCGTAACCATTGGAGGAAAGGTTCCGAAAGAACGCTAGTGATGCATAGTAGTCTGCGGTTGGAATCGGATCGATCTTGTGATCGTGGCAGCGGCAGCAGTTGATTGTCAAGCCGAGAATGCCTTGTCCGACCGTAGTCAGGATATCGTCGAACCCCTCGTAGACGGCAAGTTCACGATCTGCGGGCTCATCATCCCAGATTCCAAGCCGGTAAAACCCGGTTGCGATTAGAGAATCCCTCGTAACGTTCGGGATTTCATCGCCAGCGAGTTGCTCGACGAGGAATTGATCGTACGGTTTATCTTCATTGAGAGATCGAATCACGTAATCCCGATAGCGCCACACATGCGGTTTGGCTCCATCCCGTTCAAAGCTGTTGGTTTCTCCATACCTCACGACATCGAGCCAATGGCGTGCCCACCGCTCTCCGTAATGCTCAGAGCCGAGCAAGCGATCGATTTGCGACTCCCACGCGGCATCAAAATTTTCAGCGGCGGCTTTCTCGAAATCCTCGACTTCTTGCTGAGTAGGAGGCAGACCGATCAAATCAAAATAGAGCCTGCGGAGTAGCGTCGCAGGAACTGCACGCGGTGCACGCTGCAATTGATGCCTAGCTAATTTCGCATCGATAAACGCATCCACGGGATTCGATTTCGAAGCAGTGGCGGTGGCAACTTCGGATGCCGTGGTGTTCGTGGGGCTATTTTCGTTGGCTACCGAGGTTGCTTTTCCTGAGGTTGGTATCTCTGGCGCGACGACTGGGGTAAAAGCCCAGTGCTGCTTGTACTCGGCGCCTTGTCGGATCCACTCGGAGAGCATCTCTTGCTCGCGAGCGGTCAGCGGCTTCCCTTCCGGCGGCATTCGATGCCCTTCTTCGGTCGAGCGAATTCGAGCTACGATTTCACTTTGCTCAGGTTTGCCGGGGACGATCGCAAACTGGCCCGACTCAAGCTTGAGGACCGCTTTATCCCTTGTATTGAGATGCAAGCCCGACTCGCCCTTATCGGGACCGTGACAAGCAAAGCATCGACGAGCCAGCAAAGGCTGTATCTCTTGCGAAAAATTCACTTCTGGTTTCTGGGCGTAAACCAGCATTGGCAAAGATACCAGGCCAAAAGCAACTGCTAAGAGTACCGTTCGAAAGCTCATGAGGAGAACTTGTTGGTGGCTAGGAAGGAATGGTTCGACACGACTAGCGGCATGTCCATGATGGCGCGACCACGATGGCGCGACAACGATGGCTGGTTCACTGCCAACTCGAAATCGAGGCGGGGGGTGAGGGGTTACGGGCAGGGTGATGGCAACGATCTCCCAAGGAATCGCGTAGCGCAGAACCTTATATCCACGTTTCACACGATCGCCATTCCCCCCTATTGTCGTCTCTTTCGCGTGGTTTTGCCATGCCCGTAGCCGACAAGATCCTATCCAAAAGCGACACGTCGAGTATTCTGGCTGTGGATCTTTTACGACAAATCTCGTAGTTTTCAGAGGGTTCACGCAGTGCAACTCGTCGAAACCGACATCCGGAGCGACTTATCCAGAAGTTGGGTTATTCGGGGAAATACCCATGACAATCGGGATTGGTTGCAATCAGCACCGTGCTGTCCGCAACTTGAAAAGTACCAGGTTTTGCATCTGGGTGTGGCGATCATGCCAGCACCATTTCACATTGTTCGGACGAATCTCGGCGGGAGTTATTTTCTTGCAAGTCTTGAGGGAGAAGGTCGCGTCTTGGTCGACGGCAAATGGGTTGCTGCGGTTCCAGGCCAAGCCGTACTGCTGCCCCCGCGAACGTTGAATGCATTCTTCACTCCCACGGGTATGACTTGGAAATTCTGTTGGATACGTTATCTCGAGGGGGAGGGGCAGGCACCTATTGCCAAGGCGAGTTCGCCGGTCATTGCGCAGTATCGAGGGGAAGCTTTGGAAAACGCGATCTTAGGATTGTGGCACGAGTCCAGCGGGGAGCGGACACCTCGAATGGTAGACGAGTGGGTCCACTTGGTTCACGCTTACGCGCAACGATTCGCATCGCCTGAAAAGTCGGATCCTCGGCTTGCTCTCGTATGGAAGACGGTATCGCAAGCATTGGAACGACCGTGGACGGTTCATGAACTCGCTGCGATGATGCATGTCAGCGAGAAACAGTTCCAACGATTATGCCATAAGGAACTTGGTAGAAGCCCTCAACAGCAATTGATGTGGTTGCGCATGAGACGCGCGGCGGAGATGCTGGGTGAGCGAAACCGTAAGATAAGTTCGGTTGCCATGGCTGTTGGATACCGAAATCCCTTTGTCTTTTCGAGTACCTTCAAACGCATTCTAGGTTGGTCACCATCGGAATATGCCGGGCGATTGCGGGGAGAGACGAGCAATCGTTGACCGATGCGATATCTCTGTAGGGAGCGGGGAGGGAACGCATTCGTTGCCGCGACGGTGTATTTCCTTGCGGAAAAACCCGGTGCTAACGAACGGTCGCTGATCAGGGGGCTGAAGGGTATTCAGAATCGAAGGTACTCTTTTCTCCAAACCGTCGTCATGGTGAGGTCTGACGGGGACACGGAACACCTCCAAAAAATCAAGTCATGGACTAAAAACTCGCGTCACAATCAGCCCTGAAGGATATTCTTTCCGTTAGAATACCGCTGGTTACAAAGTAGGTCACAAATCCCGTTCAAGTCGTCACCAGTGGCTTGATACGGCTGTTTGCCCTCGTTCATGCGGAAGCGCGATTCTGTCTGCTTCCCAGCCCGTACTTCTCGTCGTTCCTTGTCTCGTCTCGTTATTACTCTCCTTGCTAATACATGGTGCATTGATGGCACAAACCTCCGGGGATTCAAAACCTGCGTTGGCCTTGACCCAAATCATCAACATGGCTGTCGGTTTCTTCGGCATCCAGTTTGGTTGGGGGTTGCAGATGGGGAACATGTCCCCTATTTACGAGTATCTTGGAGCACAACCAGATACGCTTCCCATTCTGTGGCTTGCCGCTCCACTGACCGGGTTCATCGTACAGCCGATTATCGGCTTTCTCAGCGATCGCACATGGACTCCCATCGGTAGACGGAAGCCCTATTTCTTGATAGGCGCAATTTTGTCCAGTATTTGTTTGTTCCTGATGCCGAAATCGGGTGCGCTTTGGATGGCTGCTGGATTGCTATGGGTTTTGGACGCATCGATCAATATCAGCATGGAACCCTTTCGAGCGTTTGTTGCAGATATGCTACCTGAACGTCAGCGGACACTGGGCTTTGCAATGCAGTCCGCGTTCATTTGTGCTGGATCCGTAATCGCTTCGAAGCTTCCAAAGTGGCTGAATGAGTTCGCTGGCATCAGCAACGTGTCGTCTCCCGATCAACCGATTCCTTTGACGATCCACTATGCATTCTCGGTTGGGGCCGTCGTGTTTTTCTTGGCTGTGTTATGGACCGTCCTTACAACGCGTGAGTACCCACCTGATGAGCGGTCGGAGGCACAGCCGAACGGATCCGCCAATGGGGCCACCGCAACCTCGAGCGGATGGAATGACTTCCTCAGCGCATTTCTCGAGATGCCGACGCGAATGAAGCAGCTTGCCGTTGTTCAGTTTTTTACTTGGATGGGACTATTCTGCATGTTCATCTATTTGGGGCCAGCGCTAGGACGAGATTTAATGGGTGCCCCGACGACGGACTCTCCGTTGTACCAACAAGGTGTCGATCTCCAAAATGACTGCAATGCGACGTACAGTATGACTGCGTTTATCGCTTCGATCGGGTTTTTGTTGATCACGAAGTGGTACTCTTCCAAATGGATTCACTTTATCTCATTGGCACTGGGTGGTCTCGGGCTGATGTCGGTGGGTTGGGTGAGCAGCGAATCTGCATGGATTCTGAAGTACATCAGTTTTGTGGGCGTTGGTATCGCTTGGGCTTCGATTCTTTCTATGCCCTATGCGATGCTGTCGTCGGTAATTCCCGCCTCGAGGAATGGGATTTACATGGGGATCTTTAACCTGTTCATCGTGATCCCGGAGATCCTCTTCGCCATCGGAGTCAGCAAGTTGATGGAAAGCGTACCCTCGATAACTCGCCTACAGGTAGTCGTATTTGGCGGTGTGTGCCTGATGGTCGCTTCGCTGGCAACCCTCCTGGTTTCCTTAAAGCCGACGTCGGAACAGCCAGCCTCGACGACGACATAGCCGCAATCGCGCAACTTGGTGTGTTCCACGATATCGTCTGCACCGACATATACTTTTTCGATCAGCCAATCCTTTGTAAAACTCGCGGACTTAACCCATGAATCCCAGCAGAATCTCACGCCGTGTCGTTCTTAAGAACGCGTTTCACACGACCCTCGCTACGGCAATCGTGTGTCGTTCCGGTAGAGCGGAGTCCTTTCGAGAAGCGAACGATCGACCAACGGTTGGGGCGATCGGCACTGGAAGTCGATGGTGTCAGAAAGCGACTGGGATCAATGGCCCTTGGGGATCGGCTCCCGACGTTCGAAAATTCGGGGACTATGTTGCCGTCTGCGATGCCGATCGAAGCCGCACTGAGCGCGCCGCAAGCTTGGTGAAGGAGTGGCATGGCATCTCCCCCAGTGAACACTCGGACTATCGCGCCATCTTAGACAACCCAAAGATCGATATTGTCCATATTTCGACTCCCGATCACTGGCATGCAAAAATCGCGATCGAAGCCATGCTCGCAGGAAAGGATGTCTACTGCGAGAAGCCAATGACGCTAACGATTCCAGAAGGACGCGAACTTTGCGACGTCTGCAAGAAGACGGGACGCATCGTACAAATCGGCACACAGCAACGGAGCGAGAAGCAGTTCATCCAAGCGATCGCTCTTCTTCGAAACGGACGATTAGGCAAGCTTACTAAGGCAACCTGTCGAATTGGAGGTGCTCCTACCAGCCCTGAAATACCGATCGCGCAGCCTCCGAAAGATTTGGACTGGAACCTGTGGCAAGGCCCCGTGCGCGAGGCGCCGTTCCGGTACCTTGCTGGCGATAACGGCGAAACAAAAAGTTGGTCCCGATGTCACTACGAGTTTCGTTGGTGGTATGAGTACTCGGGGGGAAAACTGACCGATTGGGGCGCTCATCACGTCGATATTGCAACATGGGGGCTAGGCCTCACCGAAACAGGGCCCACGGAGGTCATCCCGGAAATGATCAAGCACCCTGTTGAGTTCAAGGATGGATATCCCGTGGATGCCACCCGCTACAACACCGCCACCGAGTTCCTCATCCGCGCAAAATTTGCTCAGGGAATTGAAATCGAGATCCGTCACGATGGAGATAACGGGATTCTTTTCGAGGGGACCGAAGGCCGTTTGTTCGTGAACCGCGGGCGTATCAGCGGGAAACCGGTTGAGGATCTACAGGCGAACCCCCTTCCCGCCAACGCGATGGAGGAAGCTTATAAGAACCGTCCCTTGGTGGATCACTTCAGGAACTTCTTCGAGTCCGCGAGGGATCGCGTCGAACCTATTTCAGACGTGCACAGCCACCACCGTGCGTTGTCCACGTGTCACTTGGCAGGGGTCGCAGCGCGATTGAACCGCCCCATCACCTGGGATGCCAATCGCGAAACCATCATCGGAGACGAACAAGCTCAACGGTTGCTGTACCGGGAGCCTCGCAAGGGGTTCGAAACATTGCGATCCTGATCGGCGATCCACCGGAACGATCTTTCGGTGACGACCATGCGCGGACTGCCCATCGATGGAAAGCCGACTAATCGGTTTCGTCGTTAAATCCGTAAACAACCAGCATTGCTTCCCCGTTTGTCAGCTCAGTTGGACCGGACATACCAGGTTCGGGTGGTACCTTTACGAGTCAACGTCTGATGTATCCCACCCGCAAGCACCCCTGCGATCCATGCCTGATTTTCACGATCAAGGTTCAACGTGTAGCCACGCGGCGCCCCTACGTCGCTCCGTCCGAATCGCGGCGATGATCGGTATTCCATTGTTGATTGGGTTTGCATTGAGCGTCTTGGTCGCATTTGCTCAATGGCTGAAGGAGGATGCCGCACGATTCTTCATCATTGGTCTTGATGGGATGAGGATGCAACTCGCGGTCGTCGCTGCCAGCATTATCCTTTGCGTTACCACTGTTTTCTTCCTCAGACCAGGTCGGCAGTTTCTGCTGATTATTGGCGGCGTAGCCCTCATATTGATCGGACTATTCTATTCTCTGATTCGTCTCGACGGATTCAATGGCGATCGAACTCCACGCTTCGCATGGCGATGGACGCCTCGCTCGGAGGAGAAGTTCACATCGTACTTGGTCGCAAAAGTTGACAATTCTAAATTGGACATCGACCGCGACTGGACAACACCCTTACGGCATGATTTCCCAGGCTTTATGGGAAGAGACCGCAGCGCATCGGTCAGTACGGTACGGCTTGACGATGATTGGGAAAGCAAGGCACCGGCACAATTGTGGCGGCACCCCGTAGGACTGGGGTGGTCGAGCTTTGCAATCGTTGGGCAAATTGCGGTCAATCTGGAACAACGCGATCAAGATGAATGCGTTGTTGGATATCATGCCCGCACCGGTGAGGAGCTTTGGTGCCATACGGAGCGAACTCGTTTTCTGAACGAACACGGCGATGGTCCACGATCAACTCCAACCATATCAGGTGGACGCGTCTACGCCGTCGGCGGCACTGGGGTCCTAACATGTGTCGAATTAGGGTCGGGGAGTGTGGTTTGGAAACAAAATCTGTTCAGTTCCCCGGAACAACAGAATTTGTACTTCGGCACAACGAGTTCACCCTACGTAATTCAGGATCTAGTGATCGTTACCCCAGGCTCGGGACCCAACGGTTCCGCGATGGCCTTCCATCGCGAGACAGGCGAGTTGCAATGGAGTAGCGGGAACGATCCCGCGGCGTACGCGTCACCCACCGTTGCGACTGTCGACGGAATCCCCCAAGTTCTAAGCTTCAACGGCGCTGGATTGCGGACCTACTCACTCGACGGCCACCCACTGCTGCTTCACCCTTGGGTAACCCAAGGCACCTCGCGGGTGAATGTTGCACAGCCGATCGTGCTCGACCGGGAAACTCAGTTCCAAAGCGGAGCTGAGGGGACCCTGGTACTGATTTCGTCAGGTTACGACATGGGAACGTGCTTACTTCGCATCCGGCAAGTCGATGGTGCTTGGGAATCCGAGGAGATCTGGCGATCTGCGCAACTCAAATCGAAGCTTTCAAATTTCGTGGTCCATGATGAACACATCTACGGACTCGACAATGGACTCATGACCTGTTTGCGATTGGATAACGGAGTTCGGACATGGAAGAAGGGACGATATGGTCATGGACAACTTCTGCTTGTTGGCGATCGGATTTTAATCCAAGCCGAATCCGGAGAAATCGCACTCGTCGAAGCAAATCCAACAGAACATCGGGAGTTGGGCCGCTTCGTAGGTTTGTCGAGCAAAACATGGAACCATCCCTCGCTCGCAGGGAATCTACTTATCATCCGCAACGACAGCGAAGCTGCCGCGTTTGAATTGCCGGTGCATTAACGCGGTTGTTTCGAGTCGCACGACGAGCAGGCATGCGTGGGATTGTTGCGTCGTTAGAAACTGTAACTCGATACAGTTCCGCGGAGGCATAATGTAATTCAGCTGACGCACAGCGACCGAAACGATGGGCGCACGAACCATGGAGGAGTCAGCAAGTAAACCGAGATCCATACAGCCGTTAAATTTCTTGTTTGGATCTGCCACAGGACAGTATTTTCTTTGCGTCGTTTTCTTTACGGCGCTTTCTTCACTGCGATCGCGCTTTCATTTTCATTCGAGGTCTAACGCTGCGCGGACGGAAAGAAGCCGATGAGGGCATTAACTCCAGTTTTGGTGGTCAGGCCGGCTGGTTGCCGGGGGCGGTTTATGTCAATTTCAAGGCATCGGCAGCATGCCAGTCGACATGAAAGGCGTAACAGTTTGGTTAGGTCGGAAATCACCCGGCATCCCGTTAACGGGGTTCTGTGATCGGTAGGATTGTTCTGGTAAACTGGCGTCCCGCCGAAGGTTGGCTGTTTCCTCTTTGCAACAAAAGGTACTCGCGTGACTTGCAGAGTAACCATCAAAGGTCTGATCGTTTGTCTTCTGCTCGTTTGCCCTGGGGTGTTGCTCGCCCAAGACCGAAGTTTACGTGAGCTTGCTTCGATCCCGACGGCAGGTGTCTCCCTCGAGTCGGTCAGTGCGGCTCCACAGAGCTATTGGGCTGTAGATGGTCTTTTAGTGGTCCGTTGTTTGGTAAAAAACGGCGACGCTCAGCCAGCATCGGGTACCATCGTCGGACGTGCAGTTGGAAATCTTGGTGATGAGGATCGAAGGCAATTTCAAATTGGCCCCAACGAAACCCGAACCTATGATTTTCAGGTGCGACTTCCAACACCGATGCCGGAAAGCAAAGCTGACATCGAGGTTTCCTTATTCGTTCGCCAAGGGGATAAAGAAGTACTTGTCGTACGTGGTGACGAACCAGCAACTCGGAACTTTACTTTCTGGCGTCATCCGAAGAATCGACTCATCACTGCACTTTCCTTCGGTGTTGAGCCGTTACCACCTCTACCGTGGCGGTGGGAGCCCACCAAAGTGTTTTCTACCTATGAGCTAGCGATAGCTAGCCGCGTCGATGCGGAGTTATCGAAAGATTGCATTGCATTCGAGTCCACACCTTTCCCACTTAATCCAATTGATTGGAGGGGGATCGACAACTTAATCCTCGGCGAATCCAGCTACCTGCGCGATGCGGGCACCCGGAGTGTCTTGAGAGATTACCTCAACGATGGCGGTCGCGTGTGGATCATGCTTGACGATATCGATACCGCCCCACTCAGTGGATTGCTCACCAGCCAACAGCAATTGGTGACCTTGGATACGGTTGAGTTGACAAACTTTGTCGTGGATGCGCCTAAGCAATCGATTTCCCTCCAGGACCGCACCGTGGAGTTGAGCTCACCAGTTCGTTTCAAAAGAGTGATGCAACATGGTGGGGTGGTGCCATATTCGATTGACGGATGGCCCGCGTGCGTGATCTTTCCGGTCGGTCGGGGTGAGTTAATGGTTACGACCCTCGAAAGCGCCGCTTGGATTGAGCCTCGAAAGAACCAATGGAGCCAAGATCCGTTTTTTCAATCCGATTACGAGCTGCGTCGATTCGCGAAGGGACTGGTGGATAAAATTCACACCAAACGCTCCATCTCTGTCGTCAACCTAAAAGATGTCAGTTATCCAATGGAGAAGATAGGTAATCCTGTTGTCTCGCGCGGGTTCGTCGCTTCCGTGCTATTGCTTTTTTGCGGTGCACTAATCTCCTTTGGACTGTGGCGGGGGTTCTTGGGCGAGTTAAAGTGGGTCGGCTTCCTTGCGCCGGCATTGGCGGTTCTAGCCGCATTGCCCCTTATCGCCGCAGCGTGGCTGCAGAAACGAGACATTCCCTCGATGGTCTCTGTGTTTCAATTGGTGCAATTCTCCGATCCAACGGGTGGAATGATTCGCGAGACCGCAGCGGTTTACAATGGCGATTCGAAGCCGATGCAGTTGCGCAGCGAATCCGCTGGGTATGTGGTCCCCGATCCCGCGATTGACGGCGGAATCAAGACGATCACGACAGAGGATTTCCAGCGCTGGGGAATGAGCAACATCGCGTGGCCGACGGGAGTATGGAAATACAACAGCGCCATCAGCATTCCGGATACATCCATGCTCGCTGTCGCTGAATTTACATCGGACGGGTTATCCATCCAGATTCCAACGGGACTTCCGGCTCCGCTGAAGGACCCTGTTCTGTGTTATATGGTCGGTGCTCCAACCCTCGCAAAAAGCCTTGATAGTCAACGCATTTTGGTTGACGGCAGTTATCCCGCTGAAGGAGAACGATGGACCCTAGACTCGATCGTCGATTCCGAACAACTTCGAAGGAATAGTATCTACAAAAAGCTATTCGAGAGCAGCGATCGTCTTCAAGCACCATCGAGAACACTTTTTGGCTGGACCGAAGCGTTCTCACGCGGTGGTGAATGGAATCCTAGCCTAGAGAAACGAGGGATCGCGCTGGTCAGCATACCCCTAGCGCTCGCTACCCCAAAGGCTGGTTCAGAAGTCTTTGTCCCATACACAATGATCGATGTACGCAGCGCAGATGTTGGCAGCTCGTCGCCCATCTACTTGGAGGGAATCGGACGTTGGGTCAATCAATCCTCGAACAAATCGGAAGCGTTTCTTGAGTTCATACTGCCGAGCCAAGTCACACCCATGGATGTAGCGTCCATTGAGATCGATTTCGACGTGCAGGCACCGCGGCGGATGGTGCGATTGAGCAGCGTTGGTATCGAAGACGCCCCTCCCATCGAAATTGCATCTCTTAACGAACCGTCGATTCCCTACAAAGCAACGATCGAGGATCCGCGGATTCTGCAGGCGTTTCAAGACGGCACACTCATTGTGAAGATAGAAATCTCCGACGATCGAGAGCCCGACAGCTCGATTCCTTGGCGAATCAAACACCTTCGATTATCCGCTCGTGGGAAGACGCGTCCTCGTGATCGCTTCGAGGGGAATTCTTCACCGTAAAACGGCGATTCCCCCTTTTCGTTGTAGATCTGCAACTGGTAACGACTGGAATAATGTTGCGGAAAATGCTGTTCCCCATCCTTTAAGACCCAACCAATACGAACGAGTTTCCACAATGGCTGAAACGGTCCTCGAAACCAAGGAATTAACGAAGCGCTACGGAGACTTTGTGGCATTGGACAGTTTGTCCATCCACGTCGACCGAGGTCAGATCCTGGGATTTATCGGCCCCAATGGGGCAGGCAAGACAACCACGATCAAAATTCTAGTCGGTCTTTCCCGGCCAACCTCCGGCTCAGCGACCATTGCCGGGGTTAACTGTAGCGAGAACGCGGCAAGGATTAAAAAGTTGGTGGGCTATATGCCCGATCGCTTCGGCTCGTATGACAACATGCGAGTTCATGAGTATTTAGACTTCTTTGGGGCGATCTTTGGGATCCGCGGGTCACTTCGGAAACGCCGTATCGCCGAAGTAATGGACATCACCAATACTGCCTACATGCAAGACAAGTACGTCGAAAGCCTAAGCCACGGCATGCAGCAACGTGTGGGAATCGCTCGTACGCTCCTCCATGACCCTGAAGTCCTCATCTTGGACGAGCCCGCCAATGGACTGGATCCCAAAGCGCGCATCGAGATGCGGCAACTGCTCTTACGGCTCGCAGCCGAAGGAAAAACGTTGATTGTTACAAGCCACATCCTCCCAGAACTATCCCGAATCTGCAACGTAGTGGCAATCATGACAGCTGGTAAGCTTCGAGCTTT
>Ga0315899_10004412_pt1 | contig 15220 bp, 14 predicted proteins | sample LakEriMetagenome_2_FD_203518 | JGI IMG/M metagenome (GOLD analysis project Ga0315899, IMG submission 203518) | Freshwater fungal communities from buoy surface, Lake Erie, Ohio, United States - Buoy 4 MA112 | ecosystem: Environmental > Aquatic > Freshwater > Lake | place: USA: Lake Erie, Ohio... | reverse complement strand
GCATCGCGGCGCGTATAGTAATCCGCGATCGAAATGCTCTCATTATGGGTGATGAGAAAGGCATGCATCGGGCCTTCCAGCGGGGTCCAGCTGCGCACGCGCGTCGCTGCACCGGGGCGCATCAGATAAATCGCCGCGTCACTGCCGAAATCATGACGCAACCCATCCGCGGGCAGCGCCTTTTCATGGCTACCCCAGCCAAGTTCTGCCGGCTGGCAGCCTTCACCGGTGAAGCCATCAATGGACCAGGTATTGACGAATTCGCCACGGCGCTTGGCCACGTGCGCGGCAACCTGGGTATCGCGTTCGGCGATATGAATCACCTTCACGCCAAGCTCATGCGCCAACGCCGCCCAATCCGCGCGGGATTTTGGCATGGCCACGGCATGGCCCGTATCATGCGCGACATTCAGCAGCGCCTGCTTCACGAAATGCGAAACAAGGCCCGGATTGGCGCCATGGGTCATGACCGCCGTTGGCCCCGCCCCATCCTTAAGCGCAAGTGCGCTTTCCCGCAGCGCGTAATTGGACCGCAGTGAGGGGGAAAGCGACGTATCCGTGTAGCCACCAGCCCAGGGTTCTACGCAGGTGTCCAGATAAAGCGCGCCGATCTCGCGGCAGAGCTTCACCAGCGCCACCGAGGAGATATCCACCGAGAGATTGAGCAGGAAGTCGCCGCGCGTGAGGCGCGCGCTGAGTTCCGCCGCGTAATTCTCCCGCGTGAGGGGCAGGATGGTGTGACGAATGCCGTGCTGCGCAGCAATGGCCTCACCGCGCGCATCCGATGTCAGGATCTCAATCCGGTCCTTTGGCATGTCAATATGGCGCAGGATGAGGGGCAGCACCCCTTGGCCGATGGAACCAAAGCCTAGGATCAGCAGGCGGCCAGTGAAAGCAGTGTGTTTCATGTTAGTTTTCCTTCCAAGTCACGCCGCGCGCGGCGCGTTTGTCACGTTTTGCGGGCTGACGAGCAGTGGCGCGTCAGCAACTTCGGTCACCAAGGCGCGGTCGAAGCCATTAAAGGCCGTGCGCAATGCCGTGCCATAGGCCCCAAGCTGCCCGATTTCGATCCAATCCCCTTCGCCGATATCACCTGGCAAAGTCCATGGACCTTTCATGACATCTGCCGAATCGCAAGTGGGGCCAAACAGCACAAATTCCTGTGGCGCAGCACCTGGCCTGCTGCCGCCCGCGCGGATCAGGCGGTGCGGGAAACGAAACCCCGGCGCCCCCGCATCGGAAAGCGCGCCATAGACACCATCATTCACGTAAAGCGCATTGCCCCGGCGCTGCTGCACCTGAACAACTACCGAAGCGCCGCTTGCCACCAGGGCGCGGCCTGGTTCCGCCCAAAGCCTGATGCCGCGCGGTAAGGCTGCCGCGCCTTCGCGAATGGCCGCCATGAAGGCAGCCAGCGGCGGCGGTTGGCTGCCGGGATAGAGCACCGGAAAGCCCCCGCCCACATCAACAATATCCACCGCAACGCCGGCAATGTTGATGACTTCCGCTGCCATTTTCATGGCGCGGGTCCAGGCAGCGGGGTCCAGGCATTGCGACCCGACATGGAAGGAAATGCCAAGACGCGCGGCATGCGGGCGGGCTATGCGCAGCAATTCCGCCGCCACAGCGGGTTCCGCGCCGAATTTGCCGGAAAGATCATAGGCCGCGCTGCCCTTGGGCAGGGCAAGCCGTACCACAAGGCCGCGCGCGCCTTCGCCGGTTTCGGCCAGGATCTTCCAAAGCTCATCCGCGGTGTCGAGCACGAAATCGCGCACGCCGAAATCATGCCAGGCGGCACGGATCGCGGAACGGGATTTCACCGGATGCATGAAATGCAGTTCTGCCTTCGGGAACATGCTGCGCAGCAGGCGAACCTCGGCATCGGAAGCGCAGTCAAAATGCGTGATGCCGCCGGCCGCGATGGCGCGCAGGATCGTGGGTTCTGCATTGCATTTCACGGCATAAAGGACGTCACCCGGAAAGGCTGCCTGAAAATCGCGCGCGGCTTCGGTGACAGCCGCCGGACGCAGGCAATAGACAGGGTTTTCCGGTTGCAGGATTTGCACCAGACCATCAACGGAAGGACAAGGCGGCACGCTGGCGGAACGGCGCAGCGGGGAAACGGCAGTGCGGGTACGAATATGGCTCATCACGGAGACCCCTTCTGAAAGGGAAGAAACGGCGCCCCCGCCGCCGCACCGCAGCCCTTGGGGATGGGTGCAGCGGCGGGAATAAGGAAGCCCGCCGGGCGCCATGCCGCGTTCCGACCCCGAACCCCCCTCGGCCTGCATAGCTGGCTTAGGGGCAGGGTGGGCGCGCAGCTACGCCTTTAGGGCGCTGCGTTCAAAGCGATGAGGAGGTCATCGCAGAGCGGCAGACAGGCGACACAGGCGGCTCCCTCGAACATTCCGGCCCATTGGTGGCCGGATCGAACAAAGGACGCGTCCCGTCGTTGCTTGTGGCCCGGTTGGAGCATTTTCAAGCCAAGTGATTTCACTTGGCGGCTCGAAAAATGCGACCAAACAGAGGCTTAGAGCAATTCCCGTGAACTAACGAGAACGAGAAACGCTCTGAAGGGCCCTGCGGCACGTGCGATGGCGTCAGCGCCTCCATCCCGGATGGCACTGACGGTTTTATATGCGGGGTTTATGCCGAATGCAAGAGAAATTTCGCCCCTTATCGTAAAATATCTCGGTAATCCGCCTGATGGCGGCAATTGAAGCGGGAAATTATCCGGCCATCATTTCTTTCCGGCTAAAAGGCACAGATACTCCCAGCCCATGGTGGCGGCGGCCAGTGCGGTGATTTCCGCGACATCATAGGCCGGGGCCACTTCCACGATATCCGCACCGCGAAAATCAATACCTGCCATGCCGCGCAGAATGGCCTGGGCCTGCCAACTTGCCAGCCCGCCAATCTCGGGCGTGCCGGTGCCGGGGGCAAAGGCGGGATCGAGCCCGTCAATGTCGAAGGAAAGATAGCAGGGGCCAGCGCCAAGCACGCCGCGTGCTTGGGCTATCACCGACGCGATTGGAGATTGATGGACATCCTGCGCCGAGAGAATGGTCACCCCCTGCGCACGCGTCCATTCAAACATCTCAGGCCAGGCCGGCGAGCGGATGCCGATCTGCACCATGCGCCGCGGATCAACCAGCCCTTCCGTAATGGCGTGCCAGAATACCGCCCCATGAGCAAAGCGCTGGCCGAAATTATCTTCCGAGGTATCAAGATGCGCATCTATATGAAGCAGCCCGACAGGCTCACCAAGCCGCTTCGTCAGCGCACGAAGCAGGGCAAGGGTGACGCCATGTTCACCACCAAAGGCGAGCAAATGGGCAAGACCTGTCGCCTGTTCCTCGATCATGGCGAGGCTTTTCTGGATGTCACCAAGCGCGATGTCGAATTCGCCAAGATCGGAAAGATCGAGGGAGGTTGGATCAGCGCCGCTTACCGGATGTCGGCCATCGGTGAGCATGCGCGCTGCGCTGCGGATCGCGCGCGGCCCATCGCGTGCACCGGCGCGATTCGTGGTGCCGATATCCAGCGGCACGCCTGCCACGCAAAAGCCAGCGCTTCGATCATGGGTGCGAGCGCCCAGAAATGAATGCGGCGCGGCGAAGGTGATGGGGGTTGTCATGGACATGTCTCACGATTTTGCGTGGCGGAGTATGTGCGGATTTGCGCAAGCAAGGGAGCCCTCAGTTTATCTTGTGGGAGGATCGGCGCGAAAAGAGGCGGATTCGAAGGACCATGAGCGCGGCAAGACTCTTTCTTTGGAAAGATGCTTCCTGTTCTGGGCCTAAGTATCCTTTGAGAATGACATCTCCATTGGGTCACATAGGCGCTGATGGCGGAGTTTGTGGCGCGCGCAACGCCAGCAGCGCCAGCGTCGCGGCAATAGCCAGCGCTGTTGTCATCAACAATACAGCGGTGGGGCCTGCAAAATCCAAGCTCAGCCCGACAATCAGCGGGGCCGTTGCCGTGGCGATGTTGGATGGCAGGGCGATCAAACCCTGGCGTCGGCCATAGCCGTTGGGGCCGAATAGGGCGAGCGGCAATGCACCACGGCTGATCGAAAGAAGCCCCGAACCGCCGCCATGCAGCGCGGCGAAAAGCGGCGCCAGGGCAGGTCCGCCAAGTAACAACGCCACTGCCGCGGCTGGATGGGACATGGTGGCGATACGTGCGGAAACCAGCGGATGCATTCTGCGCATCAGCCCGAATTCGGCAACGCGTGCAGCAACTTGCGCTGGCCCCAGCAGCGCCGCTGCGGCAATAGCAGCCGCGGGTGTGGCGCCAGCTTCCATCAAAAGACCAGGCAAATGGGTGCCGATACCCGAATGCACCACGCCCTGCGCAGAAAAGACGAAGGCCAGCACGATGATGGCGTTGCGTGGGCTTTGACCGCCTGCCGCATCAGGCGCTTGGGGCAATGCAGATGGCCTTGACCGCGGCAGGCTGGCATAGACCGCAAGGCCCAAGACAATGTGCAGAACGGCCCAAGTCAGGCAGGCCTCTCGCCAGCCCCAGGCATCTTCGATCCACGCGGTTAGCGGCCAACCAATGGTGCTGGCAAAGCCTGCAATCAGCGTGATGCCGGTAATGGGGCCGCGTGCGCCGCGCCCAAACAACCCGGCCAGTGTCGAGAACGCAACATCATACAGGCCAAAGGCCATACCGATCCCAATCACCACCCACCCAGCCGCCATGCCCCAAGTGCCGGTGGCAAGGGCAAGCAAGGCCAAGCCGGTGGCGAATAGCACTGAGGAGGTAAGTAGGAGTGGTCGGCCACCATGCGTATCCACCATGCGCCCCGCCATGGGCGCCAGCGCGCCGGCAATCAGCAGTGCCGCGGAAAGGCCAGCGAAAATGGCCCAAGTAGGCAGGGCAAGATCGCGCGCCATCGGCACTGCCAGAATGGCCGGCAGATAGAAGCTTGAGGCGTAGCCGAGCGTCTGGCCTATCCCCAAGGCCACGACCACGCGGCGGGTTTTTGGGGCAGCGATCCCGCTATGCATAGTGGTCATGCCATCTGGCCACACACTACCATGGATATGCTACGGGAAGGCGCAACGGCATTGCCCGGCTGACCTCTTGGGTGCTGCGCCAAAAAGGATCTGGCGCCAGATACATGTTGGGGTGAATGGGAGTTGTCCGAAACGGCAGTCAGATGACCGCATGACGCACACGGGCGGAAAGCCATTCACTGATCAATACGGTGCCTAGAATAAGAATGAAAATAGTGGTCACCTGAGGCCACGCAAGTACATTGATGCTGGCTTGCATCTGCATGCCAATGCCGCCCGCGCCAACTAAGCCCAACACTGTCGCTTCCCGAATATTGATATCCCAGCGGAATACAGTAATGCCAGCAAAGGCGGGCATAACCTGTGGCACGATGGACCAACCAAGCACCTGCGCGCGTGAGGCGCCAGTTGCGGTGATTGCTTCGACCTGCGTCGCGTCAATCTCCTCTATTGCTTCATAAAGAAGCTTGGCGATGAAGCCTATCGAACGCAGTGCGATTGCAAGGATGCCAGCCAGCATACCTGGCCCCAGGATGATCACCAGGATCAGCGCCCAGATCAAGGAATTGATCGAACGCGATGCGACAATGATGAATAGCGCCGGCGCGCGCACAAAGGCCACGCTAGGTGTTGTGTTATGTGCCGCCAGAAAGGCGAGCGGCACCCCCATGATCACCGCAAGCGCTGTGCCGATCGTTGCAATATTGATGGTTTGCCAGAGCGGCTTCCAAAGTTGTTCGGCATAGGACCAGCGGGGCGGAAACATGCGCGCGATAAGATCAGCGCCCTGACGTGGCGCATCCCAAACAAAATCCCAGATCGTACGTTCGGAGATGAATTGGAAACACAAGACCGACAAGGCGACGGCAAGGAACCAGCCAAACCAGACCAGCAGATCGGCCCTTGGCGTGCGGCGGCGCCAGTCGGGAGTGCCATCGGCGTGGGTGAAGAGCGCCATACTACTGCACCTTCCGCCTGATCCACCCACTGGCATACTCGCAGGCCAAGACAATCAGAATAATGATGATCAAGACAGCGGCCGCGGTATCAAATTCATAACGATCAAAGCTAGTGTTCAAGGTGTCCCCGATCCCACCTGCGCCCACCAGGCCAAGTACCGCGCTCTCGCGAAAATTGATCTCGAGCCTATAAGCCGATAGCCCGATCAACCGTGGCTTGATTTGCGGCAGCACACCCCAAGCCAGCAATTGAAACCAGGACCCGCCCGTGGCGCGCACGGCCTCTGCCTGGGCAGCTTCAATATCTTCGATATCTTCGGCAATAAGTTTTGCCATGAATCCAATAGTCGCAAAGGCTAAAGTCAACGTCCCAGCGAGAGGGCCAAAGCCCAGCATTGCCACAAAGACAATGGCGATGATGATTTCCTGAAAGGTACGACTAATCGCGATGATGGCGCGACAGAACAGATAGATGGGCAGTGGCGCAAGGTTACGCGAAGCGCCAAGCGCCACGGGGATGGAAAGAGCAATACCAAGCGCCGTTGAAACGACGGTCATGGTAAGGCTTTCCAGAAGCCCTTCAATGATATCATCGCGCTTCGAAATAAAATCAGGTGGAAAGAAGCCGCCCAGGAATCTTCCGGCACGTTCCACACCTTCAGCCGCGCGGGTCCAATTCACGTCAATGCTGCCGACCGAAAGCACAGCATAAGCCAGTGCAATCAAATAAACGGCATAACGCAACGCGGGGGCGGCGATCAGCGGTGGTGGGCGCCAGGCGCGGGCAGCCGCGCTTGCATCAAAGGCACTGGCGCTCATGCGGCGGCCTCGGAGATTTCAGCCTCATCTTCAGCGCGCCGGATTGTCTGCGACCAATCCACTTCACCATAAATGGCGGTAAGCTGCTCTGCCCCCAACGCCTCGGCCGAGCCATCGAAAACAATCTGGCCAGCGCGCAGACCCACGATGCGTTTGGCGAATTGCTGTGCAAGCGCCACATCATGGATATTAATGATGGCAGCCAGGCCGCGTTCGTTACACAGCTCGACAATCAAACGCATGATCTGTCGGCTGGTCTTTGGATCAAGACTGGCCGTGGGTTCATCTACCAGAAGCAATTGTGGGTCCTGCATCAGCGCGCGTACGATGCCGACCCGTTGGCGTTGTCCACCTGAAAGCGCATCGGCGCGCTTGTCGGCCATATGAGCAAGACCCACACGATCCAATAGGCGAAAGGCTTCCTCGATATCCTTTTGAGGGAAACGGCGGAACCAGGACACCCAAAATCCGACATATCCAAGCCGCCCAGAAAGTACATTTTCCATCACCGTGAGGCGTTCGACCAGCGCGTATTCCTGGAAAATCATGCCCATGCGCCGCCGCGCTCGGCGCAAAGGGCGGATGCTGAGGCGGGTTATGTCCGTTCCATCCAACGCAACGGTGCCGCTGGTGGGTTCAACCAGGCGGTTGACGCAGCGGATCAACGTAGATTTGCCGGCACCGGAGGGGCCGATCAGCGCCATGACTTGGCCGCGCGGAACGTCGAGATTGACCGAATCAAGCGCAAGATCTCCAGTAGGGTAGCGCTTGGTCAGCCCCTGTAATTGCAGCAGCATCGCGTTACTCTCTGGCAGCGTAAAGCCGCCATCCCAGCCTACGGAATGGCGGCGGCGCTTTTTCTAGCGGCAGGTATAGGAGACATCCATTGCAGCATCAATCTGGCGGATCACTTCCCAATGCTGGCGATATGTGATCGGCATGAATTTCTCCTGCGGCGGCTCGGCCTTGCCGAATTCCTCAAGCAAGCTGGTGCCGGCCCAATTGAAGTTGAAGAACGCACCGCGGATCTTCTCGGCCAAAGCCGGCGTCAGGTTATGCGCATGACCATAGCCGGTCGTCGGGAAGGATGCGCTGCGATAGATTGTGCGCAATTGGTCAGCCCGAACCACATTACGGGCCACCATTCGCACCATCACCGAATTCGCGATGGCAGCAGCATCATAATCGCGATTAGCGACACCAAGGATCGAATTATCATGTCGGCCAGAAAAGGCGGGCTTGAAGTCAACGCCGGCACGCATGTTGAATTGGCTTGCCAACAGGGCTGAAGGCGCCTTGTAGCCGCTATTCGATGTTTCCGCAGTAAATGCAATGGTGCGTCCGCGCAGGTCTTCAATCCGTTGCGCGTTAGATGATGCGGGGACGATGAACTCCATCTCGTAACCAAAACGGTTATCGTTGGCCGCCATCATCGCGAAAGGCACAAACCCGGCGCAATTCACGGCCAAGGGGTTTGAACCGGTATTGAAGCCTGCCACATGCAGCCGACCCGCCCGCATTGCTTCGATTTGGGCTGCATTGGACTGCACGGCGAAGAACTGCACGCGTTTTCCAGTTTCCCGACCCAAATGGTCCAGGAAAGGCTGCCAGACGCGACGATAAACGGCCGGATCTTCGACCGGCGTATAGGCGAAGATCAGCGTGGAGGGGTCAGTCAAGTCTCGCGGGTTGGACGGTATATCAGCAACAAGATCTCCATCGCGATCGCAATACCGTGCGTCAAGCGCGCCGCGTGGGCAGTCAGCTTGCTGCGCGGCGGCGGCTGTTGCGCCAACCACGCTGAGCAGCGCTGCGCAGCCAAAGGTCAAAAAACGACGAAACATGCGCGTTTCCTTTTAATGGATCTGGAGTGGCGCGAGATAACCAAACTGACTCAATTTTAATGTGACAGTTTGATGAAAGCTGCGCTGGAGACTCTCTTGGCCTCTAGGAGAGCGTTAAAGCCCTGGCGGCGAAAGACATTGGTAGCTGCATTGCCCGCGGCTTTACTGGGCATTGGCAGAGCGGATTTTGCCCATTCAGGCCAAGAATGCCCTCGATCAATCCCATTCTTTCACAGAACTGACACTCTACTGCAACGGGGGCTTCATCATGAGCAGATACTCGCACCGCTAACGCATAAGGAGTTGCCATGAAGCGCTTTCTTCAATTGACCGCCCTAATGGTCGGGCTCGCTGGGTCCGCCACTGCTCAGACTCCGGCGCCCAGTCAGGATTGGCGCCAGCAATTCCGCCATATCACTTTCGGCGTTGCTTCGGGCGAGAATCAGCAGGAAGGCAATCTGCGCTGGGCACCCATGGCGCTTTATCTGCAACGCTGCCTTGGTATTGAGCGGGTGACCATCCGGGTCAGCAATGATTATTCCGCGATGATCGAAGCCATGGTTCAAGGCGATGTTCACCTGGCCTGGTATGGGCCTGCGCAATATGCGATCGTTTGGGACCTGACCCGCGGCGATGTTGTGCCGGTCGCGGTGGATGTTTCCCCGCAAGGGGATATGGGGTATAAGTGGAACATCATCGTCCGCGCTGATAGCCCGATCCGCACGCTGGAAGATTTGCGCGGCAAGTCACTCGGCTGGCCCACGCCAACCTCGACATCTGGCTATGTGCTGCCCATGCAGTTTTTCCGCGAACGCGGCTGGGTTGATGAACGTGGCCAGAGCAATTTCTTCGGCCGCCTGGTGCAGACCGGTTCACATGACAACGGCATGGTTTCCGTGGCGCAGGGCCGTTTGGATGCGACCACAGGCTGGTATTATTCGCCGTAATCAGGCGCCCATATTCGCGCGGCCGGTGCTGGCACCATCAAGCTCGAAGATATCCGCTTCATCCATGAAAGCGCGAGCATCCCGAACGCACCCTTTACAACGCGCCTGAGCTACCCCGCGCCTATGCGTGCGAAAATGAGCGAATGCCTCATCAATATGCGTTGGAACGATCCGCAGGCTTGGGAGACTGTGAGCCGCAACGTCTTCGGCGGCTTCGCGCTTGTTTCGCATGAGGCTTACGAGCCCTTCATCGCCCTGCGTCAGGCAGAACGCCGCCGGCGCTGACCCAGTGCTTGAACTGCGCGGACTGACGCGCCGCTTTGGAAGCTTCACCGCCGTGGACAAGGTGTCCGTGGCGGTGAGTGATGGTGAGATGGTGGCCGTGCTTGGCCGTTCAGGCGCGGGCAAATCCACCCTGCTGAACATGATCAATCGCCTGGTGGACCCAAGCGAGGGAGAGATTCTTTATCAGGGGCGCGATATCGCCAAGCTCAGCGGTGCCGAATTGCTTGCCTGGCGTCGGCAAAGCGCGATGATTTTCCAGCGCTTCAATCTGGTTGGCAGGCTTTCGGTTTTGACTAACGTGCTGACTGGGCGCTTGAACCATAAGCCACGCTTGCCGAAGTTGTTCGGTTTCTTCTCAGATGAAGAACGCAATCTTGCGCTTGATGCCTTGGCGGCGCTTGGCATGGATGAACAGGCGCTCAAGCGCGCGGATCAGCTTTCGGGCGGGCAGCAGCAGCGCGTGGCCATTTCTCGTGCCCTGGTGCAGGAACCACGTCTGATCCTGGCGGATGAACCGGTGGCGAGTCTTGATCCCGTGAACTCCCAAGCTGTGATGGAAGCGCTGCGCCGCATTAATCGCGACCACGGCATTACAGTGCTGTGCAATCTGCATTCGGTGCCGCTTGCCCGCGCCTGGTGCGATCGCGTGATTGCTCTTTCAGCGGGGCGCGTTGTCTATGGTGGTTCAATTGCTGGCTTGGATGACGCTATGCTGCTGAGCATTTATGGCAGCGGCGCCGACCTGACTGAAGCGCATTGAAAATGGCGCATGCGGTACCTCATTCTGCGGCGCGGCCCCGCTTTGCTGAAGCTTGGGCAAAGCATAAGCGCGCAAGACGCCAGCAATGGCTGTTTGGTATTGCCATACTGATTGTGCTGACCGCCATTTCAGCCTGGCTTGGAGAGGTTAGTCTGAGGTTGCTGTGGGAGAGGTTGCCGCGTTTTGGGTCCTATTTCGGGCGCATGGTGCCGGAATTGGCTTGGGCGACATTGTGGAGTGATCTTGCCTATTGGTACTGGAATGGCTGGCATTGGCTAGCTTCACTTTGGCAAACGCTGTTGATCGCGCTTTATGCGACCATGTTTGGCGTGGTGCTTGCTTATGTTTTCTCATTTCTTGCCGCACGTAACCTGAGCCCGGCGCCCTGGGTTGCTGTGGCAGCGCGCCGTACCTTGGAGGTTGCGCGCACGGTGCCGGAGTTGGTCTTTGCCGTGCTATTTGTCTTTGCCTTTGGTATCGGCCCTCTTGCCGGGGTGCTTGCGATTGGCCTACATTCCTTCGGTGCCTTGGGTAAATTATTCGGCGACGTCGCGGAAAACATTGACCCAGAACCCTTACGCGGCGTGCGCGCCACAGGCGCCAGTTGGGCGCAAACCATGGTTTATGGGGCCACGCCGCAATTGGCCCCGGATTACCTTTCCTATGGGCTGCTGCGCCTTGAAATCAATGTACGTGCCGCTTCCATTCTTGGTTTTGTCGGTGCCGGTGGCATTGGTCAGGATCTCTATCGTGCCATCAAGAATTTCGACCATACAGATATCTCTGCCATAGCCCTGATGCTAATCGCCGCGGTGATGCTGATTGATGCGATTTGCGGTTGGCTGCGCGGGCGTGTCATTGGCCAGGAAAGCTTGCGCGCGTTATGAGTAGTGTTCATCGCAAAAGCTGGCGCGATCGGTGCCCAGCTGCTTTTCCACCGCGCGGCCTTGCGTTGTGGCGCCGTGCCGTGGCGATCCTTCTTGGTCTTGGGCTTTTTCTTTGGGGCCTCCATGCCTTGGAAGTAACACCCGGGCGCTTGATTGATGGTATTGGGCAACTCGGCAAGGTCTTCATGCTGATGATGCCGCCAGCGGTCACTGAGCATGTGTGGGAGTATATCCGCGCTATTGGCGAAACTTTGGCGATGGCGTTTCTTGGTACGCTTGTCGCATCGGTGATTGCCATTCCTTTGGCCATGATGGGCGCTCGGAATATCATGCCTTTAGGGCCGGTGCGGTTTCTGGTCCGCCGTTCCAGCGATGTGGTGCGCGGGATAGACAGCCTTGTCTGGGCAATTTTTTTCGTGAGTGTGGTCGGTCTTGGGCCTTTCGCCGGCATCCTGGCCATTGCCGTGAATGATATCGGCGTGCTCACCAAATTATATGCTGAAGCGATGGAGAACACCGATCGCGAACAGGTCAAGGGGGTGCGCGCCACCGGCGCAGATAGTGCGCAAACCATCGGCTTCGGCGTGCTGCCGCAAGTGATGCCGGTATTCCTTGGCAATAGCCTCTATTTTCTTGAATCCAATTTGCGATCTGCCACTATTCTTGGCGTTGTTGGTGCCGGCGGGATAGGCTTCTTTCTGATGGACCGCATGATGATCAATGCCTGGCGAGAGGTAGCGCTGATTGTGATCATGGTTCTGATTACGGTTGCATGCATTGATGCGCTATCACGCATGCTGCGCGCGCGTTTGATAGGATCATCCAGGGGGTAGGCGATGCGGCCGGGTTCGGATAATGCTTTGCTGCCTCGGATGCGATGCGGTTCCGCCAATATCGCAATGGTGAGTTGTCGCGGCGGACGTAGCATGGCCCTGGCACCGCGGCGCGCGTGCTCGCATGTACGGTGATGTGCTGCTTGACTCTTCGGGATTGCTTGGCCGTTGTTTTACTTCATTGAACTGCAACGCTTCCTTCATTTCACTGTCACCAAGGGAATGTAGCGCGGAACAATTGTCTTGTTCATTACCACTTCACGCGTTCGCTGAGAAAACTTCTCTCTCTTGGCGTGAAGTCATCCACTTCGGAGCTAGCCATGCAAACAGCCAATCTTTCGTCATCGGATAAAAGCCCCGTCGCACGCGATGTTGGTCTGTTCTTCCGTCGCTGGCTTTCCAATCCGTTGCAGATGGGCTCGATCGTGCCTTCCTCTCCGAGGTTGGGTGCGCTTATCGCCGGCCAAATCGACAAGCGATCCAATTCAAGCATTCTTGAACTGGGCGCCGGGACGGGCGCAATTACCCGCAACCTCATCAAGGCAGGGATCTCGCCCACACGCCTTGTTGTGGTTGAAATTGTGGCCGAGATGGCCGAGCATCTTCAGACGAATTTTCCGCACGCCACCGTGGTTCAGGCGGATGCCTTCAACCTTCCGATTGAGCGGTTGAAACAGGTTTCCACGGAGATAGAAACTGTCATTTGCGGTATTCCCTTGGTGCTGCTTGGGGAAAAGAAGCAACGCCAATTCATCGAACAGGTTGAAGCCGTCGCTCCAGGGCGGGGCTTTCTTCTCTATACCTATTGCATCACCTCACCATTGCCTTACCGGGCTTTAAACCTTGAGGCACGGCGGCTTGCCTGGACCCCGTTGAATTTCCCGCCGGCGAGCGTGTGGCATTATCTGCCCAAATCCTAGACCGTCACGGCACCACAACCCTGAGTGGCCTGAGCGCTGGCGTAATCCGTATCGGCAGTGACCCGGCTGCATCCCCGTCCGCTTGAACGGGAAGATCGGCGCCAAACACCTCGATCTCATGCCCGCGCTGGAGGGTCATGCTTGAAAGCGCCGGCAGCCTGCCAAGGCCGAGTGCCGCAGCATGCTTCAGCGCATCAAACGCATGGTGCTGATAAAGCGACAAGACATGAAAATCCGTCTCTCGCGGGTCTGCCATGGGAGCGATTTCAAAGCGGCCTGCATAGAAGCGGCCCTTGGTGACAACCAAGCCTGAAGGTTCCAATTGCCTGCCATCCACCTGGACCTTGAAGGAATTGAACGGATGCCAGGTAAGGTCGCGTAGGGTTTGCAAGACATAGGCAGTTTTGCCGAAGGCGCGTTTCAAGCCTGGTGGCAACCGATGCACCACAACAGCATCCAGCCCCACGCCCACCATTTGAATAAAAAGACGATCAGACGCGTTGCCGCGCTTCAATAAGCCCGGATAGACGCATGTGCTGCGCCCTAGGAGCAATGCGCGGGCTGCTTCTTTTGGGTTCAAGGGCACGGCCATCTCCAGCGCGAAGACATTCGCCGTTCCAAGTGGCAATATCCCAAGCAGAGCCGATGTGCCCTCCAAACCAGCGGCCACTTCGGCGATTGTGCCATCACCGCCAGCAGCGACTATTATCCGGTCCTTCTGCGCCGCCATCCGGGCGAGTTTTTCTGCATCACCCGGTGCGGCGGTTTCCAGCAATTCGAATTGGACCCCGAGGCCATAGAGGACATCCAAGGCGACATAGAGCCGCGCACGACGCCGCGCGCCTGCGGTTGGGTTGAAGATGATGCATAGATTCGGAGCCATGACCCCTGATGAAAACCGCCGAAGGTTTCAATTGCATGATTAGCGCGAGAAAATATCATGACAATTTATGTCGGTGAATAAATGTCATCGAAGGTTCATCCTGGGAATCAAATTATTTGGCTAGCCCGCGTCTAGGAGAAACGCGAGGTCTTTGCCCGGATTCGCTTCGGTGCGGAACATCGCTTCAGGAGCGCAGCCAATGCCCCTCGCTTCAACGCCGCAAGCCTTCCGGACGATTTTTATTTCGGATATTCATCTTGGCTTACGGAGCTGCCGCAGTGACTCACTCGTTGATTTTCTACGCCAGGTTCAATGCGAAAAGCTCTATCTGGTTGGCGACATTATTGATGGGTGGCGCCTGCGGCGTTCCTGGTACTGGGATAATCATCATGATGAGGTCATCCGCCTCATTCTGCGCATGGCCCGCCATGGGACCGAGGTGATCTATGTCCCGGGTAATCATGATGAAATTTTCCGCGATTGGCTTGGGCTTGAAATTGCAGGCGTGAGGCTCGCGCGGGAGGCGGAGCACATCGCTGCGGATGGACGCCGTTTCCTGGTGATCCATGGCGATGAGTTTGATGGTGTCATTCGCTATGCCAAGTTTCTCGCTCATCTGGGCGATTGGGCCTATGACGCTGCCCTAACAATGAATCGCTGGTTCAATTTCCTGCGTCGCCGACTTGGTTATCCGTATTGGTCACTCTCCCAATGGCTGAAGCGCCAGGTGAAGGAAGCGGTCAAGGCAATTGACCGTTTCGAAACAGCCCTTTCCCATGAAGCGAAATCGCGCGGCATGGATGGTGTCATTTGCGGTCATATCCATCATGCCGAAATGCGGATGGTTCATGGTATTCTCTACATGAATGACGGGGATTGGGTGGAAAGCTGTACAGCCCTGGTTGAGCATCATGATGGCCGCTTTGAACTGCTCGACTGGTCACACCGCCAGGCCGTATCAGTAAGCAAAACAACATCCACGCCTGCTCCCGATCTGGTAGCCGAGTTGTTGCGCGGTGCAAGGTAAAGCGATGCGTATCCTGATTGTCTCAGATG
>Ga0315899_10004410_pt1 | contig 15221 bp, 11 predicted proteins | sample LakEriMetagenome_2_FD_203518 | JGI IMG/M metagenome (GOLD analysis project Ga0315899, IMG submission 203518) | Freshwater fungal communities from buoy surface, Lake Erie, Ohio, United States - Buoy 4 MA112 | ecosystem: Environmental > Aquatic > Freshwater > Lake | place: USA: Lake Erie, Ohio... | reverse complement strand
CGTGGGTGGGTCGGGGGCGCGACGCTGCGCTGGCGGTGCGGGGTCGGGGCGGGGGCAGCGGGGTCACGGTGTGGTCGCCGCCCCGACCCCGACCCCAACGACGACCTCGACCCCGACGCCGACGCCCAGCGCAGCGTCGGCCCGCCGGAGCCCCGACCCCGACTGCGCCGTTCGGCCCCGACCCGGCCGCACCCGCGACTGCAGGAAGGACCCCGACCGTGGTGGCAGTACCCCGACTGCAGTGGCAGTACCCCGACCGTCGTGGCAGTACCCCGACCGCCCCCCCGACCAGCGACCCCGACCAGCAGCCACCGAGCACACGACGATCAGCGCATCGCCGCAAACGTGTCGCAGGCGCCCGGATCGCCCTGTTCGAAACCGCGCCGGAACCACTGCTGTCGATCCGCCGAGGACCCGTGCGTGAACGATTCGCGCTGCACGCGGCCACCGGCCATCTGCTGCAGGCGATCGTCACCCACCGCAGCGGCGGCGCCGAGCCCTTCCTCGAGGTCGCCCGGCTCCAGCATGCGCGCCCGCGCCGCGTCGTGCGCCCACACGCCGGCATAGCAGTCGGCCTGCAGCTCCATCGCCACCGACAGCGCGTTCTTCGCGCGCGGATTCTCCTGCTGCAGGCGCCGCACCTGCTGTTCGGTCCCCAGCACGTTCTGCACGTGATGGCCGATCTCGTGCGCAATGACGTACGCCTGCGCGAAGTCGCCGGGGGCACCGAACTGCCGGTGCAGCTGATCGAAGAACGACAGGTCGATGTACACCTTCTCGTCACCCGGGCAGTAGAACGGCCCGCTGGCCGACTGCCCCGTGCCACATGCCGTGGGCGTGGCGTCCCGGAAGAGCACCAGCCGCGCGGGGCGATAGCGCGACATCTGCCGCGCCCACGTGGCCTGGGCGCTATCGAGCACCACCGAGACGAACTGCACCATGCGCTCTTCTGCCGGATCGTTGAGCGGCGCCTGCTCGGCCGTGGGCATCGGTGCGCCCACCCCGCTCCCGCCCGTGATGGGGGTGACGAGGTCCGTCTTGAACACATAGCTCAGCACGATGAGCACGAGCATGCCGCCCACACCGAGCTTCATGCCGCCACCGCGGAAGCCGCCGCCGCCCATACCACCCGCACCACCACCGCCGCCGCGACGGTCTTCAATATTGCGACTGCGGCCACCAGGAGACCAACGCATGGGCCAGGTACGCGAAAGGGGGGAAGCACGTGGAGACGCGCGTGATCGGAACGGCGACGTGCAGACGCCGTCGTTTGAAACGGCGCCATGGAAACCGCGTCATGGGAACGGCGTCATGGATTACCACTTGAGCTTAACCGCGGGAGCACGACAGCGCAGCAACGCTACCGCAGTAACGCTGCCGCCGTGGCGATCGCGCCGTCTTCCATGACCCATGACGTCGTTCCCATGACGTCGTTCCCACGACGTCGTTCCCACGACGTCGTTCCCATGACGTCGTTCCCATGACGTCGTTCCCATGACGTCGTTCCCATGACGTCGTTACGCCGTTGACGGCCTCTATGCGGCCATCTCCGCCGCAAACGCCAGACTCACCGCACGCCGCGCGCCCCGCTTGAGCGCCCGCGTCACGTTGCGGGCGTAGCGCACGAAGTTGGCCCCGGCCCACGGGTGGCGGGCGAAGAACTCGAAGGGGAGCAGGTCGCTCTTGAGGCGATTGCACGGCGCGCACGCCACCACGAGGTTCCCGGGGTCGTGCGCCCCGCCGCGCGCCAGCGGCACTACATGGTCGAGTGTTGCCGTGCGCTGATCGAGCCGCGTGGCGCAGTACACGCACCGCTGGTTGCAGTAACGGAGCGCGCCTTTGCGCAGGGCCCGCTTGAGCGCCACGTGCACGACCGTCTTGACGGTCGGGCGCACACGGCCGCGGGTACGCACGGCGCCGCGCTTGGACGGACGGGCACCGCGGCCGGCGTCGTACGCGGCACCGTGGCTGAGCCGGAGCGCTGGTCGCCTGGGCATGCTCAGCCCCCCCGCCACGACAACGCCCCGGCGGAGGCAGCGAGCCTCTGGCCGGGGCGGCGGGGGACGAGGACGGGCCGGCGCCCGAACGGAGCCGACGACGGGAAGGCATTTGCCTCGCGCAGGCGCTGCGCATGGGAGACACCGCGAGTGGAGCGCATCATCCTCCTGGAACACCAAGTGGACACGCAAAACCGCCGGACCCTCGACTGCCACCTTGAATGACCGCGACACGCCGGTCTTGCCTGCATTCGCGACCACGGCGCGATTATGCGATCACGTATCTGCTCCCGTCAATAGTCGAGGGGCGAGGGAGTGACTCCCCCGCCCCTTCGTGACTACATCGCGACGCGCGCCGGCGCTCAGTCCTTCATGCCACTGTTGCGCAGCGGATCGCGCAGCATGCTGCCGATGCGCGCCGCCATGGCGTCCAGCTGCTGGCGGTTGGGCATGGCCGACCCCGGAAAGGGCAGCGGCACATCGAAACCGTCCTCCTCCCGCCGCGGAATCAGGTGAATGTGGTAGTGCATCACATTCTGCCCCGCCGCCTGCCCGGAGTTCACCACGATGTTCATGTCACTCGCGCCCGACGCCGTCTGTACCACCGGTATGAGCTTCGCCGCCACGGTGTAGAGGTGCATCCCCACCGCCTTCGGAATGTCCTGCAGCACTTCGTAGTGCTCCCGCGGGACCACCAGCACGTGCCCGGCATTCACCGGTTGGATGTCCATGAACGCGATGGCCGTGGAGTCTTCGTAGCAGATCGACACCTCGGCGGCACCACGGATGAGATCACAGAAGATGCAGTGTCCGGTCGACGGCTTCATCGGAGCGGTTGGGGCTTGCATGGCAGGGCAACGGGAAAGTCCAGACTGCACTTCGCAACCTGTGCTCCGGACCAATATCCGGCAAGCGACACGGGATCCCGATCCCGTCCCCGTTCGGGCACCGCTCGCCCCTCTCGACGGGGCTCGGTCCAGTCCGTCGGCCGCCAGCCCCCCGCCGGCGGCTGCACCCCGCTATCTTCCGGGGGTTGTGGGGTATCCCGTTCTCTCCTGACTTTGACGATGGCCACTTCGACCCGTCCGAGCCGCGCCCGAAAGGGTGAGGCCAGCGACACGACTGGATCGCCCGCATCGGCGGACGCGTCCGCGGCCGCGCTGACGCGCGACCAGCTCGTTCATGCGTATCGCGTGATGTACACCTCGCGAAAGCTCGACGACAAGGAAATCCAGCTCAAGCGCCAGAACCGGATCTTCTTCCAGATCTCGGGGGCCGGGCATGAAGCCATCGGCGTGGCCGCCGGCCTCGTCCTGCGCCCCGCCTACGACTGGTTCTACCTGTACTACCGCGACCGCGCCCTCTGCCTGCAGCTCGGCATGACCCCCGCGGAGATGCTGTACAGCAGCGTCGGCGCCGCCATCGACCCCAACTCGGGGGGACGGCAGATGCCCAGCCACTGGGGGCACAAGGCGCTCAACATCACCACCGTCTCCTCGCCCACCGGGACCCAGTTCCTGCAGGCCGTGGGCAGCGCCGAGTCCACGCTGCGCGCCCGCCAGCTCGAGCTGAACGATCCCGCGTTCCCCGGCGACGACGTCACGCTGGTCACCACCGGCGACGGCACCACCAGCGAAGGCGAGTTCTGGGAGTCGCTCAACACGGCGTCCAACCTCAAGCTCCCCATCGTCTACATCGTCGAGGACAACGGCTACGCCATCTCGGTCCCCGTCGAGGTCAACACCGCCGGCGGCTCCATCTCCAAGCTCGTCGCGTCGTTCCCGGGGCTCTACATCCAGGAAGTGGACGGCTGCGACCTGCTCGCCTCGTACGAGGTGATGCAGCGCGCCGTGCAGTACGCGCGCGAGCGCAAGGGGCCCGCGCTGGTGCACGCCAAGGTCATCCGGCCGTATTCGCACTCGCTCTCCGACGACGAAGTCTTCTATCGTCCCCCCGAAGAGCGTGACGCCGACGCCGCGCGTGACCCGCTCACCACCTTCCCGGCGTGGCTCATCGCCAACGGGCACGCCACCGCCGAGGAGCTCCAGGCGCTGCGCGACACCGTGGACGCCGAGGTGCTGGCCGCCACCGACGACGCGCTCGAGCAGCCCATGCCGACGGCGGAGTCGGTGCCGTATGCCGTGTACTCGCCCGACGTCGATCCCACGTCGGAGCGCTTCGACACCGAAGACGATCCGCAGTTCGAGGGGGGGGCCACCACCATGGTGGACCTGCTCAACGCCTGCATGCGCGACGAAATGGCGCGCGACGAACGCATCCTCGTCTTCGGCGAAGATGTGGCCGACGTATCGCGCGACCAGTACCTCGGCAAGGTCAAGGGCAAGGGCGGCGTCTTCAAGGTGACGCACGGCCTGCAGAGCAAGTTCGGCAGTGCCCGCGTGTACAATTCGCCGCTCGCCGAGGCCAACATCGTGGGGCGCGCCATCGGGCTCGCGCACCGCGGCTTCAAGCCGGTGGTCGAAATCCAGTTCTTCGACTACATCTGGCCCGCCTTCATGCAGCTGCGTGACGAGGTGGCCACCATGCGCTGGCGCTCCAACAACGCGTTCAGCGCGCCCATGGTGGTGCGGACCACGTACGGCGGCTACATCCGCGGCGCCATCTATCACTCCCAGACCGGGGCCTCGCTGTTCACCGCCAACCCCGGCCTGCGCGTGGTATGCCCCAGCAATGCGCTCGACGCCAACGGCCTGCTGCGCACTGCCATCCGGTGCGACGACCCGGTCATCTTCCTCGAGCACAAGCACCTGTACCGCCAGACGTACAACAAGGGGCAGTATCCGGGTCCCAACTTCATGATCCCCTTCGGCAAGGCCAACACCCTGCGTGAAGGCACCGACGTGACGCTCGTGACCTACGGCGCCACCGTGCAGCGCGCCCTCGTGGCCGCCAAGCAGCTCGCCGAAGAAGGCGGACCGAGTGTGGAGGTCATTGACCTGCGCACCCTCTCGCCGTGGGACAAGGATGCCGTGTTCACATCGGTGAAGAAGACCGGCCGCGTGATCGTCGCCACCGAGGACTCGCTGTCGTGGGGCTACGGGGCGGAAATCGCCGCAGCCATCGCCGACGAGTGCTTCGCCTGGCTCGACGCCCCCGTGAAGCGCGTGGCCAGCCAGGATGTGTTCGTGGGCTACGCGCCCAGCCTCGAGGATGCCACGCTGCCGCAGGTGGAAACGTTCCGCCAGGCGTATCTGGATATCGTGGCGTTCTGAGCTAGCGGTCGAACTCTCCACTTAGGACTGAAACTACAAACGAGAAACTCCTCGCCACCCGCGGGGAGTTTCTCGTTTGGTAGTACGAGTCTTCAGTGGTCAGTCGAGCCTCACACCGGCGGCTTCTTCTTCAGCAGCCCGCCCAGCCCCTTCTTGAGCGCATCCTTGCCGCTGGGCTTGTCGTCCTTCTTCTCGTCCTTGGCGGCTTCGGCAGCCTTCAGGCTGTCCATCGTGGTACCGAGGCCCGCCATCATCTGGCTCAGGTCCACCACCTCGTACCCCTTCGGAATCTCGAACACTGCGGGGTCGATGTCGCCGGCCTTGAGCTCCGTCACTTCCATCGTCATGGTGTCGGCCGTGACCTTGCCCTTCTTGTCGGTCTGCGTGGACCAGGTGATGGTCTTGAGCGCGAGTCCCTTGCTGCCGTATTCGCTGGTGTACTTGCGCAGTTCAGCCTCGAGTTCGGGATTGCTGGCCTTCACCCCCGACGCGAAGGAGCGCGCCCACTGCTCCATGTTCTTCGGGCTCCCCAGATCCACCCCGGTGGCGATCCACTGATCGCTGGAATCGGTGGTCACCACCTTCTGATCGGGCATCATGGTGGCCTTGAGCTCCATGGTGCTCGAGTACCAGGTGCGCACGCGACGCGTCTTGTACCCCAGCATCGGCTCGCCCGCCCCCATGTCCTTGAAGCGGAAGGAGGTGTTGCTCACCGTCATCTTCAGCATGGGGTTGTTCATGAGGGCGCCGAAGCCGCTGCCGAAGCCCTCGGCCGTCATGACCATGGCCTGTTTGTCCTTGGGGTTCACGACGATGAACTTGCCCGTCCCACCCTGCACGATGACGTAGCCGTTCTTCTGGCCCATGGGCGTCATCCCTTCGAGATAGTCCATGCGGATGTTGCCATCCTGCATGCGCACGTCGGCGTACATGGCCCGCGATTCCCGCGTGCGCTTGTCGCTGCTGCTGGACGTGATGCGGTACTTGAAGGTGGCGCCGGTGGCACGAGCGGCGGCCCCGGTAGCGGTGGCGCGCGGGTGCCCCGGTCTGGCGGCCGTGAGCAGCAGCGCGCCGCTGCCCAGCGCGGTGAGGGCAGCCAGGGTACGCAGGGGACGGCCGTAGCGATATGTGATGCGCACGAGCACTCCGGAAGGACGTGATGACGGCGACGTCACTGACGAACATTGAAGCAGGATACCGGGAAGCTAGGAGTCCGGACTCCGCGTGCAAGCTCGACCGTCCCGTCCCTCCTCCCAGTGCCCCTTGCCGTCGATCTGTATTTGTTCTACAATGTGTTTATGACCGACCTGCTCAAGGGTTCGCTCGAGGCCACCCTGCTGGCCGCCGTCGCTTCGCGTGGCGACGGGGCCAGCGGACTCGACGTGCGGCAGGCGGTCATCGACCGGACCGGCCGCGCCTATGCCGTGGGGGCGATCTATACGGTGCTGCAGCGCCTGGAAGCCAAAGGGTGGGTCACCGCACGCCTGGCCGACGCGCGCCCGGTGCGTGGCGGCAGGGCCCGGCGGCTCTTCACGGTGACCGCCGACGGCCACCGGGCGCTGGAGTCGTTCCGGCAGCGGGCCGCGGCGGCCTGGGCGCTTCCCATTCCCCTTGTTGAGGATCTGTGCTGAATGCGTGCGGATACGGCGGAACGACTGCTTCGCGCCACGGGCGCCTCCTCCCTTTTCGTGGACGACGTCCTGGGTGATCTCGAGGAGTTGCGCACGCAGCGGCAGCGTGCGGGACAATCGGGCGGGCGTTGGTGGTACGCCACCGAAGTGCTGCGCGCGCTCCCGCACGCCCAGCGCGACGGCCTGCGTGGCGTGGGGCTTTCTCATCTCCTCGACTGGACGCAGAAGGCGATCGCGGCGTGGATCCTGCTGGGCGTCGCGGCGCTCATTACCGGTTGCATGATCTACGGCATGTGGTCCGCCCTCACCCCCCCGGCAGAACGCCCGGCCATCTGGCTTCCGTCCGGCCTATCCATCACGGGGCTGCTGATCGCCGGCGCGCTGAACTACCTGCTGCTCGGGTATGTGGCCGCATGGATGGAGCGCGACCGCCCGCTGATCGTGACCATGGTGGCCGCCCTGCTGGGCGCGGGCACACACACGCTGCTGGTGCGCGATGGCATTGGCGAGGTCGGGGTCGGCGTACTGCTCTTCCCCATGATGGTGGGGGGCCTCATCGCCGCCGGTGGCACGTGGCGGGTCGCGCGGGGCGGCCTCACACGCCCCTGAACACACCCGCGCCCCGCATCGTATCTTCGGGGGTCCCCAACCCGGAGTTTCGATGCCCTCGTCCGCTTGGCGCCCGCGCGCGCTGTCCTGTGGACTGACGCTCACCGCGGCGCTGCTGGCCGCCGGTGCCCTGCCCGCTCAGTCAGCCCCCTCCGGCACGCCACGTGCCATGACCGCCGCCGACATCTCCGCCTGGAAGTCGTTGCGCAGCGCGGCGCTCTCCAACGACGGCAGCTGGTTCGCCTACATCGTGGCGCCCAACGAGGGCGACGCCGAGGTGATCGTGCGCCAGACCACGGCGGGCGGCACGGTGCACCGCTTCCCCATTGGTGAGCCCCCCGCCGCGGCCGGCGGGCCGGGGGGTGGCGGGGCGGCCGGGCTGCAGCTCTCCGCCGATGGCAAGTGGGCGGCCATGCTCGTGTATCCCACGGCCGCCGAACAGAAGCGGTTGCGGCAGCAGCGCCGCCCCGTGCAGAGCAAGCTGCGGCTGGTGGAGCTTGCCACGGGGCAGGCGCGCGAGTTCGAGCGCGTGCGCCGCTTCGCCTTTGGCGGCGAGGCGCCGCTGGCCATTGCCATGCACCAGTACGGCCCCGATGCCCCCGCCGGCGGGGCCGGTGGGGCCGGCGGCGGTCCCGCGCCCGGTGCGCCCGGCATGGGGGGCAACCTCTTCGGTGGCGGCGGCGGGCGCGTGGAGGGCACCGACCTGCTGCTCTACGAGCTCACCAGCAAGATGGTCTCCAACGTGGGCAACGTCGCCGACTTCGCCTTCGACGACAGCGGTCGCTGGCTGGCCTACGCGATCGACGCGCGCGACCAGACCGGTAACGGCGTACAGCTGCGCGATCTCCGCACCGGTGTGGTGCAGGCACTCGACGCCGGCAAGGCGCTCTATCGTCGGCTCGCGTGGAGCGACACGCTGCCGGCGCTCGCGTATCTCAAGGGCACGGTGGACAGCGCGGCCACGGACACCACGTGGGGCGCCTTCGGTGTGGCCGCCGTGGGCACCCCGTCGCTGCGGCGCGCCTCCGTGGGGGCCGGCGGCACCGGCGGCACCGCCAATGGCATGGAGATTTCCCCCGATCGCACGCCGCGGTGGACCGAGAACGGCGAGGCGCTCGTGGTGGGGCTGCGCGTGGCCACGCCACCGGTGCCCAAGGCGGAGCAGCTCGACGACGACGAACGCCCGTCCATCATCTTGTGGCATCACAAGGACCCGCGGCTGCAGAGCATGCAGCTGGTGCAGGAGCAGGCCGACAAGGGCTTCTCGTTCCTCGCCATCTACACGCCGGCCACCAACGCCCTCGTGCAACTCACTGACGAGCGCGTGCGCACCGGCGCGCTGGGGGCACGTGACGCGTGGCTGCTGGGCAGCGACAACAGCGCGTACGAACGCCAGAGCAGCGTGGACGGCATCCAGCGCCGCGACATCTGGCTGGTGAACGCCCGCACCGGCGAGAAGACGCTGGTCAGGAAGGAGGCGCGCGCGCAGGCGCAGCTGTCCCCCGATGGCCGGACCGTGGTGTACTGGGATGACGGCCACTGGCAGGCCTATGATGTGGCCAGCAAGGTGACCACCGCCATCACGAAGAACGCGCCGGTCACCTTCGTGGACACCGAGGACGACCACAACGTCGATCGTCCCCCCACGCAGTTCCTGGGCTTCAGCCGCGACAGCCGCTTCGTGCTGCTGCAGGACAACTACGACGTGTGGCGCGTGGGGCTCACGGGCACCTCGTTCACCAACCTCACCGTGAACGGGCGCGCCCAGCGCATCCGGTATGCGCGTCGCCTCGTGACCGATGCGCGCGAGCGCGGCATCGACCTGGCGAAGCCGATCTTCATGGCGGCGCTGCAGGCCCGCACCAAGAAGGAAGCCATCGTGCGCATCGACGCCGCCAAGCCCGGCGCGGTGGCGCTGACCGGCTGGCGTGACGCCCGCCACGCCCCCATGAAGGCGAAGAACGCCGACGTGTGGGTGGCCAGCATCCAGACGGCGGCGCGCTTCCCCGACTACTGGCGCGTAACCTTCGCCGGCGGCGCCATCGCCGATTCGGTGCAGCTGTCCGACGCCAACCCCCGCATGAACGGCGTGGCGTGGAGCCCCGGCGCCCGCCTGGTGGACTACGTCACCGACAAGGGCGACTCGCTGCAGGGCGTGCTGGTGCTGCCGGCCGGCTACCAGGAGGGCAAGGCGTACCCCACCCTCACGTTCATCTACGAGCTGCAGTCGGACAACCTGCACAGCTTCTCGTCGCCCACCTTCAGCAGCTCCCCCAACGCCCTCATTGGCGCGCACACCTCACGCGGCTATGCGGTGTTCCTCCCCGACATCGTGTACAAGATCAACGACCCGGGCATGAGCGCCGTGTGGAGCGTGATCCCGGCCGTGAAGGCCGCCATCCGGACCGGCGTGGTGGACAGCGCGAACGTGGGGCTGCATGGGCATTCGTGGGGCGGCTACCAGACGTCGTTCCTGGTCACGCAGACGAACCTGTTCAAGAGTGCGGTGGCCGGCGCGCCGCTCACCGACATGATCAGCATGTACAGCTCGGTGTACTGGAACACCGGCAGCGCCAATCAGGGGATCTTCCAGAGTTCGCAGGGACGCTTCAAGGGCAACTTCCTCGAGCACCGTGACGCCTACGAACGCAACTCCCCCAATCGTTTCGCCGACCGGGTGAAGACGCCGCTCATCATCCTGCACAACGACAAGGATGGCGCGGTGGACTTCAACCAGGGGATCACCTACTACAACACGCTCCGGCAGATGAACAAGGACGTGATCCTGCTGGAGTACGTGGGCGAGAATCACGGCCTCGCGCAGCTCAAGAACCGCAAGGACTACTCCCAGCGGCTCATGGAGTACTGGGATACCTACCTCAAGGGGCAGGCCGCGCCGGAGTGGCTCAAGAACGGCATCCCCCGCCTCAAGACCGAGGAGCACCTGCGGGAGCAGAAGAAGAAGCTCGAGGGGAAGAAGATCGCGATGTGATCAGCGGCGCCTGCGGGGCCGCTGACGGGCGGCTGATCACTTCGCGGTGATCAGCTGCACCATCCCCTTTTCCGTATGCGCTCGGCCGTCGCGCCCCGGGATGAGACAGGCCAGGATGTAGCGCCCGGGCTTGAGGCGGGCCGTCAGGAATGTCTCCTGCTTTGGCGCGAGCGTGGCGGTCTGGCCCAGCGTGGGCATCCAGGGGGGAATGATGCCCTTCTTCTGATACATGTCGAGGAACTCGCGCAGCGTGTGATTGCTGGGCAGTTCGAGCAGCGCCATGGCATGCAGGTCCTGGCCGACATTCACGAGATTGAAGGCCACCACGCCACTGTTCACGGTTGGCGGGCTCTTGAAGGCGTAGTCGGCACCTTCCACCAGGACGTATTCCACCCGGGTGGCCGCCGGCGGGCGTGTGGCCACCGCGCCCTGCCCTTCGACGGAGGGGGCGTGTGTCGCCAGCGCCAGCACCAGCGCCAGCACCAGCACCATGAGGCCAACCAGATCCTTCCGGAGTGTGCTGCACATGGGGCATCCCTCTCGAGTCCTGCGTCGGTGGCGCGCGACGTGGGGCCATCCCTGGTCGCGCCGTCGTGGTGACAGATCGCGGGTCGGTACAATGAGACGAAGCTCCCAATCTCAATGGGAGGTTCCCCGCGAGCTCAGCCGTAACGTGTGACACCCCGCCTTCGCCGCCCCGCGTGCAGGTGCCAGCGGTCAAACTGTCTCTTGACTCCCCGGGGCAAATACCGGAAGTTGCGCCTTCCTTGCTCGCCCGCACGTGTGCGGCCGGGCAAGGGGCCGTACCGTTCTTGCACGAGTTCCACCACATAGGCGCTGGTCCCCGGCTTCCTTCCCCAGGAGCCGTGGCTAAGAGGGAACCCGGTGCGATTCCGGGGCGGCCCCGCCGCTGTAAGGGACGACGAGGAAGCTTTCCGCCACTGCGCCGTGTCCGGCGCGGGAAGGCCGCTTCCGAGGACGAATCCCAAGCCAGAAGACCTGCCATCGCCACGAGTCCGCGCGCCCCCTCGAGGGAGGGTTCGCCGGGGATTGCTGTGCCGCACCGACGGGCGAGTTGCCGCCGAGTGCGCGCAGTCCCGTCCGGGCTCCCCGCAAGACATCGCCGGGAGCCTTTGTAGTGCCCGCGATGCCGCGGGCACCACCGGCCACGGGAACATCCTCGGGGGGTGTGCAACTGTCCGGCTTTTTCCCCTCTGGAGACACTGAATGAGCACGTCCGTCGCACCGCGCACCGCATCCGAAGTCCGTTCGACCTTTGGGGGCTATGATGCCGCCGGGGTGCGCGCCATCACGGAGGTCGTCAAGCGCGATGGCCGCCGGGCGCCGTGGGATCCGGAGCGCATCACGCGCGCCATCGCCCTGGCCTTCTGGGCCTCGCGCCACGACGATGCCCCCAACCCGCACGCCAACGACGCCGCGCACCGCTTCGGCCTCGGCTTCACCGAGTTCGCCGACGTCTGCGAAATCACCCAGCTCGTCGTCAACACCGTCGAGCGCAAGGCGCTCGAGCGCACCCCCACGGTGGAAGACGTGCAGGACATCGTGGAAATGATGATCGCCGCGCGCGGGCACTGGGACGTGGCCAAGCGCTACGTCATCTACCGCGCCGCCCGGGCGCAGGTGCGCCTCGCCGCGCACGGCGAGAATGGACTCCAGGACTACATCTTCCTCTCGCGCTACTCGCGCTACCGGGAAGAGCTCGGCCGCCGTGAAACGCCCGCCGAGGCGTTCACGCGCGTCATGGACATGCACCGCGCGCACTTCGCCGACAAGCTCGACCTCCCCGTGGCCGGCTTCGGCGGACGTCCGCTGCGCGAGCTCATCGACGAAACGGAGGCGGCGCTGCAGCGGCGCGCCATCCTCCCCTCCATGCGCTCGCTGCAGTTCGGCGGGCAGGCCATCGAGGCCAACAACGCGCGCATGTTCAACTGCGCGTTCACGCACATGAACCGCCTCGACGCGTTCAAGGAAGCGTTCTTCCTCCTCATGTCGGGCACGGGCGTGGGCTTCTCGGTGCAGAAGCATCACGTGGCGCAGCTGCCGCACTTCCCGGTGCGCGGCGCCGAAAACGACCTCGAGGTGGTGCACTACACCGTGGGCGACACCCTCGAGGGGTGGGCGGATGCGCTCGATGCGCTCATGCGCAGCTACCTCGACAACAAGAAGATCGAGTTCAACTACTCGGGCATCCGTCGTCGCGGTTCTCCCCTCAAGACCTCGGGGGGGCGCGCTCCCGGGCACATCCCGCTCAAGAAGGCGCTGTCGGCCGTCGAGCGCATGCTCGACCAGGTGTCCGGGCGCGCGCTGCGCCCCATCGAGGTGTACGACATCCTCATGCATGTCGCCGTGGCGGTACTCTCGGGCGGCATCCGTCGCTCGGCCACCATCTGCCTCTTCTCGGCCGACGACGATGAGATGGCGGCGGCCAAGACCGGCAACTGGTTCGAGACCAACCCGCAGCGCGGCAAGTCCAACAACTCGGCCGTGCTCGTACGCCACCAGCACACCGAGCAGGACTTCGCGCGCCTCTTCGAGCTGCAGAAGGAGTTCGGCGAGCCGGGCTTCTACTTCGTGGACGATGTCGAGTACGGCGCCAACCCGTGCGTGGAGATCGGTCTCGCGCCCTTCGCCGTCGTGGACGACGCGGCGCAGACGAAGCTCGCCGAGTACGGCATGCCCGATGTGCCGGTGGGGAGCAAGGTGAGCGGCTGGCAGATGTGCAACCTCACCACCATCAACGCCAACGCCTGCGACGACGAGGCCGGCTTCCTGGCCTGCTGCCGCGCCGCGGCGCTGCTGGGCACGCTGCAGGCCGCCTACACCAACATCGGCTACCTCGGCGCCGCCACGCGCTACATCAACGAGCGGGAATCGCTGCTCGGCGTGTCCATCTGCGGCATCCTCGATCGCCCGTCGCTGCTGCTCAACCCGGCCGTGCTGGAGCGCGGTGCCCGGGAGTGCCTCGACACCAACGCGGCCATCGCCGAACACCTCGGCATACCCGCCGCGGCGCGCATCACCTGCGTAAAGCCCGAGGGCACGGCCAGCCTGGTGCTGGGTGCCGGGTCTGGCATTCACCCGCATCATGCGCGTCACTACTTCCGCCGCGTGCAGGCGGCGCGCACCGAGCCGCTGTACCAGTGGTTCAAGCTCAACAACCCGCACATGACCGAAGCGTCGGCGTGGGACCCCGACACGACCGACGTGATCACCTTCCCCGTGACCGCGCCGACCGATGCCATCCTGCGCAAGGATGTGGGCGCGGTGCAGTTCCTCGAGTACGTACGCCTCGTGCAGCAACACTGGGTGGTGGCCGGCCGTCGCCATGAGTCGTACAACCCCGGCCTGCACCACAACGTCTCCAACACGGTCACCGTACGCGACGACGAGTGGGACGCGGTGCAGCAGTTCATCTTCGAGAACCGCGGCTACTTCACCGGCATCTCGCTGCTGCGCGAAACAGGCGACAAGGTGTACGCGCAGGCGCCGCGCGAAGAGGTGACCACCGACATGGACATGGCCAAGTGGAACGCGCTGGTCTACAGCCCGGTGGACTACACCGCCCTCTGGGAAGGCACGGACATGACCACGCTCGCCGATACCGTCGCGTGCGCCGGCGGGGCCTGCGAGATCGTGTGACATCGTCGCGTCGCACTAGGCGCGACCCGTAACTCAAAACCCGAACGCCCGTCTCGAAACTGATCAGTCTCGAGACGGGCGTTCGGGTTCTGAGTCTTGCGTCGGGCCAGGTCAGTGCTTCATGCCGGTGTTGCACCCTTCCTCGAGCACTTCGAAGGCGTCGTGCAGCGCCCTCATGGCCGTCTTGAGCGCCGCGTCGTCGGCCTTGGCATTCACCAGCGTCTGCACCTTCTCGGTCTCGCCAACGAGCCCCGCCTGCGCTTTCTGCAGTTCCGGCTTCTGGCAGGCCGCCGGGGCCTTGGAAGCCGCCACGGCCTTGGCCGACGTGACCATGGTGCCGATCATGCCGCGCGTGGGCGCCATGTCGTTCTTGTCCTTGGCCGGGTGCCAGGTGGCCATCATGAGGCCGTGATAGGCATCCAACTCCTTCCACGCGTTGGCCTTGGCGTCCTTGCCGTGCTGCATCTGCTTCATGTGCTCGGCGTGCATCGCCGCGTGGTCGTCCTTCTTGGCGGGCGGCTGCGTGGCCTGCGCGAAGGCGGGGGCAGCAAGAACGACGGCGGCCGCGGCCGCGAACATGGCGCGATTCAGCATATCGGAATATTGGGTGAGAGGGTGGAGAATGATGGAAGTTATACCGGTCCGGGCGAGCAATGGATCCCGGGGCCTTTGGGCGAGCCGGCCCGCGACCTCTGGTTGGCGACTGACAGCAGCCCCGGTCAGGGTTGAGGGTCATGGGTGGAGGGTTCTGGGTGGATGCTACACCAACCCAGGACCCTTCACGCTCAACCCTCAACGCTGAACGGATGAGCCGTCAGTCGCTCACCCGGCGGCACGGACCGGTCGCTGTTCGAGGGGCGCCCCCAACCCTCCGGACCTTCCCCGGCCCCCGGCCAACGAGTCCCCCTCCCCACTCGTAGCTTAACGGTGTCCCGCCCCCTCTCAGGCCGGGGCCGCTGTCCCCTCCCTCCACCCGCCCCCGCATGTCTCTGATGCCCCGTTCGCATCGCCGGCGCGTGAGCCCCTGGTCTGCCGCGCTGCTCATGGCCGCGGTGCTTCCGCTCACCGCCCACGCGCAGCAGCGCACGACACCGGAGCA
>Ga0315899_10004406_pt1 | contig 15231 bp, 16 predicted proteins | sample LakEriMetagenome_2_FD_203518 | JGI IMG/M metagenome (GOLD analysis project Ga0315899, IMG submission 203518) | Freshwater fungal communities from buoy surface, Lake Erie, Ohio, United States - Buoy 4 MA112 | ecosystem: Environmental > Aquatic > Freshwater > Lake | place: USA: Lake Erie, Ohio... | reverse complement strand
CTGTATTTTGGGCTTGATAGCGCCATCGCTTGGGTGCAACAGCAGCTCAATGCCCTTGCCAAGCGCACCTAGGCGCTGATGCAGACAGGGGTGCCGCCGCAGCTGCCACAGTTACACCAGGGTGTCTGCCAATGGGGCGGGTGGGCAGCGATGGCGGATCAGCTGAAGGATGATCCCGGGTCGCCGCGACTGCTGGTGATCGGCCAGTTTGACGTGCTGATACAGGGCGCCACCCAGGGCGAGCAGGTTCTTGCCTGGCTCCAGACGCCATGGCAGCTTGAGCTCTCGCCGAAGTTGGTCCTGGCCGCCTGAGCACCGTGTCCCGCGATGGTCTGCAATGCCGTGGGCCGACCAGGGCGGCCCTGGCGGTGATCAGCACCGCCGTGCCGATCCAGCCGCTGGATTGTGCTGAGCTGATCCGCGGACGAGCCGGGCGGGAACGACTGACGCTCACGGGCATGCAACTGCGACTGCTGCCCGACAGCGACAGCACCGATGCCCAGACCTGTCGGACGTTCACGCTTGAGCAGGACACGCTGAAGTGGCAGGCAGAGTCGACCACCAAGCCTGAAAGGCTCCTTGATCGGGTCTCAACCGGCCTGGATAGCCTGTTGTTAGCCAAGAAGGGGCAGTGGCCACCAGGTGACCTGCGACCAAGGCCTCAGGATTTCGAAAAGTTGCGTGAACTATTGTTTGGTTATGTGTCTTATTCCTATAGCATTCACCTGAGGCCCCACCCGATGGGCAACAGTGAATCCATCGATTCACTTGGTAAGACCTTGCGATCGTCAGCAGAGGGCCTGTCATGACGACGCCACTCACGCCTGGCGTCTACGTACGGGAGGCTCCGGGCGGGGCCCGCGCAATTCAGGCGGCTCCAACTGCTGTCACCATCTTCGTTGGTGAGACAGAGCGCGGCCCGGTCGAGCCGACATCGATCACCAGCCCGGTTCAGTTCGAGCGTCTGTTCGGCGGCTTCTTCAGGGCCGAGGCCGGGGGGGGAGTTCCCACTCGGCTGTTCATGCCCTACGCGATTCGCGGCTTTTTCGCGAACGGCGGGCCGCGGGCCTATGTGCTGCGGCTGGTGAGCAATTCTGCCGCGAGAGAAGCGACAACTCCGCTGTGGGCAATCCCCTTCGCGCGCACCCAACTGGGCAATGGTGTTGCAACGGCCACAGTCTTTGCCGCAGCGCCGGGGTTGGCAGGCAACCTGATCCAGGTGCGGATCGCTGACGCCTCCGACTTTGATCCGAACCATTTCAACCTCACCGTCCGCATCTCCACCGATGACGGAGCCACCTTCCCCGACCGCGCCGCCAACCCCACCTTCGAGAACCTCAACACCAACGATGGCGATCCAGACAACGTTCTGACGCGGCTCGATAACGACCCCGACATCCGGTGGGATGGCCCAGCCCTGCGCCCCGATAACGGTGACTTCACCCTCGCGGGCCCCGCAGGCGACAGCGGCCTCGAGGCGGTGGCGCCTGGCGTGTTCGGCAACAGCATCCGCATTGCTGTTACCGCGGCGACCGACGAAGACCCAGAGCGCTTCAACCTCATCGTGTTCTACCGTCCTCCCGGCCATGTGGCCTTCGAAGAGGTCGAGCGCTACGAGGGCCTGTCGCCCAACCCCACCGAAGAGAAGTACTGCGTCGACCAGCTCGCCCGCTCCTTCTTTATCCGCTGGAGTGGTTCAGCGATCCGGGCCGGCGCGATGGGTGACCCAGCCGCCGACCCGCCGGGCATCGGCCTGACTGGCGGCACCGGGGGCGACGCGGCGCTGCCGATCGCGGGCTACGACACCGCGCTCACGGCGCTCGACGGCGTCGACGATGCTGCGCTGATCGTCTGTGCCAGCGACGGGATGCTGAATCCCGCCGATGCCGCCGCCCACAATGACCTCATCAACGCGGTGCTGGCCTATGTCGAGCGGCGCCCCCAGCGCGATCTCTTCCTCGTGGCCGACGCGCCGCGATCGACTGCGGGACTTGACCCGGTGGCAGCCGCCGTTGCAGCAGCGCGGACCGGCATCTCCGCCTCGGACCACCTCGGGCTCTATTGGCCGCGCATCGTGGTGGCAGACCCGGCGGGTGTGGGCGGCAACCCCACCCGGGCCATCCCCGCTGCGGGCCATGTCGCGGGCCTCTATGGCCGCACCGACGGGAGGCGTGGTGTGTGGAAGGTCGCCGCGGGCATCGAGGCGACTCTCGCCGGAACGGTTGGTCTCGACTTCCAGGTGCTTGACCGAGATCAGGACCGAATGAATCCCCACGGGCTGAACGCCCTGCGCACCATCTTCGGCGCTGGCCGGGTGGTGTGGGGTGGGCGCACCACCCGGCCCACGACCGAATGGCGCTACATCAACGTTCGCCGCACGGCGATGTTCCTGCGAAAGTCGATCTACAACAACATTCAGTGGGCGGTGTTTGAGGGCAATGACGAACGTCTGTGGGCTGCCCTACGCGATACCATCGGCTCATTCATGGAGGTGCAGTTCCGCAACGGCGCATTCGCCGGTGCCACCAGCCGAGACGCCTATTTCGTCAAGTGCGACGCCGATACGACCACGCCCGACGACCAGGCGGCGGGGATTGTGAACGTGCAAGTCGGATTCGCGCCGCTGAGACCCGCCGAGTTCGTGATTGTCACGCTCAGTCAAATGACGCGCCGCTAGGAGGGCCAGGATCATGCCTCAGTTCAATGTCAACGCTCACCGCATCGACCCCTACAAGAACTTCCGCTTTCGGGTGTCGTGGGACGGTCGCACCGTCGCCGCCCTTTCAAAGATGTCGGCCATCAAGAAGATGACGGAGGCCATCGAATGGCGGGCTGCGGGCGATTCCGGCATCGTGCGCAAGCTGCCAGGCCGCACAAAGTTCGAGCCGGTCACGTTTGAGGCGGGTTTGACCCATGACCGCCAGTTCCTTGAGTGGGCCCAGCAGGTGAACAATCCAGACGGTGAAGCCAGTAACTCGCTGCTCGCCTACCGCAAGTCAGTGCGCATTGAGGTGCTCAATATGCAAGGAACCCCAGTGATGGCCTTCAACCTGATCCGGGCATGGGCCAGCGAATTTCAGGCCCTGCCGGAAATGGACGCCAACGCCAATGCCGTTGCGATCCAGAGCCTCAAGGTCGAGTACGAGAGCTTTGTTCTTGATGAGGCCGTGGTTGAACCGGCCGAGAGCTGAGGCGCATGGTGCTGCCCATGCGCACCCTGACCGGACAGGACGAGCTGGACTGCACCGCCGGCCCCGGCCCGGCGACGCGGTTAGTTGCGCTGCTGTCACAGCTGGAGAGAGTGGCCGAACCCCGCACGCTGCCACTGCATGAGTGGGAGTCGGCGCTGCTCGATCTGCGGGCAGCGCTGCTCGGTCCGCGCGTTGAGGCGCATGTCGTCTGTGCGGCTTGCGGCGCGGGGGCGATGCTGGCTTTCGACACCACGGCACTGCCGCGCGAGGCCATGGCCGTGCCTGCCTCGCCCCTGCCGCTGCACCCCCTGTGCGCCGGCGATCTGGCCGACCTCGAAGCAACCGGACTCATGGGGCAGGAGGGGCTTGTGTTCCTTCTGGCTCGCGCGGCTCGCTGCACAGCGGCTGACGCCGAAGCGGCGCTGAGTGGGGCGGGGGCTGAGGCGCTGTCCGCCGCACTCGAAACTCTCGCCGGGGGGCTGGGGATCGAGCTGACCACCGACTGCCCGTCCTGTGGTGCGGCAGTCGCTGCACCCTTGGATGTGGCGGCATTTGTCGATGCCGAGATGCAGGCCCGGGCCCAGCGGCTGCTCGATGAGGTGCACCTGATCGCCTCCACCTATCACTGGGCTGAGGAAGCGATTCTCGCGATGCCGGTTGAGCGGCGGCAGGCCTATCTCGCGCGCATCCTCGCCGCCCGCGCGGTGCCTGAGCTCGGTCCGGGCGATCTGGCTGGCGCCGTTGGTGGATCTGCCCGCCTCGGTGCGGTCGCCTGAAGCCATGATGGGTCCTCGCCTCGCCAGGTTGCTCGCTGTCCCTGGCCCCGTCGCCTCCGCGCCGCTGCGACCGCTCATACAGACCCCTCCAGCCCCCGCCCCCGCCACATCTCCACTTGCCAACAGCGCAGCTCAGCTAGCCGAAGTGCCCACCACCGCCCCCCTGGGGCCCGCCACGCCACAGCAGCCGAGCCCCGCGTCGGCTCCACCAGCCGGCGCCGCGGCCTCCGCCGTCCTGCCACCCGTCCCGCCCGCGGCCTCAAAGGAGCCGCCAACGCGCGACGCTCGCCGGACCACACCCACCCGGCAGGCGTCGACGCCGGCGGCGCCACCGCCTCCCATGGAGACGCCCGCTCAGGAGACCTGGGTTGAGCCAACGCCCCCGGGGCTCGCGCGGACCCTCGAAACACGCACGCCGTACCCATCTCCCACTGCCAGCGCCGTTGCGCCAGGACCGGCCCCGGCAGGCCTGGACCTGGCGCAACCCACTCCCCTTGCACCAGAGCCAAGGGTGGTGCGCTCTGCCAGACCGACACCGCAGCCCAAGAGCGTCCCGCTGCCGCCCAGGCCCTCGGCCCCCGCTGCAGCGTTGCCACCCATGCCTGTCACGCCGCCATCCCAGCAGCCGATGAGGGTGCCAGCGCCAGCGCCGGCCGTTGAATCGGAGCCGCCTGAACCGCATGCGTTCCCGGCTGAAGTCGCTGACGCAGCGATCCCGTTGACAGCCGCTAAGTCCAGAAATGCTGGCGGCGCCCAAGCCCCTGCACCAGTGTCAAGGCCCATACCCACCCCGCTGCAGGCAGAACCGGCGACCCCATTGCCGGCCCTGCGTCCCGCCGCCTTGCTCGCCGCCCTGCCACCCCCGCCACTGGCGCCGCCTTCGATCCGCATCACGATCGGGCGCGTCACCGTTGTGGCCCCGCCCGTCCCGCCGCGCTCGGCCCGGTCTGCCGTGCCCCGGCGCGTGCCTCGCAGCCATGGTATCCCGCTCGGGCCGGGGGGCTGAGGCGATGGCGCGCTTTGCCAACCTTCACGATGCGGGCAGGGCGCTGGCCAGTCACCTGCGCCGCAACATCGTCCCAGCGCTGCCCGATGTGCTGGCGGCCCCACCACTTGAGAACGCCGCCTCGCCTGGCGAAGCTCTTCGCGTCACGTTGCTATGGGTCACGCCTCAGCCGACCCACCGCAACGACACCTGGGTGACCGGTGACGACGGCCAGCGGCGGGCGCCGCCCCTCTCGCTGTCAGCGTTTTACATCGTCACCGCCTACGGCACGGCGAGTACCGGCGAGTCGACGCAGGCGATCAACCGGCTTGGACAGGCGTTGCAGGTACTCGATCGCAGCCCGGTGATCGAGCTGCCGCTTGCTGACGACCCCGGCACAGCCGCCGTGGACCCGGTGCCGGGTGAGGGGCAGCTGACCGCGGTCGTGGTCCCTGTCGCCGCCGACCTGATGGAGAAGGTCTTCACTCCGCTCCAGATGCGCCACCGCCCCTGGGCGTTGGTGGAACTTGGCCCAGTGCAGCTGGAACCGCTCGCCGCACCCTTGCCCGGGCCTGATCTGGTGGCCCCCGGCGGCGTGCGGCTGACCGGTCCGCGCCCGATCGCGAGGCCTGCAATCAGGGCGCTCAGCCCCTCACGTCTGGGAGCAGGGCGGCGGCTTCGGCTCGACACCGTCGAAGCGGGCGGCGCCGAGACCCTGCGCCTTGGCGGCGTGACATTCCGGCTCGTTGACGCTCCTGCCGCCGCTGACGAGATCGCCCGCCCCGATGAATCTGGCCGGGTCTTCGCTGTCTACCCCGACGGGGAACCCGAGGGGGACATTGATGCCGTGCTCACCGGGCCGGGCGGCGCGTCGGATCCGATGCCGCTGACCATCGTCACCGCCGCGCTCCCCGCCCTCGACGCCCCGAGCCGGCCCCTTGCCCCGGGCGCGGACGTCGTGCTGACCGGGGACTCGCTCGATACGACCGAGCAGGTTTTCCTTTGGCCCGACCGGGGCATTCAGGCCCCGGCGGAGGTGATCGAGCGTGCCCCGGATGCTTTGACCGCTAACCAGATCACACTGACCCGCGCCGCACTCGACGCTGCGGGACTTCGCCCGCAGACATGGCGCGTCGCCGCACGGGTCGGCCCCAACCGCTTCACGCCCTTCGTGCTGCTGGAGGTCACGCCATGAGTGCCGACACGCCCCAGCGTTGGATGCGCGACGCAGCGCTGCTGGCGGCGGCCCTCAGCGTGCAGACGCCGCCCGATGCCCCTGTGGCACCTCGCGAGGGCTGGCCGGGTGCATCCGAGGCTTGGACCGCGTTGAACCTCCGCGCCCGGGCGCTCGCATTGACACCTGCGGCGTGGGCCGAGGCGGCGGCAGCGGCGGCAGAGACTGAGCCAGAGGCAGCGGCGGCGTTTTCGATCCTCGCCGAGAGCGAGCGGGTGATGCTCCCAACCCCAGCTGTGTTCGCCCGTCTCGCGGTGTCGGGGCTGGGTCTCGACTACGACGCCGCGCTGGCCGCCGCGCTCGCCCCTTCACCTCTGCTGCAACGTGTCGAGACGGCGGGCCATGCCCTCCCGGCCGCACACACCGCCTTCCGCCTGCCACCCGAGGGTGTGGCCCGCTTGGTTGCAGCAGCGCCGCTGCCCATGGGCGAACGCATCCCCGCAACCCATCGCCCCGTTTTCGCCAGGCATGCGGCGGTGGCGGCAAGGCTGATGGCTGAGGACGGTGCGGTCTGGCTGCGCGGCCCGTCGCGCCGTCTTGCGCGGCAACTGGCGCATGACCTTGCCACCTTCACCCCTGCCCGCGCCGCCCTGTTCGTGGCTGCCCGCGCCGACATGGCCCTCCCCGAGGATGCGAGCGACGCGTTGCTGGTGCTGGACTGTCATGCACTCGACCGCCTGCCGATCCTGCCGCGTGGCACTGGTCGGCTCGCCGTCCTCGCCTCCGACACCGATCAGCCGCCGGGCCTGCGTGCGGTCGACGCGCCGCCCCTCGACCACGGTGCCCAGGCCGCGATCTGGGCTGAGGCTGCCCTGCCCTGCTTGGACACCGATCGGCTCTCCCGCCGCTTCCGCCTCACCTTGCCGGAACTCCTGTCAGCCCGCGCAGAGGCGGAGACGGCGATGGCCATGCGCCAGTCCCCCACCGGGGTGCCGCCGCCGCCGGATGCAGAGGCTCTCGCCACGGCGATCCGCGCGGCGGGCGCACGGCGGATGGGTCCGTTCGTGCGCAGCATCGGTACCAACGTCACGCTTGACGATCTCGTGGCCAGCCCCGAGATGCGCGCCCAGCTGGACGACGCGGTGGCGTGGCGCTGCACCGACGCGACGGTGTGGAACACCATGGGTGTCAGTCGCGATAGCGCCGATGCCCAGGGGTTGGCGCTCCTTTTCGCGGGCCCCCCCGGGGGGGGCAAGACCTTTGCCGCCCGCTGCCTTGCCCATGCGCTGGGTATCAACCTCTACCGGGTGGATCTCAGCCAGGTCGTCTCGAAATACATCGGCGAGACCGAAAAGCGGTTAGCGCAGATCTTCGATGAGGCCGAGGCGGGTCACGGCGTGCTGCTCTTCGATGAGGCCGATGCGGTATTCGGCAAGCGCTCAGAGGTGAAAGACGCCCATGATCGCTATGCCAACATTGAGGTCGGCTTCCTCCTGCAACGCATGGAAAGCTTCGGTGGTGTGTTGGTGCTGGCCACCAACCTGCGCGGCAACCTCGACGCGGCCTTCACCCGCCGGATGCACTTCATCGTTGATTTCCCTATGCCGGGCCGCGTCGAGCGGGCGAAACTCTGGGCCCGCAGCCTGCCGTCACCCGATTGGTGCGCCCCAGACCTCGACCTCCCCGTGCTGGCCGAACGGTTCCGCCTGTCGGGTGGCAACATCCGCACCTGTGCCGTTGCCGCCGCCCATCTCGCTGCCGCTGAATCCGCGCCGCTGGGCATGCGCCACGTCGCCCGCGCGCTGGTGCGGGAGCTGGAAAAATCCGGCCTGCCGCGCGGTCCCGCCGACCTCGGCCCGCTGGCCGCGCATCTGGAGGGCCGGCCATGACCGTGCTGACCCTGAGCATCGGCGAGATCCGCATCGAAGACATCGACGTCGACCCGGAAGTATTACGCCAGGCACTGGAGGCCGCCCTCGGCACCCTCGCCCGGCAGTTGCAGGCTCGCGCCGCCGGTATGGAGGCCCCGGTGGCTCTGAGCCTGCCCGACCTGACCGTGCACCTCCCGCAGGCCGCCACTGCGCTCGCCGCACCCGTTGTCGAACAGCTTGTCGGCGCGATTCTGGCCGCCGTGACCGCCCGGGTGGAGGGCTCGTCATGACCGACACCGTGAACTTCACGCAAGGCGCGTTTGCCATCTATGAGCCCGATGACACCGCCCTGCTGTCGCGTTTCATCCCCTTCCGCTTCAACCCCGAAGGGTTGTCGCGCCAGCTAGCGCTTGAGCAGGCCCAGGGTGGTGGCAGCGCTGCGGCACCCGGCGCAACAGATGCGCAGGGGGAGCAAGGGGCGGATGCGGGCTCCGGCCCACTGAAGGAAAGTGTCTCCGTGCTGCTGCGCTTCGACCTCGCTGAGCGGGCCGCCGCCCTGTCGGCTCTGCCAGTGGAGTACGGCGTGATGCCCGAGATCGCCGCGCTTGAAGATCTGTTGCATCCCGCCGAAACCGAGGCCGAAGCCCCGTCCGACGGGTCGGAACCGGTGCGCGCGCGGGGTCGCCTGCCGCTCGTGCTGTTCATCTGGGGTGAGCGGCGGGTCATGCCAGTGAAGATCACGGGCATGACCATCGCCGAGAGCCTCTACAACGCCAAGCTTTACCCGATTCGCGCCGAAGTGGAGGTATCGCTCGAGTTGCTGGGCGATGCTGAGGCGCGCGACAACACCCGGGTACGCGGTGCTCTCGACTTCACCGCCGCCAACCGGCGAAAAATGGCGCGGCTCTACCTCGACAGCACTGCCGCACAGGGCACGTCAATTAATCTTCCTCAATAGGGGGTGTTCCCATGGCCATCGATAAGCGCAGCCGCTACTCTGCTAGTCCCACGGTGGAGTGGACGCGCCCCGATGGCTCGATCGTGAAGTTGGTCGGACCCACCCTGCGGCCCGCTCGGGCGGCGGTATTCAGCAGGGTGGTGACCGACACCGACCGGTTGGACACCTTGGCTGCGCGCTACTACCGCGACCCCCGCAAGCTCTATCGGCTGGCCGACGCTGCTGCGGCTCTCGATCCCTTCGACGCCCTGGTGACGGGCGCGACGGTGGCCATTCCGCCAGACAAATAAACAACCCATGCCTACCCCCCGCTTCTCCATCGAAGTCAATGGTGTCCGCCTCCCCGCGGCGAACCTGGGCCAGGTGGTGGGTTTTGAGGTGCACGAAGGCGATGGCATCATTGGGCGAGCAGTCATCCGCTTCCGGCTGGGGCAGGGCGCGGACGGACGCTACTCAGTGCTCGATGACGGGCCGTTCCTGCCCGGCGCAGCCATCCTGCTGACTCTTGCAGCACCCGGAGGGAGCGATGTAACCCTGTTCTCAGGTCTGCTTGTCTCCCTGCGACCCCATTTTGAGGAGCCCGAGGCCAACAGCTATCTCGAGGTCGTTGCCGCCGACCACGCCGTGGTGCTTTCCGCCGAAGACCGGGTCGCGAGCTATCCCGACGCCGCCGACAGTGATGCGGCGGCAGAGATCGCACGGCGCTACGGCCTTGCGTTCGACGCCGAGGACACGCCCTCCAGGCTCGCCGCCGACGACATGTTGCTGATCCAGCGGGCCGACGACTGGAGTTTCCTGCGCCACCTCGCTGCCCGCAACGGCTACGTGGTGTATTTCGAGCCCGACCCGGTGAGCGGGGCACCCACCTGCCACTTCCACCCCCGTCGACTGGAGGACACCCCTCAAGCTGATCTCACGATTCTCCGCGAGGCCCCCAATCTTGACTGGATTGACTTCCAGATCGCCCATGATCGGCCTGAGACCCGCATCGCCGCGGCCATCGATGCCGTCGCCAAGCGGCTGATTCGCAGCGATCAGCGGAGTGAAGCGCCAGTCCTGGGGGAGGCCCTGTTCGCCACCCAGGCCGCGGACGGACTTCGGGACGCGGGCGCAGGGGGAGCCGCTCGCCATCTGCGCGGCGGACTGCCCCGTGATGCTGCACTCAACGCCCATGCGGCGGGGCGAATGGCCGAAGACCACCTCGTCGTCGAAGCCCGGGGCGGACTCGACCCCGCCCTCTACCGCGGGCTGTTGCGCGCGCACCGGCCTGTGCTGATCAAGGGTGTCGGCGAGCGGCTGAGCAGCAGCTACTACGTCGCCGAGGTGCTGACGACGATGCAGGACGGAACCCTGCGCCAGAGCTTCGCTGCGCTGAGCAACGCGCTGGGGCGGCAGGGGTCCGAAGCCTTCGGCCAGAGCGCTGAGGAGGTGGCGCCCGCATGACACTGCCCGCCCGCCTCGACCTCACCCGGTTCCTCGCCGACGCAGGCGCCGCCGAGGACATGCAAGCCCTGCGTGCCTTGCTTGGCCCCGGCGGTCGACCCGCCTTCTATGGCAAGCACGCGGGGGTCGTGACCGACACCAACGACCCCAAGGGCATCGGCCGGCTGCGTGCCCGGGTCCCCGAGGTGTTCGGCGAGGAGGAGCCCTGTGGCTGGGCGCTGCCCTGTCTGCCGTGGGGTGGGGGCAAAAACAGGGGCTTCTTCGCCCTGCCTGAAGCGGGCGACACAGTCTGGATCGAGTTTGAAGCGGGCGACCCGATGCGCCCGATCTGGAGCGGCACGTTCTGGGGCTCGCCCGACAGCGCGGGCGGGCAGGATGATCTCGGCACGGAGACCGGCCCAGAAGTGCCCGAGGGCCCTGACAACGCCGCAGGCCCCCAGCAGTACATCTTCCGTACGGCGAGCGGCCACGTGATCTCACTCGACGACGCCGGCGGTGTCGTGGTCATCGCCGAAGCTGCGGGGGCGGAGGTGCGCATCACTGCCGACGGCGAAGTGATCGTGACGGCTGGCACCATCAAACTGGGTGCCGATGCAGGTGAGCCTCTGGTGCTTGGCAATGCCTTCAAGGCGCTGTTCAACCGCCACACCCACCCCACTGGCGTTGGACCCTCAGGGATGCCCACCGAGCCGATGGGCGGCACCCATCTCTCCGGGGTGAGCAAAACGGAATAGCCGCCATGCCACTCATCCCCTCCGTGCTGTCCCAATCGCTGCAGACCGACTGGCTGCCGTCATCGGATGGCGGCTGGTCTGAGAACCCCCAGGCTTCGGCGGATGCTTTTGCGGGGGCGGTGGCCAACTGGTTCGGACAGGCGATGGCCGCAGGTTTCCCGTGCAGCACGGCCGCCGCACGCAGGAGCCAATTGATGGGGCAGGTCGCCTCGGCCATTCAGATGCAGGACCCACAGGCCTCAGGCCAGCAGCTGGCGCTTGCGTTCATGGCCTATGTCGCAGGCCAGAGCTTCGGCTCGGGTGTGGCCGCTCCGCCGATTGCCACGGCGGCGGGCGGGTCGATGATCGCGCAGGCCCTCTCCACCCTGGAGATGGAGCAGAGCGGGCGCGCCAATCTCATCGCGACCGCCCTGCACGTCATGGCCGTGTCGTCCATCGTCGCCTTTCCCCAGCCGCCCTACGCGGCACCGGTCACGTGAGGGAGCTGTGATGACCCGCCGTTTCCTCGCCGACCCACTCGCCCTCGGCCCAGCTCTCTCTACCACCGGCGCCGCGGTCCGCCGGGAAGGGCTGGCTGAGACCAACGACATCGAACGGCACATTCACGACAAGATCCTGGCGGTGCTGTTCACCCGCCCCTGCGAACGGGTCATGCGCCCACGCTTCGGCGCGGGACTTGACGCCCAGGTGTTCGAGGCGATCTCGCCGCTGGCGCTGTCGGCGGTGGAGTTCCGCATCCGCGACAGCCTCGAACGCGGCTTCGAGGACGAGATCCTGCTCGAGGATGTCCGCGTGCAGTCGGGCGACGACGAAGGCACCCTCTTGATCGCCATCGACTATGCCCTGCGCACCGACCGCCTGCCTCGAACGCTGGAGGTGGTGGCATGAGTCAGTCTGGAGCCTACGGGCTGTCATGGGCGGAGGCCGAGATCGAGGCCGGCTGGCAGGGCATTACGGCCCTCCGCTTCGAGGCTGTGCTGCCACCTGGCGTTGCCGCACGGCTCGTGGTGACGCTGGCGCTTCCGGCCGATGGTCTGACTGCGGCAGACCTGTCGCTGGCCGGGCCGAACGGCGCCCCGCTTGATGGCACCGTTCAGCCAGTTCTTGTCAACGACACGACCCTCCTCGTTGACTTTGCCAACCGCGGACCCCGCGGCCTCACAACGGCGCGATTGCTGTCGGGCGGGGCCGATCCGCTGCACCCGTTCTTTGCTGCAGCGTCCTTCGACTTTTTCATCGACTGCCCTGGAGGGGACTGCCGAGAGAGCACCATCGCACCCGAGGCCGCTTCCACCCGCCAACCTGCGCTCGACTACACAACCAAAGACTTTGACGGCTTCGTACAGGTCGCCCAGAACTGGGCGCTATCGACCGATCCGGCCTGGGGCGACCTGTCGCCTGCCTCGACCGAGCAGATGCTGCTGGAGCTGCTGGCTCACCACGCGGAGATGCTGTCGCTCCATCAGGACCGTGTTGCTCAGGAGGCGTTCATCGATAGTGCTCGCGAGCGGCTGTCGCTGCGTCGCCACGCGGCATTCCTTGGCCTTTCGCTCGATGAAGGCGCCTGTGCCACGACTGTCGTCGCGATCGATGTCGCCCCCGGCCAGGCTGGCTTTTTGCCCGCGGGCACCCGCATCGTGCGCAACGAAGGACAGGGCCGGATCACCGCGACCTTTGTCACGGCCACCGATGCTGCACTCGACAGCCTGTGGAACGCGGGACTGTCAGGCCCCGCCGACCGCGGCAGCCTGCGCCCGGCCGCCTGGCCTGGCGCCGTGGACGCGAGCCTGCCCGCCGGTGCCACCACCCTGCTGCTGCTCGGCCACGGCCTCGGATTGCTTCCCGGCCAGCGCATCGCGCTGGTTCAGGGCCTCTCGAGCCATGTGGCGCAGCTGCAGGCGGTTGAGGAGATCGAAGCGCCCGGCTGGGCAAACGATCCTGCCCCGGCTGCTGTTGCCTCCGCACCCCAACCCCTGACGCTGCTGCGCTGGGACACGCCCACCGCGGTGCCCTTTGTTCCATGGCGCGACCCTGTTCGCGAACCCTTCCTCCTGACGGCCAATCTTGTCGATGCCCTCCATGGCGAACCCCGCCGCGCCTCGAACCGTGAGGCCGCAGACGTGGTGCCGCTCCGCCGCGGTCGCGGCGACCTCGTCACCGCCACTGATCCCGCCACGCGCACGAGCCTGATCCGTGCCCTGCGCACGCCTGAGGATTCCCTGCTGGTTGAGGCCGATGGCCGCCCCGCCCTTGTGTTGAAAGTCGGCGACTCGCTCTGGCAAGAGCAGCCAGACCTTTGGACATCTGCCGGATTTGACCCTCACTACACCACCGAACGCGAGGATGACGGCTCGGTCTGGCTGTTGTTCGGCGATGGGCTGCGCGGCCAGGCCATTCCCTTGCCCTCCAGTAGCGGGTCGCCGGATCTCGGACTCGCGCCCACGATCGAACTTGCCTATCGGCGTGGCATGGCCGAGGCCGGCAACCTCGGCGCCTTCGCGCTGAATGCCGCTCTGCCACCCGAGGGCGACGACGCTGGCGCGGCAGCCGCCTTCGCTGCCCTGACGATCCGAGCGGCGACCAACATTCTCCCCGCCACCGGTGGGCGGGGAGCCGTGTCAGCCGATGTAGCGCGCCAACTGATCCCCGAATCCCTTCGCCATCCCGCGCTTGAGCGCTGCGTCACCGCCGATGACTACGCCCGAGCTGCCGAGACGGTGCCGGGCATCGCCCAGGCCGCTCCGCGCCTGCTGGGCGGCCTGTTCAGCACCATCGCCGTCCTTTGCGCCCCGGAGATCGGTGACGACCTGCCGCCTGCGCTGGCCGATGCGGTGCATGCCCGGCTCGATGCCCTGCGCATGACCGGGCGCGAGCACCGCGTCGCTGCGCCCGACTACCTGCCGCTGGATATCGCGCTGCTGATCTGTCCGGCCAAAGGAGCGGAGGCGGGAGCGGTACGCCGTGCGGTGCGCGTGGCGCTGGCTCCGGGCAGCGCGGCGGCACCGGGTTTCTTTCACCGCAGCCGCGCAGGCTTCGGCGCTGAGGTCCGGCTGGCCGACCTGCTGGCCACTGTCCACGCCGCACCAGGCGTCAGGGCGGCCAAGGCGCTGGTGTTTCGGCCGCTTTTGGATGCAGGCGGCGACGCCGTGCGACGCGCCATTCTGCCCGGCCCCACCGAGATCGTTCAGTTCGCCGCCGACGAGGCGCGGCCCGAGCGGGGGCGCCTGACGGTCCGCATCCAGGGCATCGATCCCCCCGATCCCCCCGCCGCCTTCACAGTCGGCGGCCCCGCGCCGGAGCTCCTGCCATGAGCCGCCCGCCCATCCATCGCCGTCCACCCTCGCCCCGCGGCGACCCCGCCACCCCAGGCACGGGCTACTTTGACCCGGACTTCGCGGCACTCGTGGCGCTGGCCGAGACCGTGGCACGCGACGGCCCCGGCCTGGTCATCCCCCCAAAGGGACGGGGACTGGCCCGCACCTTGATCGAGCTGCCTGCCGTGCTCGCCCATCTGCTGGGCGCTCATCAGAGCCTCTACGCCCGCGAGGCGTTCATCGCTACCGCGCAGCTGCCTGACAGCCTGACGCGCCACGCCCGCAAGCTCGCCTACGAACCCGACGCCGGCGTCGCCGCGACAGGCCTTGCCGCCTTCACCGCCAAGCCGGGCCTTGCTGGCACGTTGCACGCCGGGTTTGGGCTGCAATCCACGGCCAAGGGCGAAGTGAAGGCTCAGGCCTACGAGACGCTCGAGCCGCTCGAGCTGAATGCGGCGTGGAACGCCTTGCGCCCCGCCGACGCGATGGTGCCGACGCCGATGGTCTTCGCCGGCGGCCTCATCGAGTTGCCGCTCGCCTCTCGCCACGGCCTTGACCGCGATGCGGTGGTGCTGCTGGAAGGGCAGGGCCGCGCCGCCGTTCTGCGCGTGGACGATCCGCTGGACGATGCCCCAACCCCTCGCATCCGCCTGCGCCGCATCGGCGGGCCGCTCAACGAGACGTGGCCGGTCGTGGCTGCGGGCTATCGGCTGCACAGCAAACCCGGGAGTACCGCGCGAGTCTTCGGGGCCAATGCAAATCCGACCCTCTTTCCACCCGAAAGG
>Ga0315899_10004405_pt1 | contig 15234 bp, 21 predicted proteins | sample LakEriMetagenome_2_FD_203518 | JGI IMG/M metagenome (GOLD analysis project Ga0315899, IMG submission 203518) | Freshwater fungal communities from buoy surface, Lake Erie, Ohio, United States - Buoy 4 MA112 | ecosystem: Environmental > Aquatic > Freshwater > Lake | place: USA: Lake Erie, Ohio... | reverse complement strand
CCGCATTCATGCGCGTCACTGCCTACTGCGAGAGCGAGAGGGGGGGGGGGGGAGGGAGGGAGGGAGGGAGAGGGCGAGAGGGAGGGAGGGAGGGAGGGAGGGAGGAAAGGAGGGGAGGTGCAGAGAGGGAGGAGAGCTAGGGAGAAAGAAAGGGAGACAGGGAGGGAGCGAGAGAGGAACCTAGCAACACACGCGCATCCATGCACGCACCCCAAATGCACACACAAACAAAAGCACTCGTTGACACACACATGCACAGGCGGAGGACACACAGACACAGTGCCATCAAAACACGACACGAGGGAGCAGACAGCCGATGCCGTATGCGCCCCATGCAACCTATTTTAGGGTTTAGTTTACTTCACAAGATTAGTTTGATTTAGGGTTGTGTGGACCTGAGCGGCTCCACGTTGCTGGGATGTAGAGATGACAACACCCTCAGACAACGCCACCAAATCCTCCTCCTCCACCCTGCACATCAGCATCACCTCACGCAACGGTCACAGAGGAGGAGGCAACAAAGGAGGAGGCAACGCCAATGGCCTTCTGCCGCAAGACGTGGCACTGCGCCCACGACGTGCCACTGCGTCGAGCTGCCCAGCCAGGGAGCTCGGAAGAGAGAATGTCTGGTCTGGTGCTCGAGGTACATACCAGCGGTCAACCGCCACTAGGTACTCCTTGTCCTTTAATGCCCGCGGCTGCAGCAGCGCGTTGACTGCGCACAGGGGCGTGGGATAGGCGTCATGATCCCCGCGTGCGAGCACAAGGGCGAGCAAGAGGCGTCAAACGCCGAGCAGGCACACTCATGCTGCAGCACGGCACACCGAGGCGGCCATCGTTTGTCACCAGCATGAGCCCGCTCGAATCTTTGTCCAGCCTCCCCACAGGGAACAGACGCTTGCCTGTGTGTATACTCACACCCTCTCGCGTTACATGTGTATACTTGCTGCCGTTACAAGTGTATACTTGCGCATGTTGCATGTGCATACCTGCAGCCGTTATCGCGTTACGCCTCACGCGCACTATCACGCCATTCCAAAACCCACGCAAACACAGACGCAGGACAACAAGGGCACCACACTTCAGTATTCTCACGCACCTCGGTATTCGCCCATCTGCTGCTGGCGGCGCTGTAGCATGAAGTCGTTGGTGGGGATGCGGCCGGGGATGGGCTGCCCCTCGCCGCCGCCTTTGCGCGTCAGGAGGTCCGGGGGCATGAAGTGGAGCATCGAGCTCCGGTCGTTCTTGTCCCACGTGGAGGCCACGTTGAGGGGCTTGTGGTATTTGAAGTACACGTACTGCTCGCCGCCTTGCTCACTGGCCACGGCCAGAGGCTCCCACTCGACGCGCTGCTTCGCCAGTCCATGCACGTGTGCGCCATTATACATTGCATCGCCATCATGTATTGCATCGCAATTATGTATGTTGCAGCATGCCATCGAGGTACTGAAACGTGCGAGAGGACGCACCTTGCCGTCCAGCTGCAGCACGTCGCCACTCTTCAAACGCAGCGACGGTTGCGCTCTTTCGCCATTCACTGTCACGCGGCCGTCCTGCAGCACGCGCACCGAGATGCGCGTGAGTCCCAGGACGACGTCGCGGAAGCCCAAAGCACCGAGAACCTGCAGTACAGATCATTCTCCTCACTCTCTCACCTGCACAGCTTGGTCTGCCTGCCGGCGAGCGAGCTCGGGGAAGCATTTGACGACCTGGAGGAGACAGTGGCGGAGCGTGTCATGCACGCTCATGTCGTGCGCGTCTGGCAGGAGCATGGTAATATGGCATGTGCGATGCCATCATGGCAATGCTCTCACCCGGTACCCTGGCCCCGTGTATCGAACCGGCCCGGCATTCCTGATGTTGTTGCCGGCCCCTCTTTCGCCGGCCCCACTGCACTGCAGGCCGCTGCCGCCCAGCCGTGCTATGCAACGCCCCGGCACCAGCGCCTGCAGACTCGGACCGGAAACGAAACGTGCGGCGATGCACGTGGCGGAGGGCCAGGGGGCACAGAATGGCCCCGGGCGCACTGCCGGCTGCCAGGCGTTTGCAGCCCCCGCTAGCACCAGCATCAGCATCATCTCCAGGGAGGCCCGTTGAGAGGCCATGCTCAGAGCCCTGGTCGTGACCAATTTTGTTTTTTAATTTGGCGATGGTTGACCTCAAGGAGGAGATGAAGCGGCGCATGGCCGAGGCAAAGGCGAAGACAGCAGCGAATTTGGCAAAGGTTGGTGCGCACTCGTGCGGGTTTGTTCTGATGAGCGGGCGGGGGATAGTGTGCTGGGTCGGTGCAGTGGAGTAGAGCATCGGAGTAGAGCATGCTCCGGGCAGCATGCTCGGGGCAGCCTCCCGCTCAGGGGGCCGCGGCCGCTGACGCACGTGCATGCCAGATGAAGGCCCTCAAGGCTGCTGCGCCTAAGCCCGCGCCCGCTCCGTCGAAGCCCGGCCCTGCTGCTCACGAGGTCGGCGCCAAGCGGCCGCGGGAGGAGCCAGCAGCAGCGCTGCCGCCCGGATTTTTCGACAGCGGCGGCGCCCCAGCTGCATCTCGCCCGCCGGAAGTAGCCCCGCCACAGGCCGGCGCTGCCGGCACGCAAGAGCCTGCCGCCGCTGAACCTCCGGCTGCTCTCGCGCGAACAGCTGCAGGTGCAGGCGGCGGTGGCCCGGGCCTGGAGTTGGCTTACGGTTCGTCGTCGGAAGAAGAGTCAGAAGAGGAGGAGGAGGCAGCCACGCCAGCGCCGCTAGTTGCACAGCCAGCTGTCGCCGTGGCTGCTGGCGCAGCTGCGCTGCCAGAGGGATTCTTTGACGACAGGACAAAGGACGCGATTGCGCACAACAAGCCGGCACCGAAAAAGCTCGACATTGATGAGGTGCTCCATGCGTGTCCCTCGCGCACGCACCGGGCACTGCACCTCCCGGTTGCGTCGTGCTTTGCCTCTCTGACGAGGTCTGCCGGTGTGAGCAGGAGTTTGCTGCATTCACAGAGGAGATAGAGGACACGCTGGAGGCGCTCGACAAGTTGGAGGACGCAGAGATCAAGGAAATGGTCGAGACGCGGGACAAGGATGAACGCATGGAGACTCAAGACATGCTCAGCAAAGTAATCCGACCCGCACTGGCGCACACGCACGCACCCGAAACCATGTCGCATGTTCAAACCCCCTTGCTGCCAAAACAGTCCTCATGTCAAAGCTACGCCGCGCGCCCTGAATGGCACTAAGTGCGCGGCAAACGAAACAGGTGGAGGAGATGCGCAGGGCACGGGCGATGCTGGTGAAGAAGCGCGAGGCGGAGGCGGCTGGCAACAGCGCGGGCAATAAGCCCAAGTTTGCCCTAGATGATGAGGATGATGATGACGGCGACGACGAGGAGGAGCTAGACTGGCGGAGAAAAGGCACATGAGGCACTGCCGCGTGTTTGCGGGGGGGGGGGTAAGTGGGGAGTCGGGATGTGAGAGTTCGCTAGCAGGGCAGGTGCGAGGGTTTCCGGCGCGGCAGAGGCGCAGAATGCTGTGTGGTGTACTGTAGGAGCGAGAGAAGGTGAGGAGTCAAAGAAGTGCTCAGGGGGAGAGAGAGGAGTTTATTGACAATCATCGAGTGACTGAACAGAGAAGGTGAGGAGTGAGAGAAGGTGCTTGCAGCTACTGTTTACAGCTATTATTTCCTCTCTCTGTCACTTTGCGTGCGCAATAAGGCAGTATTTAACTAGCGAATCACGATTGGTGGCAACACCGCAACGAGACCTGTCCGGCACGGACGCATCCATTTCACACTCCCACCCCAGAGGTTCCACCCAGGTGCACGCCTCTCCCTCCCGCTTTCGCTTCCTGCCCTGCCTGCCACCTCTCCCTTGCCCACCCTTCTCTTCGAACTCTTGAAAGAGTGGTGGTCTTCTGAGCCTTCTCAAGGGCCGCACTCTCCGGACAACCCAAGTGATATTCAAGTTCTTGAAAATGCATACTGAGCGGCACGTGCACATGCTGCTGTTGTGCACGCTGCTCGTGCTGCTCGTAAATGGATGGTGCCATGTGCTGGTACACGCATTCTAAGTACGTACCATACTTGGGCATGCTAAGCACCATACTTGGGCATGGCGCCCAGCAGAAAAGCGATTTCCATGAGCCAGTGCTGCGCCAAGATGCCCCCGCTGCCGCGTTCATGTATGCACGTGTGTGTTGAGACATTAGCCCTCTCAACTCCCGCCCGCGCCGAGCAGAAGCACCCACGCACCCACGCCCACAGCAACCAGCTAGGCAGACAATGCATCTTGCCCGCCCTCACATGCTTGCCCGCCCTCACGTGCACGCTGCTGCGCAGCGGCGGCACTAGACGCACGCTCAAAGCGCTTTGGGCTCCTGGGACAAGGCAGCTATGCAACATCTACGGACAGACCAGCCGGAAGAAGCAAGAATAGACCGAGAGCACAGGCCCGTCACCTTGTCCTGTCGCCCCCCCGACCCCCGACACCCCGCCCCGCTCCCCGACACCGCCACATCCCCGGAAACACACACAGACACTCACACAGGCACAGGCACAGACACGCCACACGCCCAAACATGAGGACACACTCAGACACGAACAAGCATTCGTGAGAAGCGAGATAGCAGGCGAGAATGGAGATCCCAAAAAGGCGTGTGCGTGTGCACGAGCGCGGCAGCAAGAGAGTTACTAATAGAGCGGGCGTTTGACACATGTGCCGGGCGCCTCATCGCCCCATCAAACATGCTGACAGAGAGAGGGCGCGCGCACAAAGGGAGGGGGAAAGGCGCAGGGGGGGGCGCGGGACCTTGCGGGTGGCGCAAGGATGGTACGCTGCATACACCAGACGGTCCTCCTCCCCGTCCTCCTGCAAACATACGCATGATGCGTCGCCCCCCGCTCCCACACACACCCCCGCACACGCGCACGGCAAGCACGCAAGCCGTGAGTGAGACTGCTGCACCCTCCCCAGGCATGCAGTGATCTTCCCCTTGCCTCCCCTGACTTGAGACAGCTCCAACCTCCTCTCGCATACACAGACACAAAGGCAGAGAGACAGAGAGAGAGCGGGCGAGGGAGGGAGAGGGTGAGAAACAAAGAGAGCGGGCGAGGGAGGGACGCAGGTTCGTGCCAAAGGCAAAGAGGCGCATGAGTACAAAGACACATGACACATGAGCCCACCCACGCTTCAGGACCCACACTCTCGCAAGCACATCAGCAGACGCTCTCTTGCTCTCGCTGCGGTGTGTGCGCGCATGTGTGCACGTGTGTGCACGTGTGTGTGTGTGTGTGTTACACTAAATTCGCCAGCACCTGCGAGCGCGCGCGCGAGCGCGCACGCAGATGCTCGCGCGTCTCCGCAAGGGAGAGTAATAAAAAGAGACCTCAAGGGACAAGAGAGAGAGATCGAGGGAGAGAGAGGGAGAGGGAGAGAGAGGTAGAAACCTCCAGGGACTACACTGCGAGAGAAAGACATGGATGACCTGTACGGACAAGATGCGACCATTATGGACATGGCAACTCTGGGGGGGTCTCAGCTGCGCCATCCAATCCATGCCCCCCCCTCCTGGAACCGAACCACCGTTGGCCACCACGTTGCTCTCCTCCGCCTGGCCGCCCCGTGGGCGCCCATGGCCGCCGACAACAACATACAACATACACTCATGGCCGGCAACAACAACTCCCTGCAGGACCCTGGCATCTTCCGTTGCTTCTTCCGGGCGCCAGAGCTTGTCGGCTACGTGCCCCAGCAGCGCCAGTACCGCACGCGATGCCTCCTCCTCCATTGCCGCACGTGATGTCTCTTTCTCCACCGCCCCCCTGCCCACACCCTGTTGCTCCCCTCCTGTTCTTGCAGCGGATGTGCAGTCGGCGCTGTAGGCAGGCTCGTCCCCTGGTGCCAAAAGCGCCCCGCTGTCCACGTGCACTGATGCCAGAGACCATGTGCATGCACAGTGCATACAACCACACACGTACACACGCGCACACATGAGTATGCACACACAGACCACTGTACACATACGCAGCATACACACACACGCCGCGCAGGCGGGAGAACACACGGGCGGCATTGACACGCAGCATCATTTGACACGGAGCATCAGCTCGGCCGTTTGAGCATGGCTATCCGAAAACACGTACTTGGGCGTGCGCATGGCAGAAGACTCGGATATTGTTGACTAGACATGCCAAGGCTTCAAGACTCGAAGACTTGAAGACATGAAGAGTGTGTTGACCAGATTCATCAAGACATTGTTTGACAAGACTTGTTTGACATGAAGTCCGACAAGACTTAACAAGCACGTCTTGTCAAATGCCACACCAACTTGTCAAGCACGTCTTGTCAAATGCCACACCAACTTGTGTTTCACAAGCCTTCCTTGTGCATGCACATGCCACACGAACATCATCACATCATCACATCACACACCAAGACTTCAAGACATCCCCACTCCAGAACTACCACAGGCTTGTGGGGCAAGAGCGGGCGCTGCCCTCTCCTGACCCTTGCGCAAATCGCTTGCGCGCATGCGTGTACGTTCTCCCCAACTCTCTCAAGTGTGTCCAACTTTCTTCGTGTCCGACTTTCCTGGTGTCTCCTCGTGTCCCACTTTGCTCGTGTCTCCTCGTGTGTCCACTCTCGTCCACACTCTTCTCGCTCTACTTGATATGCGAGTGACGGCAAGGGGGGGGGGTTGAGAGGGAGACCGATGAGGAGGTCGGTGGAAGCGTGCGCGAGGTGTTGACTGATTTCCTGTGTACACCGAGTGTACACCGAGTGTACACCGAGTGGGGCATGGATTGTGTGAGCAATGTGACATCATTTGTGCCAGCCAAGTTGTTTGTGAGGCAGGTGCATGGCTTGTGTATGAGGTGTGAGACAGGTTGCTCTTGGCATGCCTTGTTTGAGGCGTGTGCTCAGGTGCATCGCTTGTGTGAGGCATGTGCTCAGGTGCCGCGCCATTCACGCTCATACGCGGGGATACGTGGAAAGGGGAGGGGGAGACGGAAGGGTGAGATGAGACCTGGGCGAGCTTCTGGGCAGCAGCATCCATACTGCCCTCAGAGCCCTCAGAGCTGCTACACCCCAGGCGCATGTCGGCGGTGGCGGTGGTGATGCTGCATGCCGCCTCCAATGACCTTTCTCCCCAGTCCCCGCACAGTGTACACACCCAGTTCAAGGTCCCCGATGGCAAGCACGCCCACAAGAATGCGCGCTGCTGTCACCAGTTTGTGGCACTCATGCATGCGCACTGGCCTTGCAAGCGAGATAGTATGCGTGGGCGGGGAGGCAATTTTAGGTGAGCGATTTAAGTGGCTGGAGATTTAGGTGGTAGAGAGCGATTTAGGCGGCTCTCCTCCACCTATATCTCTCAGGCCCTCACACACTTTGAAGTGTATTCCATATACACGTGCATCTGATACTTCCCGCCCAAGCTCGTGGGTTTCTGTGTGTTTATGTTTATGTTTGTGTGTGTGTGTGCCCGGCGCATATAAGGTGATGTGTACGTGGGAGGAGCGAAGACCTGTGTCTGTGTTTGGTCGGTGTCTGTGTGTCGGTGTCTCTGTCTATGTCTGTGTCAGTGTAGACATGACATGTCTGTCTCAGTCACCCAGATACCGTCCTGAGAAAAAGTGGTGGCACACGCCTTCGTCAAAAGAAAATCTTTTGGAGAAGAAAAAGAAATGAGGAACACCTTTGGAGACCCATGACGCGAGGCTGGTTGGTCAAAATTTCAATTTTCAAGCCCCCGTACTGGGAACCCACACACAAGTACTGTGTGAGGGCCGCTTTCATGTAGACAGACACTTATACGCGCCCAGTGCATTCCACTGTCTTTTCGCGCGCGCACCCCCCCCCCCACCTCACACACACACTCACACGCGCACCCCCCCCACACACACATAGACGCAGCAGACCAACATACAACGGAGGTACACACCTGGGCATTCAGATTCAGCGGTTCCGCACCCATCCCCTTTTCAAAGCCTTGTACTTTTTCCAGATCTCCTCCTGGTGCGCGCGGTCGCGCATGGGTCCTCATGTGTTGCGCACATGGTCGCAGCCCGCCCGCCGCCCACACGTGCAGCGGCGGAGGCAAAGCAACGCTGCCGGAAGCCGGAACAACGAGAGAGGCAAGCCAACAAACGGCAAACCTGCCGCCAGTAGCCGCTCTGGCATCACTCCAAGAAGTTGGGCTAGCGCATGTCCAGGTGCATGGGCAGCCCCTGCATCTTGGTCCGCGTTGCCGCACGGGGGCTTTGGCCGCCGGAACGCAAGCCATCCTGCGTGTTCAGGCAGGCAAGCGAGGCAATCAGAAGCCCCGGTCCAAACGGAGTATGCGCGTAACATTGGCTCACGCTTGCCCTGGCTAGGCGCCCCGGGAGGCCTTTGCAGTGCAGACCCTACGCGATGCCAGGGCAAGCGACAGCGCCAGCGCACGGATCCTTACAAACCTGTCACGCCTTGTCCTGCCACCCGATCCAGTGACGCGAACCTGCCCGAGGCATGATCAGGTGGAAAAGCACAGCACGCTCGTTTCCAAAGGCCACAGATTCCGCGGCCGTTTTCCCGGCCACGCTGAAGCGAACGCACCCCAAGATCACTCCGCGGCGTACCTTGGCGCGTTTGGCGCCGTCGCCAGCTCCGCGCAGCAGTCGGCATACAGAACCAGTGCCCGCTTGCCACTGAGCATTTTTCTGAAATTCTGAAGAATCGAGGAAGCGGCAGCGGCGGACAGAGAACAGGAGAAGGAGAAGCGACAAAGAGAGAAAAAGTGAAGCAAAGGCGTCACCCGGGTTAGTAGCCACCCCGTGTCGGCGGCCGCAGCGGCGGGCCCGCGCGCCCGCGCCACGGAGGTCAAACCCTGCAGGGATCCAGCGGGGCGGGGAGGATCAGCGGCCAATTAAGTTGCCCGAGGAAAGATGTCTGCAAAGGACGCTGCAGACGACGACGAAGGTGACACATCGCTGCCGGAGGATATTGAGGAATCTAAAGATCCCTTTTCAACAACGCGTACGTATCGAGATATGGTTCTCCGCAAGCTATCACAGCGCCCTAGAAGCCCAAGAAGGACGGAAGCTCCGGCTGCTGCCGGAGGTGCAGCAGCCAAGGGCATGCGCTTTCATGCGCGGGTTCTGGCGACTTTCATGTTCAAGGGCGGAGTGCATAAAACCACTACTACCATCCATGCAGCGGAAGCCATTGCTGGTATGTAAGATAGTCTTGATTCCTGCACCCATGATTTCGTCATTATTTCTGAAAGCGCATGTTCTTCAGGACGTGGGGGGGAAAACGACCGTGTCCTGATGATTGACGCGGACGAGCAGTGCAGTTTGACTGCCTTCTACATCCCGACTCCTGCAAACTATACTCCCTCAAATCCTCAGGGATCCTCGGATGAATCTCAGTGAGTCAAGCGAGAATTTGTTGCTCTTCAATTGTAACGATTGCGCAACCTCGTACTCCCCTTTTGCATGCCCCTCACCCATGAATACATGCAGGTCTATTGGTCATGTCGACCCGCACGAGCTCCCTCTTTCACACACACGCTGCGTGTCCTAGCACACTAAAGCATACAAAACCGTCTTCCTCCTTCCACTTGGCGCGCTCTCTAATGTATGCATCCGTAAAAAATATCATTACCTTTTCTTGAAAGGTCTGACGGCTGGGGATGGTGTGAAGGAAAGCCGATGCTGTCGCTGCTGGGGCCAGCTCCAGATCGCGCGAGAGGGAGGTAAGTAACTTCTGTGGTACGCTCATAAAACTTAACTGCGACGTGTGTGTGTGTGTGTGTGTACGTGTGTGTGTGTGTGTGTGTGTATGGAGCTTCTGCGCGAGGAGACGCTCGAAAGTGGACAGGCAAAGGCGGCGATCCCCGCAATCGCACACACGCAGAAATGGTTGCGCTGCCTGCCCGCTGGGCCCGTAGCGTTGCCGCTGCCCTCGGCCGTGTGCGATGGCGGGGAGCGGCTCCTTTGCATGCCTACTATTGAGAGCTCCTCTCGTGCAGAGGCCGCGAAGACTCTGTGCAATTCCGCATCTCATTCCGGGATGATGTTGGTAACGCAGAGTCTATCCGAAGACAAGGTGCAATTGCAGGAGGATCGAGGATCTGCATTGAATCCTGACTTCTTTGACATTGACACATGGGTTAGGTCTTTTGAACAATGCACCTTGATGCACGATATCGTGCATCTCGTTTGTTGAATTATCATGTTCCCCTTGCACTTTTGCATCTTTATGAGATTATTCCGCTCGTATCAAACTGTCGACCTGATTCAAACCACCTGCAGGTGAAAGTGACAGCCGAAACACAGGGAGCCGAAGAAGCGCGGAGCTCACCACGGAAGGCAACAACCATCTATGACGCACTGAAACCAGGATTCCAACAAAGGGAAATTGAATGCCCGCATGTGATTCCAATTTCACATAGCGAAAAGGGAGCCGAACAGGAGAGTGCTGAACAAAAAGAAAACCGTCTCTGGCTGCTGCCTGGAAGTACCTCAATCAGTCGTCTTGCTCAAAATCTGCTTAGGTCTTTTTACAAACAGGCTGCTCACATCAATCATTTTCCTGCCCCGACCGACTGCAAGTGCATGCACACACACACACACACACACACACACACACGCACACACACCAACACACACACACACACACCCCTACAGCGCACATGTACTGAGCACACCGCGAACACACACAGCACAAACCCAGACGAGTTCATTCAGTACTTTCAGGCGTTCAAGACATTGTATCGAAAACTGGGTGAAGGGTTCAACCTCGATTTCATCATCATTGATCTTGGTCCAAATCACGAAAGGCTCAACATGGCCTTCGTCCTCACGGCAGATTACATCTTGCCTCCTCTTCATGCAGACTTTTTCTCAGTGTCGTCAGTTCATCGGCTCATACAGAAAGGCGGAGTTCTTGATTCATGGTACGAATGGAGAACAAGATTCCAGGATGAATGCAAAAGGAAAGGCGTCGTGTGTCCAGATTTCGACGTCTTACCCAAATTGCTGCCTTTCCTCGTGTCGGGATACCAGACCCAAAAAATCAAGAAGAAAGAGCAAGCAGGGTACATGCAGCCCAAAACAAAAGAGCAATTTTATGGAGAGATGTCGTTTCATGAGGAGATTTCTAAAGTGGAACCTCACCATGCCATGTTCATTGGTATGGCCGAAATGGTCATCGAGATGCCATCGGTTCCAGATTACATTCGGAGCATGATGCTACCTGATGAGGGGAGGATGGTCATTCCGTTTTCTAGACTCATGCATGATGGGAATGCAGTGAGCCAAGCACTTTCAATGCCGCAGCAGGAGATAACTCAAAAACATATCAAAAATTTCTTGGTAGAATTGAATAAGCCTGAACAAGACAAGGTTTTTAAGGGGGCATTCAAGGACATTCAACTAGCTGGGGAACGTTTTGGACGGCCTAAAGAGCAATGTCATCAAGACCAGAAGAGTCTCGCCGCCTTCATACGGCAGCTGCCAAGGAATGATTCTCCTGGTGCTTTTGCCGCTGAAGCACCATCACACCTTCCAGGAAACGAGCTTTCCGGGTCCGCAAGTGCAGGGAAACTGGCTTCAGAGGCTGCAAAAGAATCAGCAGCTTCTCCTGATGAGCCCCACGGGAAAAGGAAGGTTTTATTCCAGGTTGTTTCGCCAAAACCGCTACCAGCCGATCTGGATGCAAGTCAGCAACAGATCAAATGCAAGAAGATATCGATCTTCAATCCAAAGGGAGGTGTGGGGAAGAGTACAGTAGCTGTCAATTTGGCAGCTACGTTGGCACGATCAGGAAACAAAGTATGTCTATGGGATGCGGATGGTCAGTGCAATTCGTCATCCTCATTCCATCCTTCCTTCAAAGTGGTTGAGAAGAGGACACCTGCCCACCCCCATCCTGGGCGCATTCCATCAGGTACATCAATGTTTTTCCGGTTGATTGTATCAAAAGATAGATTCTTATAGAAGGCTTGAGTCTTCTTCAACATAAATTTACTGTACATCAGCATGCACGCTATTATTCCCACTGATGGCTCACGTGCACAGATCCACTGCCCGAAAAGTACAACGCATGTTCAGTGGAGGCATTAGACCTCAAAACCTGGCTTCAGGATCCCCAGTCTGACTATGTCCCCGAGGAAAACGACATAAATGGAGTATTCAAGCCGATTTTCTCAGCTCAAGGCAAAATGACCGACTTAAGATCTCCCAAGTTGCTATCGGTGATGCATTGTGCATAAAGTATGTTGAATCTGGTGTCGGCTTTAGTGACGATTCTGTTGTGACAGGTGCATCACGACTTTTACGAAGGTAGGTTTTTGTTATTGCCCGGCAGCTTAGAACTGTCCTTAGTGGACTTGACCAGTCGCGATGATGACAAAGAATGCCGCAACTTTGGCGTGTTGGGGAAAATGATGGACATGATCGCCCTGGCATTTGACCTTGATTACATAATCATAGGTACTGCCTACCCCCCTTTTCCTCTCGGATTCAGTGTGGACGATCGCAGAATTGTTTTCACTACCTGACTAACAATGGTGGCAGATCTTGCACCACACAACAGCCACCTGAACAAAGCCTTTTGCATGAGCTCAGACGCCATCCAGCCGGTTGCAAACACCGACTACTTATCTGCAAGTTCCGTACGCTACCTTTATCACGACATTCTGCCCAATGTAAGTCACCTTTGACATTCTTGTGTTTTGTAACAAGAATGACTCGAAGAATTGGATGTGAGATGATTAGGTTGTCGCATTTCTGATGAGCATCGTTGCCGGCTTGTGTCCTTGCATTTTGTTAGTGGACGGAATGGAGGGCAAAGCATCTCGAAAAAATCAAGCGCCTCGACAAAGACTCGTTTTTTTACATCGGTCGGTTTTTTGCATACGACACTGCTCCAAAAATCTTGCCGGTTCTCGTGCAGCGATACATGCTAGATCATCAAAGGTAATTTGTGTTTTCCATGCAGACGGTTTACCTATTTGGGTAAAGAGGACCTTTACTGTCAAGTTTTATGGATTTAAAGAGAGTCACCTGACGCCGAGAGCATTGCAGGGCGAACCTGATCGAGCGAGTGGACGGCGATTTCATTCACTCGATTCGCTATATTATCGAAGAATTCATGAAAAAAATCAAGAATGATCTAGACAAGCACATCTTTACTTTTGAGCGTGATGGCGATGGTCACATGGCAGTGCCATTTATTCGACATTTACCAAGGGCACCTGGTAAGTTTAAATGCTTTGGTAAATGTCAAATAAACATTTATCAAGGGACATTTTCGACATTTACCAAGCACCTGGTAAGTTTGAATGCTTTGAATCGATTGAATTCATCATATCGTTCTGAAAGCTTACCTTTTTAGCCATCAATCAGCACAATGGCATCGTCTCGGGATTCCTGTTGTGCACCTTCTCGACTTCAATGTGGATCTGAAGACCCAGGGGAAGATTTCTGGTGGCAGAAGCAACGCAGCGACAGGTCATCAGGATGTTAAGATAGCCGAGGCATCTTTCATCAAACTGGCAAAGTTCATTGGCCAGGTATGTGGAAGCTCCAACGGTCAACAAGCACTGGCAGCAGGGCGAAAAAGAGATGCCGATGCATTGGAAGAGACTGCAGGTTCTGCCTCTGTAGGAGAGCGGGGAGGATCATCTGCCGCACCATTAGGCGGCAAACAAACCCTACAGGACAAAAAACGGCGACCTAATGCCGTGGGGGCAAGCAACCGCAGCGGCGGCGGCGGCGGCAGCAGCAGCAGCAGCAGAAGCGGCAGCTGCGGCAGAGGCGGCGGCAGAGTGAACGGTAAAGGCAACAGCGGTGGAGGTGGAGGCGGAGGCACAACACAAGATGATGCAGAACCACCAGGTCGACGAGATAGAACGAGGACCCAAACAAAACGTTTCAATTTCTCCACAGATGGCGCAGACGACAGTGCCAGACGCAAATCTAAAGAAAAATGACGAGAGTTGCACCGCAGATAACGTTTGGGGCGAGAGACAGTCATCTAGATCTTTTACGTGCTAGGTGCATCTATCTATTTATATATCCGCACGCACGCCCCCCCCACCCACACGCATACACACACACATGCATACACATACACTCATGAATGCGGTCTGATTGCACATCGTCACTCACAAGTATATGCAAAGAAACACGGGTGCCCTGCCCTTTGCCATGTAAAAACTTTGCAATCTCGCGTTCTCGTGTTCTGGTTGCGCTGCTGCACAGAGTGTACTCGAGAAGCACTCCAAGTGTACTGTATGTTATTATACCAAACGTTCGAGGTTCAAGGTTCGGAGAAAAGGGACTCCGCAGTCTTTGCGAAAGCTTGGTTCCGAATCTTCAGAAACAAGCATCCACTTTGACCTGTGCATCCCCGCCTTCTACTGCCTGCCTTCTGCTGCCTGGGGCCCGAATCTTGAGAAACTAGCAACAAGAGAAACTCGCAACACCGCGGTACACGTCTGTGTACCATCTCTTGACCGATTCCGAGGCCTATTTTTGGAAGGAGGGCCGGAAAAGCTCGCACGTCAAACCTCACAATGGACTTGAGGCTTCTGACAAAGCACCAGAGGCCCAACACTGTGCACCAGAGGCCGTTTGAGGAGAGTGTTGGCCCGCGCTGACAGTGGGTCAGCGAAAGCGCTGCGACACAATCTGTCGTTTCAACGAGGCAAGCGACGGGTGTTTGCTTCCTGACCCAAGCGCCGAATGCCTCAATTCAACCCCACCGCCTCCCTTGCCCGCCATGGCGTTGCCCTTGACACCGCTACTAGTGCGCGAGGCGCCGTCATCTTGGGAGTCGAGACTGATTTCGCTGTCCTGAGACTTGTCACTCTCTGACGATTGCAGCAGTGCCTGCACGCCAGATCATCCTGACTTACATCCGTAACCCGTACACATACACACCACAACCATACCGAGATGCAGTATCCTTGGCGGCCGGCGGGATGGCATGGGACCATACGGACGATATCGATGCACGCAACAAGGGCGAGAAGCTTTACCTGTGTTAACTCGTGAGACACATCACGTATCAGCCCGCTCTTTGCTTGTCCCCCTGACACCGATCTCCCTCCTGTCTTGACGGGACTGGGATCCCGACGTGCTGGCGAAGGCGACTCAGATCCGATACATAGGAGCTGCGATGGGGCATTTTGCGCTCTGGGCGAACACTGCACCACCGCATCCAGATACACATGAGCGAGGACAAACAGGCACTTTTAACTTGCGAAACGCG
>Ga0315899_10004404_pt1 | contig 15239 bp, 14 predicted proteins | sample LakEriMetagenome_2_FD_203518 | JGI IMG/M metagenome (GOLD analysis project Ga0315899, IMG submission 203518) | Freshwater fungal communities from buoy surface, Lake Erie, Ohio, United States - Buoy 4 MA112 | ecosystem: Environmental > Aquatic > Freshwater > Lake | place: USA: Lake Erie, Ohio... | reverse complement strand
GCGCGTGCCCTGCGCGGTCATTTCCGCGCCCGTCCATGTGCAGGATTTCCCCGCCCGCTATTCGCCGCAGATGGGCTTTGAGGGCGCGAACGTCCTGTTCGATTCGCTCGTCCATCCCCTGATGATGGGGCTGGAAGAGCATTTGCTCGGCATGTTCCGCGGCGATTTCGAATTCCGCGACGGCGTGGCTCCCTCGCATCTGGGCCATGGCGAGGCGCCGGCCGAGACCGCGTCCGAAAACGATCTGGAGGAAGACGGCGAAGTGAAGACCCGCGGCGCCAGCGTGGCGTGGACGCTCGACGCGGAAAAAGAGCTACGCAAAATCCCCTTCTTCGTGCGCGGCAAGGCGCGACGCAACACCGAGAGCTATGCGCTCGAACGGGGCGTCGGGCGCATTGACGTGGAGACGCTCTATGACGCAAAAGCGCATTTCGGCCGTTGAGCCGACGCCGATCCGCGTCACGATCGTCACGCTCGACGATCATCTGGCGGGCGCCGTCGCGCGCGCGCAAGCCTCCCTGCGCAAGGATCTTCCGGGCCTCAGCCTGACGCTTCACTCCGCCGCCCAATGGGGCGAGGACGAAGCCGCGCTCGCCCGCTGCCACGCCGACATCGCCAGCGCCGACATCGTCATCGCCACCATGCTTTTCATGGAGGATCATGTGCGCGCGGTGGCGCCGGCCATGGAGGCGCGCCGCGAGTCCTGCGACGCGATGGTCGTATGCATGTCCGCCGGCGATGCGGCGCGGCTCACGCGCATGGGCCGGTTCACCACCCATTCCAGCGGCGGCCTGCGCGGCTTTCTCAAGAAATTGCGCGGCAAGACCGAGAAGTCCGGCGTAGCCGGCGCCCAGCAGATGAAGATGCTGCGGCGCATTCCCCGCCTGCTGAAATTCATTCCCGGCGCCGCGCAGGACGTGCGCGCCTATCTGCTCACCCTGCAATATTGGCTGGCGGGCTCCGACGACAACGTCCGCAATCTCGTGGGCTTCCTCATCAACCGCTACGCCGACGGGCCGCGCAAGGCGCTGCGCGGACTCGTGAAAGCGGGCGATCCGGTCGAATATCCCGAGGTCGGCGTCTATCATCCCGCCCTGCCGGGCCGGCTGAGCGAGGACGACGCGGCCTTGCGCAAGATCTCGAAAGGCGCGCGCGGACGCGTGGGCGTGCTCGTGATGCGCTCCTATCTGCTCGCCGGCAACAGCGCCCATTACGACGGCGTGATCGCCGCGCTCGAAGCGCGCGGCCTCGCCGTCGTGCCCGCCTTCTCCAGCGGCCTCGACGCGCGCCCCGCCATCGAGCGGTTTTTCATGAAGGACGGCGCGCCGACCATCGACGCGCTTGTCTCGCTCACGGGCTTCTCGCTCGTCGGCGGTCCCGCCTACAACGATTCGCAAGCGGCCGAGGAAATCCTCGCGCGCCTCGACGCGCCCTATATCGCCGCGCATTCGCTTGAATTCCAGACGCTCGAGCAATGGGAGGCGTCGGAGCGCGGCCTGTCGCCGGTGGAGGCGACGATCATGGTCGCGATCCCGGAGCTCGACGGCTCCACGAGCCCCATGGTGTTCGGCGGCCGCAGCGACGCGGCCGGCCCCGCCGCCAGCCGCGACATGCGCCCCGAGCCCGGCCGCGTGGCGGCGCTGGCCGCGCGCGTGGACAAGCTCGTCGCCCTGCGCAAGACGGAGCGCGCCGCGCGCCGCATCGCCATCGTCCTGTTCAATTTCCCGCCCAATGCGGGCTCCGTCGGCTCCGCCGCCTTCCTCTCGGTGTTCCATTCCCTGTTCAACACGCTCAACGCCATGAAGGCTGCGGGCTATGACGTGGACGCGCCCGCCAGCGTGGAGGATTTGCGCGCGCGCATCCTGCAGGGCAACGCCGCCGAATATGGCGCGCAAGCCAATGTGCATGCGCGCATCGACGCGCAGGACCATGTCCGCGACGAAGTCTGGCTCTCGCAGATCGAAGCGCAATGGGGCCCGGCGCCCGGCCGCCAGCAAAGCGACGGCGCCTCCCTCTTCGTGCTTGGCGCGCAATTCGGCTCCGTCTTCGTGGGCGTGCAGCCCGCCTTCGGCTACGAAGGCGACCCGATGCGCCTGCTCTTTGAGAAGAGCTTCGCGCCCACGCACGCCTTCTCCGCGTTCTATCGCTGGCTCCGCAAGGATTTCGGCGCCCATGCGGTGCTGCATTTCGGCACCCATGGCGCGCTGGAGTTCATGCCCGGCAAGCAGACGGGCCTGTCCGACGCCTGCTGGCCCGAACGGCTCATCGGCGATCTGCCGAATCTCTATCTCTACGCCGCCAACAATCCCTCGGAAGGCGCCATCGCCAAGCGGCGCGCCTCCGCCACGCTGGTGAGCTATCTCACGCCGCCGATCTCCCACGCCGGCCTCTATCGCGGGCTTCTGGATCTGAAATCCTCGCTGGAGAGCTGGCGCGCGCTGGAGCCTGACGCGCAGGACGCGCGGGCGCGTCTCGCGCCGGTGTTGCAGGCGCAGGCCGCCGAGCTGGATCTGGCGTCCGCCGAACCCGCCTGGCCCGATCCGCAGGAGCGCATCGCTGCGCTGGCGGCGGCCGTTCTGGAGCTGGAATACACGCTCATTCCCCATGGCCTTCACGTGGTGGGCGAAGCGCCCACGCGCGAAGAGCGCGTCGACATGCTGCTCGCCATGGCGGAGAGCGCGCAGGAGGCCGGCGCGCCGCCCCCGGCCCGCGCAATGGCCGAAGCCATCGTCGATGGCGCGCCCGCTCCCGCGGACGCTGCCGCGCGCGCCTTGCATGAGACCCTTGCGCGCGCCGACGCGCTGCTGGCGCGCGATCACGAAGCCCCCGCGCTTCTGCGCGCGCTCGATGGACGCTATGTGCCTCCCGCGCCCGGCGGCGATCTGCTGCGCACGCCTGAAATTCTGCCCACCGGGCGCAATCTCCACGGCTTCGATCCATTCCGCATGCCGACCCCCTTCGCGATGAAGGAAGGCGTGCGCGGCGCGCAGCTTCTGCTCGATCGCCATATGGCCGACGAAGGCGCGCTGCCGCGCACCATCGCCTTCGTCATGTGGGGCACCGACAATCTCAAGACGCAGGGCGTGCCGGTCGCTCAAGCCCTCGCGCTGATCGGCGCGCGCGCGCGCTTCGACGCCTATGGACGGCTGGCGGGCGCCGAGCTTGTGCCGCTGCAGGAGCTGGGGCGCCCGCGCATCGACGTGGTGGCGACGCTCTCGGGCATTTTCCGCGATCTCATGCCGCTGCAGACGAAACTGCTGGCGGAAGCCGCTTTCCTGGCCGCCAGCGCCGACGAGCCGGCGGAGATGAATTTCATCCGCGCCCATGCGCTCGCCCATGCGGGGCAGACGGGATGCGACCTTGAGACGGCGGCGCTGCGGGTCTTCTCCAACGCCGACGGCGCCTATGGAGCCAATCTCAATCACGCCGTGGAGAACGGCGTGTGGGAGGACGAGGACGAACTCGCCGAAATGTTCGCGCGCCGCAAATGTTTCGCCTATGGCCGCCAGGGCCGTTCCGCGCGCCAGCCCGAATTGCTGAACGCGGTGATGGCGCAGGTCGACGTCGCCTACCAAAATCTCGAATCCGTCGAGCTGGGCGTGACCACGCTCGATCAATATTTCGACAATCTGGGCGGCGTGAGCCGGCTCGCCAAACGCGCGGGCGGACGCGGTCCCGCCGTCTATATCGGCGATCAGACGCGCGGTGCCGGCGTGGTGCGCACGCTGAACGAACAGGTGGCGCTGGAGACGCGCTCGCGCATGCTCAATCCCAAATGGTACGAGGGCATGTTGAAGCATGGTTACGAGGGCGTGCGCGCCATCGAGGCCCATGTCACCAATACGATGGGCTGGTCGGCCACCACGGGCGCCGTGGACGGCTGGGTCTATGACCGCATCGCGCAAACCTACATGCTCGATCCGGAGATGCGCGAGCGGCTCGCCGCGCTCAATCCCACATCGGCGGCGAAGCTCGCAAGCCGGCTGATCGAAGCCACGGAACGCAATTATTGGACGCCTGACGAGGAGACGCTCGAAGCGCTGCGTCGTGCGGGCGAAGAAATCGAAGATCGTATCGAGGGCGTCGGGGCCGGCGTCGAGCTGGCGGCCTGAGGAGAAAAACATGAACGTGATGACCAAACATCCGGCAAAAGTCACCCGTTGCGATGGCGAGGGCAGCGTTCAGGTCCAGCTGGATCCGAACATGCGCATCGGCAATGCGCGCGTGTTCGCGGTCTATGGCAAGGGCGGCATCGGCAAGAGCACGACATCGTCCAATCTGTCGGTCGCCTTTTCGAAACTGGGCAAGCGCGTGCTCCAGATCGGCTGCGACCCCAAGCATGATTCCACCTTCACGCTCACCAAGAAGCTCATGCCGACGGTGATCGACGTTCTGGAATCGGTGAACTTCCACAGCGAGGAATTGCGCACGGAGGACTTCGTCTTCGAAGGCTATAACGGCGTGATGTGCGTGGAGGCGGGCGGCCCGCCGGCGGGCACCGGCTGCGGCGGCTATGTGGTCGGCCAGACGGTGAAACTGCTCAAGGAGCATCATCTGCTCGACGACACCGACGTGGTGATCTTCGACGTTCTGGGCGACGTGGTGTGCGGCGGTTTCGCGGCTCCCCTCCAGCATGCCGAGCGCGCGCTGATCGTGGCGGCGAATGATTTCGACTCGATCTTCGCGATGAACCGCATCGTCGCGGCCATCGCCGCCAAGTCGAAGAACTACCGCGTTCGCCTGGGCGGCGTCATCGCCAACCGCAGCCGCGACACCGACCAGATCGACAAGTTCAACGCCGTCGCCGGCCTTGAGACCATCGCGCATATTCCCGATCTCGACGACATCCGCCGCTCGCGCCTGAAAAAGGCGACGCTGTTCGAAATGGACGAAACGCCGGAGATCCTGCGCGTGCAGGCGGAATATATGCGCCTGGCCGCGTCGCTTTGGACGGCGGACAAGGAATATTCCGGTCAGCCGCTCAAGGACCGCGATATTTTCGACCTTCTGGGATTTGATTGATGACCTCCGCGCTCTCCTACCAGCAAAGACGCGCCGCGATCGAAGCCTATTTCGACGCGACCGCCATGGACGCCTGGGCGAAGCTCACGTCCGATGCGCCGGTGGGGCGCATCCGCGCCACCGTGCGCGCGGGCCGCGACGAGATGCGCGCGACGCTGCTGTCCTGGCTGCCGCAGGACCTGCGCGGCAAGCGCGTTTTGGATGCGGGCTGCGGCACGGGCGCGCTTGCGGTTGAGGCGGCCCGTCGCGGCGCCGATGTGGTGGCGATCGACCTTTCGCCCAATCTCGTCGACATCGCCCGCGCGCGCGCGCCCAAGGATCTGGGCGAAGGCCGCATCGAGTTCCGCTCCGGCGACATGCTCGATCCGGCGCTGGGCGCCTTCGATTATATGGTGGGCATGGACTCGCTGATCCATTACGCGACCGAAGACGCGGTGCGCGCGCTGGAGGCGCTGGCGCCGCGTATTCAAGGCTCCATGGTCTTCACCTTCGCGCCGCGCACGCCCCTGCTCGCCGCCATGCATTGGGTCGGCGGCTTCTTCCCCCGCTCCGATCGTTCGCCCGCCATCGTGCCCACGGCGCCTGAACGGCTCGACGCCGCGATCCGCGCCAGCGGGGCGCTCGCCGGTTTCGCGCCGCAGCGCACGCGGCGCGTGGCGAGCGGCTTTTACATTTCGCAAGCGCTGGAGGTCGCACGCGCATGATCCCGGCGACGCAAGGCATGGTGCGGATGTGGCGACGCGCGGGAACGCGCTTCATGCCGTTCGCCGACGCGGCGTCCGAGGACTTGCCGCTTGGCCGCCTGCTGCGCCTGTCGCTGTTTCAGGTCTCCGTCGGCATGGCGATGGCGCTGACGGTGGGCACGCTGAACCGCGTGATGATCGTCGAGCTGGGCGTCTCCGCCTGGGTCGTCGCGCTGTCCGTCGCCCTGCCGCTCGCCTTCGCGCCCTTCCGCGCGCTGATCGGATTCAAGTCCGATCATCACCGCTCCTATCTCGGCTGGCGGCGCGTTCCCTATCTCTGGTTCGGCACGCTGCTGCAATTCGGCGGCCTGTCGATCATGCCCTTCGCTTTGCTCATCATGTCCGGCGACACCACGGGGCCCTTGTGGATCGGCTACGCCGCAAGCGCGCTCGCGTTCCTGCTCGTGGGCGCGGGCCTTCAGACGGCGCAGACCGCGGGCCTGGCGCTCGCTGCCGATCTCGCCCCGCAGGAGACGCGCCCGCGCGTCGTGGCGCTGATGTATGTCATGCTGCTCGTCGGCATGGTCGGCAGCGGACTTCTCTTCAGCCTGCTGCTCGCCGATTTCTCGCAGGTGAAGCTCATTCAGGTCATTCAGGGCGCCGCGCTCGCGACCTTCGCCCTGAATATGATCGCCTTGTGGAAACAGGAAGCGCGCGATCCCTCGCGCACCGCCCATCATCGCGCGCAGCCCGATTTCGGCGCATCCTGGCGCGCCTTCGTGAGCGGCGGCCGGGCCGGGCGTTTCCTCGTGGCCGTAGGTCTGGGCTCCGCCGCCTTCAGCATGCAGGACATCGTGCTGGAGCCTTATGGCGCGGAGGTCCTCGGCCTCAGCGTGTCGGAGACGACGTCGCTCACCGCCCTTCTCGCCGGCGGCGCGCTGCTCGCTTATGCGGTGGCCGCGCGCATGCTCGCGCGCGGGCTCGATCCTTATCGGCTGGCCGCCTATGGCGCGCTGGCGGGCCTGCCGGCCTTCGCGCTGGTCATCGCTTCGGGCCCGTTTCAGGCGCCCCTGTTGTTTCGCATCGGCGCCTGCCTTGTCGGGTTCGGCGGCGGGCTCTTCGCCGTCGCCACGCTGATCGCGGCCATGGGCCTTGAGCGGAAGGACTCGCACGGCCTCGCGCTGGGCGCCTGGGGCGCGGCGCAAGGCGCGGCGCAGGGCGTGGCCATGTCGCTGGGCGGACTCGTGCGCGACGGCGTGGGATCGGCGGCCGCCTCGGGCGCGCTGGGCCCCGTCCTCGACCCCGCATGGACGGGCTATGGCGCCGTCTATCACATCGAAGTCGCGTTGCTCTTTGCGACGCTTGTCGCCATCGGCCCGCTCGCGCGTCTCGCGCGCACGGACCGCACGCAAACCAGGCTGGGCCTCGCCGAGATGCCCCGCTGAACATGGAGCCTTGAGATGATTGGCTACAATATCGACCTCGCATCCCTGCTTCTGTATGTCTTCTGGGCGTTCTTCGCCGGATTGATCTGGTATCTGCACCGCGAGAACAAGCGCGAGGGCTATCCGCTCGTCGGCGACGATCCGCGTCAGAAGATCGCGATCGTCGGCTTCCCGGCGCCGCCGCCCTCGAAGACCTATCTGCTGCCCCATGGCGCGCCCATGCTGGTGGCGGGCGGACGTCCCGACACGCGCGCCGTCGCCGCCAAGCCCGTCGCGCCCTGGCCCGGCGCGCCGCTGGAGCCCACGGGCGACCCGATGGTGGACGGCGTGGGCCCGGCCGCCTGGGCCGAACGCGCCGATCATCCGGACATGACGTGGGAAGGCGCGCCCAAGATCGTGCCGCTGCGCGCGGCCGGCGGCTTCTATCTCGCGAAGGAGGATCCCGATCCGCGCGGCATGAAGGTGAAGGGCGCGGACGGCAAGGTCGCCGGCGTCGTGAAGGACGTGTGGGTGGATCGCTCCGAATATATCGCCCGCTATTTCGAAGTGGAGCTGGAGGGCGGCGCGCGCACGGTGCTTCTGCCGTGGAACTTCGCGCGCATCCATGGCGACGCGCGCGTCATCGCCGTGCAGGCGGTCCATGCGAAACATTTCGCCAATGTGCCCGCCCTGCGCAATCCTGAGCAGATCACCTTGCTCGAAGAGGACAAGATCTGCGGCTATTACGGCGGCGGCGTTCTCTATGCGCATCCCTCGCGGCTGGAGCCGGTGCTGTGAGCGACAGCGAGTTCGAACCCATCCCCGGTCTGCCGGAGCATCTGCCGCCGGGCGAGCGGATTCTCTGGCAGGGATCGCCGCATTGGCTCGCGCTCGCGCTCAACGCCTTCCGGCTGCGCGCGATCGCGATCTATTTCGTCGCGCTCATGGTCTGGCGGGCGGTGAGCGCGCTGCATGACGGGACGTCCCTTGTGGACTCGCTCGCCTATGCGTTCGATCTGGCGCCGCTGGCGCTGGCGGGTCTCGGGCTTCTGCTCGTCATCGCCGTCACGGCGGCGCGCACCACGATCTACACGATCACCGATCGTCGCGTCGTGATGCGCTTCGGCATGGCCTTGCCGCTGACGGTGAACATTCCCTTCTCGCAGGTGGACGGCGCCTCGCTCGCCCGCCATGGCGTGGAGACGGGGGATCTTTCGCTGAACGTGCGGCCGGAAGGGCGCATCGGCTATCTCATGATGTGGCCGCATGTGCGCCCGTGGCGTTATGCGCAACCCGAGCCGATGCTGCGCGCCCTGCCGGATGTCGAGCGCGCTGCGGCCATTCTCGCCGATGCGCTCGCCGCCTCAGCCGGCGCGCCGGCGCGTCCGCTGCCGCAGGCTTCGACGTCGCGCGCGCATGACATGCGCGGCGCGCCCGCGCCAGCAGCGTCGTGAGGGCGCCATGAGCGAATTGTTCGCCCACGCGCCTTTCCCCCGCCGCGCCGTGCACGCAGGCTTCGCGCTCGTGGGGCTTGCGACTTTGTTCGCCGGCGTCGCGCGCTTCACAGATGTGGGCGCCACGCGCCTGCCGGCGTCGCCCGCGCTGGAAAGCCGCCAGCTCGTCTTCCTCGATGCGCCGCAAGGCGGCGTGCGGGTGGAGAGCGCCGACGGCGCGCTGGTGGCGGAATATGCGGCCGGCGAAGGCGGTTTCCTCCGCGGCGTGCTGCGCGGCTTCGCGCGCGATCGGCGCGCGCAGGACATGGGGCCGCAGACGCCCTTCGTCCTCGCCCGGCGCGCGGACGGGCGCCTGTCGCTCACGGATCCCGCGACGGGACGCGCCGTGGAGCTGACGGCTTTCGGCCCAACCAATTCAGGTCTTTTCGAAGGCCTGCTCATTCAGGGAAAGGCTCAGCGATGATGGGCTCGCGCACCATTCACGACATTCCGTGCACCGTCGAGATCGAACAGACCCCCGACAGCCTGCAGGCCAATGTCAGCCTGGAAGGGCATGAGCCCGGCCCCGGCGACAAGGTGATCGTGCATGGCGCGCCCACCCACATCGGCTTCGGCGAGCGCGGCGTCTTTCATTGCCGCGCCACGCTCATTCATGCGGGCCCGCTGGCGCGCCAGGCCACGCGCCTTCTCTCTTATCTCGAACTCACCGAACTCTATGAGATCGGCTTTTCTGCAGGGAGCGCATCATGATTCCGATGGAAGGCGGCGGTCAGGCCAACATGTCCACCGAGACGGCGCTTGAGGAAACGATCCTCAGCCCGCGCTTTTACACCACCGATTGCGAGGCGATGGATCGCCTCGACGTGAGCCTCGTCCGCCATGAATGGGACAAGGTGATGAACGAATTGCGCGAAGACCCCAATAAGGGCCATTTCCAGCGCACCGATGAATTCAACGTCGACATGCACGCCATGCCCGAGGCGCTGCGCCGTGAATTCGTGGATTTTCTGGTCAGTTCGCTCACCGCTGAATTCTCCGGCTGCGTACTTTACGCAGAAATCAAGAAGCGGATCACCAATCCTGAAATCCGCGATCTCTTCGCGCTGATGGCGCGCGATGAATCCCGCCATGCCGGCTTCATCAACGAGGTGCTGAAGGATTTCAAGATCGGCATCGATCTGGGCTTCCTGGCGCGCGCCAAGAAATACACCTATTTCCAGCCGAAGTTCATCTTCTACGCGACCTATCTGTCGGAGAAGATCGGCTATGCGCGCTACATCACCATCTATCGCCAGCTCGAGCGCAATCCCGACAAGCGCTTCCATCCGATCTTCAAATGGTTCGAGAAATGGTGCAACGACGAGTTCCGCCATGGCGAGGCCTTCGCCCTCGTCATGCGCGCCAATCCGCATCTGCTGCGCGGACGCAACAAATTGTGGATCCGCTTCTTCCTGCTGGCGGTCTACGCCACCATGTATGTGCGCGACCACATGCGTCCCGAATTGCACAAGGCCATCGGCATGCCGCCGGAGCTTTATGACCGCAAGGTCATCGCCTTGTGCTCGGAGATCACGAAACAGGTGTTCCCCTTCACCATCGACACGGACAACGAGGCCCTGTGGCGGGGCTTTGAACGTCTGCGCGTGATCGCGCAAAAGAGCGAGGCGGCCCGCAAGCAGGGCGGGCTCGTGGGCGCGGTGAAGCGGGCCGGCCTGTCCGTGGCGGGCGCGCTCGCGTTCGCGCGTCTCTACATGCTGCCCGTGCGTCGTCACGATCTGCCCGCAAGGGTGCTTCTGTCTCCGGTCTGGTGAGGACGTCGGTTTGCGCACTTTCGCCGCGCCAGTTCTCTACGCGCTCTTCGTCTGGTGGTTCAGCACGGGGCTGATCCTTTTTCTGGACGGGCTGCCGCGTCGCACGTTCCCGCTGACGATGAGCGTCGCCACGGCGCTGCTCGTCGCGGGGCTGGCGACGCTGTTCGCCGTGCGCGACGACGGCTCGGCCTTTGGCGCTTATGCGGCTTTCACGGCGTCGCTCGCCGTGTGGGGCTGGAACGAGATGGCCTTTCTCACCGGCTGGCTCACGGGGCCGCGGCGCAGCGAATGCGCGCCGCACCTGCGCGGCTTCGCCCGTTTCGTGCAGGCGGCGCGCATGATCCTGTGGCATGAATTGGCCATCGCCGCGGGTTTCCTTCTCGTGCTGGCCGTGGGCTGGGGCGGCGAGAACGCCGTGGGGCTCTGGGTCTATCTCGTGCTCTGGGCCATGCGGCTCAGCGCGAAGCTGAACATCTTTCTGGGCGTGCCCAATCCTCCGCTGGCCTTTCTGCCGGAGCGCCTGCGTTATCTCGCCAGCGGGTTTCGCACGCGCGCGATGAACGCGCTCTTTCCGCTGTCCATCACCGCCTCCACCGCGCTTTGCGCGCTTCTGGGCGCCTGGACGTTCCATGCGGGCAGCGAGGGAGCGGCCATCGGCTTCGCCCTGCTCGCTGCGCTCATGGCGCTGGCGGTTCTCGAACATTGGTTTCTCGTCCTGCCGCTGCCGTCGGAACGGCTGTGGGCGTGGGGTTTCCAGTCAAGTCATCAGGCGTCGATGCGCGCCGCCGCGCCCGAAGGCGCAGCGGCCGTCGGCGCGGTCGTGGGATATCAGGACATCAAGACTAAGGGGAGCGCATCATGAATTACGACGCCTTCTTCAAGGACCAGCTCGATGCGCTCAGGCGCGAGGGCCGCTATCGCGTCTTCGCCGAGCTGGAGCGCGTCGCGGGCTCGTTCCCCAAGGCGGGCTTTCACGGCGCCGACGGCAAGCGTGAAGTCACCGTCTGGTGCTCGAACGATTATCTGGGCATGGGCCAGCATCCGAAAGTGCTCGCGGCCATGCATGAGGCCATCGACGCCTCCGGCGCCGGCGCCGGCGGCACGCGCAATATTTCCGGCACCTGCCATCAGCACGTGCTGCTTGAGCGCGAACTCGCCGATCTTCATCACAAGGAAGCCGCGCTTCTCTTCACCTCCGGCTATGTGTCGAACTGGGCGACGTTGGGCACGCTGGCGGCGGGCATGCCGGGCTGCGTCGTCATTTCCGACGAGGGCAATCACGCCTCCATGATCGAGGGCGTGCGCCATTCGCGCGTGGAGAAGCGCATCTTCGCCCATAACGACCCGCGCGACCTCGAGCGTCGGCTCGCCGATCTCGATCCCGCGCGCCCGAAGATCGTGATGTTCGAATCCGTCTATTCGATGGATGGCGACATCGCGCCCATCGCCGAATTGTGCGACGTGGCGGAGGCTTTCGGCGCCATGACCTATCTCGACGAAGTGCATGCGGTGGGCATGTACGGCCCGCGCGGCGGCGGCATCGCCGAGAGAGAGGGATTGAGCCACCGCCTCACGGTGATCGAGGGCACGCTGGCCAAGGCCTATGGCGTGCTGGGCGGCTATATCGCGGCGTCCGCGGCGCTGTGCGATTACGTGCGCAGCTTCTCGTCGGGCTTCATCTTCACGACCGCTCTGCCGCCGGCTCTGGCCGCCGGCGCCTGCGCGTCCATCGCCCATCTCAAGCAATCCTCGCAAGAGCGCGCGCGCCATCAGGATCGCGTACGCCGCCTGCGCGCCGGGCTCGACCGGCTGCAGATTCCCCATCTCGACAATCCAAGCCATATCGTGCCCGTGATGGTGCGCAATCCCGTGCTCTGCAAGGAGATCAGCGACCGGCTGCTCAGCGAGCATGACGTCTATATCCAGCCGATCAATTATCCCACCGTGCCGCGCGGGGCCGAGCGTCTGCGCATCACGCCCTCGCCGCTGCATAGCGACGCGGATCTCGACGCGCTTCTGGCGGCGCTCGATGCGGTGTGGAGCGCGGTCGGCGCGCGTCGCGAAGGCAAGGTGGACCAGAACCATCCGCTTGCGCAGCTTTGCCCCGTTGTCGGCCCGCAACAGGCCGATCCGGCGGATCTGGGCGTCGATCATTGCCCCTGGGCGGGCGAGGGCGCGCAGACGTCCGCTCAATCCGCGTCTTCGCAAAGCTCTGCGCATGAGCCCGCCCCCGCCCAGCGCGCGGACGCCTGACATGGGCGCGCCGCTTCGCATCGTCCTCGCCGAACCGCGCAGCCTGTGCGCGGGCGTCATTCGCGCGATCGACATCGTGGAGCGCGCGCTCGCCCTTTATGGCGCGCCCATCTATGTGCGCCATGAGATCGTGCATAATCGCACCGTCCTCGACGCTCTGCGCGCGAAAGGCGCGGTCTTCGTGGAGGATCTGTCGGAAGTGCCCAATGGCGCGCTTGTGGTGTTCAGCGCCCATGGCGTTTCGCGCGCGGTCGAGCGCGACGCGCAAGGTCGCGGGCTCGATGTGATCGACGCCGTCTGCCCGCTCGTGCAGCGCGTGCATCGCGAGGCGCGCCGCTATGTGGAGCAGGGCTATCACGTCGTGCTGATCGGCCATGCCGGCCATCCCGAAGTGGAGGGCGTGCGCGGCCAGACGCCCGCCGGCGGCCTCACCGTCATCGGCGAGGCGCATGAAGCCGCGGCCTTGCGCGTGCCCGATCCCGCGCGCGTGGCTTATGTCACGCAGACCACGCTGAGCGCCAGCGACACCGCCGACGTGATCGCCGCCCTGAAGGCGCGGTTTCCCGCCGCCGTTGGCCCGGACCTGCGCGACATCTGCTATGCGACCCAGAACCGCCAGAACGCCGTGATCGACATGGCCGGCCATGTCGATCTCGTGCTCGTCATCGGCTCGGCCAATAGTTCCAATTCCAATCGCCTGCGCGAAGTCGCGGTCGCCTCGGGCGTGCGCGCCCATCTCATCGACGGCCCGCAGGACATCGAGCTGGAATGGTTCGACGGCGTGCGCGCCGTCGGCCTCACCGCCGGCGCCTCCGCGCCCGAAGCGATCGTGCAACGCACGATGCAATGGCTTGGCCAGCGTTTCGACGCGCGCGTGGAATCGCGCCCCGGCGTGGAGGAGAACGTGCATTTCCGCCTGCCGCCCCGTCTGGCCGACCCGCTCGTCATGCGCGAAGCCATGTAGGGCGGCCAGATATGCGACGCGGCGAGCCGAACAGCGAAGCGGGAAAATAGGAAACGGTTGATCCATGTTTGAGCCGACGCGTCTTGTGGACGTCGTCCTCGCGCTTGTCGCGCTGGAATTCGTCTTTCTCCTAGCCCTCTGGTTCGTCGCGCGGCGCGGCTTGTCGCCGCGCGCCGCAGCCGCCAATCTGGGCGCGGGCGCCTGCCTGCTGCTCGCCGCGCGCGCGGGCCTGGCGGACGAGCGCCTGCTTTTCATGATCGCGCTGTCGGGCGCAGGCCTCGCCCATGCGGCGGACCTCGTCTTTCGGCTGCGCGCCGCCGACGGGGAGACCTGATCCATGTTCGACGACCTTCCCCAGACCGATGCGCGACTGGCTGCGCGCCAACAGCAGGCCCGCGCGTGGTTCGAGGCGCTGCAGGGGCGCATCGTGGCCGCGCTTGAGTCTGTCGAAGATTCTTGCGCCGGCCCGTTCGATCCGGAGGCGCCGGCGGGCGCGCCCGGACGTTTCGTGAAAAAGCCCTGGACGCGCACCGACCATAGCGGCGCGCCGGGCGGCGGGGGCACGATGGCGATGCTCGCCGGCCGCGTCTTCGAAAAGGCCGGCGTGCATTGCTCCACGGTGCATGGAACTTTCGCGCCCGAATTCGCCAAGCAGATTCCCGGCGCCGATTCCGATCCGCGCTTCTGGGCCTCGGGCCTGTCGCTCATCATCCATCCGTGGAATCCCAACGTGCCCGCCGTGCATATGAACACGCGGTTCGTCGTCACCTCGAAAGCCTGGTTTGGCGGCGGCGCGGACTTGACGCCCGTGCTCGAGCGCGCGCGCACGCAAGATCATCCCGACACGCTGGATTTCCACGCCGCCCTGCGCGGCGCCTGCGAGGCCCATGCGGGCGTGGCCGATTATCCCAAGCTCAAGGCGTGGTGCGACGACTATTTCCATCTGCCCCATCGCAACGAGCCGCGCGGGATCGGCGGGATTTTCTACGATTGGCTGAACAGCGCGGGCGATGCGCATAACAGCGGCTGGGAGGCGGATTTCGCCTTCACGCGCGCGGTGGGCGAGGCTTTTCTCGACGTCTATCCCAAACTCGTGCGGCGCAATCTCGCGCGGGAATGGACGGACGCCGACCGCGAGGAGCAGCTCGTGCGGCGCGGGCGCTACGTCGAGTTCAACCTGCTCTACGACCGTGGCACGATTTTCGGCCTCAAGACGGGCGGCAACGTCGAGTCGATCCTCTCCTCCATGCCCCCGCGCGTGCGCTGGCCGTGAAAGATCAGAGCGCGGCCTGCACGGCTTTCGACAAGCGCTGCGCATCGGCGGCGGGCAGCGGCAGGTAGCGCGCGCCAAGCGCCTGCGCGAAAGCGGCGGCGCGCGGCTGCGGGCGCGGCGAGGTGTCCACCACCAGACACGCGCAACCCGTCTGCCTCAGCGCCTGCGCGCAGGATCTGGCGTCCGCATCCGCCTTCGCGCGGTCGCCGGCGCCGTCCAGCGCGACATTGGCTTGTCCATCGGTGAGAAAAACGAGCACGGGCACGTCGCCCTTGCGCGTCACCTGTTGCGCCAGCTCCTGCGCCATGCGCACGCCGGCGGCCAGCGGCGTTCCCCCGCCGCCGGGCAGGCGCGT
>Ga0315899_10004402_pt1 | contig 15242 bp, 13 predicted proteins | sample LakEriMetagenome_2_FD_203518 | JGI IMG/M metagenome (GOLD analysis project Ga0315899, IMG submission 203518) | Freshwater fungal communities from buoy surface, Lake Erie, Ohio, United States - Buoy 4 MA112 | ecosystem: Environmental > Aquatic > Freshwater > Lake | place: USA: Lake Erie, Ohio... | reverse complement strand
CTCCACCGGGTAAAACGCCAGCTGGTGCACGAGACCGAATCGCGCCCGCATGGGTGCCGTCAGCATCCCCAGGCGGGTGGTGGCGCCAACGAGGGTGAACTTCTGGATGTCGATCTGCACCGTCTGTGCGTTCGGACCGTCGGAGAGCCGCACATCGATCTTGTTGTCCTCCATGGCCGGATAGAGGAATTCCTCGATCACGGGGCGCAGCCGGTGAATCTCGTCAATGAAGAGCACATCGCCCGCGCGCAGGTTGGTGAGCGGACCCACCAGATCCTTGGGCTTCTCGAGCGCCGGCCCTGAGGTTGTGGTGAGGTTCACCCCCAGTTCGCGCGCCATCAGGTCGGCGAGCGTCGTCTTGCCCAGTCCCGGTGGCCCGAAGAACAGGATGTGGTCGAGCGGCTCCCGGCGCGCCCGGGCCGCCTCGATCGCGATGGCCAGGCTCTCCTTCACCTTTTTCTGCCCGATGAATTCCGCCAGCCGTTGGGGCCGCAGCGACAGTTCGACGAGCCCTTCTTCGGACAGGGCTTCCGGCGTGGTGATTTCGGCGCGCGACATGGCCGCAAATATACCGAAAGGGGACGGGGCGAGGGCAGCGGGTCGGCAAGGGCGTCCGATCGGGCAACATTCCGCCCTCATTCGCGTACATTGAGGTAACCGTTTTGCCCCCGAGACTGACATGACGCGTCGCACCCATTCGTTGCTTTCCGTGGCTGGTCTGGCTGCCCTGGTGGTGGTGGGATCGGCCTTTACCCGCCCCGGCGTACCACCGGTCGCCAAGCGGGTGGCCATCACCACGCCGGCGCGCCCCAGCGACACGCCCTCGCCCGTCGGGGCCTCGCAGCAGCCGGTCAACATCGACTGGCGCGTTCTCGCCGGCCTCGACTACACCAACGGCAAGGCCACCGATACGCTCCGCAAGCTCGAGGGGAAGCAGGTGCGCATCCCCGGCTTCGTGGTGCCTCTCGACGATTTTCAGGAAGAGGGGGCCGAGTTCCTGCTCGTTCCCTACTACGGCGCCTGCGTGCACACGCCACCGCCACCGCCCAACCAGATCGTGATGGTGGAGATGAGCGGCAAGAAGGCGGTCAAGCTCAATCTCTTCGACGCCGTGTGGATGTCGGGCACGCTCAAGATCGCCTCGGTCGAGAGCCCGTACGGCACCGTCGGCTACACGCTGGAAGGGATGAAGGTCGAGCCGTACTCCGCCAAGTAGCCCCGCATCCGCATGACCACTCCGACGTCGTCGGCGCGGGCCGTCGACCTGTCGAAGCTCCGATTCGCCTATCGCGCGGGCCAGGATGTGCTGGCGATCGATCATCTGTCGATCGCGCGCGGTGAAACGGTGTTCCTGCACGGGCCGAGCGGCAGTGGCAAGACCACGCTGCTCGGCCTTCTTGCCGGCGTGTTGCGCGCGACCGCCGGTCAGGTTCAGGTGCTGGGGCAGGACTTCAGCCGCATGTCCAACGGCGAGCGCGATGCCTTCCGCGCCCGCCATCTCGGGTACGTCTTTCAGATGTTCAATCTCATCCCGTACCTGTCGGTGCGGGAGAACATCCTGCTGCCCATTCGTCTCGAGCCGGCGCGGCGCGCACGCCTGGGGGCGCAGACGCTCGACGCGGCCGTGCGCGACGTGGCTTCGCAACTCGACATTGCCCGGTTGCTCGACACGCCCATTGGCGAGCTGAGCGTGGGGCAGCAGCAGCGGGTCGCCGCCGCGCGCGCACTCATCGGCAGCCCCGAGGTGGTGATCGCCGATGAGCCCACCAGCGCGCTCGATACCGACCGTCGCGAGCAGTTCCTCGAGCTGCTCTTCCGCTCCTGCGAGAAGGCGCAGGCCACCCTGGTGTTCGTGAGCCACGACCACACGCTCATGCCGCTCTTCTCGCGCATCGTGGAACTGGGGGAGATCAATACCGCGGCGACGAACGGGCGCCGCACCACGGCGTCGTTCCGCTCGCCACCGGCGGACCCGCGCCCATGATGCTCATTCTGCGTCTGGCCCTGGCCTCGTTGCGCAGCCGCAAGCTCACCACCGCGCTCACCGTGGCCAGCATTGCCCTCTCGGTCACGCTGCTGGTGGGCATCGAAACCGTGCGCGCCGGTGTTCGGGACAGCTTCGCCGGAACCATTCGCGGCGTCGATCTCATCGTGGGCGCGCGCGGCGGTTCGCTGCAGGTACTCCTCAGCACGGTCTTCGGCATCGGCAACCCGGCCGGCAGCGTGCAGCTGCGCACGATGCAGCGCTGGCAGCAGCACCCGGCCGTCAAGTGGGTGGTGCCCTACGCCCTCGGCGACAGCCATCGCGGCTTCCGCGTCGTGGGAACCAGCACCGAGTTCTACGCGCGCTACCGGTTCCGCAACAACGGGCGCATCACCTTCGCCGCCGGTCGCGCCGCGCAGGCCGACACGGAAGTCGTCATCGGCAGTGAAGTGGCCGCACGGCTCCAGTACGCCGTGGGGACACCGGTCGTCGTGACGCACGGTCTGCGTGACATCGGCACCAGCAATCACGACGCACACCCCTTCCGCGTCGTGGGCGTGCTGGCGCGCACCTTCACGCCCATCGACCGCTCCGTGTACGTCACGCTCGAAGGGATCGAGGCGATGCACGAGGAGGGCGAAGCCCCGGCGGAGGCTGCCGCGGTGCCGCCGGCAGGGGGGAGAGAGCCGGGAACGGAGAACCGGAATCGCGCGATCGTCGAGGCCAACAAGCAGCGCGCGGCGAGCATTCCGAAGGCACCACCGGCAGGCGTGCCCATGGCCATGCCGGGTGCCGAACCGCCTCCCGGTGCGCCCCTGGTCATGCCGGGTGCCGAACCGCCCCCGGGGACGCCCCTGGCCATGCCGGGCGCCGAACCCCCGCCGGGGACGCCGGTGGCCATGCCCGGGGCCGAGCCCCCCCCGCCTCCCGCCGCACCGAAGGTGCGCGTGACGCCTGCGCCGTCGTCCGCCGACCGGAGCGCCGCCGATCAGGCCGATGAGGCGGAGCATGATCACGGCGATGACCAGATCACGGCCTTCTTCGTGGGGACCAAGAATCGCTTCGAAGCGCTCATGCTGCAGCGCGAGATGAACACGGACCTGGTGGAGCCCCTCACCGCCATCATCCCCGGCGTGGCACTGGGCGAACTGTGGCAGAACATCGGCAGTGCCGAAGTGGGACTGCGGGTGATCGCGATGTTCGCCGTGGCCATCAGCATCACCGGTATGCTGGTGGCGCTCTACTCGTCGCTCGAGGCCCGTCGGCGCGAGATGGCCATTCTCCGCGCCGTGGGCGCGGGGCCGCGCACCATTCTCGCGTTGCTCGTGCTCGAGAGTACGCTGCTGGCGTTCCTGGGCTGCGTGATCGGCGTGGCGCTGGTGTACGGCGGGCTGGCGGCCACGCAGACGCCAATCGAACAGCGCTTCGGTATCCACCTCGCCCTGCGCGCCCTCGGTGACACCGAGTACCGCTATCTCGCGATGGTGATGATCAGCGGCATGCTGATCGGCTTCGTGCCGGCGTGGAAGGCGTACCGGACGAGTCTGGTGGACGGGCTGTCGCCGCGCGCCTGACCGCGCATGTGGAAGCGGCTGCCCCCCCGAACGCGACGGCAACAGCAGGTGGCACGCCTGCTCGCCGTCGCGTTCTTCTTCGTTCCGCTCGTGTTTGCGCTTGCGCAAACGTGGCATCGCTTCGCCGACACCTTCGGCACCACCGACATCCGCGTGCTGCGGCCGATCGGCATGGACAGCGTACCTGCCGCAGACTCGCCACGCTTCCGCACGGCACTCGCCGCGTTCACGCAGACCACCATGGAGCCCGGCCATCGTGTCGACCTGCTGGTGGACGGCCCGGCGACCATGGCGCGCCTCGATCAGGACCTGCGCGCGGCGACCCGGTCCATTGCGGTCCAGAACTACTACTGCGAGCCCGGTGCGGTCACGGAGTGGCTCAAGACCCGGCTCGCCGAACGGGCCCGCGCCGGGGTCGCGGTGTACTTCCTGCGCGACGGGTTCGGCTGCAATGCGCTCACCCGCGGGTGGATGGACAGTCTGCGCGCCGCGGGTGCCGGTGTCGCCACGTTGCGCCCCGTGCGCTGGTGGGCCATGCACGAATCCATGCATCGCTCACACGTGCGCATCGTGACCATCGATGGACGCGTGGGCTACGTGGGCGGTTTCGGCTTTGCCGACAAGTGGATCTCCCACGACGGTGAACCGTCGTGGCGGGAGACCGCCGTGCGCTTCACGGGGCCGGCCGTGTCGCAGCTGGTCGGGGCGTTCGCCATCGGCTGGGCCAACGCCACCGGTGATCTGCTCACGGGTGAATTTCCCGCCGATGTGCCGGTAGCCGCCGCGGAATCGGGCGCGGTGGCGGGTGTGATGTTCACGCAGCGGGCGTTCGGTACCTCCGTGCCGGAGCGCTTCCTGGCGCTCGCGCTCGCCGGGGCGCGCCGCCGCGTGTACATCACCAACTCGTACTTCGTACCCAATCGCGGCCTGCGAGAATGGCTCGTCGCCGCGGCGCGGCGCGGTGTGGATGTGCGCGTGCTCGTGCCCAGCCGGAAGATCGATATCCCGTTCTCCCATTGGGCCGCGCGCAGCACCTTTTCCGAACTGCTCGCCGGGGGCGTGCGCATCTACGAGTATCGCCCGGCCATGATGCATGCGAAGACGATTCTGGTCGACGAGACCTTCGTGTCGGTGGGCAGCCTCAACCTCGACAACCTGTCGCTGCGCATCAATGACGAAGCCGTGCTGCAGGTACAGGACCACGCGCTGGCCGACGCCATGGCCGGGCAGTTTGCGCGTGATCTGGCGCAATCGGTTGAGGTCACGCCGAGCCTGCTGTCGCATCGCGGGCTCTACGAGCGTGGCATGACGCTGCTGGCCCGACTCATGCGCAATCTCATGTAGACGGCGCGCAGCACACCGGTTCGCCGTGCGCGGTTCGCGTCGGTCAGCGCGCGTCGGTCAGCGCGCGTCGGCGAGGGTGAGACGGGTCATCAGCGGGTAGTGGTCGGATCCGTGCGCATCATCGAGCCGCCGCGACACGGGTCGGTCGAACACCGGCGTCTGGGCGGACGGCGTCGGCAACCGCGTGGCGGCTGACGGACCGGATGTGGCGCGCTCCTGCTCCTCGGCCACGGGCAGGCGGAACAGCATATGATCGAGGGTGCGCCCCACACCCAGCGGGCGACCGGCGTACGTGGGGCCGTTGGTGGCATTGCCGTGCGGGAAGTGCGCACGCAGCACGGCGACCGCACGTTCCCATGACGAGGGGGCCCACGTGTTGAGATCGCCAGCCACCACGGTTGGCAGCGCGTTCGAGTCGCGCGCCAGCGCCGCCGTGAGCGCCTCGGCTTGTCGCGCACGGCCGCTGCCGAAACTGCGTTGGAACCGGGACAGGATCGAGCGATTGTCGAGGTGTACGCTCACGACGCGCACGGGCAGCGGCCGTCCATCGGGCGTGGTGGAGCGTACGGTTGCGCTTGCGGCTACACGCCGCTGCCCCTCGAACGGCAGCTCGATGGCCGTGTGATCGTCGAGCGGCAGCGTGGATACGATGGCGTTGCCGCGGTCTTCGCGGGCACCGTCCGCGTCTGCCCAGCCATTCGCCATGGACGGGACATAGAACAGGTGCAGGCCATGGTCCCGCGCCACTTCGACGACCGCCGCCCGCTGGCCCTGAGCGGGCCGTGGCGCAATCCGGCGTGGCCGCATGGCCGCCCCGCGTGGTACGTCGTGGCCGGTCCGATACACTTCCTGCAACAGCAGAACGAAGTGCTCGACGCTGTCGCCACCCGTGAAACGTCCCGCACGCAGGTCGCTGATGAAGCCGGGCAGATTACCCCCGCCCACGTTGGTGTTCCAACTCACCACCGTAAGTTCGTGGGCCGACGTGGGGCGCTGCCCGAGGGGCGCCTCGTACCGCTCCACGACGGCCGGGCCGACGCCGGCGCACCAGCGGTCGAGCTCCTCCCGGTCACTGGCCGGACCCTGGACCCACCTCACGCGCCCTGGGCTGGCGGCCGCGCAGGCCGCATGCCCCTTGCCCGCGGGTGCCGCGGGGATCGCGTGAAGGGCGGTTCCACCAGCAATACCGAGCGCAGAGAGGGTCACGAGCAGACCGGGCCGGGGGCGGAAGGTGAAGATCACGCGTGTGAGACCCCCCGCAGCGGGAAATGTTCGGGAACCCCCCCGACAGGCCGGGACTCACGTCCGTCACGTGAGTCCCGGCCTTCACTTCCCCGTCAACTTGCCCAGCGCGCCCCGCACCACGGTGCTCACGTCGCCGGCGGCACCGCTCTCCATGACGGCCCGCACCGCACGCTCGGCTTCTGGCTGATTGTAGCCGAGCGCTACCAGAGCGCGCGTGGCGTCGTCGGCCACGGGATTACCGGGGGCGGCCCCGCCCGACGCCGGCCCGCTGCCTACCACGTCGATCTTGTCGGCGAGATCGAGAATGATCTGTTCCGCCTTCTTGCGTCCCACGCGGGGGACCCGCATGAGTGTGGTGACGTCCTTCTCCCGCAGGGCCCGCACGACGCGTTCGGGGGTGAGCGCCGAGAGAATGCCGAGGGCGAGCGCGGGACCAACCCCCTTGGCGCCGAGCAGCTTCTGAAAGACGGCACGCTCATAGGGGTGCGCGAACCCGTAGAGGTGCCAGGCATCCTCGCGCACGGAGAGATGGGTGTGCAGCGTCACCTGCTGTCCCGTAGCGGGCAGCCCTTCGAACACCGACAGCGGAATGAGGCACTCGTAGCCTACGCCACCGGCCGTCATGATTTCCACGCGGTCGAGTTCGCGGGTGACCAGCGTGCCGGTAACCAGTGCGATCATGAGCGAGACTCCGAGGGACGGCGGGTGATGTGCGGGCGCGCGGCCTCGCGAACCGAAGCGAGCGACGGCAGGTTGAGCGGCGGCAGCGAGGGCAGCGTGACCGACAGACAGGCGCAGAGCGCGGCAGCCACCCCATCCGCCGCATCGGCCGGTTGCGGTGGCTGCTTGAGCCGCAACAGCCGGCCGACCATGAACTGCACCTGCTCCTTGCTGGCGCTCCCCCGCCCGGTCACGGCCTTCTTGATCGCCGCGGGCGGATACTCGTGGATCGTGAGAGCCGCCTGTTGCGCGGCGAGCAGAATGACGCCCCGCGCATGCCCGAGGACGACGGTGGTGCGCACGTTCCGGGCGTAGAACACGTCTTCGATGGCCAGCGTATCGGGGCGGTGCCGGGCAATGAGTTCGCGCACCCCCTCATGCACCTCGTGCAATCGCTGCGGGAGCGGGTCCCGCGCGTTGGTGCGAATCACGCCGCACTCCACAAGGGCCGTGCTGCGTCCCTCGAGTGACACCACGCCATACCCCGTCACGGCCGTGCCCGGGTCGATGCCGAGCACCAGCTTCATGGTGTGCTCACGGGGGAGATGACGAACGCCACATCGGGCTACGCGCCGGCCATGGCGCTTTCGTCCATCTCGAAGTTGGCGTCGACCTTCTGCACGTCGTCGAGCTCTTCGAGCGCTTCCAGGAGCCTGAGCAGCGCCGCCGCATTGTCGCCGTCCACCTTGACCGTGTTCTTCGGCACCCAGGCGAGCTCGGCGTCTTCGACCTTGTACTTCTGGGACTCGAGCCCTTCCTTCACGGCGTGCAGCGCCGCGGGCTCGGTCGTGACGACAAAGAGCTCACCCTCGTTCGCGACGTCGTCGGCCCCGGCTTCGAGGGCCGCCTCGATGAGCGCGTCCTCGTTGACGCCGTCCGCCGGCACCGTCATCTGGCCCTTGCGGTCGAACATGAACGCCACCGAATTGCTCGTGCCCATGTTGCCGCCATTGCGCGAGAGCTTGTGGCGGACGTCGGCCACCGTACGCGTGGGGTTGTCGGTGACGGCCTGGATCATGATGGCCACCCCGCCCGGGCCGTACGCTTCGTAGAGCACCTCGGTGTAGTCCACGCCCTCGAGCTCGCCCGTTCCCTTCTTGATGGCCCGCTCGATGTTGTCCTTGGGCATCGAGCTCGCCTTCGCATTGTCGATGGCCGTGCGCAGGCGCGGGTTGCCGGCCGGGTCGCCGCCGCCCAGCTTGGCGGCCATGGTGATTTCGCGAATCAGGCGGGTGAACAAGGCGCCGCGCTTCTTGTCGGTCGCCGCCTTGTAGTGCTTGATCTGCTTCCATTTGCTGTGGCCGGCCATCTGCTCCTCGGACTGGTGGTGGTTCGTCCGGCAATCTAACAGGAGACCGCTACTCGGCCACGTCCTCGAAGCGGCCGAAGCGGGCGTCGAAATAGAGGTCCACGTAGGTGCGCGCGCCGCCGCGATTCTTGAGCACGAGCAGCTCTGCCGCTCCCGACACCCCGCGGTCGAATTCGTACATCTCCTCGCGGAAGAGCCCCAGGACCACATCTGCGTGCGTGCCCACGGCACCACCGAGGCCGAAATCGGCCAACCGCGGGCGTCGGTCAGCCCGGGTCCGATCGAGCGCGGGCAGGTGCGCGGTGACCAGCACGGCGAGCTGGCGCGAGAGCGCCAGGCGCTTGAGCGCGAGCACCGCGAAGCCCAGGGCGTCCGCCTGGCCGTGGTCGCGCTGCAGCGTGCCTTCGAGCGTGTCGATGATGACCAGGGCGGCGCCGGGGGTGGCCTCCACGGCGCGTTCGATGGCGGTGATTCCGCCATCGAGCAGCGTTTCCACCACCGGGGCCCGATCACGCAAGGACAGGGCGGCCGCGGCCAGACGGGCCCGCTCGGCCTCATCGACGGCGCCGAGCCGCATGTGCTCCACGGAGACCCGCGCGGACATGGCAAGGGCCCGCTCGTAGATGCGCTCCGGCTGCATCTCGGTGGAGACGATGAGCGCCCGTGAGGCACTGCGCAGCGCCACGGCCAGGGCCAGCGCCGATGACCCGGCGCTGTCGTCACCCCCGAGCACGATCAGATCGCCGCGCCGGAACCCGCCGCCGAAGAGACGATCGATGGAGGGGAAGTGCGTCGGGACGAGCTCCGGATCCACCTGCCCCTCGCCGGTCCGATCCACGCGCGCCACGATGCGGGTGAGCGGCGAAATGTCGTGATCACCGGCCATCGGTCAGCCGCCCGCCAGCAGTCGGGCCAGGCGCTCCAACTCCTGTACCGACGGACCATCGAGGTGGGCCCCGGCGGCGGCGACCACGGTGCGGAGGGCGCCCGCCGCCTGGAGTGGGGTGCCGGTGCTGGCTTCGACACACCGCGCGAAGGGCACGCGCGTGGTGGCCGGGAGCGCCAACGACGCCAACCAGATCTTGGCGCCCGAGGCGCGCGCCACCCGGTCGGATGCCGGCAGCGCGCTCCCCGGTGTGAGCCCATGGGCGAGACGGGCGGACAGCAGGGCCGCAAGCGCCACTTCGCGCCCGCCACCCAACGGCAGGCGCCCCGCCAGGGAGGCCAGGGCGGGAAATCCGAAGCGAAGCGGGTCCAGTGCGTACGGGAGGGGATCGGTCAGCACACCCAATTCTAGCACGAACCGGCACGCCGTGGCGGGGGCACCCCCTGTGTATCTTTCCTCCATGGCGCCATCGGCAAAGACCATCCTCTGGGTGGACGACGAAGCGGACTTGCTCGAACCCCATCGCCTGCTCCTGGGCGACAAGGGGTACGTGGTGCACACCGCGACCAATGCCGACGACGCCCTCGAACTGCTGCGCCGGCACCCGTACGACCTGGTGCTGCTCGATGAGCAGATGCCGGGCACGCGTGGCCTCGACGCCTATCGCGACATCCGCGAGTTGGCGCCCGCCCTGCCGGTGGTCATGGTCACGAAGAGCGAGGAAGACGCCACCCTCAAGGAGGCGATCGGCGCCAACATCCGTGACTATCTCGTGAAGCCGGTGACGCCGCGCCAGGTGCTGTCGGTCATCACGAAGATTCTCGACGGCCCCCTCATCCGCTCGCAGGCCATGGCGCGCGCGTTCGTCGAGCGCTTCCGCGCCATCGAATCGGAGCGCTACGCCAATCTCGACTGGCGCGGCTGGATCGATCGCTTTGCGGAGCTCATGCAGTGGGACGTGGACCTCGCCGACGCCGGCGAACTGGGGCTGCACGAGTCGCTGCGGGGGCTCTATCCCGACATGCACCGCGCGTTCGCGGAGTTCATGCGCACGGAGTATCCCCGCTGGCTCCGGGAGCTCGAGGGCGATCGTCCGCCCCTCTCCGTCGATGTCGTCACCGAGTTCGTGCTGCCGGTGCTGCAGCGCGATCGCAAGGTCGTTTTCGTCGTCATCGATTGCCTGCGGCTGGACCAGTGGCGGGCGTTGGAGCCGCTGCTGGTCCCGCTGTTCGACGTGGAAACGACGCACTACTACTCCATCCTGCCCACCGCCACGCCGTACGCGCGCAATGCGCTGTTCAGCGGCCTGTTCCCGGGGGAGATCGCGGCGCGCTTTCCCGACTGGTGGGGGGAGCGCGACGACGAAACGCTCAACGCCCACGAAAAGGACCTGCTCGTGGCGCACCTCGATGAGCTGCAGGTGGCCGCCCCGGTGCGCTATCAGAAGCTCACGACGGCCACCGACTCCGACGACCTGGAGCGCCACCTGCCGGCGGCCATCGCCGGCGACGGCGTGCATGCCTTCGTCTTCAACTTCGTGGACATGCTGACGCACGGCCGCTCGGAGAGCATGATCCTGTACGAGGTGGCGCGCGACGAGATCGCCCTGCGGGCGCTCACGCGGCAGTGGTTCGAACGGTCGGCGCTCTTCACGCTGCTCAAGGAAGCCTCGCGCCGCAACGTGTCGGTGGTGGTCACCAGCGACCACGGGGCGCTGCACTGCAACACGCCGGCAACCGTCTTCGCCAAGCGTGATGCCACGGCGAACCTGCGCTACAAGTTCGGGGAGGATCTCCGCGCCGAGCGCCCGGAGCAGGCGCTGCTGTTCGCCAACCCCGACGACCTGCGCCTGCCGCATCGCGGTCCGGGCAACAACACGCTCATGGCCGCGGGGGACACCTTCTTCGTCTATCCGACCAAGCTGCGCGAGTATCAGGGGCGCTACCGCGGCTCCTTTCTGCACGGCGGGGTGACACCGGAGGAGTGCATTCTCCCCGTGTCCCTGCTCACGCCCAAGCGCTGACGATGCCCGACACCGGGGCCCACCGCACACCGGCGCCCGTCCTCTGGCGCCGCCTCTGGCGGTTCGTGGGACCGCACAAGGGCAAGCTCGGGCTGGTGGTGCTGCTCAATGCGCTGGCCGCCTTCGCCGACGTGTTCTCGTTCACGTTGCTGGTGCCGTTCTTCAACGCGTTCTTCCAGAGCGAACAGCTGATCCCGGCGACCGGCACGATCGGACGCGTGCTCGACACCACGATCGGATTCCTGCTCGATGAGCGGGATCGCATGGGGTCGCTGCGCAATGTGCTGCTCATCGTGATCGCGGCGGTGACGCTGAAGAACACGCTGGTGTGGCTGTCGGGGCAGTTGGGCGTGAAGCTGCAGGAGTTCGTGGTGCGTGACCTGCGCGACCAGCTCTATGCGCATCTGCTGCGCCTGCCGTTGCCGTGGTTCACCCGCAACAAGGTGGGGCAGATCATTGCCCGCGTGCTCAACGACACGGGCAACGCGAAGACGGTCGTGACCGAGCTGGTCACGCGCTCCCTCTGGAGCGGCGCGCAGCTGGTGGCGACGCTGGTGGCCATGTTCACCACGTCGTGGCGCCTGTCGCTCGCGGCCCTGGTCATCGCCCCCGTCACGATCGGTGCCATTCAGCCGGTCCTGCGCAAGTTGCGGCAGGGATACCGCCGTCTGGGCAACGAGCAGGGGGAGATGACGAGCCTCGTGCAGGAAGTGGTCAGCGGGGTGCGCCTCGTGAAGTCGTACCGGGCCGAGGGGCGGGAAGAGGCACGCTTCACCGCGAAGAACAATGCCTTCGCCCGCGGCTTCGTGAAGGTGGGACGTCTGGCGTTGCTCTCGGGCCCGGTCATCGAAACCCTGGGCACGCTCACCGCCGTCATCATCCTCTGGTACGGCGCGCAGCTGGTGCTCGTCGAGGGCAGTCTCACCGGCGCCGAGCTGCTGGTGTTCCTCGTGCAGGTCATGCGATTGCTGCAGCCGCTCAAGCAGCTGTCGCAAACGCCGGCCGCGGCCCAGCAGTCGCTCGCCAGCGCCGAGCGCGTGTTCGAGATTCTCGACGCACCGGCGGAAACGACCACCGACCGTGGGACGCGGGATGTGGCGACCTTCGAGCGGGAGATCGCGTTCTCCGGCGTGGGGTTCCAGTACGATGGCGGTGCCGCGGCGTTGCAGGATGTCACGTTCACCGCGCGGAAAGGCGAAGTGGTGGCGCTCGTGGGGGCGAGTGGCGCCGGCAAGAGCACGCTGGTGGACCTGCTCCCCCGCTTTCTCGATCCCACCGCGGGGCGCATTACCCTCGATGGCGTGGATCTGCGGGAGATTCGCCTCGGAGCCCTGCGCGCCCTCACCGGCATCGTGAGCCAGGACACGGTCCTCTTCAACGACACCGTGCGCGCCAACGTGGCCTTCGGGCGCCCCGACGCCACGCAGGCGCAACTCGACGATGCGGCGCGGGCCGCGAACGCGCTCGCCTTCATCGAGGCCTTGCCCGAGGGGTGGGACACCAATCTCGGTGAGCGCGGAAGCCGCCTGTCGGGTGGGCAACGGCAGCGCGTGGCCATCGCGCGCGCGCTCGTATCGGATCCGCCCATTCTCATCCTCGACGAGGCCACGTCGGCCCTCGATGTGGAGAGTGAACGGTTGGTGCAGGAGGCCATTGACCGGCTGCTCGAAGGGCGCACGGTCTTCGTCATTGCCCACCGGCTCGCGACCATTCAGCACGCCGACCGCATTCTGGTCCTCGATGGCGGCCGACTCGTGGAGGAAGGCGCACACGACGCGTTGTTGGCGCGCGGCGGACCCTACGCGCGGCTGCACGCGCTGCAGTTCGATCGCCGCTCCACCGACGAAGTCGCCGAGGTCGGGTAGCCATCATGCGCGTGTTGGTCGTGGCCTCCACCCCCGAGTGGACGCCGGGAGCGCGGCTCCTGGCCCAACTCGCGGCCGGGCTCGCCGCCGGTGGGGATGTGGTGGCCATGGTCACCGCACTCGGCAGTGCCACGGAACGGGCGGTGGAGCAGGGGTGGCCACGACTCTCGCTGCGCAGTGTGAGCGGGGCCGGTGGGCTGCGGCGGGCATGGAGTCTGCGCGGGATCGTCAACGCGCTGCGCCCTGACGCGTTGCTGGTGGGCAGCGAAGGCGATGCGGCGCTGGCGGCTTTCGCCATCGGCACCCGCGGTGGCATCGTGCGCCGGGTGACGGCCGACGAGTACGTGCCGCGCACGGGGACGGCTGCGGTTCGATCGCCCGCGGCTGGTGGCGCGGCCAAGTCCGCCACGCTGCGCTGGCGTACGCGTCTCGCACGGGCCCGGACTCCCATCACGCCGTGGGGTGACACCCACCTGGCGCTGGGGTGGCCATCGCCACCGGTGGCTGACACGGCAGCGCATGCCACCGCGATTCATCGGCTGCCGGTGACGGCGCCAGCGGTGGTGCTGGTCCCCGGGGCGTCGCACGACGAAGCCACGGCGGCGGCCCTCCGTGCGCTCGCGCATCTGCGTACCCGTCGCCCGGACTTGCGGGTGCTGCTGGTTGGCGCCCCCGCGGCGCTGCAAGGCACGCGGGTGCATGCCGCGTCGCTCGACCTGGCGGCTGCGGTGGAGGTCGTGCCCGTGGAGGCGCTGCTGCAGCATGAGCTGGGGCACGCCCGTGCCGCGTGGATCACGGCGCCGGGCGACCTCGGGGCGCTCGCGACGCTCGCGGCCATGCAGCAGCGGTTGCCCACCGTCGTAGCCGTCGATGCCCCCTTTGCCGAGCTGGTCACGCCTGGGGCCACCGGCCTCCACGTCTCGGCCGACAACACGGTCGTGGTCGTAGCCGAGCTCGCGCGCCTCCTCGCGGACGTGAATGCCCAACGCGCGGTGGGGCATGCCGCCGCCGCCCGGGCAGCTCGGGAGTTCGGCTGGGAGGCGTTCGTTGATGACGCGGCCCTGCTGCTGGCACGCGCGGCCGGTGACAGCGGGGCCCGCCGCACCCGTCGGCCGTCACTCACGCCAGCCTGACCTCCCCCGTCGTCCGTTCTCGTCCTTCCGCCCCCCCCCCATGCTCGACACTATCTCGCTTCGCGCGACCCAGTTCGCATGGATGGCCGATGATCCAGGTATCTACCTGAATGCGGCATCCGTGGGACCGATGCCGGAGGCCGCGGTGCGTGAGGCGGCGCGGTGGAGTGCCTGGCGCGCCCGGCCGCACGCGATCCCGTTTTCGTCGCTGCTCGAGGCGGCCGCGACCGCCCGGCAACAGTTCGCGGCGCTCGTTGGTGCCGACCACGACGAGATCGCGCTCATGCCCAACACCACTTATGGGCTTAACCTCGCCACCCGCGCCTTGCCACTGCGCCCGGGGGTGGTCCTCGCGTTCGATGGCGAGTTCCCCAGCTGCGTGTATCCCTTTCAGGCGCTCGGTTCGCGAGGGGTGACGCTCGAGCTCATTCCGCGGGTCCACGGGCTCCCCGACGAGGACGCGCTCGTGCAGGCGATCGAGCAACGGTCGGATGTGGTGGCCGTGGTAGTGAGCTGGGTGCAGTTCGCGTCGGGGTACGTCGCCGATCTCGCACGCATCGGGCGCGCCTGCCGGGCGCGCGGGGTGTTCTTCATCGTCGACGGCATTCAGGGATGCGGCGTGCGGCCACTCGACCTGCACGCCATTCCCGTGGACCTGTTCGCGAGTGGTGCCCAGAAATGGCAGCTGGGGCCGTGGGGCACCGGTTTCGTGTATGTGCGCCGTGAGCTCGTGACGGCGCTGCAGCCGCACGACGTGGGGTGGGCGTGCATGAAGCGCAGCACCGATTACACCCGCCTCACGGAGTACGAATTCGATTTCTTCGACGACGCGCGGCGCTTCGAAGTCGTGACGCTGGCCTACCACGACTTCGCCGTGGCCAACGCCGCGACAGCGCTCTTGCTCGAGTTGGGCGTGCCGGCCATTGCCGCGCATCTCGACACGCTCACCGGGCGTCTGACCCAATGGGCGCAATCACGCGCCGACGTGCGCCTCATCACCCCCGCCGAATCCGCGCGTCGCGCGGGGGTCGTGTCGTTCGCGCCAGTGGCGCTGGCGCCCATGGCGGCCGCGTTGACCAGTGCCCAGGTGCACTTCACCGTGCGAGAGGGGGCCATTCGACTCTCGCCGCACGTGTACAATACCCTCGACGAGATCGAC
>Ga0315899_10004401_pt1 | contig 15242 bp, 15 predicted proteins | sample LakEriMetagenome_2_FD_203518 | JGI IMG/M metagenome (GOLD analysis project Ga0315899, IMG submission 203518) | Freshwater fungal communities from buoy surface, Lake Erie, Ohio, United States - Buoy 4 MA112 | ecosystem: Environmental > Aquatic > Freshwater > Lake | place: USA: Lake Erie, Ohio... | reverse complement strand
GGCTTTCGCCGACGCGGTCGCCACGGAGACCGTGGTGACTGTAAGCGCTGCTCTGCTCCACCCGTGATCGGGGCGGACGGTCGAGGATCTCTTCCACGAGCGACGCGAAGGGGGAGTCTACGCACCATGCCGCTCCCCTGTCAAACGGGGGGCTCGTGCGGGACCGTGCGGGGAGATTCGTGCTCACCACGCAGCGGTCACGTGTTACAGCGGGCTCGACTCCACGAGGAGCAGGACGCCCGCTGCGGCGGCCAGAGAGGCGACGGCGAGGGTGGCCCCCGCCGCGGCAGGCTCCACGCTTATTGCAACTGTATAGATAAGGAGGGCGACGAGACCGGCGAACACGACCTTGAGGAGGCGGAGGAGGAGCTCGACGATCAGGTGGCTCATGCCCCTACTCTACGCCCCGCCGCTCTTCCAGGCTGCGCAGGATTGTTACAGCGTCGGCGTATTGGAGGTCCGCCCCGAAGGGGAGGCCGCGGGCCATGGAGGTGATGGAGGGGACCTTGGTGCCGAGGCGCTCCTGCAGGTAGAGAAGTGTTACATCGCCCTCAGGGGAGGGGTTCGTGGCGATGATCACCTCGCGGACGGGGTTCCCCTCGGCCGCGGCAGCGTCGACCCGCTCAAAGAGCTCCTTCATGCGCAGCTGGCCGGGGCCGATCCCCGACATGGGCGAGAGGGCCCCGTTGAGCACGTGATATCGGCCTCGGAAGGCCCCAGTGCGCTCGATGGCGACGAGGTCGAGCGCCTCTTCGACCACGCAGAGGAGGCCGAGGTCGCGGGAGGTGTCGCGGCAGATGCGGCAGCGCTCCTCGTCGGAGACATGGCCGCAAATGGCGCAGGGTCGGGTGTTCGCCCGCATAGCGCTGATCGCCCCAGCCAGGGCGAGCGCCTCGGGCTCGGGGGTGCGCAGCAGGTGGAAGGCGAGCCGCTCGGCGGTGCGGGGGCCAACCCCTGGAAGTCGGGAGAGGGCCTCGATGAGGCGCTCGACGGAGCTCGGCAGCGCTGCGCCGCTGCTCACTCCTTCCAAACCTCGCGAAGGGCCGTGTCGGGATCGAGCTCGCCGAACTGAATGACGATCTTGCGCCCGTAGGCCTTGTCGGCGAGCGACTCGATGCGCTCTCGCTTCGCCTCGGCGCGCTGGCGCAGGAAGCTCTTGGTGGGCGGGTAGCTGAGCACGAGGGTGTCGCCGTTGAGCGTGGGTCGGGCATCGGCGAGCAGCGGCTTGGTGGCAGGGTCGGCGCTCGCAAGCATGGCGCCCCACTCCCCTGTTGCCGGTGGGGCGGGCGGGGTTACCGGTGCGGCTGCTGGAGCTGGCGCGGGGGCGGCGGCGCGCGGTGCCGAGGAGGCTGCGGAATTCGCGGGTGCGGAGGCGGTTGCGGCAGCAACGCGGGCTGGCGGTGGCGTTGGTGCGGCAGCGGGTGCGGCGAGGGCGGCACCCCCGCCAAGGAGGAGGAGCTCCAGGCCGAGGCGCAGGTCGGCATCTCCACGCCCGGTTTCGATGCGGCGCAGGGCGTTTGCGAGGCCGAGGAGGGCTTCGCGGGTACGGCCGGCGAGGCCGATGGTGGCGCCGCCACCGTCGGAGAGGTCGAGACCAGCGGGGAGCTTGGCGGCGTCACCTGGCACGGTGCCGCCACCCGCGAGTGCGGCGTGGAGTCCGCGGCGGACGAGGTCGGTGAGGCGATCGGCAATGATGCGAGGATCTCGGCCACGGGCCTCGAATTCGGCGAGGATCGCGAGCCCGGTAGGTGCATCGGCGTCAAGGATGGCGCAGGCGAGACGCTCAATACGGTCTGCGCCCGGGAGACCGAGGAGCTCTTCGACGTCGGCCGCCTTCAGTGGGTCAACCCCTGAGGAGAGGAGCTGATCGAGCATTGATTCGGCGTCGCGCATGCCGCCATCGGCGAGGCGGGCCAGGAGTTCAATAGCGGCCGGCTCGGCTACTCGCTTCTCGGTCGCCAGGATGGCTTCGAGCTTGGCGGCAATCTCGGCACGGGCGATCGGGCGGAAGTCGAAGCGCTGCAGGCGCGAGAGCACTGCAGGGCGAATCTTTGAGGGGTCGGTGGTGCAGAAGATGAAGACAATTCCAGGTGGCGGCTCCTCGAGCCATTTCAGCAGGGCATCCCAGGCGTCGTTGGTGAAGCGGTGTACCTCGTCAAGGATGAGGACCTTGCGCTTCAGATCGGTGGGTGGATTGGTAATGAGCGGGATCAGGTCTTCGCGCACGTCGTCAATGCGGTTCGAAGTGGCGGCGTTTGATTCAACAACGTCAAAGGTGGCGCCATCAGTAATCGCGACGCAGGAGCGACAGGTGCCACAGGGCTCGCCCTCGGCGGGGGCGAGGCAGTTGAGCGCCTTGGCAACGATGCGGGCGGTCGAGGTCTTGCCCGTGCCGCGCGGGCCAACAAAGAGGAGGCCGTGGCCGAGGCGCCCGTCGGCGACGGCACGGCGGAGGGTCTTGGCGATGGGGTCTTGGCCGCGGAGTTCGCCGAAGGTGGTGGCACGGTAGCGGCGATAGATAGCCAGCTGCTCCGTCATGCTCCCCTCCCCTGCTTTACGCGCTGACCTCGACAACTGTTTAGTGCCGCCGGCCGAGCCATCCGCTGCGCCCGCCGCGATCCGCTTAGCGCTGCTTCCTTCCGGATCTGACGCGGTTCACAGAGCGTCGTCGCGCGGAGTCCGACCGACGGCAGAGGGATCATAGACGACCCGACCCCCTCCGATCGCGCAACGGCTGCCCCTACTGTGAGCGCGCCAAGGCACTCTATAGCGGACGCCCGATCGGGCGACGCATAGCGGATTGGAGCGCGAATATGGGGCACACCGTCGACCTTCATGCCTACGGAGTAACGGCGGAGCGCGGCTTCCTCCCCATCGCCGACCCCAGCGCCGCCATCCCGCTGGCCAATGCGGAGTGGCACGAGACGGCACGCAATCTACCGAGCCTGATTCCCACCGGTCGGATTCGCGAGATCATCGAGGCGCTCCCGCCGTTCCGCGCCGATCTACTGAATACGGAAGAGGATCTTGAGGCGGCGATGCGAACGTTGAGCTATCTCGGTCAGGCGTACGTATGGGGCCAGCCAGAGGCGCCAACCGCACTCCCCGCTCGACTCGCCGTGCCGTGGCATGAGGTCGCAGCGGCGATTGGCCGAGAGCCGATCCTCTCGTATGCGAGCTACGCGCTCTGGAATTGGCGTCGCATTGATGAGGATGGTCCGATTGCGCTCGGCAACATCGCGCTCCTGCAGCACTTCTTGGGCGGGCTCGATGAGGCTTGGTTCATTCTGATTCACGTTGATATTGAGCGACGTGCAGGCGCGGCGCTCGCCGCGGGTGCACGCGCACAGACCGCGATCTCGGCGGGCGACGATGCCAACGCAACCGTTGCGCTGAGCGAGCTTGGTGATGCACTTGATGGCATCCTTGCCACGATGCAGCGCATGCCCGAGTCGTGCGACCCGTATGTCTACTACCACCGCGTGCGTCCGTACATCTTCGGCTGGCACAACAACCCCGCTCTGCCAGGTGGCCTGGTCTACGAAGGGGTCACCGCCTATGCGGGTAAGCCACAGTCGTTCCGCGGCGAGACTGGCGCGCAGAGCACAATCGTCCCCTGCCTCGATGCGGTGCTCGGCGTGGAGCATGCCCCCGATGAGCTGCGCACCTACCTGATGGAGATGCGTCGCTACATGCCGGTAAAGCACGTCGGCCTGCTCGAAGCATTTGAGGCGGGCCCAACCGCGCTCAGCCGCGTCACTGCACTCGGTGCAACCGCGCCGGCGGGGCTCGTTGCGGCGCGCAATCGTGCCGTTGATCTGCTGCGCGCCTTCCGTGCGCTGCATCTGGAGTACGCCGCGACGTATATCAATCGCCAAGCGGCAGCGGCAACGGGGAACCCAACGGATGTTGGCACCGGTGGCACGCCGTTCATGAAGTATTTGAAGAAGCACCGCGACGAGACGGAGTCTTCGCTCACGAAGAGCTAAGGCTTAGCGGCCGACGAGACTCCGCAACACGAAGCGCAGGTTTGCCGGGCGTTCCGCCATGCGGCGGAGCGAGTACGGCCACCAGTCGGGCCCGTACGGCGTATAGATGCGCACGCGCCAACCGTTCGCAACGAGTCGTTCGGCAAGGTCGGAGCGCACACCGTAGAGGAGCTGGATCTCACCGCGCGCCTGCGCTCCTGCACCGAGCTGAGAGATGATGCGGTCGTCGTGCGTACCGAAGGCGAGTGGAATCTGCGAGGCGAGGAGACGCTCTGCCAACGAGAGATAGGCCGCATCCACCGCCTCCATATCTCCGACTCCCTCTGCGCCTGGGTCGTATGCACCTTTGACGAGTCGCACCGGAATACCCGCAGCAATGAGTCGCTCCACATCTGCGCCTGAGCGCTGCATGTTGGCCTGCACCACGGCACCAACGGGGCGCCCGGCGGCGCGAGCGGCGGCAACGATCTCGTGCATTTGGTCGAGGCTATTTGGGTACTCGGCATCAACGCGCACGAAACCGTTCACGCCCTGTGCGGTTGCCAAGATGCGATCGAGACGCTCCGCAGCAGGTGTACTCCCCTCGTCGAGGCCGATGGCCGTGAGCTTCACACTGACGTTGGGTTCGAGGCCAGCTGCCGCTTGTGCGGTGAGGAGCGAACTCGCATCTGTGGCATATGCATCTGCAGCAGCGCCTGAGGAGGCCTCACCAAGTCGGTCAAGGGTAACGGTGAACCCGCGACGTCTCAGATCAAGTGCTACTTCAACGGCGGCGGGGATGGTGTCACCAGCAACGAAGCGGCGAACGGATCGGCGGCCCCATGCGGTGCGCTGTACGAGTCGACCGAGCGCGGCGGCGCGACTCATGCGCAGGAGTACGGTGCGGCTGAGGGCGAAGAGCGGATTCACCTCTGAATCCTAGCGCGGCTGCTGCGAGCTAGGGGCGGTCGCGGAGGCGAATGAGCGCGGCAACCGCCTCGTCAACCGACCAGACCACCTCGCCAGATGCGCGGATCGCACCCATCACGAAGAGGTTGATGCCGTCGGCGGGGACAAGCCCCTTGCGGCGAGCAACACGCATGTCGGTGCTGAGTCCAACGATCCCCTTGTAGCGCGCAGGATCTTGCGCGGCGAGACGACTGAAGATGCCGATCTCCACGGAGGTGCCGTCATCGACCTGGGTGCCGTCTAGCCAGGCGAGCACTGCATTGGCACCCATGACTCCAGCAAGATCTACAGCGTAGACCTCGTCAGCGGTGGAGTCGCCGTCGGAGCGCATGAACTTCTGTTCGGCGAACTGCTCGTGCGGTACGAAGACATCGAAGCCCTCGGCGCGCAGTCTGGCAGCAATGGTGTCAAGAAAACTTCGCTCGGCATTGGAGAAGAGTGGCCCTGCGAGATAGATCTTCATGGCGCGAGTATCGCCGCTCCACTGCTCGGGTGCACGCAGCGTTGCGGGCTGGCGCGTACACTCTTTTCCTGGGCCGCATGGCTCAATTAGCGGGAGGTTTTATGAGCGACGATCATAAGGTCAAGATCACCGTCAAGGACAACGGCTCACTACGCGTGGAGGGCGACTTCACCATTCTTGATGTGGAAGGGAACGAGATTCCGCACGAGGGTCCAGCCGCCGGCCTCTGCCGCTGCGGTCACTCCGCCAACAAGCCCTTCTGCGACGGCTCCCATAAGGAGCGCTTTGAGAGCGTCGTCCGCGCCCCGAAAGCGTAACGCCAAGCGTTAGTTGCGGCGAAGGGCGGAGCGCCCGCGCGCCATCGCAAGCACTGGGAAGAGGATGAGCGCTGCACCGAGCAGCCCAAGTGCGGTGTAGCTCGCCGCGGCAACAACGATCCCTGAGCCGAGGGCGGCTGCGGCTGCCGAGCTCCAGATCATCGCGTCGGTCGCTCCTTGCAACGTGGTCCGCTCGGTACCGTCGAGCCCTTCGGTGAGCAGGGCGGAGCCAGCAACGAAACTGAGGTTCCAGCCGACGCCGAGCAAGAAGAGGGCGATGAATAGGATCACTCCCCCGTCGGGTGGTGCAACAGCGGCAAGCACCGACGAGAAGGCACTGAGCGCTAGCCCCGCGGCGATGATGATCGGCGTGCCGAAGCGACCTGCCAGCCAACCAGAGATCGGTGAGAAGGCGAACATGCCGAATGTGTGTCCACTAATCACGAGTCCGACGGCCGCAAGGCCGTGTCCGTGATCGGCCATGTGGAGCGGGGTCATCGTCATTACCAGCACCATCACCACCTGACCAGCGATCAGCGCGACCACAGCGGCAAAAATCCGCGGTCGAGCCAACATCTCCCCCAGTGATGCGCTCGCGCCACGCGAGACTCGCGAGGGCTTTGGCGCAAGTGATTCCGGAGCAGGTCGCAGCGTCACGTAGGTCAGGAGCGCGGCGGCGGTGACGAAGAGGATTGGTACGCCGTAAACGCCAGCAAGTCGCGGCAGATTGAGCCCTTCGGCAATGTTTCCGGAGACTGTGATCAGATTTGGGCCAACGATTGAGCCGAGTGTCGAGCCCCACACCACAACGCCGATTGCAGAGGCGCGGCCCGATTCGGGATACATGTCCGCAGCGGTATAGCGTGACAGTTGGTTCGCGCCGTTCGCACAGCCCATCGCTGCGGTGGCGACAATGAAAAGTGGGAATGATGCGAGCACGACCGCGACCCCTGCGGCAAGGGCGCCGGCCGCGCCGATAGCGTAGCCGAGTACCAGCCCTGCGCGTCGCCCGTACAGAGCCATGAAACGAGAGAGAAACTGCGACGCCGCCGCCGACCCGAGCACGATGGTCGCGCCTGGGAGCCCCGCAAAACTGGTACCCCCAGAGAGCTCCTTCGCGACGATGGTGGCAATGGTGATAGCGGCGATATAGCCGGTGCTGCCTAGGCCAACACCTAGAACAAGGGAAGTTTGGAGGCGGCGCCTAGTAGCGGCGACGGTCATGCCGAGGGAGTAGTGGCGATAGCCTCGTAGATCAACTGAAAGATCTCGGCAGATTTCGGCTCGTACGCAACAAGGGCGTTCGGCTTCTCCTTCTTCGACTGCACGATTGGTCGCTCATCAACGGCGGTCATGCCACGGGTGAATTCACCGTGGAGCTCAATGTCAACACGCTTCTCGCGCAGGTCGAAGAGGTGCGGATGTGTGACGGCGAAGATGGCGCACGGGTCGTGCAGCGGTCCACCGTAGACGCCGAGCTGCTCGCCGTAGGTGGTCGAGAAGAAGTCGAGCAACTCTGCGGCGAACTTCGCGCTCGGTGAGCCGAGGGAGAGAACACGCTGCACGAACTCTTTGGTGATGACCACCTGGTGCGTGGTGTTGAGGCCGACCATCTTGAGTGGGCCGCCGTAGTTGAAGACGGTCGAGGCGGCCTCGGGATCGGCCCAGATGTTGAACTCGGCGTGTGGCGCGCGATTGCCGTGCAGCGTGCCGCCGCCCATCAGCGAGATGCCAGCGATGCGCTTGCCGAGGTCGGGAGCGGCGCGCAGGGCGAGGGCGATATTGGTGAGCGGGCCGAGTGGGGCAAGCCACACTCCTTCACCTTCGTGCTTGCGCACGAGTTCGATGATGGCCTCAACGGCACCCGTCTTCTCGGCGGTTCGGCGCACTGGCGGCAGCTCCGGGCCACCAAGACCTGACTCACCATGAATGTGCGGCGCGTTGCGCGGCGGTGCCACAAGGGGTCGATCTGCTCCGGCGAAGACGGGGGCGCTGATGCCAAAGACATCGCATGAGATCAGGGCGTTGGGCAGCGTGCGCGAGAGGGGCGCATTGCCGTGCACGGCGGTAATGCCGATCAGGTTCGCGTAATGATTGGCGACCACGAGGGCGAAGACATCGTCGTGCCCTGGATCACAGTCGACGATCATCGTGGGGCGCTTCGCGGCGGTGCTCATGCGCGTACCTTAGCGCACCCGCGCCCACCCCCGTGCGCCATACTGCACGCATGAAGCACACCCCCCGCCAGGCAAGTGAAACCACGTTTCGTCCCGAGATAGAAGGGCTGCGCGGCCTCGCCGTAGGACTGGTCGTTGCGGCGCATGCCGGCCTGCAGATTCCGGGCGCTGCCCTTGGACCCGACATCTTCTTCGCCCTCTCGGGGTATCTGATCGTCGGCATTCTGCTCCGTCGCCTCGAGGCAGGGAGCGGAATTGGCTTCCGCGACTTCTACGCCCGCCGCATTCGACGCATCGCCCCCGCGCTTGCCGCCACGATTCTGCTGACCGTTGCCGTGGTGGCCTTGCTGAACGACCCGACGACACTGGCACGCACCGCAAAGGACGGCGCGGCTGCACTCGCGGGCGCTGCAAATATCACGTTCGGCATACAGGCGGTTGACTACTTCAGCAGCACCGAGCCCTCGCCGCTTCTACCACTCTGGTCGATTGGCGTTGAGGAGCAGTTCTATCTCGTCGTTCCACTCCTGCTCGGAGCCGCATGGAAGATTGGCGGGCGTCGCGGCGCTCTGTTCACGTTCGCCCTGATCGCGATTGGCTCCACCACAGCCGCCGTACTGCTGACACCAGCGGAACCGATCTGGGCGTACTACCTGCTGCCAACACGTGCCTACGGTCTCGCCGCGGGCGGTCTTCTTGCGCTGCTCGAGACGCGCGCGCTCGCTAGCAACACACTGCGACGCATCCCGCTCGCGCCGATCGGCCTAGCAATGATCGCGGCTCTCACGTTGCTTCTTCCGGGCGAGCAGGGGTATCCAGGCATCGCCGGCCCACTCTCAGGCGTTGCCTCGGTGGCGCTGATTGGCGGCATGGCCACCATTGGCTTGCGTGGCAGCGTCAGCGCAGTGGGTGGCAAAGCGATGCGTGCACTCTTCTCAATTGCGCCGCTCCGTGCCATCGGCCGCATAAGCTACAGCCTCTACCTGGTGCACTGGCCGATTCTGATCCTGCCGACCTACTTTGGTGTGGAGATGACGTCGGGGAACACAGCGCTCGCCGTTGTAGCGGGCGTGCTCGTAGCGGCACTCATGTATCGCTTTGTAGAGCAGCCGTTCCGCCACGGGTTTGCCCTAACCCTGGTGCCGGGCACGGTCCTGCGCCGCGGCGGTGTGTTGTTGGCGAGTCTCGTGCTCGCACTCGCCGGTGTAGGGATCGCGCCCGACGCAACCTCAGCCGAGCCGGGTGCCAGCGACGATCCAGGTATCAGCGTCGTCACCCCATCGCCAAGTCCGAGTGCAGCACTTGTCAGTCCCTCCCCCACCCCATGGGCACCAATCTCGATCGGCGGCACAACGGTTCATCAACTCACGGGTGCTGTGCCAGCAAACATCAAGCCAACGCTCGGTCGCGCGGCCGGCGATGCGGATAACATCTTGAACAAGAAGTGCAGCCGCGATCATTACGGCGAGACGGTACCCGTTTGCTTTTACGGCACCAAGGGGGGCACCCGGATTGTGCTGCTCGGCGATAGTCACGCGCTGCACTGGATGCCCGCCCTCGACGCGATTGGTAAGGCGTACAACTACGAGATCATTCCAGTCGCCAAGGTGAACTGCGCCTTCATGGATGTGAAGCTGTACGCCGCTCGCCTCGGTAAGTCGTACACCTCGTGCACCAAGTGGCGCGCAAACGTGGTCACCAAGATCGCCGAGCTGAAACCAACCCTCGTCATCCTTTCGCACACTTGGTATCGCGAAGAGGGGAAGCCAAACGAGCTACGTCCGCAGTACTACGCCGACGCCGTGGGCCGCATGCTCGACAAGATCCCCTTCCCCACGCTGATCTTCTCTGACACGCCGTTCGGTCAGAACAACATCCCCACCTGCCTCGCCCGCAACCGCAGCAACGTGGCGAAATGCGTCGTCACCCGCTCCGCGGCATACGGCAATCGTGGACATGTGCGCGACCTGCTCGTTGCCGAACAGCGCAACCTACCGATCTTCGACTTCACCGCCGCACTCTGCCCAGGCACCAAGTGCGCACCAATCATTGACGGGCGTATTGTGTATCACGACCACCACCACCTCACGACCACCATGTCGAAGTACCTCGCCACACCGCTCGGTGCTGCGTTGGCGCAGGTGATCGCTGGACTCCCCCGCTAACGCCGCCGCAACAGGCGCATCGCCCCCGTTGACCAGAGCGCCCAGAGCACCAGCACAGGCTGGAAGAGGAGGCGAACTCCCCGAGCGGTATCAGTGTTCAGGCCGAAGGCATCAATCCCGTTCACGAACTGGTTGATGTTGCCGGGGAAGATCGCAACGAAGAAGAGGGCAACGAAGAGCCCAACGTATGCCCGAACGCGCCACAAGGTCAGGAGCGAGAGCCCGAGTAGGATCTCAACAACGCCTGAGGCGAGCACCACGAAGTCGGGATCCAGCGGTAGCCAGGTAGGTACCTGCGCCTGAAAGGCGATGCGATTCACCGTGAGATGGCTGTACCCAGCGCTAGCTAGGAAGAGGCCAAGCCCAACCTGAGCGACTACGCGCAGCACGTGGTGAGGACCTACGGCGCGACTTTGACCGTGGTGCTGCTCCAGCGATACACAGTGCCCGACTCGTTGAGCGCCTTAACACGCACTCTCAAATACTTCGCCTTGTCTGCGGTGACCGCACGATAGGTCACCTTCGTTGCCCCACTGATTGCCACACAGCCCGTTACCGAGGAGGTCGCAGGTCGCAAACTCGAGGCTGCGCTGCATCGATACCACTGAAGGGTGATGCCTGGTGTCGGCAAACCCGCCCAAGCTCCACGCGTTGCCGTCAGCGTCTTTGACACCTTAGCCGTACCGGCAATCGTCGGGGCGGCTGTAGAAGTCGGGGCGGCTGGCGCCTGCGCCCATGCGAACTCCTGGCCCGCTCCGAGCACCTCGGTCTGGAGATACAACTTATCGCCTGCAACAGTCAAACGATTGCGTAACGACTCAGCCCAGAGGGAACTTTCGTCAAATGCCAACGGCAACATGGTTTGCCGCACTGCAGATGACGGACCATCGGTTCGCCACAACTCGCCGCCGCCGAAGTTCCAGTAGAGAGCGCCGGCAAAGACGACAAGGTTGCGCGGGTCTCCAGCAACGCTTGCGGTTGAACCTTCAACGCTTGCCGTCCCCGCCTCCAGTCCATTGCTGCTCCAAAGTGTGCGGCCAGACTCCGAAGACGCAGTGAAGTAGACGCGCGAGCCAAATGCAACAAGGTGCTGTGGGTCACTACTGGCACCGTCAGGGTTGATGTCTTCAACCATCAAGGTTGATCCAGCGTCCGTGACGTCTCCAGTTGAAACCCACAACTCGCGTCCATGCGAGTCATCTTGTGCGCTGAAGTAGAGCCGGTCGCCGACGACCGTCAGACTGTGGACATACGCTGTACCAGACGAATTGATATCTAGAACCTTGGCCGGAGCGCTTGCAGACGTCAGGGACCAAAGCTCGCCATCTGCCGCGAAGAAGAGGCGTGAAGCGAACGAAACAAAGTAGGATGGGTACGAGTTTGACGTTCCAGTGACGAGGTCAAAGCCGACGGTGCCGTTGCTCGTTCCATCGGTTCGCCAGAGCTCCCACCCCTCATCATCGGTCTCCGCTGAAAAGTAGAGCTTCCCGTCAAACACCTCAAAATCTCCAGGGTAGCCAGGATCCCCTACTGGGTAGTTTTTGACTCGGGCGGTGGTGGTGCCGTTGGTGCGATATAGATCGTAATTGCCATCCACCGTGTCGAAGCCTGCGAAATAGAGGTAGGAACCATATACAACAAACTCTGGAAACTCCGTTAATCCGTTAGTGGCGCCTGCGGCGATGTCGGTGACTCGGGAGGTCGTGGTGCCATTGGTGCGCCATAGTTCCGACCCATAAATCCCATCGTCAGCGGCGAAATAGAGCCAGGAGCCAAGGCCAACAAAAGCAGTGCGGCGCATCTCGTAATCCTGAAAAAACCCAATCGCAAGGTCGGTCGCAACTTGTTCAATTGACGTTCCGTTGGTGCGCCACAGATCGCCAAGGGTTCCAGTATCAATCGCGCTCGTTGCAAAGTAGTCCCAGCCATTCCAGCGATAGAAGCCGAAAGCGTTTGAGCTCCCGCTCCCTGGAAGAAGATCTACCGCGCGAAAATCGGGCGGCTGCAACGCCTTCGTCGACCCCACTGTTGATAGCAGTAGGCTGAGTGTCAGAGAGGTTGCGAGAATTCTCTTCATGGCGGGCATGTTGTTCTCCTATGTGTACGACAAGCGTCGTATCGTGACCTCATCGTAGCAGTCCCCTAGGCTCCGTTTCGCGAGGAGCGCAGAGGCACGGCGCGTGTTCCGCCTCAGGGTAGGATGGGGTTATGGTAGGGGTGCGACACGCAGTTGCATGGCATGACGACGCACCCGACCCAGCGCGCCTCGCAACTCCAAACCATGAACCGCTACCTAACCACGCTGACTGGGTCGTCATTGGTGGCGGTTTTGCTGGGCTTTCGGCAGCTCGACGGGCCGCCGAACGTGGTGGGAGGGTCGTGCTCCTCGAAAAGGGTGAACTTCGCAACGGCGCAAGCAGCCGCAATGGCGGCATGGTTCATGTTGGTTTTGGCGCGTCGACGAGCTCCATCATCCAGCGGTTCGGTGTCGAGGGTGCCCAGGATTGGTTTGACCTGTCGCGCGCTGCAGTCGCGCGCATCGCCACACTTGGCGGACTGAGCGAGGCGAGCCTCCTCAGCACCACAGGCATTGACGTTGGCTGGCAGGCAACCGGCCACCTAGAACTTGCCCACTCACGCCGCGCGGCGGCGCATCTGGCCGCCGAGGCAGAGCTGCGGCTCTCCCTCGGTCTGCCCGTCCGCCTCGTTGAGCAAACGGACGTACGAACGCTAACGGCAAGTACATCGTTTACCGCTGGACTAGCGGTAGACGAGGGGGGTGGGGTTCAACCCGCTCGACTCCATGCAGCGATGGTCGCCGCTGCCGTGTTGGCCGGTGTTGACGTGCGCGCGCACACCCCCGCGACACAGATCAAGCGCATTTCTGGTGGCTTTCAGGTGAAAACGCCGCGCGGCGCCGTGCGCGCCACGCACCTCTTTGGCGGGGTAAACGGATACACAGATCGCCTCTTCCCCGCGGTGCGGAGGCGCGCGATCAACGTGGGGAGCTACATGATTGCGACAGAGCCGCTTACGGCAGACCTTCTCCGTGACATCTTTCGGAATGGTGAGATGCGTTTTGACACTCGCAACTTCCTCTCCTATTGGCGGCCAACTCCAGACTGTCGCATCGCCTTCGGCGGCCGAACATCGTTCTGGCCGGATTCCCTTGACCGCATCGCCCGCACTCTAGCGAACCGAATGCGCGAGTTTCATCCGCAACTTCGTGACGTACAGGTGACCCATGCATGGGGTGGCCAGCTCGCGTTTGCCTTAGATCGCCTCCCGCGCGTCGCTCGCTTGGACGGAGTAACGCACGTCAGTGGCTGTGCTGGTTCAGGCATTGCGCTGATGACGCACCTCAGCGAGCAGGCGGTAGATTGGGAGTGCGGCGGCCCCGCGCCACTCCCCGCGAAGTTGAACTGGTCACCAGTCCCTGTGCCCTACGAAGGACACCCTTGGTTCCTGCCGATCGCAGGAATTGGTTTCGCCCTACAGGATTGGCTGGACGAACGCCCGTAGTTCCCGCGCTAAAGATGAAATAAAGGTCCTCATCAACAGTGAGAGGCGACCCGTCGAGGGTGAGTGGCGGAGAGAGAGGGATTCGAACCCTCGATGGGGTTGCCCCCAAACCGCATTTCCAATGCGGCGCCATAGACCACTAGGCGACCTCTCCGTGATGACCGTTCGCAGTGCGCCGATCAGCCGGTGGCGGAAAGGGTGGGATTCGAACCCACGAGGCTATTAACCTGCCGCTTTTCGAGAGCGGTGCCTTCAACCACTCGGCCACCTTTCCACGGCGGAGAATAGCCCATTAAGGGGCGAGTCGAACCTCGATGCCGGCGGCACGTGTCTTGCCCACGAGTGACCGGAGCGCGTCATAGGCGACAAAGAGTCGAGCCGCGATCCCGTACTTCTTGACGAGGAGCTTCCACACCTTCGGCATTTGGTCATCGCTGAGCAAGAACGCCTCCGCTGGGAGCGCTGCACCAGTGATCGTTCCCGTGGCGGTACAGGGGGCAACGGTGGCACGACTGCTGTTGCGCACGCGCTTCACCTTGCCAGCGTTGGGATTGCTAAAGATAAAGAGCGAGTCCCCCTCTGCGGCCGCCCACACGGGGGTCACCACTGGGGTCTCGTCCCGGCGATACGTCGTGAAGGCGACGTACTGCGCTTTAAGGATTGCGTCGCGCTCAGTTCTCATGCGGGGTCCAATTCGTCGGCAATGTCGCGAAGGCGACGCGCCAGCGCCGAGAGGTCCTCGCCGCCGTGACCCGTCTTGATCAGTTCATCTTCAAGATGTGCCACGAGCATCGCGGTGGGCACTGGCACGTTCAGCTCGTCGGCGAGGCCGATGGCGATGCCGAGGTCTTTGCGGTGCAGCGCAACCTTGAAGCCGAGTGGGTAGGTGTCGTTCGCCATGCGCTCCCAGCGATTCTCGAGCGCCCACGAGCGCGCCGAGCCGCCACTGAGCGCGGTTACGAGCGTCTGTGGGTCGAGCCCCGCCTTCTGGCCAACGAGAATCCCCTCGGCCAGCGAGAGATACGTTCCTGAGATGACGATCTGATTGACCGCCTTGCCGACCTGCCCCGAGCCGAGGGGCCCAAGGTGCGTAATCGTTTTGGCGAACGTCTCTATATACGGGAGTGCTGCTGATACCGCCGCTTGGGTGCCACCAAGGAAAACGGTGAGGGTCCCCTTCTGTGCCCCTTCACTGCCGCCGCTCACTGGGGCGTCGACCATCAGGATCCCCTTCTTGGCGAGGAGCTCCCCCATCTCGCGCGTGGCGCGTGGAGCGATGGTGCTGGTGTCAATGATGATTGCGCCCGACTTCAGCAGATCGATAGCACCAGGCTGGCCCGGTGCTCCGAGAAGCAGCGCCTCAACATCGGGCGTGTCGGAGACGGAGAGCACGACGGCATCGGCACCCGTGAGGGCATCGGTGAGTGAGGTGTGCTGTGTGGTGCCCGCAGGTGCGGTGCGGTGTGTGCCGCGATTCCACGCCTGCACGCTGTGACCTGCGGCGGCAAGGTGCCCAGCAATCGGGGCGCCCATCGTGCCAAGGCCAAGAACGGCAACGCGACTCATGGCTTCAGGTTAAGGGAGGAGAGGGAATGGTGCGCCCGGCGGGACTCGAACCCACGACCTTTAGGTCCGCAACCTAACGCTCTATCCACTGAGCT
>Ga0315899_10004399_pt1 | contig 15242 bp, 21 predicted proteins | sample LakEriMetagenome_2_FD_203518 | JGI IMG/M metagenome (GOLD analysis project Ga0315899, IMG submission 203518) | Freshwater fungal communities from buoy surface, Lake Erie, Ohio, United States - Buoy 4 MA112 | ecosystem: Environmental > Aquatic > Freshwater > Lake | place: USA: Lake Erie, Ohio... | reverse complement strand
CGGATTGAACGCCAGCTAACAACAACCTGGAATGGCAGGCGCTCTTCGGCGTCAAAGTATGTTTTTTCATAGGTTCCAGCGATGATTGTGTTATCGACTGCCTCTGGTGTTGTTTCCGTATCATTAAACGTCTCTAGTGGGGTAAGCGCAGCAGTATTTATTTGGCCTGAAGACGTAATTGGCAGCAGAGGTTCCAGTGCGTAAACGCCGGAAATATCAAAAAAGCCGCATAAAAACATGGGCGCCAGCGTCTGTGCGTAAGACAAAAAGTTCGTGGCGCTAGATACAACACCGTTAAAATATATTTTGTAGTATTGATGGAAAACGGCGGTCGCAGCTGCGTTAAAAATATCAAATGCAAGTACGTTATCAACGTTTGTGTACTTATTACTGTACTTAAAAAAGTAAGCGACTAGATCGCCAAAAATGTTGCTAGCGCCTACCGTGTTTGTGATGCCTGCACTGATGTCGGTTGTGCCAGATATTGTTCTGTAGTTGTTAACTCGTATTCCGTTTTCTACGAATGTGTGGAGTTGCTTTAGGTCTGCCGGGGCACTTACCAGCTTGGTGGTATCAAATAAATTACCTTCGACGATTAAAAGTGTTATATCGGTGTAACTGGCTTTGCGATCTACACTTTCTGGGAAATCGTTTTCTTGCCTAAACTCAATAAGGATATATTCGGGTTTAACTGTCTGTGCCACTGCTACGCTTTGGATATCGAATGTGTGCGTATACGATCCAGTGGAGTAGGTATCAGTAAACAAGCTTGAGGCAGTGCCGCTATTTGATGTTGTTATTGTGCCGACTGTGGTTGTTGTGCCTGTGTTGTTATTTGTGCGTTGTACCCTAATGTTGTACGTCTCCAGCAAAGTTGGCGATGCTGAGCCCTTCGGATAAATCGGCAGCACTTTAATTCGCGCTTCTGTCGAATAGTCGTCGATACTCCTGAACTGAACGGTATCGCCAATGCTTGTTCCGAGAGGATCCAGCAGTAAGCGGAAAACGTTGTGTGTACACGTTACGTCGTAACCGCTTAGAGGGCATACCGTTGGATCGTCTGTATGCTCACCGCTGAAAGTCAACGTGCCGGCTATTAGTCCTGCGGTGTCCAGATCCTTGACGTTATTTTTTCCTAAAAAGTAATTGGCCTTGGCTGAGGGGATTGTTAATTCGCCAGAGCTAACGAGGTATACAAAGGTCTGCGCAAAATCAGCTGAGGCACTATCAATCAATGTGGGGCTTACCCAAGTGCCCCCTTTGTTATCGACAACTTTGCAAAATACAATCGGCATTGTGTCGCCAGAATTTGCATAGTTCTGGCTTTCATCAAGTCGTTCATACGGAATTAACTTTAGTGATTTAGCTAGATCAATACGCTTTTGGCGTGTGTCTGTTGTCGGGTCTTGATTAGTTGGCGCCCGTGATACGTCTGGTTTATTGATATCAATACCTAAATTACGCGCCTCTTCGTAGGTGTAGCTGCCGCTTGCTACATAAGTAGGTGAAAAAACGTTGATGTCGGGCATGGTTATTTACGCAGGGCAAGTGGACCCAAGATAGTCCAGGGGATTTTGCGCCAAGGGAAGTCGGCGTTGGTTGTGTTGTTGTAGCGGCCAAGCACTAGCGATATTGTTGTTATGTCTGCGGACGCTTTAATGGCGCTACCAAAAAATCCCGTGAAGTATGGAGGACTAAGCGGTGGATCATCTATGCCGTTTCCGCTTGTGTCCCAGCGCAAAACATAGGCTTGGTAAAAATACCGATTAGTGATTGACGTTTCAACTAAATCTACGTTGGCGACTGTTGCGGCAAAGGTTATCGTTAGTTCGTTTGCAACATTGTTTTTGTCTGTTAGTACAGAAGACATCGTGAAGGAGTTGTAGGGCACATCTGAAAACGTGTATAGATCACGAGAGGGGTGGAAATGATTTTGGTAGGTGTATAGCGGGCTGCCTGTTAAATCAGTGTTGTTGGGCCAGATTTGAATCCAGCTGAGGATGCCTCTGGTCGCCATCAGCGGACTCCGATTGCACGGCGAACGCCGCCATTTGTACGCATGGCAGACAGTGCCATTTCAGCGCCACGGCGACTGGCAGCCTGCATACCAGCCACGAAATCGCGTTGGCTGACGTAGTTGCTGCCGTTCATGTTCATGACGGGGCCTGTGGTCACGTTAATCATGGGGTTGATGCTTGTCGAGCCCATGTCGCCGCCAGCTGCTCCAGCGGTGTTGCCGCCTGGGATGACGGAATCACCGCGCTGGCCGGAGGCATAGCGTGCCATGGCAGCACTCATCTTGCTGGCGGGGATAACGTATTCGGACTCGCCGCCTTCACCGATTACGGCGCGGGTAGGTCCGGTTACGTAGCCGCCTTGGGCGTAGGCAGCAGCACCAGCGTTTTGATCACCACCTCCACGCAACATATTTTGCAGATTGATCGCGTTTTGAATTTGCTGGGCAGCGTTTGAAGCCTGTTGGGCGACGTTGTACATCGCCGAAGACATTTCGTTTGCTCGGAAAACACCGCTTGCCAACGAGGCAGCAAGTTTTTGAGCTTGCTCTTCAGACATGCCGATTTCGTCGCTGACTAGCTTTTGCGCCAGGTTACTCTCAGCCTGTATTACTTTTGTTTTGTATACAGCATCGGCTACTTTGTTTTGATTGTTGGCTATATCAACAGTAGCTTGGACTTGATCATAAGCAGCCTGCACTGCATCTTGTTGCAGTCCCAAGCCTCTATCGTAAGCATCTGCGATACTCTTTATTTGTTCAGGCGTATTACCCCTAGATTGCGCTTGTGCGATAGCTATTGCTTTTTCGGCTTCAAGCTGTTTGTACTTAATTTCAACTAAATTTGCTTCGAGTTTAGCTTTCTCTACAAGTAGTACATTGTTGTTTAGTGCCTGCTCATATTCGATCTGCGCAGCTTTAATCTGCTGCTGGAACATTGCGATGGCTATGTTAAATCGCTGTTGTGCTGTAGTAGCTAATTCGTACTGACGTTGTAGTTGTACGCCATAGAGGTCGTTAAGTGCTAGTTCTGCGTTGTATCGAGATTGCGTAACAGCATTACCGCGATCTAGTGCTGCGATCTGGCGTTGCACAGCCTCGGCAGCTTGACTGTACTTTTCTGTATTAGCTTCAATTTGTGTAGCTTGCTGTGCCAGCAGATCTTTGATTTTTTGTTGATCTAATGCTTGCTGCTTAAGTGCTTCATTTGCCTGTAAAGCGAGTTCAAGCTCGCGCTTACCGGCTGCGGATGTAACGTTACCGTATTCTTCGCGTAGTGCCTTTGCCTTATCTGCGTACTCAATGCGAATTTTTTCTTTGGCTAATTGGCTATCGATCTGTGCGTTAATTTGTTTTTCTGCTGTGTTGCGTCCCAGTGTGCGCTGGGCTTCGAGTTGCAGATTAGTCTGGTTGTTTTGGATTTCTTTTATCTGGCCGTCGGTAAGTTTTTGCAATGTCGCAACTCTCTTTTGCTCTTCTTCGCTAATTGCTATTGTTTGGTTTTTGACGTTTTCAAGTAAGCCGCCTAAACCCAGTGTTTTTGCTGCCCATTCGACGGCGGATTTAAGGATAGACGCTAATCCTGTTGCGATAATGTTTATACCTTGCAGTGCCTTAGCTAGACCTTGAAGAATAAAGGTCAAGGCACTGGCAAATGGCGCTCCAAGGATTGCCAAAGTGCCGGATACAGCGCCTACAAATTCGTTCCAGGTATTGCCGAGTAACGTGGTGTTGTTGGTAATGTCGTTGACGGCTTCTGGGAGTAAGCCTGTCTGGAGCGTTACTTCTTTGGCGATTGCGGCGCGGGCTTCGTCAGCGCGGCCTGCTTCTTGGAGGAGTCGGACTTGATTAGTAAGCTCGCTATTAACCAGCAACACGCTGTCACGCAGCGCGTCCATGTTTAGCTGATCCAGTGCTGTGCCGATTTCGGTGATGCGGCGGGTAGCATCTTCGAGCTGTTGGCCAATAGCAGATCCAAGAATTTGACCGCCAAAACCTTGCCCGAAGAATGAACCCGCTAAACCGCCAGCAACTTGTCCGGCGCCACCGCCAAACAACAATGGGAAGCCTGCGCCAAGGGCTAGGTTTTCGGCTGTTGCAGCCGGGTTAAACGCTAAACCGCCTCCTGCGGGTTTTCTACCCTGTTCGGTGAAACCTGGGGGTAATCGCGGCCCTTGTACGCCTACTCCCGCATCGCGCGTGGCGATAATGCGTTGTTGTGCAATTTCTTGCTCTTTAATTAGTTTATTTAAGCGTTCTTGAACGGCTACTTGATTACGCTTGGCAGCAACTAAATCCTGAACCGCTTTATATTCTTCCTGAGATCCTATTGCTGCTTTATTTATGTTCTGCCAAGCTTTCTGTAGCTGAGCATTATACGTATTTATGTTTTGGACATTAAAACCCTGCTCGATTTTCTTAGTGTTCAGTAAATCTACTGTTTTGCTTACTTGGTTTAAGGATTTCTGCAGCGTGCCAAGTTGGCCAATGCCTACAACGCCTATTTGGATTTCTGCGCGGTAGGAGGCCACAGCAAGATCGAAACTTGTGGTACTTCAGTTTACGAGGTAAATGCCGCCGGGTTAGCGGCGGCCGCGTTTGGCTTTTTCGTAGGCTTTGCGCTCCTCGTCGGCTTGGATGCTGAAGTAGGCGTTCCAGCCGAGGATTTCCGTGTCGGTCATTCGGCTGCGCAGTTCGTTCAGCGTCACGCCAAGTTCCTTTGCGACGTAGAACTGGAGCATGAGGTAGCCGTCCTTGCGGAGCTGGTCCTCAAGTGCTTTTGGTGTCCAGCTCCTCCGAATCATCGGTCAGAATCGCCAGCATCAAAGACTGGAGGTCCTTGTCTTTGACTTCGTTTTTGAGGACGTCGATCTCGCCGGGTTTGAACAGCTTGGCGCCGTTCTCGTCGCAAGCCTTGCTGATCAGGAGTTGAAGCGCGAAGGCAGTGGCGTCGTCGGACTTGGCTTGTTTCTGGGCGCGTTCGCGTTCAGCCATCGTCAGCGGCGTCACCCACATCTCAAATACAGATCCATCGCTAAGCTCCACTTCTTTTTTGGAGGGCTCCAGGTTGGCTGCTTTGCGCAGACGATCCAGGGCACTCATTGCAGTTGCGGCGGGCATAAAACTGGCAGCCTGTTACGGCAATAGTGTAGCGGAGTAGAAATGAAAAACCCCAGCCCGGTTAGGGGCTGGGGGTTGCTGAACTGACTGCAGTAGCAGACTATCAGGACTTCGAGAGGTCGAAGGTAGGGGCGGCGCTGGGGCGGAAGGCGATTTCCACGCTCTGGCCGTCGTCGGGGTTCACGGTGAGGCTGGCCGAGGTCAGGATTACGGGAACGCTGATTGAGCGGCTGGTGGTGTCGTTCACCGTGCCAGCGGCAACAATGCGGTCGATATAGAGCTTCATGGTCGCCCCAGCCTGGGTGGCTTGGATGACGTCCTCGATCATGCGGCTGGAAAGATTGGTGTCGTCATCGGTGGTGTACACCGTGGCGGAGCCAGAGCCGTCGGCGAAGCCGGTGATGTAGCTGCGGAAGGGGGCGTACTGCCCGGCCTCTTGGCCGATGGTGGTGACGTCAATTTCCGAGCGGGTGATCTCGAAGCTCCACTCACGCACACTGCCCACAACTGCGGGGGCGGTGTAGGTGATGCTGGCGTATGCAGCGCCAAAGCCGCTGGGTGCAGCGGTTGCGGTCACGGCGCTGCCACCTGCGGTGGAGCTAACGGTCATGATGCCGGTCGAGGCTACGTAAGTCTTGACGAAGTACGCGCCAGCGGGAATTGCGTTGGTGGTCGTTGCGCCTACGGGGTAGGCCAGGGTCACAGGATCGTTAACCTTGAAGCCGAGGTAGGAGCCGACAGTGATGTTGGCGCCAGTGGCGGGGAAAGCGCCAGCGGTCAGAGTGGTGACAGAAGTGCCGGCAGGGGTGTAGTACAGGGCGCCGGAAGTGCCCGACAGAACGGTGGCCATCGGTAGTTACCTATGGGTGGACATTGTTGCGGGCACAGCCCGGCTTAATACAGGTTAGCTCCAGTGCAGTTCAGTATTAAGAGAGCACTTGTGCTTGGAATCCGGCCTCGATTCGTGAAATAAAGAACGGTGTAAATGCTCGACGAGATTGTTGATCTGGGGTGGTGCCGGCGAAGCTGGGGCTGAAGCTGGGGCCGTCGATGGGGCCGGTGCGGGCGTAAACGCCAGTTGCAGGTTTTGCGGTGGCGTTTATTGTCTGGATAACAGTTGTAGCGACGTCAACGAGGGTTTGATTGCGGGCGGGGCCGCGATCTTTTGGGGTGTACGTGCGAATAACGATGACGCCACGGATGTTGTCCGGGTTGCTGGTTAGTGCCAGTTCGGTGGTAAGACCGAACTGGATGTTGACGTGGACAAACTCTTCGGCGCTATCTGCGTCGTCGTTCATCACGTTGTCAAAGTAAACCGGGACTGCAGGCGTCAAATTGTTGTACGCCGACAGCAGTGGTGCTTCAAAGACAGCACGGACAGCTTGGTAGTTCATCGGCTTTGCATGGCGACTTGGATTGCCTTATCAATAGCACCGGCTTTCAAGTAAATACTGAACCAGTCCATTGGGGCTGTGCGCTGGTTGCCGCCCTGTCCGGTCAACAGGCCACGGATGCCTTTTTGGCGTTTGCCGGTTTTCTCAATCGGTTTGATTGGTTCTGTTCCAGGATTGATGAAGGTGCCTGGGGACATGTCCGTGGCAATGTCGGCGTAGGGAGAAAAGTTACTGATGGTAAATACGATCTTGTTTTTAGTTAGTAGAGATCGAGTTACCTGTTGGCCGCTGAGTACGGGTGCTATGACTGGCTGTGGCTTGTCTGACGCACCAGTTCCGCCTTTGATGCCTAGAGGGCTTGCGATCTGCCAAGAATTAGAAAAACTACCTGTCCATGCGGGCCCCCGCATTTGAAGATCGCTAACTATTTTTTCTGCAGCGCGTTTAGGGCCGTTGTAGACAGTTGTGGCAGCTACACGATCCAGCTCTTTTAGGAGATTCCAGACACCGTTTCTGGCCATTATTGGGGCCTCAACAGGATGGAGTGAACTACCGGGTTTTCGCCGCGTGATGTTTTGCACATGATGATGCGGCCTGTTTTTGTGCTGCTGTTTTGGCTGTATTGGATGCGGTCGCGCACACTCGGGACGTATGCTCCAAGCTCGGCGTTGCCGATGATGACTTTTAGGTCGCTAGTCTGATAGGCGCCTTCAAACTCTTCGGGTTTGGCCTCGAAGATCAGGGCGCGGACAGTCAAGCTGGTGTCGGCTCCAGAGACTGTGCCGGTGGTGGCGTTGTAGGTGGAGGCGGCGTTGGCCTTTAGGTAGGTGACGTTCTGGCCCCAGTCGGCTAAAAGCTGGGCCGGGATGGCGGCAAATGTGGAGTCGACCAGGCTCATGATCAGCCTCTAAAGACGCGGAGTTGATAACCGCCGACTCCGCCCGCGCAATACGCGCCAAGGTAGGACTGGAGCCAGGGGTAGACGTCGAAGATGTTGTTGATGGGATTCTCGACTTTGCTGTCCTTGTAGCGAACCTTGAGGTCGCCAAGAGTGACCTCCTGGTACAGCTCGTCTGGGTCGCTTTCGGTGTTGGTGATGGCGTCAGTGTCGTTAGCTAATGCACGCGCCAGTTCGTAGGTCGCGTATTTGATCTGGGCTGGAATTGTTGTACAAGACAGGGTGATGTTGTCGACGTCGTAGTTGGTGCGCGGCCATTTCAGGGCTTGGTCTGCGTTGCAGCGGTCGCCGTAGAAGTTCAAGCTGTCGATCCAGCGGGTGGCGCTGATCAGGGCGCGGTTTTTCTGGTCATCAGTCTTGTCGGTCCAGGTGGCGGAGTTCGGGACCGTCTCGAAATAGCTGTTGGCCTCAGCCAGAGTCACGTAGCTGTTGGCCGACGCGCTACTCAAAGTGGCGTTGATCGTCGCAGGCACAGCTACTTAGCACGCTTTTGTTTCAGTGTAGCGGCAATAAAAAAGCCCCACCGAAGTGGGGCCGGGCTACACGCACTCTGATTATCAGATGGTGCTGGTGTCGAGGGGGCTGTTGACGGTGAGCTGAACCAGGGGGATCAGGTCAATGTCGTAGGTGGCAGCCCAGTTGCCGGCGGTGGCAAGTGCGGCGTTGGTTGGGTTGTCGCCAGCATCGTTCCACTTGGTGCCCATCACGTGGTAAGCCTCGTGGTAGTCGACCGAGAGCACGTCCTGCTTGGACAGGATGTTGCGGTCGGCTTCGATGCGGAGGTCCTGCTGGACGCCTTCCAGGATGGTGCCGCCCTTGGTCAGGTAGCAGAAGAACTCGCGCTGGTGGCCAGCGGTGCCAGGGGCAACGGTGTTCACCAGGGGGTCGATGATCACGCGGCAGCCGGCGAATTCGCCGATGCTGCGGGCACCAATGCCCACGCCGCCACCACCCCAGGTCACGGCGCCAGAAGCGGCCAGTGCGGAGGTGCTGAAGGTCAGGAGGCCCACCTGGTACAGGTAAAAGCCCACCGAGGGGTGGACAACCAGGGTGTCGAGTTCGTCGCCGCGCTCACCCAGCAGGGCGCGGGCGCGGGCCACAGAGGCGCCGGTCAGGAAGTTGGCTTCGGTCGCGCCGGAGGCGGCGGCGATGCCCAGATCCAGTGCGTTGGCGCTCAGAGCGGTGCCGAACAGACCAGCGAGCTGGCTGAACAGACGCTGGCTCTTCAGCTTGTTGATGGCATCGGCAAGCTGGTTGCGGATGTGCAGCATGGGGTCTTCCCCAGCGGCGAGCATCGCAACGTCATCCACTGCATACGCGAAACCGCGATGACAGATGGTGGCGATCTGGGTGCCAGTGCCGATCTTCTGAGGAGTCAGATAGCCGGCGTTGCTGGTGCCCCAGGTGGCCGTCCCGTTCATGATCTCCTCAGTGGGAGACACGGGGTTGAATTCGGGGACTTGGATGCGGGTGCCGCCTTCGCGGGCATCCAGCAGAGGAGTGCGAACAACAGCGCCGCTCTTTACGAACAGGCTGCGCTCTTTAATAGCCTCAGACACGTAGGTGCTGAGATTATTCCGCTTTACGATGTCCGCCAGAAGGACACCGCCGGAATAATTCTGAAATGGTGCGGCCATTTCTAAGTTCCAGGGGTTAAGGGGTTTGCGGGGTCCAGATCACTGATCTGGCGGGCATCACGGATGCGGATATCAGAGGCCGGCTTCCCTCTTCAGCACAGCTGCGAGGTCAGGGTCCTGACTAGAAATTAGCATCTGTTGTGTGAGATTAACTGTCCCCTCTTTCCAGGGGTTCGTTAATCCTGGGGCAACAGTTGATGTTGGATTGGGTTTTGCGCCCATTCCAGCGGCATTACTTGCTTTGAAGTGGTGCTCGAAGCCCGAGCCCGGATTCTTCAAGTTGGACAAGTAGCCGGTTAAATCCTGCTCCACGCCGCCGTTGAGGATGACGACGTTGCCGGATTCGTTTTTGCGGATGTTGTTCTGCAACAGTTGCAGCATCTGCTCGGCGTTGATTGCACCAGCCTGGCTGATGGCGGCCATGGCTTTGGTGCGGATTGCGGCGTTTTCGTTGGAGTGGCGCAGGTCCTCCAGCTGGCGCTTGAGGTCCGCGATTTCGAGGTCCTTTTCTTGGCCCGTGCGGTTGGCTTCCTCCCAGAGGTCTTTCCATTGGCCTTGGTCTTCCAGCGTTTTGCGGCGCTGGTCGTCTTGGCGTTTGTAAACCTCGTCGAGTTTTGATTTGATGCCTTGGAAACGTTCCTCGGCGTCAATCGCTTGCTGCTTTAACGCAGCAATTTGGGCCTCGTACTCGGCAGTAGCAGGTGTCGGAGCTGCAAATGCGGGAGCGGTGTCGGCACCAGTCACGGACTGGTCTTGAGGCGCCACGGGCGTCTCGATGACTTGCTCTTCCATGCTCAAATTTCAGTCTCGGTTTCTTTGGTCTTACGGGTGTACTTGCGGACCATTACTTCGGGCTCCGGTTCTGCAACCTTGTACAGCTCCTCGGCACGGAGTTCCACCATTTGCCACTTGTAGCTGCCGTCCGGTTGCAGCACGTAGTCCAACGATTCGGCCATCGTAATTACGCCGTTTGACTCCTGTAGTATAGGAGTAGATGGTACTTAGGCTGTTTCGGTCGTTAAGTACTCCCCGGATTCCGTAGTTAACGGGTCCTGTAGTTCACTGAGGAGTAAGGGAAGGCGTTCCAGCAAGATGAAGGCGGTGTCTTCTGTTAAGCAGTAGTCGCCGTTTTCTAGTAGAAGGGCGTTGCCTGCGGGCTGCGGCAGTAGTTCTGTGGTGTCGAGGAAGATCTCGGTGATGGAGGTCGTTCCAAGGTAGAAGCCTTGGACTTCGGTGTCGCCGATGCGGAAGGCCACTACACGATTACGTAAAGGGTGGTGGCGCTCTTGGTGGGCAGGGCGTCGTAGTCGACTTGGCTGATCTTCACGATGTTCGTGATGCTGGTAGCTCCAGGGATACCGGTTGTGGTGGAGGTCAGGACGGTGGCCCAGCCGGTGTCGTAGCTGGTGTCTGTGGTTTTGATTAGGGCTTGGCCGGTCAGGCCGCCGCTTGCGATGCCGATGCCGGGGCGCCCGTTGATGCCGTCTTCGCCGTCTTTACCCTTCTTACCGGCAGGGCCGACAAGGCTTTCCAGCCATTCGGATTCCGTGCCATCGAAGCCGTTTTCGACCGCAATTTCGTAGGCGCTTTGGCCTGTTGGGCCATTAAGGCCGTTGATGCCGGCAGGGCCTTGCGGGCCTGGTGTTCCAGGGTCGCCTTTGTCGCCCTTGGGGCCATTAGGGCCGGCGGGGCCGATTTCGCCGCGTTCGCCTTTTGGGCCGATCTCGCCGCGATCTCCTTTTTCGCCGCGCTCGCCACGGGGGCCGGTTTCGCCTTGGGGACCTGTTGCTCCAGCAAGGCCGCGTGGTCCTGGTTCGCCTTGCGGGCCTGGTGGTCCCTGCAGACCGTCAGCGCCAGCGGGGCCGCGTTCGCCGGGAGCTGGTGGTCCCTGCGTTTCAATCGCCTCAAGGCGTTTGGCTAGACGCAGCAGTGTCGCTACCTGCGCCAGCGTGAGGTAGTCGGCTGCGTTAGGCATCAGATCACTGCCCCAGCAGGGCTTGCATTAGTTGTTCCATCCGGTCGGTGGTCAGGGAAGACTCGTCTTCTTGCTCGCCGGGGGATTCTTCGTCCTCGGATTCGTCGTCTTGGGATTCCAGTTCGCCGGGTTCTTCGGCGGGAAGGGTGCCTAGCTCCATCGAGGGCAGGATTTCGCCTTGGGTCAAGATTGCGCGGACTTCCTCCAGCGTGATCACGCCCTTGTCGAAGAGGGCCGTGATGGCGGTGACGTCTTGGCCGATCAGGCGGTCAATGTCGAAGTCGCGGCTGATGCTTACCTCGGGAGGCTCAATACCCAGATATTCAGCGGCAAAGTCGAACGCCTTTTGCAGGGATTGCTCTAGGTCGAGGCTGACGGCGGCCAGCATTGAGTTGGTGTCGACGCGATCCAAGCGGCGGGCGTCGGCAGACTCAGCGACAAACTTCTGCTGGCTCAGCGTGCTAATGCCAAGCGTGGCCATTTGCTGCTGTAGTTCGCGTATTTCGTTGCTCTGGGCTTCAAATGCGCTAGCCGCAGGCTCCACGTAATAGACCTTGTTGCCGGGCGCGGTGGCCATGGCGTAGTTGACGCTCACGGCCATGTCCTTGGTCTGGTCGTCCCAGCCCTCTAGGACCAGCATCGGCTGGGATGCGATATGGAGGCTGTGGATCAGGTCGGCTTGGCGTTGGAAATGCGCCAGGTTTAGGTAGGCAATGTCCAGCAGGGGTGGGCGGCTGACGAGGTTGTCGACTTTGTTGCTGTAGGTGGTGACGAACGGGATCTGGCTAAGGCTGTAGGTGCCGGATTCGATTAGTTCGTAGTCGGTGCTGTTGTTGAGCGGTTCGCGGAAGCCGGGTCCCAGGGGCTTTTGTTCTTGGCGTTGGCGGTAGACCTCGTAGCGGCTCGGGTAGATGACGCGGATCTGGTCGTAGACCTTTTCGCCGAATTGGCCGTCGGGCACCACGGCTTGCTCGTGGATGCGAACTTGCGTCAGGCTGCCGTAGGCGGCTTCGCGGTCGAGGCGCCAGCCGTAGACGTCCTGCGGGTCAACCTCGACCCAGTACGGGCGGCGGCCCATGGCACGTTCTTCGGCCAGGCTGCGGATCTCAGTAGGTGCTGGGAAATCCACCAGCATGTTGCAGTGGCCGTAAGTCAGGCTGCAAATCAGCAGGCGGCGGGCAAATTCGTCTAAATCCGAGCCCTGGCCGTCCACGTCACGCGCAAACACTTCGCGCCAGTACGGATCACCTTCTAAAGCAATAGGCTTGCGCAGAATCAGACCTGCTGCAGCGCGAATCAACCGCTGTGTATACGGCGAGAATACGGCGCGGTTCACGCGGCTTAGGTAGGCCGTGTAGTCCTCGCGGGGTTCCAGTGGGAGGAAGGCTTCGCTGTTCTCGCGGAGATATTCCGTGCCTCGGCTGACTGCTTTCATGATCTCCCAGCCCTTCATCATGCTCAGCACGCTTGCAGTGCGTGTGAACGGGCTGTCTGCGCCACCCGCGTAGGTGGTGGAGACAATGTTGGTCGGATAACGGCCGGGGACTGCGTAGGTCATTTAGTCACCATTTGGTGCGGTCTGCCCAGTAAGCGGCCGACATTTTTCCTTTCTTGATGTTAGCTGCGTGCCTAGCTTTGAACGCCTCGCGGCGTTTGCGCTCGGCCTCACTCTCTCCGGCTGATTTGGGGGAGCCGGAGACGCCTTGTTGGCCGAAACGGATTAGTTTTACTTGGTCGCCATCTTTTGCGAGGACTACGTGTGATTTAGTGGGGTGTTTTGGGGTGCGTTTTGGTTTGTTGTAGCCTTCAAACTTTTCGCCGCGATACTCAATCATCATCGTCCTCCTCGTCGTCGGGGTCGGTGATTGGCACCAGTACTTCGATGCCTTGGGTCAACATAGTGACGAAACCGCCGATGATTTCGGGGTTTTGCGGGGTCTTAAATACAAATGTGGCGTGCGTGAGGCCGTCTTCAGCATCAATTTCGATGTGAACACAGCCTCCGTTTACTGTTTGGATTGCCATTAGCCGTGGTAAGCGACCGCAATGTGGGGCACGATTGCGGGGGTTCCAGAGTCGATTTGGGAGATGCGCATACGGATCTTGGCGGCGGGTTTGCCGTCGTAGAAGTACACGTATTGGCCGGCGGAGTTGATGGTTTTGGCCGTGTCGATAGTGAACCAGTTGCCGTTGCCGTTGAAGCTGGCTTCAAGCGCAAGTTTGAAGGTAGACGTGCCAGTGACTGTGGCGGCGAAGGTGTAGCTACCCGAGTGGCCGGGGACTTCCATCCAGTCATCTAGGGCGGCCATTGAGGCGCCAGTGTGCTCCACCAAGTTGGTGTAGCGGTCGGTAGCGGTTACAGCGACTTTGGCCATGGTTATTTACGCGGTTTTTTCGCAGTTTTGGCTGCTTTCTTGAAGTCTGCCGCAGTTGGGGCGCCTTTGCTGCCGGGTTTGCGCATCTTTTCGCCCGATCCAGCGGCAATTCGCTTGCGTTTTGCGTTGATGTTGTCGTATAAGCCCTTTTTCTTGGCGGCCATTACTTTTTGCCTCCCCTTTTGGCAGGCTTTTTGCGTGCCATGCCCGCTTCAGACATAGCAATAGCGATTGCTTGCTTGCGGCTGGTTACTTTTTTGCCTGAGCTGGACTTAAGCGTGCCAGCAGAGTATTCGGACATGACCTTTTCGACCTTTTTCTGGGCCTTTGTTGGTTTTTTGGCCATGTCGTAAGGGCTTTGTACCAGTGTAAGACGGGTTAGTAGAGGCGGTAGTTGGTTTGGCCGAGGGTGCCGATCTTGGCGAGGTTGAATTGTTGTAGGCATAAATACCCGAAGGCGTCGAAGGCGTGGTCCACGCCCAGGTTTTTGTTGGGTAGGCCAGTGCCGGGGGCGTACGTCAGCGTTCGAAGGGATTTGATGAGTTCTTTGCAGCGTGGGTGGATGTAGGTGCGGCGCGTTCCAGTCGCATCCAATAGGGCTGTGTTGACCGAGGTGATCTTGTCGCGGATTTTCCAGGGGGCTTTGGGGCTGGAGACGTTGAAGCCGCTGCGGCGCAAGATGTTGTGGTCGGTTAGACCCACGCCGCTGGTTTTGCGAGCGCCGCCAGTGGGGTCCGGGCAGGCGATAACCCGGCGATCCACGCCGAAGCGGCGGGTGACTTCCTCCGCGAAGTCCCAGGTGGTGGCGCCACCAGTGAGCATGATCTCGTCGAAGACGTAGAGAGTGTCGTCCTTGCGGACGGCGCAAATGCCGGACATGGGATCCACGTTGAAGTCCACACCAAGCAGCAACGGGAGGACGGAAATGTCGGCGGCTTCCATGCTGATGTTTTCGTCACCAAAGGAGACTGCGACGAGACCGCTGAGATTTTCGAAGCTGGCCTCGAATTCTTGGCGGAAAGTGCGGGCGTCGAGTTGGCCTCTCGCGGCTTCAATCTCTTCCGGCGGGACGTTATCGCCTTCAATCGTCGTGAATTGCCAGCGGCTCCAGTTCTCGTCACCGCTATCGGCGTATTGCCACAGTTCGTAGAACCAGCTGGCGGTGCCGTCCGGCGTGGAGATGAATAAGGCCCAGCCTTGTTTGTCGGCGAGGGCGGGGCGGATGACCTCGAACCAGACTTCGCTGGACATAAATGCGGCTTCGTCGAGGACCACGCCAGCTAAGCTTCGGCCGCGTAGGGCCATTGCGTTTTCAGTGCCCTTCAGCTCAATCGTGCTGCCGTTCACCAGCTCGATCTTCAAGTCCGTCTCGTTTTTGCTCTTGATCCAGGCTTTCGGGACCAGCTTTTTCATCACCTTCCAGGCAATGTCTTTCGCCATCCGGTATGTAGGGGCGGCATAGAAAAAGGTTTCGCCCGGCCTTTCGATTGCCCCACGCAATAACTCGATACATGACAGGTAGCTCTTGCCGAATCGGCGGCCCGCTACCAATACTCTGAAGCGTTTTCGGCTGGAGAACACTTCGCCCTGGGCGTAGCGGAGGGTGAGTGCTCCAGCAGATTCGGGCATTTTTATTTGGGGGGTACCTTCTAGTGTATAGCAGGAATCTGAACCCCTCCCCCCGGTGTGTAACAGAGGAAGGAATTGGGGTTATATCAGTAGGTTCCTAGGGTCCTGACCGCACGCGCACGGATCCGCAACCCGCCCCC
>Ga0315899_10004398_pt1 | contig 15243 bp, 10 predicted proteins | sample LakEriMetagenome_2_FD_203518 | JGI IMG/M metagenome (GOLD analysis project Ga0315899, IMG submission 203518) | Freshwater fungal communities from buoy surface, Lake Erie, Ohio, United States - Buoy 4 MA112 | ecosystem: Environmental > Aquatic > Freshwater > Lake | place: USA: Lake Erie, Ohio... | reverse complement strand
GTCCACAGCGTTAGCACAAGCCGCCAAGCGTCGCGTCCGTAGCGAATTACGAAAGTCGCTCAAGGGCTAGACCAACGGCCGTCAACCCCACTGAACGAATTCCTGCAAAAAGAGCCTGTACGCTTACGATCGGATGGAACGAAGCGGAATGCGAAGGAAAGATAAAGGGGCACAATCGATGCTCAACTTACGATGCATAGAAGCCAGCGAGCTTTGGGATTTGGTCACGGAACAACACAGAGTTGTGAGCCTCTCGAAATTCGGAAAGCACCGAAAAAACTACTGCGATGACTCTTTAACAATGGCTCCTAACAACCCGAATAGCCAGTCACACCCGTCCGCCTTACAAGTTAATTAAGGTTCCAAACGCCATTTACCAAATCAGTCACCACTTGTCTTGCAGGCAATGGAAGGTCCAGCAACAACTTTTTGAACTCATGAGCAAGTTCTATAGCCTCAATTTCCTCAATCCTTCTTTTCGATTCAGCTAGCTCCGCTCTTGCCTCAACAAGCGATACTTCACTAAGATCAAGTCGTTTTAAAACCTCAGGACGCAATACCATCAACAAATCGACTCGAAGGATTTGCTGCTGCGTGCATTGCAAAATCGCAAATCGTTGCGCCCCACTAAGTATAGCATCCAATTTTTCGGAAATCTCATCCTCGCTGAACACAATCCCTTTCGCACTTCTTACAAATGCCTCTTTGTTCAGCTCATCCAGGCATTGACGCTGTTCTTGCGAAAGCAAAATTTTTTCCGGCAGTGGCGTAGTTTGAATTAATGCAAGTTGACGCCGGTTGTTTAGCTCTGGAACAACAGCAATGTCTTTCCAATTTGAGCCATTGTCCTCAACAATAAAATCCTTCCCAGCAAATTTCCAAATTTTACTCTGTACATCGGGTGGGAAAGCTTCATTTATCGCTTCGGTTCTAAGTTTATCCAACTTGTCAGAAATTGCGCGGTACTTTGCCACCATTGCATCTTGGATTCCGATCGCAATTTCGCGGTCCAGTCCAATTTCCTTTAGAAATGACGTCTGGAAGACGCCGAGGGGCGTCCTAAATCGCCTCTTTACAACGTCCACCCGAAGTAGATTTCGTTGATCACTAGTTAAAGCCTTTGACAAATACTTCCTAGCTCGAGACTCAACTGCTACTCCATCCCCAATGACTCCAGTGAAAATCTTCTTTTCAATCAAGGTACTTCGTATTTCTGCTAGCTGCTCGTCGTCTATACCAAGTCTTTCTCGAAGTTCATTGTCTTCTACAATAAGCTTAAGTCCGCCAAGCCCATACGCCTGAGACAGGACACTCTCATCAGCCGAAAATGATCCGTTAGAAAAAGCTGCTAAGATTGTGATGCTTACAACGATTGCTGGAAAATTCATATCAAATACCATTGTACGGGAATCGGCAACAAACGTGTGCTAGAAAAAAGGTTCTTCACTCCAAGTAGGGTCAATAAATGCCTCAAAGGCATAAAATGCTGGACTGCCTGGATTCAAGTATGTTTGTGGGTCAAAAAAATGAAAAAACTTAATTAACCTTCCGTTGAAATTATATGGGCGGAGGTACTCACTTCCTTCACCACCACTGTTCGGCCAGCTATCTCCATCCTCCATTGGGGTATCAGTGTCGAATTGCCGGATAGTAAGCCAACCGATGTCGCTAAAGACGGCAATAGTGTTAAAATCCTCTATTATGATTGCGGTATACGAATTGGTAGCATTGGGAGTTTTTTCCACTTTCGATCTAAAAGTAACACCCATTCTCTCCTGCGATACATTAATCATCCTAGTGGAAATGGATTCGTTGTCAGCAACAACCACTCCAATTCCCGGTAAAACACGATAGCTATGCTCTATAGTGTTTTTCTGTTCGAAATATTCTCCTAGACGTATTGCCTGGAAACCCGTTGGAGACACTGGATCAGGTCTCTTACTTTCCAAAATATCGGTGAACCCCCTTCTATGGGCACTTTAGGGAAAAAGTTTAGCAAGCATTCAAATTGATCTGGCAATAAAAATGGCTCTCAGTGAAGAAGGTTGTTCTCACACAAACCAATTCAAGGAGAGCCAAGGATGGCTAAGCGTAAACCCTCAAAGCAACTACCGCAAGCTAGGCACAAACAAAAATCGACTCCATCCCAACACGATCGGCGACAACGATTACTCACCAAGAATGATCGACGCATCGAGACTCGAGTTGCTCGGGTTCCGTTGGTCGGTTCCATCGCGATGATCGTTGCTTCGCTATCCAAGTTGCTTGATTCGCGGACTTCGTTTCGATTTCCAATCATCATGGCAGGTACCTTCCTAGCAAAAGGCCGACGCACGGCAAGTTCATGGCTGCGTGCTGCCGGTGTTGGCGATGACTGGGATCGATTCTATGAATCCATCGCATCCATCGGGCGAATGGCAGATTCCGTTGCAGTCGCGTTGATAAGGACCGTCGTAGCACAGTTGGGGATCGACCTTAACAGCTCGATCGTTTTCGCCATAGATGACTCGCCTACAAAGCGATACGGACGACATGTCGAAGGGGCAAACATCCATCATAATCCAACTCCTGGTCCCGGTGATGGGGAGTGGCTTTATGGTCACAATTGGGTTTGCTTGGCATGGCTTGTAAGACATCCTGTCTGGGGAATCATTGCTTTGCCGATCCTTTCGAGACTCTATCTTCGCCAAGTCGATGTAGACAAACTGAAGGGGAAATATCCTCTGGAATTTCGTACCAAAATTGAGTTGGCGATCCAGTTGTCCGAACGCATTGTGGGACATGTCCGTTGGCTCAATCCAGCAGCTACGTTTCTTGCCGTCGTCGATTGCGCGTATGCAACTAAGAAGTTCCTCAAGGCAGCCCGAGAGCTTAAGATTACTGTTGTGAGTCGACTACGAAAGAATGCGAGTTTGCACGATTTGCCCGAACCACGAAAGCCGGGGCAACGAGGTCGTCCAAAGAAGTATGGTCCGAACAAATTGAACTTGAGCCGTATCGCGGATGATCCCGCAGGCTGGGAGCCACTGACGTACAATCGACGTGGCGTTGGTACGCAAGCCAAGTTCAAAACGTTTCTTGCAACCACCAGTATTTCAGCCGAGCCGATTCGAGTCGTCATGGTCCAGGAAGAGGGCAAGCACTGGGCTGCGATGTTCAGTACGGATACCACGATGGACGCCAAAGCGATTCCAGAAACCTACTCATCACGATGGAGTATCGAAGAGTGCTTCCACGACCTAAAGGAAGTGTGGCACGCGGGTAAGCAACAGGTTCGCAACCTTTGGTCCAACATCGGGTGTTGGCAGACCAACTGTTGGTCGTACATCCTGACAGAACTTGAGTGCTGGAACGTAAGTTCCGAGGAATTGGTCAATAGGCGAGACCGCCCCTGGGACAACCCAGACCGGCGCCCATCGCATGCAGACCGACGACGTTGGATCGCTGGGAAAATGTTGAGGGAACGATTTTTCAAGGAACGGCACAACGCGTTGGATGAGGCGAAAGTCCAAGCTCTTTTGGATGAACTCCTCGCACTCGCTGCATAACAAACGCTAAACTAAACACGACCTCAATTCTAAACCTTCAACTTATTGCCCAAAGTGCAGCCTTCTATTTACCATTCCAAAAACGGCGGGGTCGGTAATAAGTCGAGCCCACTCTATACGTTCTTCCATGCGCTTTGTCTTTGTTGGGTTTATCTGGACTTTCTTGTACTTGTATGTAAGCATGAAATTGCCGAGAGGGCCATTTGGGGTATACGCGGCGGTGAATACATCGTTCCCCTCTACATCTAGACTATTAGAAAGGGAAACGCGAGTATCCTCCAAGGGCGGGAAATCTGAAGGATACGGAAAGTTCTGATTCCATACCTTACCACCGGGGTTCTGGCCGAAAGCAGTTATGGTAAAGAGTAAAAGAAAAGAAAAGAAAAGAAAAGGATTGGAAGAATAGAGTTGGTTTAATGAACATGGCTGACTTTCACGTGCATTTGTGTGGCATTTTAGTCTACAAGGTTAAAGAGTATTGCTCTCAGCGGATTCCTTGTCAAGGGCTCAGGGCTTACCAATAAGCCGCAAGAACATCGTTTGCTGAGCAGCAGGCAAATTTCGTATGATATCGATAGCTGCGGCCTCTTCCAGTCGCATAACGTCAGCTTTCGCCTCGTTCGATATTCGGATGCAAGCATCTCTGATTGACCGGCGATCCTGCTCGCTTAAGCCGATCGCTTCACCGAGAAACTTATCGGAAATCGCTAACCCAATCCCAAATCGATGAATTTCAAAACGATAAGCAATCTGCTTCAAACGAGCAATAATTCGAGATGGCAAAACTTCGAGGATGCGTCGCTCGACAACCTCCTTAGATTCAGCTACTCGTATATCTACACTCAAAAGTCTAACGCAACTCTGTCTTTGTACACTGGAAATTTCTAGTCTAGTTGCAACGTCAGTATTTTCTAAAAGACTAACGACTTCAACAATAGATTCAGGGTTGATAGTCTTCTTCAAAAAACCTTGTTCTCTAAATTTTCGCTTAACCTTTTCAGCAACGCTCTCGATAACCTCAAATGGCGGACCAATAATTTCAGGCAGTCTGTCTCTGGCGGTCGATGGCAGCAACTCCATGATCTGATCAAACGATCTTTTGATTACCGACGCCTTACTGACATTAAGTTTCTTTGTTATTGCGTCAATGATAGTAGCGAGCCCATTTTTTTCAGTCTCTTCAATTCCAATTTCCTCTCCGAGATATCCTCGCAACAAAGCCCCTTCAATTCCTCCTCTCGCAATTTCAGTACGATATGCGATTTGCTTCAGGCGACCAACTTGATTCGGGTCCAGAGTGCGCTCAATTAAATCGAGTCTAGCACTTTTGATAAGTGTGGCTTGCAATTCATAACCCGCCTCCGTAAGTTCTTTTTCGCCTGGTTTAGGTTCGAACACCACTATATTGGGCTGGCCTCTAGTCTCCTTTAAGAGAACACTAATTGCAGTTAGTTCACTTTCACTTAGGCCTAAGTCAGCAGCTACTTTAGGATCACTTAGGTAAGCAACATTGAACAGCAATTGAGAAGGATCAGGGATACTTTTCCCTCCGACTCCAACTACGATTATTGGGCGTACTTCTGTGGGGTTTTGACAATGCCCGTTGCTTGCCAAGCGACACACAAGGAGGTAGAGAACCAAAAGAAAACAAGAAAATCCACTTCCAACAGAATTACTTTTAATGCAAAAATACTTCTGCTCTACGCAAACAACCGACTTATTGGATACGATTTCGTTCACACACATAGCTTGTCAAAACTCCGAGTCCGAAGGTCAACGTCACCAAATTGAGGCTCTAACACTGCATCAACAAGTTCGCCTTTGTTCAGGCTGGCAACTTTTGACCCGAGATTCGCAAACTCCAATCCGCGAGCAGCTACCCCGTGAATATTGTGCATCAATGGAGCCCCGGTGGAAGACTCTACAATTGCAACCTGTGCATACTCACCACCATCCGGCTTGGTTCTAATTCGTATACCGATTCGACCTGTTTGGCCTGGAGCCGTACTCTTATCCTCAAAAACACCAACCAAACAATTACACGAAACCTTACCCTTGGTCGGCTTAAACTCCTTGGTCCGTGAATTCAGGAAGACGACGCTGAACTCGTACTGCCTCGCAGCCCTAAGAACACCGAGTTCTATAGAGTACGCATCTTGGTTGTCAACTAAGGTTATTTGCTGATCAGGCAACCTAACGAAATTATCTTTAGTTGAGTCGAGCTTAGATCCATTATCTACTGCGACTAGAGACGACTCCGCAAAAAAGATGAGACACGCGAAAGTGCGAAAGTGCGAAAGTGCGAAAGTGCTCATACGAAGCGATCCTTGTAAATTACAAGCTCGACCTGATTTGTAAGAAAATTGAACCAGATGCCAAAAGAGATGTCAACGAACAATCTTGGTTTTTCAAGAAATAGTCAGGCGTCCTTCCTGTGCGAAGTCATCGCGGAAAATGGAGTGTTCGTTTGTATCGTAAGTCGTCCAGCCGATCGGAGATTCTTACGATAGTCATTTTTACCAGTTACTCTAAGAAACGGTTGAGGACATTCGTCCTACAATGTCGAAGCTTTAGTTTGCTTTCCGTGCAGCAAAACGGCCGTCTTGCTTGTTCGCATCGTACGATACGTTCACCACTGGAAACTGAGCTCCTACGGATTTCTGCCACGCATGAAGTTCTTCTAACAGGCTGTCCACAACGGCCTTCTCTGCCGATGCGAAATTCTTGGTCTCGGAGAGATCGTCATCCAAATTGTACAGCTCCACTTTCGTGTCTTCAAACCACTCGATCAGTTTCCACTTTCCTTTGCGAATCGCTGCACCTGGGGCACCACCTTGATTGCCGTAATGAGGATAGTGCCAGAATAACGCTCTCTCTGGTAATGTTTTTCCCTTCAGCAACGGAACTAAACTTTGGCCATCGACAATCTGGTTTGCTATCGGTTTAGAGCTGGTGATGTCGAGCATCGTCGCAAAGATGTCAGGACTCGAGATAGGTGTATCGATCTCGCGACTGGCCGCTAACACTTTAGGCCATCGCACGAGAAAAGGCTCCCGAATCCCTCCTTCGTAAAGCCACCCCTTGCCGCCACGCAAAGGCAAATTGGACGTTGGCCATCCTTCGCTCGTCGAAAGTCCACCGTTATCACTGGTAAAGATAACCAGCGTGTCTTCAGCCAACCCAAGGTCGTCCAGAGTTTTGAGTACCTTTCCTACCGCTTGGTCCATTGCTTCAACCATCGCCGCATACACTGCATGCTCTTGGACCAACCGTACGTCTCGCGGTTCTTCACGGCCCCATTTCGCTTCTAGCCCAAGTCGTTTTCGTTTCTCTTCGTACTTCCATCGTAGATCTTCACGTGCCATCAAAGGTGTATGAACGGAGTAGAACGACAAATACGCAAAGAACGGTTTATCTTTGTTTTCCCGGATAAACGCAGATGTCTCCGATGCAAGCCGGTCCGGGAGGTGCTCACCGTCTGGACCATCTTTGAGCCGAGGATTGCCGTACGGTGAAAAGTACTTATTGCCACCATAGGGTCCACCCTTGTCGATTCCACCTCGATTGATGTCAAAGCCTTGATTCTCTGGCCACCATCCCTCTGGACCCAAGTGCCATTTGCCGGCAAAGAAAGTGGCGTAGCCCGCAGACTTCATCGCTTTGGCTAACGTCGGCGTTTCCAAACTGAGTCGATCTGTGTACGGAGCAGGCAACAGTTTAGTATTGCGTTTCCACCCCTCCGGCTTGAGCGGTGCACCGATGTAATCCGTGATGCCCGTTCGTTGTGGCCACATGCCTGTCATCAAACTCGCGCGAGTCGGCGAGCAAACGGGACAAGCGGCATAACCACTCGTAAACTTGGCACCCTCTTTAGCAAGTCGATCGACATTGGGTGTTTCGTAAAACGTGCTTCCATAACAACCAATATCCCGTTGCCCCAGATCGTCTACCAAAAAGACAACGACATTCGGCTTGCTATCGCTAAACGCACTCACATGGTTAGCGAACCACAAAAGGCATCCAATCGCGATTTGGCAAACCGCAATAACTCTATGGGTGTTCATGTCGGTCTATTCACTAAACTCAAGTTGAAGGATGCAAAACAAAAGTTATGACAAGCCAGCGCAACTACGCCAACAGATCATGCATGACTCGGCCATGTACGTCGGTCAATCGAAAATCACGACCGGCAAATCGATAGGTCAACCTTTCATGATCGATCCCGAGCTGATGAAGTATTGTCGCGTGGAAATCATGAAAGTGGACCGGATTCTCAGCGACGGTCGCAGCAATCTCGTCGGTTTTCCCATAGGCGATCCCCGGCTTGATTCCTCCACCCGCCATCCAACTACTGAAGCATGCACTATGGTGGCCACGTCCATTCTCGCCGTCCACACCTGGGGTTCGCCCGAACTCGGTAGTCCAGACAACCAAGGTATCTTCAAGCATTCCCAGACGTTTGAGGTCGGCAAGCAAGCCCGCAATCGGCTGGTCGATAACCTTGGCTCGCTTGGCATGTTCCGGCATGTTGGAATGCTGATCCCAATTGCTGCTAGAACTACCATCCAAAATCTCGACGAACCGAACACCACGTTCGGAAAGACGACGAGCTACCAGACATTGCCATCCGAAGCTCTCTGTTTCTTTTCCGTCGATACCATAAAGTGCAAGTGTCTCTTTCGACTCGTTGGACACATCAAACGCCTCGGGTGCTTCGGATTGCATACGGAACGCCGTTTCAAAAGAGCGGATACGAGCGGCCAATTCCGGTGATTGATCGCGTGCCAGAAAGTGACGCTCGTTGAGCTGCCCTATGAAGTCTAATTCGCTTCGTTGCTGGCCTGCATTCGCACTTCTCGCCGCAAGATTGGGAATGGGCTCTTTGCCAGGAACAACTCGTGTCCCTTGATGATATGCGGGTAGAAAATCGTTCGCATAGACTTGTGTGCCCGCATACGGAAGTTGCGATGCCAATACCATGAACGACGGTAAATTCTGATTCACGGTTCCCAGTCCGTAACTCACCCAAGCCCCGATGCTCGGCCTCGAAAAAAACAACGAACCGGTGTGCATTGCAAGAGTTGCGTTCGCATGTTCGTTGTCATCCGACTTCATCGACCGAATCAAACAAATGTCATCCATGCGATCTCGAATGTGCGGAAACAAATCGCTGACCATAGTCCCACATTTGCCGCCCGGTTTGTAATCCCAAAACGGCTTGAGCAATTTTCTTTGTTTATTGGAAAGTCCGCCGCCCACTCCCAGCGTCTTGCCGTCCGCTTCGAACAGTTTTGGCTTCGGATCGAACGTGTCCATATGCGACACACCACCGTTGGAGAATATAAAAATGACGCGATTAGCTTTGGGAGGAAAGTGAGGCGTCTTCGGCGAGAGAGGCCCCGTCTGTGTCTTCTCGTCAGCCATCAATTCCGAAAGGATTGCAGGCATCAAAAGACTGCCAGCGACAAACGATTGAAGAACGGATCGTCTTCCCATTAGATTAATCGACATAGACAAACTCATTCAGTCGGAACATGGATCGAGCCAAAGCAGACCAAGCAGCAAGCTCAGCTTCCGGCTTTGTACCGCTGCTTTGTACCTTGGAAACAAACTCCCGCGAGAAATGCACCTCGTCCACGGAAGCTGCTCGCCCCAAGCAAAGCGAAAAGGCGAACCGTACTCGTTCGTCGATCGATTGACTATGAGCTAACAATCGCTTGGCAAGCTTTTCCGCTTGGACGTGAACGAATTCATCGTTGAGCAAATAAAGTGCCTGCAACGGTGTGGTGCTCACGTTGCGCGCGGCCGTACTTGTCGACGGATCGGCACCATCGAACACGGCCAAGTACGGATGACGTTGGATGCGTTGCGTCATGACATAGACACTTCGTTTGTTCGTGTCATAGGTCGCTTTGAAGGGATTGTGTTGCGTGAATTTCCAATCTTGCTGCTTCGGAAAAGGATGGTGATCACCTGGTTTTCGGTCGATCGAATCTGCAACGCAAAGGATGGCATCACGAATCGACTCCGCATCCAAACGTTGACGGCGATAACCTCGCAACAAAAGATTGCTCGGGTCTTTCGCTTCTTGTGCGGGATCACCGACCGACTGCGATCGATACGCTTGGGATAGCACCATGTAGCGGTGCATGTCTTTTAGCGACCAACCTGACTGAATGAATCGATGCGACAAGTGATCCAACAACTCTGGATGCGAAGGCGCTTTTCCTTGCCGGCCAAAGTCGTTGGGTGTCGATACGATTCCGATTCCAAAATGATGCTTCCATAAGCGATTCATCATGACGCGTGCCGTCAATGGATTCGCAGACGAAGCCAACCAATCGGCGAGTGCCAACCGACCGCTTCCCTCAGTACTCGGCTCTAATGGCTTCCCACCGAGCGAAGCTGGCGTCCGTGGAACGACCTCCGGCCCGAGCTTCGTCGGATCCCCTTTGTATTGAACCCGAACCGACTCACGTTTCGGTTTATCGGCAACAGCATACGCCATTTCAATCTCAAGCGGACGTTTTACAAAACTGTCAGAATGCTGTTTCGCTTCAGCAAGTTGTTTGGAGAGTTCCGCTTTGGCTTCGTCTTTGGCCGATTTCAGCTCGTTCTCCAATCGCTTGACTTCGTCTCTCAACCGCTTCTTGCGGTCGGCCTTGGCTTTGACGGCCGCCTCGTATCGGTCCTTGGGGATCAAAGGAGCAAAGTCCCTTTGCACCCCTTCGGTCTCAATGCCAGGCCATGGATACTGCGTATTGTGAAAGTAGCTGTAGAGGCTGTAGTAGTCTTGATTCGTGATCGGATCAAATTTGTGATCGTGACAACGCGCACATGCCAACGACACTCCGAGAAACGATCGTCCGACCATGTCGATCGAATCTTCAATCGTCAAATGTTGCGGATAGTCTTCGTGACGTGAACCGAATCTTCGGGCATTCGCGATGAATCCAGTCGCGATCACCAAGGCATTGCGTTCCTCTTGAGGCGCCGTCTCGGGTAGACCATCGGCCAGAATGTCACCAGCCAGTTGCTGACGCACAAACGTATCGTAAGGCATGTCGCGATTCAATGCATCGATAACCCAGTTGCGGTATCGAACCATTTGGGGAACCGGGAAGTCGGAGTTGCAACCTGTTGTGTCTGCGTAATGAATTACATCGAACCAATGCCGAGCCCATCGCTCGCCATAATGAGGGCTCGACAGAAGCCGATCGACCACGCGTCCATAGGCGCCCGCCGAGTCGTCCAATAAAAAATCATTCAACTCGGCGACACTCGGCGGTAGGCCGATCAAATCAAACGAAACACGCCTAAGCCACGTCGGTTTGTCCACTTCCGGAAGTGGAACAAGTTCTGCAGCTTCGATTTTTGCGAGAAGAAAGCGATCGATATCGTTTCGCGGCCAAAGAGCATTGCGAACGGTGGGAACTTCTGGATCCGCTGGAATCGCAAAGGCCCATTTCTGCTTCTCATCCAACTCGATCGACGGCGTCGTTACGGAAGAACCGGCATCCGTTCGTGGATCTGCGGCCCCCATGGCAATCCATTGTTCAAAATCACGGATGATCTCATCAGCCAGTCGCGTTTCTGGTGGCATGCGGAGTTTCTCATCTTGATGAGAAATCGCTAGCATGATCAAGCTATGGGCAGGATCCCCCGCAATCAACGCCGGCCCACTGTTGCCACCTTTTCGCATCCCTAGTGCGTTGTCGAGCCGAAGTCCCCCTTCGATCGTTTTCTCCGATTCGGCATGACAGCTATAACATTGCTCCACCAAAACGGGACGAATTCGCTTCTCGAAGAACGCAATAGCCGTATCCTCGGATTTCTGGTTCGCGACAGGCTCATCACCTAACGCAATTGCATGCAGTCCGCTAAGAATCACGATGATTGCGATCAAGGAGCAGAACGATCTCATCATCAACGGCTTCCTGGTCAACGGTTGCTTATTCAGTAGTTACTTATTCAGTGGTTACTTAACCACTGGTTACTTAGTGATTGAAGAGAAACTCTCGGGACGTCAGCAAACTCCAAAGCAAATCCTCTACAACCACGCGGCGATCCCCGGGCGTTGCATCTGCCAGTTCTTTGCTGAGCGCGGCTTTCTCTTCGCTGGATGGTAATCTGCAAAGGCAACGAAGGAACGCCGACTCGACCAGACTATTCGGATCGTCAGAAAACTGCGCAATCCACTGGTCTACGATTCCATCTTTCGCGGCAAGTTTACTATTGAGCAAATCGCCGTTATTGAGATTGAGCACTTGGATAATACTAGGTTCATCGCTTCGTTCACATTCACAGGTGATTCTACGCTGGTTGCGACCAAACGTTTTCAAAAAAATGCTTTCCACGCTCGAGTCGTACAATTGAATCGCCTTGGTCCCTTTCGTGTAGAACTTGGTTGGCTTTTTATCTCCACCTAGGAACTCAATCTTGTCGAAGACCGTCGAGACGGAGGTGACGTCTGCGATAGCGTCATGGATCACTTCGGCCATAAGTCTTCGAGGATAGTAGTGCGAAAAATATTTTTTGTCCTTTTGGTTCCATTCCGTGGTCAAGCTGCTTCGCTGGTATGTTTCTGAATTCAGAATCACTCTCATCAAGTGCTTCAGATCGTATTTGTTCGCAACTAACTCTGCGCACAAACTATCCATCAGTTGCGGATTGCTCGGAGGGTTACTGGCTCGCAAATCGTCGACCGCATTCACAATCCCCATCGCGAAATAGGCAGCCCAAACACGATTGACGATCGCACGAGTGAAGTATGGATTGTCTGGCGAGCAAAGCCAATCGGCCAAGGCGATGCGACGGTCGCTCGGATCGTCCGCATCGAGTGATGTCCCATCCAAAGGGGCGGGAAGTTGCGGTTTACCAGTCAACGGCTGAATCAATTCGCCTCGATCCACCACAAACACGGTGCGACGTGAATCACCATCTCGCGTATCACCTCCCCAGCCCTTGGAGCGAACACGAGCAAACAGATTGGCCATCGCGTAGTACTGGTCGTTGGTCCATTTCTCAAGGGGGTGGTTGTGGCATTTGGCGCATCCAATCGACAGCCCCATAAACGCCTGGCAAATGTTCTCGGTCATCCCCTCTGGATCTTGATTGATCGCATAAAAGTTGGTGGCACCGTTTTCTAAGGCTTCACCTCTGGCCGTCACAATCTCTCGTGCGAACTGGTCCCACGGGGTGTTGGCTTCTACTTTTGATCGAATCCAACCGTAGTATGATTTGATGCCGTCTGCTCGAAGCAGATTGCTATTGAGCATCAGCAAATCGCTCCATCGGTACGTCCAGTAATCGGTATAAGCTGGGCTGGCCAATAGTCGATCCACCAATCGACTTCGCTTATCCGCCGATGCATCAGCGAGAAACTCGCGTGTCTGCTCCTCGGTGGGCAACGTTCCGGTCGCATCGAGTGAAGCTCTCCGCAAGAACTCGCTATCACTGCAACGTGAAGAAGACTCTAAACCGAGAGTCTGCAACTGTTGGTCCACGTGCTGATCGATAACTTGAGCACTTGAATTGCCAGGTGCTCTAGCGATCGACTGGGATGAAATTGCGGATCGAAAGGGGACAGTGATCCTGGCGGACGCTATCTTGCTCGAGAACCAAACTGCGACAGCGCCTTCCCCTGGTCCAATCACTTTGACGATGCCTTGTTCATTGACTAAGGCAACGGATTCGTCGGAAGCGGTAAACTTGGACCACCGAGTTACATCCTCAACACGACCATTCGAATAGTGGGCTCGGACGATTAGCGGTTGCGATTCACCGGTCGACATCAACACTTGTTCCGGCAACACCTCGATACGGTCGATCGTTGGATCCTTTTCCGATGGACCATTTGCACCGAGGGAGATCCAGCGAGCGAGAAGTTGGTAGTCGGTAGATTCGGTCGGCAATCGCAAACCACCTTTGTGCTCGATGGTTCCGCTCGGTTTCGCAAGAACCAGCGAGGCGGCGGGATTGCTTAGATCGATTCTTCTCCCACGATCTTGGCGTGTGATGTTGAAGTGATCGGTTGTTGGATCGTATCCACGCAATGAAAGTCGAAATCCACCCTTTCCCGCAAGCGCACCGTGGCACGCTCCCATGTTGCATCCATTGCGAGCCAAGATAGGCTGGATATGGTTATTGAACTCGATCGCAATCGGCTCCGAGGTTAGTCGGCAACGAACCGTCGCCGTCGCCCGGACAACAGAGCCATCTTCCCTGGTTAGGCTCGCCTCGAGTGAAGTCTCGCCATCCTTCTTGGCAATCAGCATTGTCGAATCACCCACGGTGGTGATCTCCGCGATGGACGGGTCGAGCAGTTTCCAATTCGCTTTGCCCAAAGGAACAGAAGTTCTGCGAGTACCATCCGAAGTCACTGGATGCAGTACTATCGTCTGAGGTGCATTCTGCGCTGTCAGATCAATGGACGGTGGCAAAATCTGTAGAGCCGCCACATGCTGAGTTAGCGACCTATCTTCCGCACAAGAAGTCGAGTGCAACGTAAGCACCCCCCCAAGGCTTGTCAGGGCATAGATGATGCAAAATGTAAGTCCGTGAGATAACAAGGATCGCATGGCCAAAATCGAAGAGAGGGATGATCAGGTAGGACTACCAATTGTAATCTAACGGAGGCTATTCCGCAGCATCATCGTTTCCCGAGGCGAGGGAATGCTGCCAATCGAGAGTTGTATTCCGCCATGGATTTGCGATTGTCTTCTTGGTTCATCATGTCATATCCCTTACGAAATACTGGCGATTAGCGAGAAGTGTCCTCCTGCTCGCCCCTTTTTTGCGTTTCTTTGTGCTCCTTTGCGGCTAACCCATCGACTTAAAAAGCTACGCGAGAAGCTCTTTTGCGATGCGGGCTGCAGCGGACTGAACAAGTCGCAGGTCACCTACACCGGTCTTGTATCGCAACTGTGCGTGATCCAAACCAAACAAATGGAGAACCGTTGCCAGCCAATCATGGTGCTGGACAATACCCTCGATAGCATAGTGTGAAAAATCGTCCGTCTTGCCGTGCACGTACCCTGATTTGAATCCGCCACCAGCCACCCACATACTAAAGCCGTACGTGTTGTGATCTCGTCCGACTTTCTCACGCGTGCTCCCGCTGGGTGGCACTTGGATCGTTGGCAGTCTCCCCATTTCGCCTCCCCAATGAACAATCGTCGTGTCGAGCAGTCCACGTTGCTTCAAATCCTTGACCAACGCCGCGGCGGGCCTATCGATTTCATCGCACCGTTTGGGAAGATTCGTCACGATGGAATCATGATGATCCCAAGATTGCCCATTGTTAAAAATTTGAACGAACCGAACTCCGCGTTCCACCAACCGTCGAGCAATCAAACATCGCGTTCCGTAATCTCGAGTCACCTCTTTATCGATGCCATACATCTTGTGCGTGTCTTCGGTCTCCTTCGAAATATCGAATGCATCTTTGGCTGCCAATTGCATCTTCGCGGCTAACTCATAGCTCGACATCCGAGCAGCAAGGTCATTCTCATTTGGATGCTTCGCCAAGTGACTCGCATTGAACTGCTGCAAGAACGCAAGCTGTTCCGCTTGCGCACGCCCTTTCAAGTGCTCTGGCGGATCCAGATTCAGTATGCGCGGTTCCTTCGGCCGAACCACAGTCCCTTGATAGATCGATGGTAAACCGCCATTGGTCCAATTCTCTCCACCGATC